>Ga0307479_10006995_pt1 | contig 10392 bp, 7 predicted proteins | sample atmos_gasesECM4C_FD_203743 | JGI IMG/M metagenome (GOLD analysis project Ga0307479, IMG submission 203743) | Hardwood forest soil microbial communities from Morgan-Monroe State Forest, Indiana, United States - atmos_gasesECM4C_515 | ecosystem: Environmental > Terrestrial > Soil > Temperate...
GGCTCGAGAACGCGCTCTGGTTCGCGCCTCCCGGCACGGAGCCGGTCGAGACTCCGACCTATCGCCGCTCCGAAGCCTTCCCGATCGTGCGCGCCGAATGCCAGGCGGTGCGCACGGCGGTCGGCCTCTACGAGACGACCAATTACGGGAAGTACGAGATCGCAGGCCGCGGCGCCCGCGGCTGGCTCGATCGCGTGTTCTCCTCGCGCATTCCCCGGCCCGGAAGGCTCGCGCTCGCGCCCATGTTGAACGCCGCCGCGCGCATCGTCGGCGATCTCACCATCGCCTGTCTCGCCGAGGATCGGTTCCTTGTCTTCGGCTCCGGCTTCGCCGAGGAATTCCACCTCCGCTGGTTCTCTCAGACGGATCCCCCGCCGGATGTCTTCGTGCGCTCGCTCGCCTCGACCCTGAACGGCGTCTCGATTGCCGGTCCCCGCTCGCGCGAGCTGCTGCAGCGCCTCACGCGCATCGACCTCTCGCCCGGCGCCTTCAGGCTCTTCGAGGTGCGCGAGACGGCGGTCGGTTTCGCCCCGTCCATCCTCAGCCGCGCCGGCTTCACCGGCGAGCTCGGCTATGAGATCTGGACCACGCCGGATTACTTCGCAACGCTCTTCGACGATCTCATGGACGCCGGGCGCGAGCCGGGCCTCAGGCTCTTCGGCGGGCGGGCGCTCTCCTCGCTGCGCCTCGAGAAAGGCTACGGCTCCTTCCAGAAGGACTTCCGGCCCGATTACACCGCCGGCGAGACCGGGCTCGACCGCTTCGTCGATTTCAACAAGGCGGAGTTCACCGGCCGTGCCGCCGCGCTCGCCGAGCGCGCCGCGGGACCGAAGCGGCGCTTCGTCGTCATGGAGGTCGAGGCGGTCGATGCCGAGGTGATCGGCTATGAGTCGATCATGAAGGACGGGGCTGCGGTCGGCTATGTGACCTCGGGAGCCTTCGGCCACTGGGTCGGCAAGAGTCTCGCCGCAGGGTATGTGCCGACCGCACTCGCGCGCGACGGCGCGCGCTTCGAGATCGACATCCTCGGCGAGATGCGCGCTGCGACCGTGCGGCTCGAGCCGCTCTACGACAGCCAGGGCTTGAAGCTACGCTCCTGAGGCGATCGGGCGGCTGAGCGGGCTCTCTGCTGCGCCGCAGCACCGCTTCGCTGGCACCGTCCTTGCATCGTCGGGGGGAGGATTCCCTCGCCGCCAGAGAGTCGTCGCATTGCTTTACGCCATTGGAAGGCTAAAACTCCTGCCGCGCCCGCTGCCGCCCTGGGCGGCGGCCCTGGTGCTGTTCCTCGTTTATGTCGCGCTCGCCGGCGGGAGCCTGCTCTACCTGGCGCACGTCCCCAAGCAGCTCAGCGAATACTTCTTTCCCTTCCCCTGGCTCGCCGACGGTGTCGCCGTCAGCCTGATGCTGCTCTGGGGCACGTCCACGTGGCCCGGGGTATTCCTGGGCTCGATCTGCATCTGGGGCGTGCTGCTCGGCCACCCCGCGGTCACGGTCAGCGTCGATGCCGTCGGCGAGGCGCTGAGCGTCGTCATCACGGTGAGGATGCTGCGCGCCTGGCACTTCCGGCGGCAGCTCGACCGTCTCGCCGATCCGCTCATTCTCCTGGCGGCCGCGCTCGTGGGCCGCCTGGTTGCCGCCCTCGCCGACATCGGCGGTGTGTTCGCGGCCGTCTGGCTCACACCGCACAGCCTCCCGCCTGCCTATCTCAGTGCGGTCACCCGCCCGGGCACTCTGACGCCTGCGATCACGCCCGAGCTCGTCTGGGCGCTGGCTCGCTGGCAGGTCGTCGCACTGAGCGGCATCGCCCTCACCGTTCCCGCTCTCCTGGCGAGCCCGAGGAAGCTGCGGCACGCATTGCGCCTGCGCGCCCTGCGCGTGGCGAGCCTCGCGGCATCGTCAGTCCTGTGGGTGACCGCTGCAATGGAGCTCTCGGCAACCTGGACCTGCTGGCCACTGCTCCTCGCCGCGGTCCTGCTGGTGGCGTGGGCTGCTATGGAGTTTGGCGCACTGGCTGCGGCGCTCTGCACGCTGCTGTTCGCGTGTACGGCGGGCATCGCGTTCTGCCAGGGAGCGGGACCTATCGCGACGGCGACGGCCGACGTCGCCGGGGGACTCACCGCTACGTGGGGTTTCATCGGAATGCTTTGCTGCGTGAGCCCGGTTCTGACCGTGATCCTGACCGTTCGGCAGCACAACGACCGCCGGCTGACCCTGCTGGCCGATCGTTATCGCTCATTGTTCGCTTCCACCCCGACCCCGGCCTGGGTGGCCGACGCCGAGTCGGGAGCGATCCTCATGGCAAACGTCGAAGCCATCCGCCGTTATGGCTACTCGGAATCCGAGTTTCTGCGCATGCGGATCTCGGAGCTCTCTGCCGAGCCGGCCGGACGCGACGAGCCTCCACCTCCCGAGGGTGAGCTCGTCTCGGCTCCCCTCATCAAGCATCTGACGCGCGATGGCAGGGTCATCAACGTCGAGCTCGTCTCGACGCCGCTCGAGCTCGACGGCCGCGCCGTCGCTCTCACCTACGCCGTCGACCTGACCGCTCATCAGGATCTGCGCCGCCGTTTGCTCGCCACCGTCGACCGGGAATCCTTCCGGGTGGCGCAGGACCTGCACGACGGGCTGGGACACGCGCTCTCCGAGCTCGCCGACGGCTCCCATGCGCTGCTCCAGCGCATCGGGCCCGGCACGGCTGTCAATCTGCCCACGGTGGCTCACCTGCACGAGCTGAGCGAGCAGGCCGAGCGGGCTGAGTCCCGCCTGTTTCAGCTGACGAGTGGTGGCCCGACGCTCGATGGAGAGCTGCGCACCAACACCGCCGAGGCCGACGCGGTTGCCCCGCGCTCGAGCAGCGGGCGTTCCCGTGAATCCCGCATCGCTGCAGAGGAGAGTCCGCCACCGGATCCGGGTGCCAGAGAACGCGAGTTACCGAAGGTCCGGCGGTTCTCTCTCCTTACCTACGCGGCGTCGTCGGTCCTCATCGTCGCGGGCTGCTGGCTCGGCGGCGCGATCTCGCACGGACTGGCGAGCGCTTACATGTCCCGAGTCAACTACACGGACCCGCTTCTGTCAGTCCCCTCTTTGCTGGCAGGCGTCGGCGTCGCGGTCGTGCTGCGCGCCGGCCCGCGCTACTGGCCGTCGGTCTTCGTCGGGGTGGTGCTGGCGCGTTTCGGGTTGGTCGGCGAGCCCATCGGGACCGCGCTCCTCATGTCCGCGCTGGGTACGATGGGCGGTGTCGCCCTCGCGGCGTGGCTACGGCGGCGTGGCTTTGCGGCCACCCTCGATCGCTGGCAGGACCCCCTGGTGTTATGCATCGGAGCCGGAGCCACCTGGGCGCTGCTCGCGGTGCTCGGAGCAACCATCTACGCCCTGCTGGTCGCACGGGGCAGCACAGCGGTCGCCCCCGGCGTGCTGGCGCTCTTCGGCTCATCCGGGGCCCAACGAGGCTTCATGCCGCCGGCGCTGGTGGCAGCCGCCGCTCACTGGTGGGTCAACACGGTAACGGGCACCGTGCTCGTGGTGCCGACTCTCCCGCTCGTAGGCACGCTGCACCGCCTCTTCAAGGAGAGCCCGGTGGAGCTCGGCGCCTGGTGCGCCTGCCTTGCGCTCGGGACGCTGCTCCTCGCCGTTCCCGCCCATCAGGTGCTGATGCCGCTCCTCACCTTGAGCATCCTGCTGGTCGCGTGGGCGGCCGCCCGCCTCGGCGTCGCGCTCGCCTCCCTCGCGACGCTGATGTTCGCCATGCTCGCAGCCGCGAGCCTCGCGCGTCACACCGGCGCACTCGCCATCGAGGACGCGGCGACGGGAGTCACTTACGTCTGGGGGTTCGTGGGTGTGCTGGCCGTCGTCAGCCTGTTCCTGGCGGCACTGCTTGCCGAGCACGACTCACGCCGCCGCGAGCTTGCCGCGGTGGGCAAGCGCTACCGGGCGCTCTTTCACGGCGATCCCCGGCCGCTCTGGCTGCACGACACCCGAACCGGGAAGATCCTCGATGCGAACGAGCCTGCGGCTCGAGCCTATGGCTACTCGATGACGGAGTTCACCGCGCTCAGTGTGGACCGGCTGCTCCCGCCCGGGGTAAGCCATGAGGCTCTCACCACCACGGCCGGCAGCGCAGTGGGGCCGCTCGCCATGAAGCACCTGAGAAAGGGCGGCGACGGCATGGACGTGGAGATCTGGTCCTACGGCACGTTTCTCGACGGCCGCCGCGTCAGCGTCTGCTTTGCGCACGACGTCACCGAGCGAAACATCCTGCGCCGCCTGCTGTTCGACCGCGCCGAGCTCCAGCGGCGTGAGCTCGCAACAGACCTGCGCCAGACGCTGGCCGGGCCGCTCGCAGAACTGCGCATCGTCGCCCACAAGCTCGTGCTCGGGGTGCAGCGCAAAGCCGGCCCCGCACGGATCCGGGAATTGCTGGAATCGTTCGCCCGCCAGGCGCGCCGCGCCGCGGAGCGCAGCCACGAGGCGGCACACCGCCTCTCGCCGCTGCGCGCCAACTGCGGCAACCTGGTGGCGGCCCTGCACGCCGTGCAACGTCAGATTCCCAATGGCGCGCCCCTCGAAATCAGCGTCCTCGACGAGACCCCGCTCGCCCTCACCCCGCAGCAGGCCGAGCATCTCTTCAACCTGCTGAGTGAGATTCTGAGCCGCTGCCTCGCCGACAATCGCGGCAGCGTCCACGTTGCGATCAGAACCTTCGCGCACACGGTCCGCGTGGCGATCGACGCGCAGCTCGGGGCCGCGAGCGCGGGCCTGGCACGGCACCCGTCGGTCCTGCTCAGAGCGCGGGCGATGGGTGCGCGGCTGTGGGAGCGCGCGATCGGCACCACACACAGGCGCCTGGTGTGCGACTACCCCTTGTGAAGCACGGCTGACGGAGCGAGCGCCGCCTGCGGCCAGCCGACGCCGCACGCCCCGCGGCCTGCGCTAAACTCCAGGTTGGGCGTCAGGGCGGGGCTCGTGAAACTACGCTACAAGATCCTCGGCACAATCGTGGTCCTGTTGGGAGCCGGAGTGTTGACTCTGGCGCTCGCCATGAGCCACACCGCTGCCTGCGGTGCGGCGCCCCCGCTGCCGGTCGGGGCGACCCTCATGAAGGGCGTCGTGCGCCGCTGCTACGGCCCGCCCGATGTTCTGCGCTACGAGGACGTCGTCAAGCCGACCCCGGCGGACGACGAGGTCCTCGTCAAGGTGCACGCAGCCTCCGTGAATCCACTCGACTGGCACTATGTCGAAGGGACGCCTTACCTGGTGCGCACCGACCGGGGCTTCGGCAAGCCCGAGGATCCTCGGCTCGGCGTCGACTTTGCGGGAACGGTCGAGGCCGTCGGCAAGGGCGTACGGCGCTTCAAGCCGGGCGATGAGGTATTCGGCGGGAAACTCGGCGCCTTCGCCCAATACCTGACGGTGCGCGAAGAACGAGCGATCGCGCTCAAACCCGCCAACGTCACCTTCGAGCAGGCTGCGTCCGTGCCGATCGCGGCGCTCACCGCACTGCAGGCGCTGCGCGACAAGGGCCACATCAAGGCCGGTGCGAAGGTGTTGATCAACGGCGCCTCGGGCGGCGTCGGCACCTTCGCCGTGCAGATCGCCAAGTCCTATGGCGCCGAAGTGACCGGCGTTTGCAGCACGAGGAATGTCGAGCTGGTGCGCTCGCTCGGCGCCGATCACGTGATCGACTACACCCGCGAGGACTTCACCAAAGGCACCGGGCACTACGACCTGATCGTCGACGCCGTGGGCACCCACTCGGTGTCGGACTACCGGCGCGTGCTGAGCCCCGACGGCGACTACGTGATGATCGGCTCCGCAACCATCGGTAATTGGTTCGGGTGGCTCGAGATCCCGTTAGAGGCCTGGGTACGCTCTCCCTTCATGAGCCAGAAGTTCGGCATGATGCTGGCCGACCTCAACAAGGACGACCTCGCGGTGATGGGCGGCCTCATGCAGTCCGGCAAGGTGACACCGGCTATCGACCGGACGTACAAGCTGAGCGAGACCGCCGAGGCGATCCGCTACCTCGAGAAGGGACACGCCCGGGGCAAGGTCGTACTGACCGTCGAGTAGCCGCGGCGCCTGAGCCCGTCTGCTTCCTGTAAGCAGAACCCACTGACGTAACCCGAGAACGCGCTCGCGAAGGCGCCCCGTGCGGCGTGCCGGCGGGCCTCGTATGCGCGCCCGTCCCGGGCCGGACGCGCCGGGTGCCTGCGGACGTAGCTGCTGTCTCAGAACGAAGACAGATTGCCTTATGTGGGACGATATGGCTCATATACGGTAGGCGTACGACCCTGCAAACATGCTTGATGGTTCATGAAGTCAGCGTCGCGCACTCAGGTTCTCGCAGCAGCCCGCCAGTGGCTGCGACCTCTCATTCATGTCCTGGTGCGCAGCGGCGTCACCTGGAAGGACTTCGCCGAGCTCGCGCGCGCCAGCTACGTGGACGTGGCGACACAGCAATTCGGCAAGCGCGGACGGCCGACGAACGTCTCGCGCACCGCCGTACTCACCGGGCTGACGCGGCGCGAGGTTCGCAGGCAGCGTGCGCGGCTCGCCGCAAATCCCGAGACCTGGGCCGGCCATGTCACCAAAGGCTCTCTGGTGCTCTCGGCCTGGCACCAGGATCGGGCATTTCTCGATCCGAGCGGCCAGCCGGCACGGCTGCCCCTGGAGGGTGAGGAAGTGAGCTTCACGGCATTGCTGCGCCGCTGCGGGGCCGGTGACGTACGGCCCTCGACCCTGCTGAAGGAGCTGCTCGCCGCACAGGCGGTCCGCCAGCTGCCCGATGGGCGGCTCGAGCCCCTCAAGCGCAGCTACATCCCCCAGACCATGGACGAGCAGCTCGTTCTCCTCTGGGGCAAGCGCATGACCGACCTCGCCAGGACCTGCGGCCATAACCTCATGAGCGCCCCCGACGCGCCCACGAAGTTCGAGCGGGCAGCCGTGAACGACCAAATCAACGCGAGCGCGCTGCCCGAGTTTCGCGAGTTTCTCGAGCGAGAGGGCCAGGCGTTCCTGGAGCGGGTGGATGCGTGGCTCACCGCGCACCAGGCACACGACCCGGGGTCCAGCCCGACGCGTGCGGAAATCCGGCTCGGTGCCGGCCTCTATCACATCGGGGACTGAGCGGAGGCAACCATGCACCGTGCCATTCAGATCCTGTTAGCCGCTGCTTCCTCGCTGCTCTTGACCTCGTGTGGGCCCGGCAGTCAGGTCGCCGGCATCGAAGGCACCGGCGCTCCGTCCCCGGTCACGGCGAGCGGCCGGGTCACCGGCTTCGGCAGCATCTTCGTCAACGGTGTCGAGTTCACGACCACCGGCGCACAGATCCAGATCGACGGTCAGCCCGGCGCCGAGTCGCAGCTGGCGATCGGCGAGGTCGTCACCGTGAGGGGAACGCTGAATCCGAACAACACGACCGGTACCGCGGCGCAGGTGACCTTCCTCGGTAACGTGCTGGGCCCCGTCGCACAGGTGGACGTTACGACCGATACCTTCGTCGCGCTCGGCCAGACGGTCCTGGTCACCGCCAACACCGTGTTCGATCCCAACATTGCGCCCCAACAGATCTCCGGCATCAAGACCGGTGACAGCTACGAGGTGAGCGGATTCCCGGACAGCTCGGGGCAGATCGTCGCCTCACGCATCCAGGTGGCGGCCACGGGCAGCGCGCTGCGGGTGGAAGGCGCCATGCAGGGCCTCAACGCCAGCACGACCATCTTCCAGATCAACGCGCTGACCATCGATTACAGCGCGGCGACCGTCCACGGCACGCTCGCCAACGGCAGCCTTGTCGACGTCGAGGGCAGCAGTCTCAACGCGAGCGGCGCCCTGAGCGCAACGACCGTGACGGTCCTGCCGCCCTCGGGCGGTGTGCCGGGCAGCAGGGGCGAAGTCGAAGGCATCATCACCTCCTTCAACAGCGTCAGCGATTTCACGGTGAACGGCGTCCATGTGACCACCAATTCCAACACCCTGTTCCAGCTCAACGGCATCGCGCTCGGGGTCGATGTCCGCGTCGAAGTCGAAGGCTCCTACGACTCCTCGGGAACTCTGGTCGCCACGAGCGTGGAGGCCGGGGACACATGACCGTGAGACTTGCGGAGTGAATGTCCATGGCAAGAAAGAAACCGCTGTTACACGCCGTGACGAGCGTGCCTGAATCACGGGCAGCGTGCCCGCCACCCGCACCGGGGCTCTTCCCGGGGTCGTGGGGCGGGCATCAGCACGCCACCCGCGTGGCGCTGGCGATGATCTACGAGCACGCGACGAGAGGAAACGGCGCCCTGAGCGCGAATGAGCGCATCCTGACCAGGGTTTGCGAGCTGCGCTGCGCGCTGGCCTCGGGCGAGTGGCTCGGACGCCTCAGGGCGAACTGCCCCAACGAGCTCGCTGCGGCGCGCTTCGCCCTGAACGAGATCGGAGCCATGAAGGTCGCGGCCTGCATAAGCGCTACGGTGACGGCGTTGCGTCGCGCGCATCTGGTGCAGCAGCGGGAGGCACTGTTGGCGAAGCTCGAGCGCGACCTGCACGCGGCGGGCCCGGCGCTCGACACGGTGATCGCCAGGTTCGCCCAGACGCTGCTCGATGCCGGCGGGGGCGCGCCCGAAGAGGTCCGGAAGGATCCCGCCTCAGGCGGAGGGGACGGGGGCGCAAGAAGGGACGGAACGAGATTGCCCGGCAGGAGAATTGGAGGCTAGGCCCCCAAATGTCAGCTTTGTGCGCACTGACTATTTAAGCGTAAACCGGACTCCAAAGGGGTAACAGGAGCTCACGGGTCGGCCGTCTTCCGTCGTAGGGCGATAGTGTCCGGAGGCCGCCTTCGCAAGACGCACCGCTGCCGCATCGAGACGCACACTGCCAGAGGACCGTGCAACGACCGGATCGGCCGCGAGCCGCCCTGCCCCATCTACACACACGCTGACCGTGGTAAGGCCCTTCTCCTCCAGGCGACGGGAGGCTTCGGGATAGTAATCCTCCGTGTTGGGGAAGCCCGGACCAGGCCCGCCCGCGACGCGGATTACCTGCCTTGGTGTCGCGGAAACGGTCGGCGGCGGACCCTCTACGGTTGGGACGCTGATCGCGCCCGCAGGAGCTTCACCCGTCCATGGAGTCAGCGGCACCACCGGCCGGAATTGCTCGAGCGTGGGAGCTGGCGGCGGCGGCGGCTCAACGCGCTCCGGTGCTTTCGGTACGGATACGACCTGGATGGGCGGAATCGCCTGAAGCACTTCGCGCGTAATGCCACTCGCGAGTGCGAGGATCACCAGCGTGTGAAGAGCACCGATCAAAACAAAGACCGTCGTGCGGCGGGAGAGGATCGACGGACCCGCCCCGGCAAAGAGCGCAGCGGTCTTGCCAGCAGACAAACCGGCCGCCGCGCCCACCGCGGTGGCGAGTTCGAGCGCAATGACTCTCGTCGCCCAGCAACACCCGAACGCAAAGCGGAGCCGCGCGATCGTGCCCTGCCGGGCGGTGAGATCCGCGAGCCATTCCTCCTCGAGCCGTGCTGACAGCGAAGGCGGAGCTTGGCGTGCGGCATACCGGATCAGACTAAGAATGACTCCCTCAACCCAACCGCGTCCTTCCCTGGACGATCGCGCCGCTCGCGGCTCGGAAAGGACTTCGTCCGGATTCATGCTGAGACTCCCCGACCGAAGCTCGCGAACACGTCGCTCGCCCGCGCGAGTCCGTTACGAGTCAGTCGATAAAGCCGACGCCGCGGGCGACCGGCACTCACCGGATCGATGGTTTCCCAACGGCTGACAAACCAACCCGCAGATTCGAGTCGCAGAAGAATGGGGTACAGGGTGCCCGAGGCGATGCCGCTGCGCTTGTGCACATCCGCGCCCGAGAGTTCCTCCGTCGGATTCTCGAGGAATGCCTCCAGCGCTTTGAGCGTCTGAAAAGACATTCGGACGTCTCCTCTACCCATACTTGTAAGTCTACATAGGGTCGTGACCGGAAGCAAGCACTCGGCGGTGCACCGAGTCGTCGCTGCCAGCAACACCGTCGCCTCGAAACTCGAAGTCCAGGGACGCGATAGCGACCGCCCACCACGGCCCGATACTGCATGCGGGTCACGATCACTTACTGAGCGACCTCCAGCGATTTCTGCTGCTCCCGTACAAGAGCGTCACGCTTGAGTTTGTCCAGATACTGAGTGTAACGCTGGGCCATCACCTCAACGGTTTCGCCGGAGCGCTCGAGCAACTCCCGCGAGGCCCCGAGTTCCCCCAAGCGCACTCTTTGCACCATGTAGGCGTTGAGGCGACTCACCGCGTCGCAGGTCCAAAGTGTGTCGTTGTCAGGCGGGGTTTGTTGGATGAGTGCTTGCTTCAAGGCGTGCTGCTCCTGCAAGAGTTCATCTGCACGCTTACTTGACCAGCCCGC
>Ga0307479_10006996_pt1 | contig 10392 bp, 10 predicted proteins | sample atmos_gasesECM4C_FD_203743 | JGI IMG/M metagenome (GOLD analysis project Ga0307479, IMG submission 203743) | Hardwood forest soil microbial communities from Morgan-Monroe State Forest, Indiana, United States - atmos_gasesECM4C_515 | ecosystem: Environmental > Terrestrial > Soil > Temperate...
GATTACTTGGTGGCGAGCGACCAACTCACGGTGGCAGACTTGACGAATCGAAAAACACACGAGGCAAACCACAACGCGCGCCCATTGGAACAGATTCTGACTGAATTCCGCGCCGCAAGAGGAAGACTACTGAATCGCGTGGACGAGTTGGACGCATCACTTTTTGCTCGATCCATTCCCCACCCGCGTTTAAAGACTCCGATGCGACTCATTGACCATTTGTATTTTGTTGCCGAACACGACGATCATCACCTCGCGCGAATATGGGAACTGGTCGAGTCTGTCCGCTAGAGTGCTCAGAAATAGAAAAGCCAATCCCGTGATGAGGGTCGGCGGTATTCTCTGCCCGTCCGTTATTACGCTGATCGGCGAACCGCCCCGCCTTTTTCCCCGATCCAGTTACTTCTTGGCCTGCACTAGCGGCAAATTCGTTGTGTCGAGGGCAGGAGCAGCATACGATGGACAAACAGGGGATCCAAATCGGGAATTCCAGTTAATTCGCAGGGTTTATGGGTCTTTTCAATGGTATCGCGGAGCCGGGCGGACAGGGGTCAGGCGACTCGTCTGCCAAGGGCTCCGGCAAGTTAGGAGCGATTCTCGGAGCAATTGCGGTCGCGCTCGTCCTGGTTTCTGGTTACTTTTTCCTGAGATCATACAGACGCCTGCAACGGCGTGTGGCCGGGCTCAGCCAGCAGACAGAGCAGCTCCGCCGCGAGGTCCAGCGGGTGGAGCAGCAATCGCAAACCAGCGCTCAGCAGGCTTCGCAGGCGGCGGCAAGCGCCCAAGCCGCAGCCCAGCAGCGCGACCAGGCGAACCAGGCGCAAGCCAAGTCCGCCGCGCAGGAGCAAACGGCCCTCCAGCAGGCGGCTGAGGCCCAACAGAAGGCCAGCGAAGCCGAGGAGAAAGCCGAGGAATATCGCAAGCAGCGCGAAGCCGAACTCGCGCGGCTCCAGCAGGTCCTCGGGGACATTGCGGAAACACGCCGTAACGGGCTCGGCCTGATCATGACCCTGGGCGAGAAATCGATCCGCTTCGACTTTAACAAGTCGGACATCAACCCTGAATACCGCGACACACTAAACCGCATCGCCGGCATTATGATGGCGCTCAAAGGTTATTCCATTTCCGTTTACGGCTACACCGATGACGTCGGCACGCAGGCCTATAATCTGAAGCTCTCCAAGCGCCGCGCCCAGGCCGTGCGCGACTTCCTGCTCAAGGCGGGAATTCCGAAAATCACCACCACGCAAGGTTTTGGCAAATCCAACCCGCGCGTTCACGGCGACACCCCGCAGGCCCGCGCCGCCAATCGCCGCGTCGAGATCGGTCTTGTCGATTCAACTCTCGTCTTGGAAAAGATGTACGTCCAATGATGAGCCCAGACGCTGGGTGCGCCACGTATCGAAATGTGGGAAGACTGTTTGGGTAGGGCTGGAAATTGATCTATGTCCCGCTATGTGGATGTCGAAGGATGGATATTGGTAGTTATTGCTGCGGGAGTGGGTCTGCTTGCCGCCTGGGTGGCCGATTCGCACCGGCTAAGCGAGAACCTGGTGAAGGCGACGGTCTATACAATGTTAGCCTTCGCTTGTTTGGTCATGGCTCTTCAACCGGCGTGGCGTCGCCTGCGACTGTGGGTCGATCTTGTAGTCCTGATGGTGCTGCACGTTCTTCTAGTTCTGCCCCTCGTCAATCTTCTCGACTCCCACTCCATCCGGTTGAATTGGGCCATGGGCTTACCTTTCGTGGCGGCCGAATTCCTGCTGCTCCTTGGTTTGCTATGGCGTAGAAACGTAGGTGAATCCTCCCGATGAGTGGGACGTGAGGGGTTTTTGACTTGGTTTTTTTCTTTGCAGGTGGCAGGCCCTCAGTCGCGACAATAGCATGCGGGTGGCCCAGCTTTTGGGTGCGGCTTGGCGGGTGCCCCCAGTCTTTAACTTTTCGAATGCTGGGGTGCTTGGTCCGATCTTCGATTTTCAACGAATTTGATCGCTGCGATCGTATGTTCGGGCGGGCCTCATCCTCGCGCAGTGGTGCGGGGATTTTGTTTCCTTTCCTTTTTTGAATTGTTCGTGAACAGTTCCCGTGATATCGGCATCAGTTGCGCCTTTCGTTGAAGGGGCTGAATAGTCGTGTATAATCGAGTGATGGCTAAGCACGTGATCCACATCTCAGACACGGAAGCGGCGAGTGACTTCGCGTCGCTGCTGGCGCGTGTCCGCGCGGGTGCGGAAATCATCATCGAACACGACGTGCAGCCCGTCGCCGTCGTTCATCCCGCCGAACCTCGCGTCAGGATGCTTTCGGAATCGCTTCGCCTTGCCCGAGAGCACGCCTCTACGGCCACTCTTGATGAGGATTTCGCGCATGACCTCGAGCAAGTCGTCAACAGCCATCGCGAACCCCTCAATCCGCCCGCATGGGATTAATTCTGGACTCCAGCGTGGTCATCGCTGCGGAACGTCGTGGGGAAACTCTTGAACGGCTGATCGAGCGAATCGTCCGCGTGACCGGCGACCAGGAAGCGGCGCTCTCCGCCGTCGGTTTGACCGAACTCGTTCACGGCATCTATCGCGCAGCGACACCTGAATTGCGTGTTCGGCGGGAATCTTTCCTCAAGGAGCTGCTAACTGACCTGACTGTGTATCCCTTCACGAAAGAGACCGCGATGCTGGCGGGTAAGCTCGACGGCGAACAGCAGAGCCAGGGCATGGTTATTCCCTTCGGAGACTTACTCAGCGGTGCAACGGCTCTGGCGCTCGGCTATTCGGTGTTGACGGCCAACGTTCGGCACTTCGAGCGTATCCCCGGGTTGTCGGTCGTGAAACTCTAGGCGGGCTCAGCCATTGGGGTGCGGTTTGGTGGGTGCCCCAGTCTTCGGTTTTTTCAGGCTGGGGTTCTTGATTTGATCTTCGACTTTCAATGTACTTGGACCGATGCGAACCAATAGTCGCCCACCCGCCAAATTTCTATCGCGTTCCTCACAAACTTAGAGAAAGCAAAAGAGCGTCCTCGACAGGGTCCCTGTAATAACGGGCACGTCGGCTGAATTCAATGAATCCGTGGCGTGCGTACAGCGCGATGGCCGGTTCATTCGACGCGCGTACTTCCAAATACGCGCGCGCGCAACTTGCGTTGCGTGAAAATTCTAGCGCGGATTCCAGCAATTTTGATCCGATCCCGTTCCGCCGATGCGCCCCGGAGACAGCCATGTTCAGAATCTCGAATTCGTCTGCTGCGATGCGGCCAATTAGGAAACCGACAGGGACTGCGTTCAACTCAGCAACCCAAGCGGCGGGATTGGCGGACGCCAATTGCAGAATGCTCTCCTGAGACCAGGCTGCTGCTTCGGGACTCTCCTGGAGAATTGCCAATACGACGGGAACGTCCGATGTCTCCGGCTTGCGAATCGTCACGATCGAAGCGCTTTTTGAGGCCTCGCTACTGGCGGCCATCAGGCGCCCGTCCGGGCCACTTCGGCATCGGAGCGGCGAATGTAATTTGCGTCGAGTCCAAGAGCGTCCACCAGGTCGCCACGATTTGCGCGGTCAAATCCCAGATGGCCAATTGCGGGCGCCAGACTTGCTGGGACTTGTTCGATTCGGGCCCCGGGAAGGATGGATTCGACCAAATCGGGTGGGAGCACATCCGGCGTGGAGGATACCAAGACGGCCTGCCGCGCCCCGCAATTCCTCTTCACTCGGGTGAGGAATTCCTCAAGGGAAAGGATCGCTTCGTCGCCGAGAAGCTGCAAGACGCTCGGCTGGCCAGGGCTGCGGCGGTATGTTGAACCAAAAACGTGGCCCCTGCGGGCGTCCAGGAACGGATTGACTAACTCCTCGTTTACGCTTCCCTGGGCCGCAATCGCCTCCAGGCCGCTGATCGCGGCAATCGGCTTTTGGTGGACCTCCGCCCACCCTTTCACAGCGGTCAGCCCGACACGCAGCCCAGTGAAGGACCCTGGTCCGGACGCGACCGCGAAAAGATCGACCTGGGCCATACGAAATTGTGCCCTGGTTTGCAGCAGTTCCAGGTCGCGAAAGAGACGCGTCGAGTAAGGGGTATCTTCACGTGCAGCAATCTCCGCCAGAACCTGTCTATCTCTAAGCAATGCAATGCTTCCCGACCGGGTACTGGTGTCAATCGCCAGAATCATCATGGGCGGGTATTCTATCTCAAACCAAGCGCACGCAGATTGGCGATCCGCGGCGGAGTTTGCTCTGGAACTAAGAATCTGTAAAAGAATTGTAAATTAATGGAGCAATTCGAATGCCAATCCACAATTAAAGTTCTTGTTAACTTGCTGATTCTAGAAGAAATATGTTGACTTTGGCGGCACTTTCCCACAGACTGGATTAGCTTCTCCTTAGGGGGTTTTCCAACCATGGATTATAAGATAGGGGACAAAGTTGTGTATCCCAACCACGGGGTTGGGATCATCGAACAGATCAATTTTGGGGTTCTCAACGGACGTACCGAAAAGTATTACATGCTTAAGATTTACGCAAGTGGGTTGAAAGTTATGGTTCCAGCAACCAACGCCCTTTCGGTTGGCTTGCGGCCCGTAATTCGAAACGGAGAAACACTCAAAGTTCTGGGTTTCCTGGAAAAGGGAAAACCGAATTCACATCACGATTGGAAGCATCGGTTCAAGGAAAATTCGGAGCGGATGCGGACCGGGGCGCTGATCGAAGTGGCCGCAGTTCTGAAGAGTCTGGTTTCACTTAGCAGGACCAAGCCGCTCTCCTTCCGCGAAAAGAAAATGCTCGAGCGAGCCAAGTTCCTCCTCGTCAGCGAACTCGCCACCGCGCGAAACACCTCCCCCGAAACAATGGAAGACGCCCTGATCAAATCTCTCGCGAAGGCCCGGCTGCAAATGCCTTCGCCACTCGAAAAACCCGAAAGCGTGGAGTTCTAGGTTTCCAGATCCTCTTGTGAAAAGCCTCAAGGCGCGATCGCTTTGAGGCTTTTTTCTTTTTTGCCTCCTTGCGTTCGCCCTTCTAACTTGCCCCAGCCTCCTCCCCCTGGCGTTTCTATTCGGACGATCGTTCCCGCAGCCGCATAGAAGCTGCATTTCGAGGGAAGGCGCGTGACCCGTCCACCTACCACAATTTCAGTCTTCCCTGGTGCTCCCGGCGCCCCCCCCGCCAAGCCGTACGGGGGAATTTTTCGCCGATCGGAAAGCACGGAAACCTGCGCGCCGGAAAACAATTCAATTTCGCGGATGATTCCGTCTCCGCCACGAAATCTTCCGCGGCCTCCAGAGCCTCGGCGCACCGCATAGCGATGCACCTGAACTGGGTAGACATGTTCGAGGACTTCAATCGGCGTGTTGAGGGTGTTCGTCATGTGGCTGTGCGTCGCGTTGCTGCCGTCGCAGCCTCGCCCTGCGCCGGCGCCGCCAGCAATGGTTTCATAGTAGGCAAACGGGACTCCGTCGTGCCGCGCGTCCGCGCCTCCAAAGGTGAGATTGTTCATTGTGCCCTGGCTCGCGGCTGGAATTCGCAAGGGAATTGCGCGTGCGAGGGCACGGAGCAGCGCGTCCACAATGCGCTGCGAGGTTTCCACATTACCTCCGGCCACCGCAGCCGGCAGCCGCGCGTTCACTATCGTACCCGCCGGGGCAACCATGCGAATCGGCCTCATCAAACCCGACGTTGCAGGCACCTGTTCGTCGAGGAGGCAGCGAAAAACATAAAACACCGCGGACTGCGTAATGGCCGCGACTGCGTTGACGCTGCCCGCGCATTGTGGCGCGGTGCCAGTGAAGTCCACATCCGCTCTGCGGCGGCGAATCCGGATCGTTACCGCGATGCGCTGGGGCTGGTCCGTAATACCATCGTCATCCAGGAAATCCTCGGCGCGATGGACGCCTTCGGGGATTGCGGCCAGCGCACCGGCCATCATTTTGGCCGAGTAATCCAGCAGGTGACGTCCATAAGCGAGGACTTCGGCGCTGCCATACTTGGCGGCCATCCCGATTAGGCGGCGTTCCCCGATCCGGCAAGCAGCGATCTGGGCGGTCAGGTCTCCCTCACGCTCGCGCGCCGTTCGAACGTTGGCAAGGAGGATCGACATGATATCGCGGGCGACGTGGCCATTCTCGATAATTTTTACGGGCGGGATGCGCAAGCCTTCCTGGAAGATTTCGCGGGCGAGGCCCATGGAACCAGCATGCCCGCCTCCTATATCGGCGTGGTGCGCGCGGTTGGCCACGTAAAAGGCGGGGCGCGATGCCTTAGGGGCGTAAACAGGCATCACCATCGTCAGGTCGGGCAGGTGCGTTCCACCGGCGTAGGGATCGTTCAGCAGCGCTACATCGCCTGGCCCAAGCTTGAGTGCGGCGATCGCGGCGGCGACTGACATCGGCATCGATCCCAGATGGACGGGCATGTGATCGCCCATGGCGAGGACTTCCCCAGCGCCATCAAACACCGCGCAGGAGTAGTCGCGGCGCTCCTTGATGTTGGGAGAAAAAGCTGCCCGGCGCAGAGCCGCGCCCATTTCTTCTGCTACAGAGTGAAAGAGATTCTTGAAGATTTCGAGGCGTGTGGGATCTACCTTCATGGTCGCGCCTCCAAAATGAGGTTTCCGTAGGAATCCACGCGGGCCGTCCAGAGAGGAGGAATCGCGGTGGTGGCGCTATATTCCATTACGATCGCCGGGCCGGGGATGCGATTTCCCGCCTGCAGGCGGTTACGATCGAAAATTGGGGTGGAATGCCTGCGCCCCGAAAATAGGACAGCAGCCTTAGCAACGATTGCGCTTTCGGGACTCGAGCCGCCAATTCTCAATTTTGGCAGGCCGGGCTTTTGCACGTTTGCCGAGAAACGCGCGCGAATGTTGACCACTTCGCAGGATCGGCTCCGGTCGGAGTAGCCGTACCTCTGTTCGTGCGCGCGATGAAATGCCGCGACGTAGTCCCCGGCTAACGGCACCGTTAACTCGTACGATTGGCCCGCATAGCGCATGTCCAGCGTGCGATCGATGCGGACAGAGCCGGGCGCGAATCCTTCGGCGCGCATTTGGGCGCGGCCCTCGCGTTCCAATGCCGCGAATTCATGCCGGAGTTTGCCGCGAAATTGGGAAGCGTTATGAACTAGCAGGCGGATTGTGTGCGACAAGTCTTTTGCCACGTCGGCGCGCAAGATTCCGAGCGCGGATAGAGCACCGGGAAAGCACGGCACCAGGACGCGTGGAATTTCGATCGCCGACGCCAGGTCGCATGCGTGCAGCGCGCCCGCGCCGCCGAAAGCGACCAGGGTGTAATCGCGCGGGTCGTGGCCGCGTTCGACCGAAATCACGCGGATCGCTTTTTCCATCACTGAATTGGCAACGTCCAGTATCCCCTGCGCAAACTGCTCGACTGAACGAATGGCACTGCGGGCACGGTCCATGAGGCGCCTCGTGCGTGCCACGTCGAGTTGGAACGCGCCTCCGAGCAGCCCCGTTTTCGGAATTCGTCCGAGCAGGAGGTTCGCGTCCGTGACGGTGGGCCTTTCTCCCCGGCCATAGCAGATCGGGCCTGGGTCGGCCCCGGCGCTATCTGGGCCGACTCTGAGGGCCCCAGCGCGGTCGAATCGGGCGAGAGAGCCGCCGCCTGCGCCTACGGTGTGGATATCGAGCATCGGGACCGCGACGGGAAGGCCGGACACGATGGTCTCGGAGGTCGTAGCGAGGGAAGTTCCCTTCTGTGCGTGCATCAGCGCAACATCGGTTGAGGTTCCGCCCATGTCAAATGTGATGATGCGTTCGAAACCGGCTAGCCCGGCGACGTATTGCGCGCCGAGGACGCCACCGGCTGGCCCCGAGAGAATCGTTCGGACCGGTTCACGCGCGGCCGCCTGCGCGGAGAGAATCCCGCCGTTCGATTGCATGACGCGAACTCGCGCCGGGACGGACCTGCGAGGTCTTTTGCGTTCGCGCACGGACCAGGCAATCGCGTGGCGCTCGATCTCCGCCAGATAACGGCTAATCACTGGCACGAGGTAGGCATTGACGACCGTCGTGGAGGTGCGCTCGAACTCTCTATATTCGGGAATGACTTCGTGCGAGGCAGATACTTGGAATCCGGCGGCGGACAGGGCGCGAGAAATTGCTCTTTCGTGTTTGGGATTCACGAAGGAGAATAGGAGGCACACGGCCACGGACTGTGCCCCGCTGCGGGCAACGGCCCGCACGACACGCGTAATTTCCCGCCGTCCCGGCGATAGCAATACGCGCCCTGCGAAGTCCAGCCGTTCGGCCAGTCCAAATCTTCGCGCCTGTGGCACCAGAGGCTCGGCCTTTTTGACCAACAGGTCGTAGAGCCGCGGACGAGCCTGGCGACCGATTTCGAGGACGTCTTCGAAGCCTGCGGTGGTCACGAGGGCGACACGTCCGCCTCGGCGCTCGAGCAGTGCGTTTGTACCGACGGTTGTGCCACAGACAAGATCGATGCCGGTGGGGTCAGTTCCCTTTTTCTCAGTGAAGATCTTTTCTAGTGCGAGGGCTACGGCGTCAGCGGGATTGCGCGGCGTCGAAGGGAGTTTCAGAATTTCGAGGCGGCCGTTGCGCACGAAAACGCAATCGGTAAACGTGCCGCCGGTGTCGATCGCGATGCGCATGGGAACGGGGATTGTAGCGCAAGATGCGAGCTGAGATTGGAAATTTGAGATTGGAAATTTGAAAACAAAACCAACACTCGACGGTCGATAGTCGCGAAGTAACAGGCCGGCTTCATGAATTGCGGAATGAGCACCTTTGGTTGTCATTCCGAACGAAGTGAGGAATCTCTCTGCCTGAAACTCAAGAACAGAGAGATTCCTCGGCAAGCAGCGTGCCTCGGAATGACGACGTTTTTAGGTTTTCCGCAATTCGTTCAGGCGATTCGCAAATTGGGTTCTGCGTTCAAGTCGATTGAGGCGATGTGGCCGGCTAATAAGTGGGGATACGCTGCGGCTGCGATCATGGCGGCGTTGTCTGTGGAGAGCGCTCGGCTGGGGAAAAATACGGTCACGCCCGTTGGCGTGGATTTGGATTGGAAGGTGTTACGTAATTCAGAATTTGCGGCTACGCCGCCTGACACTAAAATTGTGCGAGCCCCTGTTTCGGTTGCGGCGGCGAGCGTTCGGGTGACGAGATCGTTGACGACGGCGGATTGGAAATTGCGAATTAGGGAGAGAGTCTGCGGACTGCAAAGAGGGAGCATATCGGCAGCCTTCCGGCGGCCCTGTTGAAGGGCTTCGCGGCGAGTCTCGATTTCCGCATTGAACTCAGGATGGGCGCGGAGATAGTACAAAACAGCGGTCTTGATGCCGCTGAAGCTGAAATCGTGAGGGTTTCCTTTGATCTTTATTGGACCGAAATTCAAGCCATCCTTGGAGTTTGCAAGGGAATTGGTGGCGGCTGCGCGCGCGGCAAGCTGGTCGATCACAGGTCCACCGGGGTAACCGAGCGCGAGTAGCCTGGCGACTTTGTCATAAGCTTCGCCTGCGGCGTCGTCGCGAGTGCCTCCGAGACGGCGGTATTGGAAATTGGGCGCGGACCCGTTGCTGTGATTGATTCCTGCTTGCACATGATAGAGCAATGTGTGCCCGCCGGAAACAATCAGGCAGACTGCCGGCAGTTCCGGTGTGCGGCCGGCGATGTGCGCCTCCAGGAACACCGCATGAACGTGCCCTTCGAGATGATTCACTGGGACGAGTGGTTTGCCGAGTTCGAGGGCCAGGACTTTTCCGTATGTTACGCCGACCAGGAGTGAGCCGATCAATCCGGGTCCCTGTGTCACTCCGATCGCGTCAATATCGGTGAGGGAAATTCCGGCTTGCGAGAGTGCTTCGCGAACGACTGGAACGATCTGGCGCAGATGCTCGCGGGAGGCCAGCTCGGGCACTACGCCGCCGTATTTGCGATGGATGTCCATCTGCGAAGCGACCACGCTCGACAGAATGTCGCGGCCATCGGCAACGACGGCTGCGGCTGTTTCGTCGCAGGAGGATTCGATTCCGAGGATGCGGGTGGACATGGGTTGGTTCCCCGCCTTGGCAAAATTGTATGTTAGCACGGCGCGAGGAACCGCCTACCCGGTGATGAATTCCAGGCGGTGGGCAGATTTCATATAGCTGAGTTCAATGTATCACCCCCGTCGGGGTTTGCTGGTCTTTCCCAACCCATGTTCCCACCGCTCCCGCAGCGGGCTATGTTGTGGCGTCCCACCGGGACTCTCAGAAATAGAGGATTGGATTAATTGGAGATTTCCAGGTAGAGGTTCAGCTTTAAATTCGACTCTCGCTTGCAGGGTGGGATTCTCCGAAAGTTAAGCCGCACCTTAGAGGCGTTCGACACGTTCCGACGTCTATCCGCATTAGTTCACGTGAACTCCGAGCTCCGAGAAAAGAAAGCTTAGGATAC
>Ga0307479_10006997_pt1 | contig 10391 bp, 11 predicted proteins | sample atmos_gasesECM4C_FD_203743 | JGI IMG/M metagenome (GOLD analysis project Ga0307479, IMG submission 203743) | Hardwood forest soil microbial communities from Morgan-Monroe State Forest, Indiana, United States - atmos_gasesECM4C_515 | ecosystem: Environmental > Terrestrial > Soil > Temperate...
CCGCCTCTACCTGCTTGAGCACTGCGATGATTTCCGCCTCTGTGTGCCTCGCTCTGGACATGCCTCTCCCCCTTTTCCGAACTGCGAAATCATACTCAGTTTTGTGCGGATTTAGGGGAGCAGGTCAAGACCACCCCTGTTTATCAGAAGGACTTGGCCGCTTCACCGTTTTCATCGCTAGTAGTTCCCTTCACCCTTGAATTGTTCGAAGCGAACCTGCTGGTGATGTTTTTTCACAGGAGAGAGTAAAGACGGGCTGGCAACTAACAAAGGGTTATTGTAGTCTTCCTGGGACTGAGCACAAAGTTGGAGAACCTGCTGTCATCAATTCGCATTCTCGTAGTTGATGATTACGAAGGCTGGCGACGTCAGATCTGTCTCCTTCTCCAGGCACGGCCGGAATTACAAGTCATCTGTGAAGCATCGGATGGATTAGAAGCTGTTCAGCGGGCCGAAGAACTGAAACCGGACTTGATTGTGCTCGATATCGGGCTTCCAACACTGAATGGAATCGAAGCCGCTCGACGAATCCGCAAGCTCGCCCCCGAATCCAAGATACTCTTTCTGAGCCAAGAATCTTCTGCCGGCGTAGTGCAAGAAGGTCTCAGATTGGGGGTACTGGGCTACGTTGTGAAAGCGCGCGCTGGAGCCGAACTACTAGCGGCTGTGGAAGCGGTTCTTCGGGGCAGGCGATTCGTCAGTAGCAATTTGTTGGGTCAAAATTTCATCCATGCTACGGACGCACAAGTTCCCACCCGCCTCCACCACGAGGAGGCTCTCCCACCTCGGTGGCAAGCGACACTCTGGCCGATGCGCCTGACCATTTTCATTCTTGCCGCCACGGGGATGGTTCTCGGGGTGTGCAGTTACCAGCAGAGAAGCGTGAGCCGCCAGATTGCTGCGCATGAAGCGGATCTGACCGCAACCATCGCTCAATTGCACAGCCGGTTGCAAGATGCCACAGCGAAAATCAATGCCATCGCCGCCGTTCAGGCAGCGCAGGCCACCGCGGCGGCCAACAAAGCTCAGTCCGACGCGCGCGCCGCTGTCGCTGAGTCGAGCGCGGAAGCCACTCACCTGCGGCAGCTACAGGCGGCTGTCAGCGATCAGCAGAGGAAACTGGAGGCCACGCAGGCCGAAGTGGCCAGGACACGCTCGGATCTGGAAGGGAACTTGAACTCCACGCGCAACGAGCTGAACGGTTCAATCGCCAGGACTCACGAGGAGTTACTCGTACTCGAAAAACGCGGCGAACGCGACTACTTTGAATTCGATGCCGCCAAGTCCAAGCACTTCCAGCGTACTGGCCCACTGAACCTCTCCGTGCGCCGGACCGACGCCAAGCACGGCAACGTTGACCTAGTGCTATTGGTGAACGATCGGGAGATCGGTAAGAAAGGGGTCAACCTGTACGAGCCGGTTTGGATCTACGAGACAAAGGATGCGCAGGTGCAAGTGGTCGTGAACATGGTTGACAAGAAATGGGCGCACGGATATGTCAGCGCACCAAAGTACAGCCGGGCGGACCTGGGTGCCGTTTCGGCGCCAGCCGCACCTCCGACTCCCACTCGCTGAGGACCGCCCGTCGCAGCCCAGTCACCGAAGGCGACCGCTATCCCTATCCGGGCGCGATTGGGTAAGTGTCTCGACTGGTTGAACTCGCACCGCTCTTCAGGAACTTGTTGATAAGTCCTTTAAAATCAAGGAGTCGTTCTAGGCAAGTTCCTGGCACTAGCGACGCTTCGAAGACGCAGTTAAGGCTTATCGGGAGTTGGGTCGAAGGGTGGCGCGAAACTGCTGGGACTCCATCGTTATTTCGAAGGACACAGTCGTCGCTATGCTTCACTGGAAGCTCGATGGTCTCAAATCCGGGTTCGAGAACCAGGTGAAAAAGTCTTTACACGGACTGTGGAAAAACTGTGCAAATCTTTAAATTTTACATACACACTCAGTAAATCAGTGTATATTCCGTGAGTCAATACACAACCCTCCGCCGTGCCCACCAACGGGCGACGGTCTCTTGTGCCTAAGATGAAGATGAACCAAGCGCATGGCAGCGCAAGCATTCTCTCTTCTCCATACGCTTTCTTAGATACGCTGCCTGTGAACGTGTCTGCCCTATGGCCGGGTTGCTGCGCCAAACGGGGAACACCGTTAATGTCAGCGATTTGCCGTACCAGTAATGGCGAGAACCTCTTTACAGGCCGTGGTGGAAATAAAACCCGATGGATTGATGGGAAAGCCGGCATTGCTGGACAGCATTTGCTCAGCGTCTGAGAAAAACGGAATGAAACTCTGAAAGTGAAGAGGAAGCATGAAGCGTCCGAGGATCTTGCTCGCTGACGACCACACGCTCCTTGTGGAAGCTTTCCGAAAGCTTTTGGAGTCTGCCTATGACGTGGTGGGAGCGGTGGAGGACGGCCAAGCCTTGTTGGATGCTGCGTCAGCCCTCAAGCCCGATGTGATTCTGATCGACATCGCGATGCCGCGATTGAACGGTCTGGAAGCTGGGCGGCGACTGAAACAACTGATGCCCAGAGTCAAGTTGATCTTCCTGACCATGAACCAAGATCCTGACTTCGCGGTGGAGGCAATGCGCCACGGCGCGTCCGGATACCTACTGAAAACATCTGCCTCCTCAGAATTGTTCCACGCCATTCAAGCAGCACTCAAAGGAAAATCATATGTGACTCCACAGATTGCACGAGGGATGCAGGAAGCATTTATTTGGGATCCGGAGGGCAGGAATCCGGAAAAACAACTGACACCGCGTCAGCGCGAAGTGATACAGCTTTTGGCCGAGGGTAAATCAATGAAAGAGGCAGCCGACATCCTCAAGGTTACACCCAGGACGATCGCGTTCCACAAGTACGGCATGATGAAAGCACTCGGAATCAAGACGACCGCCGAGTTGATTCAAGTGGGCATCAAGAAGCATATTCTAGTGGCATAACCTGGTCGCCCCAGCACAGGCACATGCCTCGGTTTATGTGCCACTCACAAATTGCCTACCCTGAAGAACGGCTTCGACACCAAGCAATAGCTCGCTTCCTGCATGTGCTTTGACAACGTAGCCCTGTGGCCCCAACGGAATGCTGCAGGATCTCTCCAAATCGGCACTTCCGCCTTCACCGCAAATGGCTAGCCGGGCACTTTCTATCCCCAGGGAATGAAGCCAGCCGACTACCTCAGCTACTACGCCACCAAATTCGACACCGTCGAAGTGGATTCCACATTTTACGGTAGCCCGGCAATTTCAACGTCAAAGCATGGATCGGCCGTAGGGTCAGCGGTTAGCCGTAATGATGCGGGAGGCCGCTATGTTTCAGCTTTGCGGTGCGCGCGCTAAGGGCTGACAGCTTTCGCTAATTGCGACTTGGTGAGAGTTGCGCTGGCTGACTGTGCCAACGATTCCTCGTCCGAAATAAGTCGGTCAATCTCTCCAATGAGATGGTACACCAATAGCCACCGCAGTTCACGGTCTGGACATCCTCTCAGATCACGAGTGAACACTTCGAACTGCGCCGCCAGCGACTCGAACCTTTGTGTATTTCGGACCCTGGCTTGGCCTTTTAACCGCCCGCTTGTTCCTTCACAACCATCCGCGGGTCCTTATCCTCACGCATCCCGACACGTTTCGAGTGCCTAAGTCGGTCGCCAGCCGTCCAGTGAAGAAAATTTATGGAAGTTTCAACCGTCGTTGCCGCATTTGTCCGCAGCCTTCGCAGGTATCGTTGAACTCCTCGATTGTGTAACTTTCACCTCGCTGCACAAGAACTCTCGGAAGCGCCTCAGCTTCTGCGCGTGTTTTGCATCGTTTCCGGTCCAATTGCGACCCTCTGGACCAGCGAATATGGAAATGAGGGTAGGGCGAAACTGCGTTTTCCGGGTTCATACTTCGCCGCCACTGGCCATTTGGTTCCTTGCCTAGCCGTTTTGAAAGTGAGTCTGAGGCGATGGCTGGGACAAAGATCACTTCGAATGGCAATCCGTGCAGGTTTTCACAAATTCGCGGTCGCTTCAGGCTCGGTGACCGCACGCTTTTGGAGCAATTCAGCTAGATAAGCGCACATGTACTCTGAAGAAATATACGGGAAAATGCCAATCGACAATGTTGATTCCGCTTATTTGAATTCGAACTCAACTCTTCAGGTTTGTTCTGCTCCCCCCTGTTACTTTTGACAGTGGCTCCTTGTACCTCTCGCATTTACGATCCGCTGGCTCTTTGGGTCAGAACTAACCCGCGAGGCGATCGCCGGGCCGTCGTTTGCGATCGCCTCGCTTTGTTCCCTCCGTCGCCACCCTCCCCAAGAAACGCTTCCGTGGGGCAGTCCTGGCCTGGTAATGCTAACAGTCGAAAAACTTTGCGTCCCCGCGTCATCATGGCATCTGAACGCTCCCAGCCCGCGAGGCTGCCACAAGGTTTCTCCCACCCTCGGAGCCATACCCAACCGGCAGTCTCGCGGCGCTATGTGGCGGAGATCAGCTCTAGTTCACGAAAGTCGGGACTGGGGGCCGTCTCGCGGTGCATATCCTCAGTCGTCACTCCCACACCCGGCCTCGCAACGGTCAAAGTTATTCGTGTTTTAGCGAAAAGCGAACAGTTCGCTAGCGGACGCGTGTGGCGAGATGCTGCCGCTCTACGGGAAATTCAGGGACTATTATTGGCATTGCATAATATAGTTACAGAGGGAAGAGGTCGGCCTGTTGCCAGAAGGCCATGACCAGGGTGGGGCGGCGACGCATTCGTTTCAGGGCACGGATCGCCTGGAGGCTCAGTTCCCCCAGGTGCTTGGGGCAAAGATTGGCGATCTCGTGCTGTTTCAAATGGCCCCAGATGTACTCGGCCGGATTCAGTTCCGGAGCATAGGCGGGAAGGAACTCCAGCCAGAGGCGCCCGCGCTGCTGGCGTACAAACTCCCAAACAGCGCGGCTGCGATGCGCGGGCAGTCCGTCCCACACGATCAGCAGCTTGCCAGGAATATGCCGTAGTAGAGGCGTGAGAAACTCGATGACCTGCAGGCTGCGGATGGCTCCGGGAAAGAGCCGAAAATAAAAGTTCCAAAACGTGATTCCCGCCACCACCGAAAGCGTCTTCCACGTGAAGTGATATTGCAGCACCGGGGTCTGTCCCTTCGGCGCCCAGGTGCGCGTGCGGTGTGGCCGTTCGCTCAATCCGCTTTCGTCGAGGAAGACGATGGTGCGGCCCTGTTTTTGGCATTTTTTTTAATCTCCGGCCAGCGCTTCCGCTTCCATTGGCGGACCTTCGCTTCGTCTCGTTCCAGCGCACCCCCCACCGGACGCTGGCAACTCCATCCCAGTTGTTGCAGAATGCGCCAAGCCTGCGAAGGATGGTAGTGGACTCCGCATTCAGTCTCGATCAGGTGCGCCACGCGCCAGGAGGTCCACAAGCTGGTTTCGTATCCGAGTGCCTCCGGTCCGCGCTTCAGCCCGCGCTCGATGCGCCGCAGGTCGGTTGCACTCAAGCGCGGCTTGCGTCCGGCGCGACCCGCCTTCCTCAGTGCCCGTCGGCCGCCCTGTTCCAGGTGCTGGGCCCAGCGGCTCACCGACTGCCGACTGGCCCTGACCCGGCGGGCCACTTCTGCCTGGGGAACTCCCTGCCCAAGCAGCTGGGCTGCCAGGAACCGGCGCTCTTCCAATTTCTGCAAGGCCTCAGAATCCCGTCGTACTCCCTTTGGATTTCCCATGCCCCCACCATAGCATGAGAATCCAGGAATGTCACTATATTATTCAATATTCAATAATGCGTCTGTCAGGTCCAGCAGGATTCGAAATTCTTTGAGCAGGTCTAGCCTTTGAACCGGGTCAGTGCTCAGCGATAAGCTCTCGGCTAGATGGCCGAGACGCATAGTGAGTGCCTGTAAGGTTGCCGGGTTCGGGTCCGACACGGTCTAGCCGGCTCGTTGTTCTACCGGACGCAGGTGTACCCTTCGCGGGCACTCCGATCTGCACACTCGTCAATCGAAGAAACACGGAGTTACCCGCGACGCTTTCTCAACCGTAAGCGTTTCGGCCGGGGCGCAAGCGTTGATTGACACTCTGCAAGATTGAATAGATAGTGTGGCACACCGTATGACCCCTGTCTTCTGACCGCGCCAGAGCAACACGTCCTGAAGCAACAGACAAGATGCGCAAGAACAAATTCAGTTTTCGGACCCTCCTCAGTCTATTTTCCTCCGACCTGGCCATTGACTTAGGCACGGCCAACACGTTGGTCTACGCGAAGGGCATAGGCATCGTCATCAATGAGCCTTCCATCGTGGCGCTCAAGAAGAACAGCGGAGAAGTGGTGGCGGTTGGCAAGGAAGCTAAGGACATGCTCGGGCGGACGCCGGGAAGCGTGGTCGCCATCAAGCCGATGAACGATGGTGTGATCGCCGACTTTAAGGTGACTGAAAAGATGCTCACCTACTTCATCCGGAAGGCGCACAACCAGCGCGTGTTGGTACGTCCGCGCATCGTCATCGGGGTGCCCGGGGAGATTACGCAGGTGGAGAAGCGTGCTGTGCAGGACTCGGCGTATCGCGCGGGAGCGAGCGAAGTGTTCCTGGTCGAGCAGGCGATGGCCGCGGCGATCGGTGCGGGCCTGCCGATCGAGGAGCCCTCTGGAAACATGCTTGTGGACATTGGCGGAGGCACGACGGACGTCGCCATCATTTCCATGGGCGGGATCGTCTATTCACGCTCGGTGCGCGTCGCCGGAAATGAAATGGACGAAGCCGTCATGCAGTACCTGAAGCGAAAGTTCAACCTGCTCGTGGGAGAGCGGACCGCGGAACAGATCAAGATGGAGATCGGATCGGCTTATCCGCTCGAAAAACCGCTGACGATGGAAATCAAGGGGCGCAACTTGATGGAAGGTGTTCCCCGAACGGTCAAGATTGATGACGGCGAAATCCGCGGGGCGCTCTCGGAGTGTGTCGCTACGATCTTGAATGCTTGCCGCGTGGCGCTCGAGCGAACACCGCCCGAGCTTTCCGCGGACATCAGTGATCGCGGGATCGTGCTCACCGGCGGCTGTGCGCTCCTCAAGAACCTCGACAAGCGAATTTGCGAAGAGATTGGGCTACCCGTGTCGATCGCCGAAGATCCGTTGGCCTCGGTCGTACTGGGCACCGGGAAAATGCTCAGCGACTTCCGGCTCCTCCGCCTGGTCTCAATCGACTAACGCGGCTCGGGGTCGCGCTCGATCCGGCGACTCACGCCTTCGGCAGCGAAACAATACCGACGTGCTGATACCGGCGCCACGCGGAGGTGGACCGTGAAGGAACCTTAATGGATTGAGTGTTGCCCCTCCGGAATGAGCTTCAACCCCTGTTACTTTTGACAGGTGCTCCTTACGCCTCTCGCGTTAGCATCCCCCGACCCTTTGGGTCGAACTAACCCGCGAGGCGGTCGCTGGGCCGGCGTTTGCGATCGCCTCGCATCGCTCCCTCTGTTGTCACCCGCTGAAATGCTTTCGCCGATACTCCTGACAGTTGAATGTTGCCTTCCTCGGGCTATCCTCGGCAAACATCAACGCTCCGACCGCGAAGCTGTCACGAGGTTTGCTACCCATGCACCCCACCCAACGGGCAGTCTCGCGGCAATTGTTTTGGAAAGCAGCTCCTGATACTTCTGCCAGGTGGGCACTGCATCCCTCAGCGTTACCATCTACCGCATAGGACCATAGCCCGCGAGACGGTGCGGGAACGAGGTCCTACCACCCTCCCTCACGCATAGGGACCGTCTCGCGGCACACAATGACAGGAGCACCTAAATGCGGTTGGGGAACTGAAGTTCTAAATTGCGCGTTAAAAGCTAAAGAGGGCCGCCCGTCGCAGCGGGCTGCCCTCTTTTTGAGAGCGGAGGCGCTTTCAGCTTCGCGTCGAAAGCGTTCCAGAGTTTGGCCGTCCTTGCCGAACCCATCGGGAAGCAACTTGAGCGCAATTAGCCGACGGAGACGCGTGTCTTTGGCCCTATAAACGATGCCCATTCCGCCCGCGCCAATTTGTCTGGGCACTTCGTAGGGCCCCAGGCGTGTTGCAGCCGGGATAGCCATGGGTCTCGCGTGAAATTTGGGAGTATACCGCCATGAAACAACTTTCAGAGAGGACTCGAGACGATTAAAGGCCTGCTGCCGAAAGGTCTGGTCACCGGTAACTGGCCATCCCCAATTCCATTTACCGGCAACCGCGTTTCTCGGGAGTTGGATTCATGGACGTGCTGTATCCGAAGTGTTGCGGTCTAGATGTACATAAGAGCTCGATCTCTGCTTGCATTTTTGGTACATGTAGCAGGGCGAGTGCAGAAGCATCAACGCCGTTTTGGCGCGATGACCCGAGACCTGCAGGACCTCGCAAATTGGTTCAGGCAGTTCGAGGTGACGCAAGTAGCGATGGAGTCCAGCGGTGTTTATTGGAAACCGATGGAAGGACTTGGAGAAATGTGACTCTGTTTGCTAGAAATCACGGGCAGTATCGAGCGTCAAACGTCGGATTGGCAATACCCGTCCTCGGATTGCGACGGATTTGAACATTATCCAAACTACGAGGCAGAACCGAATCGTAAGCACTACTCTTCGAGCTATATAACTTTAAACGTATATATATAACAATAAACGTACAAGCTTTCCGGCTCGGGCCGTACGTAATTCGTCCTGCTGGAGTTGGGCCTAAAGTCCCGATGAGTCGTTTTTCAGATGGAAGGACTTGGGTAAGGGAGACCTCAGGTCTTACTGATATTTGTGACAGCTACCGGGTCTCACCACGCGAGTTAGCCTCAGTATTCACATCAGCTTGCGCACCTGCCCGATGAACAACAATGGACACCTTTGCAAATTTGTCTAAAGTCGAAAAACACAGACAAGGAAAGGCTCTTCGCGAAAGGTGTCCGCGGGCTGCGCAGGCTGAGTGGAAACCCCGCTCGAAATCGCAGGATCCCATCAAGCTCATCGAGCAATCCGACGCTGACCGCATTCCCGGCCTGATTTCCGTAAGACACGAACGGATGTCCGCCTCGCCCTTCGCATTCTTCCGTGGCACGGCGATCATCCAGGCGCGGGATCTCGCAAATTCACCCGTGTCAGGGATCATGGTTCAGACGTGCGGCGACTGCCATCTCATGAACTTCGGAGGCTATGCCACACCAGAGCGCAATTTGGTTTTCGATATCAATGATTTTGACGAGACGTTTCCTGGACCATGGGAATGGGACATTAAGCGACTGGGGGCTAGCTTGGTGCTGGCAGCAAGGGATCGGAGTTTCTCGAAGCAGATCGCAAAGGATGCTGTTCGAGCGGCCGTTGCGTCGTATCGGGAACGGATGTCTGAGTTCGCGGAAAAGACGGAACTTGAGAGATGGTACGCACAAGTCAAACGCGAGGATGTTTTGGATTTCTTTCGCAAGGATCAGGACTTCATCAATCGGTTGAAGCGGAAGGATAAATCGGCCCATGCCGCAACGTCTGAAGCCGTGTTTCCCAAGCTCACGGCGGTCGTGAATGGACAACGGAAGATTAAAGACAACCCGCCAGTCATCTACCATTTTTGGAAAGATCTTGCACAATTCGAAAGGGGGCGGCAATCATTCCATGAGGTATATAAAAATACATTGCAGGCGGATCGGCAGCAGTTGCTTGAGCGATATCAGTGGCAGGACGGGGCAATAAAAGTTGTAGGAGTGGGTAGCGTTGGGACTCGCTGCTATGTTTCACTCTATCTCGCTGATGAAGATGACCCACTATTCCTTCAAGTCAAGGAGGCGCGTAGATCGGTTCTCGAGTCGCCAAACGGTAAGAGCCGCTTTAGGCACCAAGGTCTCCGTGTTGTGGAGGGTCAGCGTCTCATGCAAGCGGCTAGCGACATCTTTCTCGGTTGGTCTCGCACACCTCATCACGATTACTATATTCGCCAGTTCCGGGACATGAAGGTTTCCGCCGAACCTGAGACCTTCAAGCCCCGTACTCTGCTGTCGTACGCAACGTTGTGCGGCTGGGCACTGGCGCGGGCTCATGCAAAAGCAGGTGATGCCCCGATGGTAGCGGGTTATTTGGGATCCAAAGATACGTTTGATGAGGCTCTCGTGAAGTACTCAGAGGCATACGCAGATCAGGCAGAACGTGATTTTGCAGCCTTTAAGGCAGCCATTCGTTCCGGCCGCCTTCGGACAAAACCAGATAAGGCCAGCGGCCTCGAGTTCCTAACTTAGCCAGAAAGATAAACCGTCCGAAGGATAGCCAAACGCTTTAGACTAAGTTTTAGTGTGCCAAGTTCTATAAAAGGTAAAGTCAAGACAAAACACTTCTCCGTCGGCCGGAATTTTTCTTGCTTCGTAGCCCGCCTGATCGAGCGAGATCTGTTCTGACGAACCGCGCCATGTGCTCGGTTGTG
>Ga0307479_10006998_pt1 | contig 10389 bp, 5 predicted proteins | sample atmos_gasesECM4C_FD_203743 | JGI IMG/M metagenome (GOLD analysis project Ga0307479, IMG submission 203743) | Hardwood forest soil microbial communities from Morgan-Monroe State Forest, Indiana, United States - atmos_gasesECM4C_515 | ecosystem: Environmental > Terrestrial > Soil > Temperate...
TCTCATCCACTTATAAAGGAAGCGATCTCGCTGCGGTCGATCCGCAAATTCCTCCTCCGTCGGAATACAAAGGCCCTGTCTTTCAACCCTGACTTATGGGGCTGTCTCAGCGGGCGGGGATCTTCCCGAAGGCGGCCGGTCGAGACCGGACTGAACTTCTTCTAAAATGGGGTAGCTAATTTATTTCTCGGACGCCGGTGTGTAACGCCCATCCGGGCAGTCCAAGAGTGATTTACTCTCAGAATATCTTTCATGGCTGAAGAACCGGTCAGAATTTCCAAACCGCGGCGCTGGGATGTCCCTTTCAGCAAGGACATGACCGAAGCCGATGTCGACCTGCTGATGAAGCATCCTCCCTTCAATCGGATTGACGAGAACAAATTTCCATCATCCGTTCCGCTCCGAGGCATTCTTTTGAACGACGCGCAGCTTCGTCGCTTTGACGATGGCGACATCGTCGTGCGCGAAGGCGATTACGGGAACTCCGCTTTCTTCATTGTCACTGGTTTGGTGCAGGTGATCCTCGATTCTCTGCCGGCCCGGATGCTCGGACGCCGGGAATCGCAGAAAAAAAACTTTTTTCAATCTGTTGCGCAACTTTGGGAACGGCCGCGCTATCCCGAGGTGCGGGATTATGCGCAACGCAAGGCAACCGGAACCGCCACCGCGGAAGTAAAAGCCCGCAGGGGCGAAAAAAAGACAAGCGAGGTTCGCATTTTTCTTCAGGATGTACCGCGGATTCTAAGCGAAAACCACACCGCCCGTCTCGAAGCAGGCGAAATGTTCGGCGAGATCGCCGCACTTGGGCGGACGCCGCGCACGGCCACGGTTATCGCCGATGGTCGCACGCAATTGCTGGAAATTCGCTGGCAGGGACTGCGGGAAATCCGTCGTCACGCCCCAGAATGGAAAGCGCGCCTGGATCAACTTTATCGTGAGCGGAGTCTCGACAAGCATCTGCGGGCAACGCCTTTCCTGAATGACCTCCCTCCGGAAGCTTTCAAACAAGTGTTCGATAGCACCCGTTTCGAAACCTACGGAGATTTCGAATGGCAATCCTCTTATCACACCGGAGATGACGATATCTCCGGAGGGCGTCTCGCGAAAGAGCCGCTCATTTTTCATGAAGGCGATTACCCGGATGGAATCTTTCTGATTCGGAGCGGCTTCGCGCGCGTCAGTCGCAAATACAATCACGGCGAGCGGACGCTTCGCTACCTGAGCAAGGGCCAGTTTATCGGTTTGGAAGAGATCGCCTCCAGTTGGAAGAGGGTTAACGTGGTGCCGCTTCAGAACACGCTGCGCGCGATCGGCTATGTCGATTTACTAGTGATTCCGACGGCTGTTGTTCAACAACACATTTTGCCGCGACTGAACGCGGAGCAACTTCAGCGGCTCGAAATCCAGCCGAGTGACGAACCGGCGGTCGATCTCGAGGAAGAAATCAGCATGAAGCTAGGCCCCGACATGCTGGAATTTCTCGTGGACAACCGGACAATTAACGGCACGGCGACGATGCTGATCGACCTGGATCGCTGCACCCGCTGTGATGATTGCGTGCGCGCTTGCGCGTCGACTCACAATAACAACCCGCGATTCATCCGCCATGGACGGGAGATGAACGGCATTATGGTTGCGAACGCATGCATGCACTGCGTCGATCCGGTCTGTATGATCGGTTGTCCCACTGGCGCGATCCATCGCGAATCGTTCCAGGGTCAGGTTGTGATCAACGATGACACCTGCATTGGATGCGCGACCTGCGCGAACAGTTGTCCGTATGACAACATTCAAATGGTGGAGACGCGAGATCACTCCGGCTTTTTCATTCTCGATGAAATGGCTGGCACTCCAATCATGAAGGCTACCAAATGCGATCTCTGTATCGATCAACTGGGCGGTCCTGCCTGTGCCCGCGCTTGTCCGCATGACGCGTTGATTCGCGTGGATATGCGCGATGTGGACAAATTGGCAACATGGATTAACCGCTGAGGTGAGCCCTCTCCTCCGGCGCCGAATCAGCTTCACTGCGGGACTGGTTGTCGCTTCGGCAATCGTTTGGGTGCTCAATTTAGTCCTGCAAATTTCTTTGCGAGAGTCCGCCATGTATTCGGGCTTTCTTCTGCTCGTTGTCGTGCTCGGTTTGACTGTTTTCAACGCGCGCAAAAAGCTGGCTTTTCTTCCGCTCATTCGTGCCTCCACTTGGCTCCAGATCCATATCTACGCCGGTTACTTTTGCTTTTTCGTTTTCCTCCTCCACATCCATTTCTCTCCGCCACGAGGCGCGCTTGAAACTGTTCTGGCGGCCGTCTTTTGTGTGGTCGTTTTCAGCGGCTTTTTCGGGATTTTCATTAGCCGCTTTTTGCCTTCGCGCTTGCTGCTCTCGGGTGAACCCCTCATCTACGAGCGCATTCCCGCTTATCGGCGAGAGATTCAGACAAATGTCGAAGCGCTCATCCGCAAAGCCGAAACCGAAACTCAATCGTCCACTCTGTCCGATTTTTATCTTGGTGAACTGCGTCCATTTTTTCAACGTCTCCCCAGCGCCTTTGACGCCTTGGGCGGAATCGACCGCCGGGTGAACCGGCTGCTCAAGCAATTGACCGCGTTGAATCGCTACTTGGACGACGCCGAAAAAGCGATCGCTGCCGAAATGCGCGATTGGATCGAAACAACCCAGAACGTTCACTTCCAATATGCCGCCCAGCGCCTGCTCAAGCTCTGGCTTTATGTGCACATTCCTTTTACCTACAGCCTTATTTTGCTCGCGTTCGTTCACGCTGCTCTGGCCATCATCTACGCCGGAAGACTTTGACGCATGAGGCGATTGCTCGATCAACTCAGCTTCAAAAAAAATCGCTACGCACGTCCAAACCAGGATTGGATTTGCGGACATGCGGATGAAGGACACCCGTGCCCGCTCGGTCCGGATAAGCGCGGACGCTGCCGTCACAGCGGGGAATGTTTTCCGTCGAAAAGCGGCGATCGGTGGCTGTGCACCCGGCTTGAAGCACAAGGTGGCAAATGTGCCGAAGGCCCACTTCCGAATGGCGAGTGCGCGCACCCCATTCCACCCTGCCAGCCAAAACCGTCGTTGCGCCGGACGCGGGCGCAACTCACTTGGCTTCTGGTTGCTCTCACTTTTGGCGCTTTACTGCTCGTCCTCGCCGGAAAGGGGCGTCGAAAATTGACCAGTCCGGGCGCACTGAGTGTTCATCACGCGACCTCCGTCACCGCATGCGAGGATTGCCACACCCTGGAAAAATCTAACTCTCACTCGCTTGTCCATCTCAACATTTTTCAGAAAAGAGCAGTGGAGGATAGCCAGCTCTGCCTGAAATGCCATTCCCTTGGTCCACAGCCATTTTCACCGCATGGCGAGTCCGCGCCCGCATTGGACGCATTCGCAACGCGGGCAAAGACTGAGAAATCACAACCGCCGCTTTTACTCCGGGCCGGTTCTGTCGTCGCTAATGTTAGTCGAATGAAATCGAGCAAGCTGACCTGCTCGACCTGCCATCAGGAGCATCATGGTAAAGATTTTAACATTGCTCATTTTTCCAAAACCCAATGCCAAGTTTGTCATCAAGTTCAGTTCCCTAGCCTTGCCAAAGGGCACCCGGAATTTGTCAGTTATCCTTACGAGCGGCGGACCCGCATTTATTTCGACCATGCCAGTCATATTCAAGGGTATTTTCCCGCAGACAAAGAGAAGGCGCCCACTTCCTGCCAGGCTTGTCACATTCCGGCCGTTTCCGGCGGGAAGATGATCGTCAAGAGTTTCGAACAATCGTGTGCCGTTTGTCATGCGGACAACATTTCCAAGTCCAGTTCCGTCGCCTTTTTCCGCGTGCCTGGAATCGATGTGATTTCTTTGGCGCGGAACGGGATCAGCATCGGACAATGGCCAAAAGATGCCGATGACAAGCTGACTCCGTTCATGGAATTGCTGCTCGGCGCCGATATATCGGGAGGCAAATTACTCGCCACGCTCAAAGGCAAAGATTTGCTCGACCTAAGCAGTGCCTCACCGGAGCAACTCGCCGCCGCCAGCCGGCTCGCTTGGGCGGTGAAGGAATTTCTTTATGACTTCGAAGTCGAAGGTCAGCCCTTTCTAATTAAGAGACTCCAGGAAGGACTCCCCCGCGGGCAAACTTCCGTCCAGCTCACGGCGTTGACTGGCGGCCTTCCTCGCGCCGGTCTCATTTCCTGGCGTAAAGAATGGATGCCCGATTTGATCCGCGAAGTTTCCGATTATCGCCGCGGTGTTCTTCCGCCGCTTCCGCCCGTACCACGCGCTCCTGCAAAGCCGCCAGTTCCTGCGCCCGCCAAGAAAGCAAAGCCACCCTCCGATGCCGATATCTTAGGAGGAGCAGAACCTTCGAAAGAACAATCGCCCCCTCCTAAACCGGGCCCTGCTGCGACACCCGGCGATGAAATTTTGGGCGGTGCAGAAGCACCGAAAGAACAATCGCCGGCGCCAAAACCAAGCGCTGCTCCGCAACCCGGCGACGACATTTTAGGCGGTGGCGAGCCATCGAAAGCGCCGCCGCCTTCGGCCAAACCGAGCGCGGCTCCGCCGGCTGGCGATGATATTCTCGGAAATGCACCGGTCGCGCCTTCGCCGGCCGCCGCTCCGCACGGTCGCCTTCCTCCGCGGGGAAAATCTGGGAAGCAGCGCGCACCGGCGAGTGCGGCAGCCATTCCAAAACCTGGTGGCGGATCAGCTCAACCGAAAGCGGAAGGGTCTCAGCCGAAACCGGAAAGCGAAGCTGCAACCGACGAGACTTGGATGGCAGCGGGATGGTTTCGCGCCAAGGACGGCTTTACATTATCGTACCGAGCCTCTGGGCACGCCGATCCATTTCTTACCGCTTGGCTAAACGCTGCCGGTATTGTGCCATCGGTTGGCTCGGGAATTTTGCAGACTCTCGCCACGCCCACGGGTCCGGGCTCTTGCGGCAAATGTCATACTGTCGATGTAACTTCGAATGGAGCCCAGAAAATTAATTGGACCGCCGCTCGCTCCGAGCCGAACGCGCATCCTTTCACAAAATTCAGTCATACCGCGCATCTCAGCGTGATGACGGAAAAGGGCTGTCAGACCTGCCACGTTCTTAATCCTGCCTCAAAGTACAGCACGTACTTTCAACCCCCGGATGCGACTAGTCCGAGTGCAAACGATCCATCGCATTTCGAGAGTAATTTCGCAGCATTGGCGAAAATGGAATGTGCCAGGTGTCACACACCTCGCGTTGCCGGAGATAACTGTCTCCTCTGTCATAATTATCACACGGGCACGTTTGCCACCGACATGAGTCAGGTGGCACGCATTCATCCTCTTGAACCGCAGAAGTGAGGCGCAAATCGTTGGATCACGCTATCGCCTCGCTCTCTCGGCGCGTTGAAAACAATTTCCTTTTGAAGTGCTCCTGAAAAGCGCGCCATGTCTCGCGATCGGCTGCCCGACTCGAGGGCCTCTTGCGGTAACCTGCCTTGTCGATCTAATCGAAAAAAAGGCAAAAAGAGGGCTTGACCCCACCCTGGCGATTCGTTAGACCGGTCGTCCGATCGCGCTCGTTTAGGCGAGACGCAATCGAAAGGAGAAACAATGCGGAACGTGAAAATTATCCTGAGAAGTTTGTTCTTGGTCGTCGCTGGGTTTTTCTACGTACCGTGCGCCGCTTACGCGCAAAGCGTGGCAGATGCGATAGTCGAAGTCCCGACGGAGAAGCATGGCTCTGCCCTCATCGAAATTCCAACGGCTCGGACGACTTCTCAATCCGATGCAGACACTAACGTTACCCTGGCCGGCGAATACAAGTCTGCCAAGAATGTGGTGGAGCAGGAGAAACCGGTTTTCTGGACTTGGTACACGGATGAGGGTTACGAGTCTGAGTACAATTTTCGCGGCACAAACCTGATGCCGAATGCCGCTGGCGCGGTGTTTGGAAATGTGCGAGTTACAAAATCGAATTTTACGCTCGGCCTTTTTGAAATCCACCAGTTGGGAGATGCACATGCTGACAGCTGGTCAATCGGCGAAGGCGGAGGATCAGCAGGCGCGGCGGGAGGAAACGCAGGCAGCACCGCCGGTTTTCCAGTTCCGTACACCCGACTCCCCGTTACTACTCAGACTCGCTTCAACGAACTCGATGCGTTCATGTCTTATAAATTTTCACTCGGATTTATTGATGTGACGGTGGGCAACATCGGTTTCTTCATCGACCGGAGAGCCACTACTTCTGAGCTAGATGTTTTGCCGGTAACATTCAGGGGTCTGCATTTTATCTGGAATATACCCGATACGGATACGCGGTTTCGTTTTCTTGGTCCTAATCCCACTGTCCAGGATGAACAGTTTGACCGTGTTTACATCACGTTAAGTACAACGAAATTGTCAAAGTACGTCACGCCGCAAATCACTTATTATCAGACTCTTTACAGCGAAGGCCAGGAACCTGAAGCAGAGAATATCATAAAATATAACCCCGTGTTCGTTGACGAGTTTTTCCCACTTAGTGGCCCTGGTCTTCCTCCCGGCTTCTTTCGCCCACAGAATCCGCGCCCGAATGATGAGCGGAATGAAGCTTTAGGCGGCTATTTGGAAGGAAAGGTCAACGGACACTTTCCAATCACAAATTGGATGGACTTCAATCCGTATACAATCCTTTCAGTAAGCTTCCGTGATCGGACAGAGCCTTTCACTGCGATTGCGGAAACCGCCTTCCGGAACCCCAACCGCAACGGCAGTGGCGTTTATGGAGCGCGTCCGTTTACCGGATTTAATCACTTCCAGGCAGGGGTTGAATTGCCAATCCACCTCGTACATCTCGGAGGCTCTTCGAGCGGACCCTGGGCGCCCCCGGACGCGCATCTTTATTTCGTGCCTTTCGGAGCATATTCGTATCACATTTCCACTCCAACACCAGGCACGGATCGAGATGAAGCATGGGGTGGTGGGAAATTCGAGCTTACTTTCTAACTTAATTTAGAGCGCCTTTTGCTGCGCCAACGACGCTCGCTCTACGCGGCGTTAAATTGCAATTCAGTCAGGGCTAAGCTCGGCCTATTCGCCTGGGGCACCTGGCCACCATGGGGTACTGCGGGCGTGCGCGTAATAGCTGATCCGCCAGTCTAGCGTTGTCCGCCCGGATCGATCGTAGCGAGCCTGCGCCTCTCGCGCAGACTTCTCATTCCTCTCCTTGGCAAACCGCACATGTGAAGGCGCGTAAGCGTCTTTTGCGTCTCTGGCTGCTGGATCGTTGCCATTGCAGGACAGAAAGGGCAGGAGATTCACTGACACTAAACACGTCAGGATAATGCCTTTCACCAATACCGGTATAGCCGAGTTCGTCGTATTCACCTAATACTTTCACTAACCACCTGGAGCAGTGCCTTCAAATTCAGTCCGGTGCCGCTGCGGTGATTCGCTCGGTTTTAGCGCGGCTGCTGGTTTAGGCGACGGCTTTGGAGGCGCGGCAGCTTGGCGGGTTGGTGGCGGTGCCGGCTTTTCTGTTGTCAAGGCCACAGGTTGCTTGTTGTGAGCCGGTTTCTTCGCAGGCGCGGCTTTTTCTTCATTTTCTTTTTGGACCGGCTTACTCGGCGGCTCCTGGACAACATTCGGTGGGGGTGGCGGCGGCGGGCGCGACTCTGTTCTGCTCTGTAGCACGATCGCTTGCGATGCGACTTCACCGCCTTTGACTTCTACGTCCCGCTCTTCGGTCATGTAATTGTCCAGCACGATCTGTAGGTGATGTTTGCCCGCCGCAAGATTTGAAAACGTCGCCGGACTTCTTCTTACCACCGCGCCGGCGTCAACGATCACCTTTGCTCCAGCAGGAGTTGTGTCGACCCATAAACCGCCTTCGGCCGGAGACAAAGATTTTGATTCTGGCGCGGTCTGCATGGCTGGGGCCGGGACTGGTGCAACCAACGCCATTTGCGGCGCGGCTGGAGATGAAACGGGTTGCGTCTTCTGCGCCTCCGCAGCCTGTGTCTTCGACTCGGTGATTTTCTTCGGAGGTTGCCGAATCGCGAAAAACCATACGCAAGCCGCCACGACAACCGCTGGGATTATCGTCAGCGCCGTGCCGCGAACAGTTTCCCTGCCCAGCACGACCACTGCAATCTCCGCTCCGCGAAACAGTAACTTGCTGCCTGCAATTAACGCGCCCCCAATAGCGCGCAGCGCTTTACCGAGCGTGACTATCGCAAAGATGACACCCCGAAACGTCGCCTGGATGACAGAGGCGATCGCAGCTCCAATCCCGTTGATTCCGCGAACTATCGCGATGCTTCCCGCGGATAGCATTGCTGCCATTGCCAGAGCCGCGCGGCGAAATCTTCGCTTGGGCACGCGCGGCGTGCGGACGATCGCGGTTTTCGGACGGGTCTTGACAGATGGAACTTCGGCGCGCAGCCCGGTTGGTTGATTTGTTTTGCGGGTTGGCGGCGTCGGCCACTGGGTGGGTTTTTGCTCAGTTTTTCGCGACGGGAATGTTAGCCACGCGGACAGCCCCCGGGCAGTCTTGGGAGCTGGCGTTGTCAGCAACCCGACAATTTCGATCGCAGATTGCGGACGAAGAGTGGGATCTTTTTGTAAGCACGCCGCCACAACGTCTTCCCACATTGGATCGATTGGTTCACCATGCACGACGTCGAGCTCTTCACGGCGATAGCTCATCGGCGGCGGAACTCTTTCGCGAATTTGGCGGTCGATATTTCCGGAATAAAACGGCGGCTTGCCCGTGAGTAATTCGTAAACCGTAGCGCCGAACGAATAGATGTCGTCGAGAGGTGAGCCTCGTCCGCCATCGAGCTGTTGAGGGCTCATGTAAACCAGTGTGCCGCTGGTGTGGCGGCCCATCGTTGCCATGCTGACCGAGTCACTTAAGCTGCGAGCAATGCCAAAGTCGGCGACTTTGAGATCACCGCGCAGATTCACCATTAAATTCGAAGGCTTCAGATCCCGGTGAACCACCTGCGCGTGGGTATGAGCGTAATCAAGCGCTTCGCAAAGTTGCTTTATCCAGGTCCCCAGCTCCCAGCACTCAAAAACTTTAGTCTCGCGGTCGGCGCGGATGTTCGACAGGGTATCGCCATCGATATATTCCATCGAAATGCAGGCATTATTTTCGTCGTTCACGAAGTCATAAATCCGCACGATGTTCTTATGGGTGAGCTCCAGGCTGCGGTTGGTTTCGCGCTTCAACTCATTCAGCATCGCGCGATCGCAAATGACTAAATCGGGCAGAAACTTGAGCGCGACATCGCGCTCAAGGACATCATCCCGGGCCAGCCAGACCACACCCATTCCGCCGCGTCCCAAAATGCGCTTCAGCGTGTAGCGGTTGAATAGTTTTTGCTCAGAGACAAAATCTCGCAGCGTCACGTCCAGCGGCCCGCTGGCAGCTTCTACGTTCACGAGCTTCAGCCTAACCATTTAAAGTATAGAAATAAAGGATAAAGTGGCCCCCGGGGGGGCGGTTTTTCGGTTGTCGCTCTTTGGCGATTCGTTTTATAACGTTCAGCATGGCGGATGAAGAAACGAAGCGGCCAGAGCCGCCAACTCGATCTCAATCAGAGAATAAAGGAGTGTGGCTGGAAACTGTCGGAGAAAAGTTCCCCATCATCGGCGATTGTTCGCTCGGCCGGTCCCCGAAGAACACTATCGTGATTGATTCCAACAAAGTCTCCCGCCGGCACGCGATCATCAACGTTCAAAACATCGGCGAATTTTGGTTAATCGATTTGGGAAGCAGTAACGGAACGTTTCTAAACCATCGCCGCCTTCAGCAGCCGGCCCGGCTCAGTGATCACGACCAGGTCGTGATCGGCGACAAGATATTCATTTTCCATCAGCCGGAATCGATTAGCGATGATTATCGAACCACCTACGCCGAACGAACCATCCGTGAAATTGCAAACCTGCCGTGCTGGTTGCTCGTGGCTGATATTGAGGATTTCACTCAGTTGAGTCGCAGCTTAACCAGCGACCAACTCGCGGTCATGTTTGGAAGTTGGGTCGCGACGTGCAGGGAAATCATCGAGACTCATGAAGGCACCATCGACAAGTATCTGGGGGACGGATTTTTGGCCTATTGGCGGGACGGCCCGAGCGCGTCGAAAATGGTTGGTGGAGCTCTGAGGGAATTCAAAGAAGCTCAAGCCCGCCACGAACCCCGCTTTCGACTTGCCCTGCACTTTGGCTTCGTCGCAGTCGGCGGAATGCCATCGATGGGCGAGGAAAGCTTGATGGGCACGGAGGTAAACTTCGTTTTCCGAATGGAAAAGCTCGCCGGCTCTCTAGACATATCGCTGCTCGCCAGCGCCTCTGCCAAATCAAAACTCGGCAAACTCATCAACGCGGAACCGGCCGGCTCCCAC
>Ga0307479_10006999_pt1 | contig 10388 bp, 10 predicted proteins | sample atmos_gasesECM4C_FD_203743 | JGI IMG/M metagenome (GOLD analysis project Ga0307479, IMG submission 203743) | Hardwood forest soil microbial communities from Morgan-Monroe State Forest, Indiana, United States - atmos_gasesECM4C_515 | ecosystem: Environmental > Terrestrial > Soil > Temperate...
GAGCGCCATGTCTTCGGCAATTTGGTAAATTCCCGCGTCGTCATTGGTGTCAAAACCTACCAGGACATTCGGATCTGTTTGCCGCGGCAGCTTCCGAAGTACCGCGTCAAGGGTCGCCGGATTCAGCTTGGCGGCACAGCCCGCCGCCTTGGCCATGGAAGTCAGTTTCACTTGCGCCGCCAATGGAACACCTCTCTCCCCGGCAGTTTCACCGTGCTGATTGCATTATAAGGATGCCGCCGTCTTGTTGCTCGTGACATTTGTGCAAGGCATTGCGCCGGTAAGCCATAACGTGCTTTCATCGCCGCATGCCCTGGGACATTCTGCTGATCTTTTTTGTGCTGGGCGTGATTGTGCCGTGGCGCGGCCGCGCGAAGCTGCAGCACCTTCTTGCTAAGCCGCGCGTGGAACCTGCAGAGCGGCTCTCGCTGTACCGCTCGACCATCGCGTTTCAGTGGATTGCCACAGCCGTTGCCGCATGGCGGGCGTGGGCACACGGATTTACGCTCACGCAGCTCGGCCTGGCCATGCCGCGGCGGGTCGCGCTATTGATTATGACGGTGCTTGGCGCCGCGCTGATTGTCACGCTTCAGTGGCTCAACCTGCGACGCATGGGGCGGTCGGGAGTGCCCGTACGACGGCCGCTAAAGGCCTTGGCTGAGCGCATACTGCCGCAGAGTACGAGGGAGCTGATTCCCTTTCTCGCTCTTTCGGTGACCGCCGGATTGTGCGAGGAGTTTTTGTATCGCGGATTTGCCATAGCGGTGCTTAGTCGCGCGGGCTTGCCGGTGGGAGTCGTTATATTTCTGTCCTCCGTTATTTTTGGACTCGCACACCTTTATCAGGGACGCGCTGGATTTGTGAGCACGATGGTCTTGGGGATTCTTTTCGGATTCTCGCGGGTAGCGTTCGGCAGTTTGGTGCCTGCGATGGTGTGGCACATGGGAGTGGACCTGGTTGCGGGGATAGCAGGGCCTCGCTATCTTATTCATCGCCAAGTGGTTACGGAGAAACTGGGCAGCGCATAAATATTATGTTAACTAGAGATGCGACCCCACTGTCGGCGAGCGTTATCAGCAAAGCGCTCGGGGAATTTCAATTGCAGCCGACACCCGAGCAAGTCAGCACGATTCAGCGATATATGTCGGCTTTGATGGCCTGGAATGAGAAGGTGAATTTGACGGCCATTCGCGATCCGCTCGAAATACTGTACCGACATTTTTGCGAGTCGATGTACGCAGCAGCAGCCCTGCAACTGCAGACGGGTCGGCTAGCCGACGTCGGATCTGGGGGAGGCTTTCCGGGCTTAGCCCTGAAAATTGCTCGTCCGGACCTCCAGGTGTTCCTGATTGAATCGAATGTCAAGAAAGCGACATTTTTGGCCGAGGTCGTGCGTGAGCTTGGCTTCGAGGATGTGCGGGTGCTGGTCAGTCCTTATGAGGAGCTTGGCGAAGAGGTTGCGCCTTTGGATTTCGTTTGCTCACGGGCATTGGGTGAGTTTGCCAAATTTCTCAGTTGGGCCTGCTCCGAGCAGGTGGCGGCAAATCAAGCCATTCTGTGGGTCGGTGGGCGGGACATCGACGAGATCAAGAAAATCAGTGGCTGGCTGTGGAGGGAACCAATCTCAATTCCCCGATCCCTGCAGCGATTCCTCCTGGTTGGAGATCGTCAGGGGTAGCTGTTTCGTCGTTCCACGTGGAACGACGAAACACTGGTGTTTGTTTCTTTCTTTTGTTTTGGACTCGATTGTTCCACGTGGAACGTCCTCGTGCTTGCAGATTCCGGCCTGATGTTCCACGTGAAACATTAAGAGAGCCGAAGAGCCAAGGGCGGCGAATTCATGCTCGGAAATCTTCACAGCCCAGGCTTGTTCCACGTGAAACATCTTGCATCTCCTCTTGAGCTTTGCTAAGTTTTCGCCCACGGGAGGTTTAGTGGCGCGAATCATCGCGGTGGCTAATCAAAAGGGCGGTGTGGGCAAGACCACTACCGCGGTAAACTTAGCCGCCTGCCTTGCCACTGCCGGTCAATCCACTTTACTGGTCGATTGCGACTCGCAAGCCAATGCAACGGCCGCGATCGGCTTTCAGAAGGATCCCTCTCGCCGCACGCTCTACCATTCCCTAATCCTGAACGAACCCTTCGATCGGATTACACAGAAATCGCAAGTAGAGCACTTGGACGTAGTGCCGGCGGACAAGAATCTTGCCGGGGCCGCCGTCGAATTGGTTTCCGCGGAAGGGCGCGAATATAAGCTCAAGGCGGTTCTGGGCGAACTTCGCGAAAAATACCAGTTCATTATCTTGGACTGCCCTCCGGCACTGGATTTGTTGACTTTGAACGCGCTCGTCGCGGCCGACGCGGTACTGGTGCCGATACAATGCGAGTATCTGGCGCTCGAGGGAGTCTCCGAGCTGCTGGACACGCTGATGCGGATTCGCAGGACTTTGAATCCAAAGCTCGAAATCGAGGGTATTTTGCTCACGATGTACGACGAGCGAACGACCTTGTCGCGGCAAGTAGCCACCGATCTGCGCAGTTTTTTCGGCACACAGATTTTTCAAAGCACCATTCCGCGTAACGTTCGCTTGGCGGAGGCGCCTAGTTTCGGTAAGCCTATTATTTTCTATGATGTACACAGCAAAGGAGCCGAGGGCTACACTCAACTGGCTCAGGAGGTAATCGCCAATGCCGAGAAACGCACTGGGACGGGGGCTCGGAGCGCTCATTCGGGAGCCTGATCCGCAGGTTTCGGTGACCGGGCCGACGTCCGGGTCTCCTTCCACGGGCACCGCAACTGTACCTGCTCGGGAGCAAATGTCGGCGGGCCCACAAGAAATTGACACAGATTTGATTCAGCCGAGCCCTTTCCAGCCGCGCAGCCGCTTCCGGGAAGAGGCTTTGGAGGAATTGGCTCGCTCCATTAAAGCCAGCGGCATCATTCAGCCGCTGGTCGTGCGGCCGGTTGCAGGGCGCTATCAGTTGATTGCCGGAGAACGTCGCTGGCGTGCTGCGCAACGCGCCGGCCTAACGCGGGTCTCCGCTATCGTTCGCCAGGTCTCGGACGAGCTGGCGCTGGAGATGACCCTCGTCGAAAACATCCAACGCGAGGACCTGAACGCCATCGAAACGGCACGAGCCTTCGCGCGCCTGATGGAGGAGTTTCAGCTCACGCAGGAAGCTGTGGCCGAGCGAACCGGCAAGGATCGGGCAACGGTTGCGAACGCGATTCGCCTCCTGAAGCTGGAGCCAACGATCCAGGAGTGGATTGAGGAAGGTAAGCTCAGCGCCGGGCATGGCCGCGCGCTGTTGGCGGTCGCCGACGCGCAACTCCGAATGCGGTATGCCCACCGCGCCTCGCGTGGCGGCCTGACGGTCCGGCAGATCGAACGCCTCGGTGCGCGCCGCGCACGCACTGGCAGTGTGCCAACTGGGGTTCCGCACGACGCGAACATCCGCGCTGCCCTTGATGAACTGCAACGCCATCTCGGCACCAAAGTCCTACTGCGAGAAAAGACCAAGGTGCGGCCAGGACAGCTTGTATTGGAGTATTACGACGACGGTCAATTGATGGGGCTTTACGATCGCTTGATGAAGTAGGGTCACTGGTCGGTTCACGTCTGGAATGGGCCGCCGACATTCCTAAACCATCGCCTGATTCGACACCTGCATCGCAACGCTTCGTTGACTTGTCCGCGCGTGTCGCTAGAGTGATAGGAGTCATACTGGGGGATTTCCATGTCGTGGAAGTGGCCGGGCGCAGCAACAAAGGGTGGAAGCAGCGAAGAGTGGACAGGTTTCATCGATCAAGGTGTGTCCCTGGAGGGAACGCTTACGGTCACCGGTACGTTCCGCATTAACGGCAACGTCAAAGGAAACATCATCTCGGAGCAGACGGTGATCCTGGGCGAAGGCGCCAAAGTCGAGGGACAGATCGAAGGGAACCGCGTGGTGATTTCCGGGCGCTTCGATGGTGTGATCTTCGCAAAGGGCCGCGTTGAGATAGAAGCCAAGGGGGTTGTCACAGGCGAAGTTCACTCCCCTTGCATGGTCATCGACCCTGGCGGCATCTTCGACGGGCGCTGCCACATGCTGGCCTCCTCGGATTCTGTCTCGAGCGTAACGATTCCTATTCGAGCCGCCACGACCGCTTAGGTGTTTCTGTTGCTAACCTACTATCGCCTATATATAAGTTAGGAGAAGTTGGACCCTCCCCCAGCTGGCGAGAAGTGCGCGTTAACCGGTATTTGGTTGTTGATCGTGAAGGAGGTTAGGAGTTTGCAACAGGAGTCTCGGTTGCAGATAATGCCTTTTCTGCTTCTCGAATTCCACCCTGGATGTTCATTTCCCAATCGACGTGGGGAACCAGTGAATTCGCGGCAGCCTTGTAGAATCGCAGCGCCTCCGTGGGCCGGTTTAGCTTGGTTTGCGACAGCCTTCCTGCCGCCATCAACGCCAGCAGGGATTGCCGCTCTTTAGGATAGGCCTGCGCCAACTTGTCGTATTCCTCGACGGCGCGCTCAAAATTCTGCTGGCCTTCCGCAGCGCGGCAAAGGTCCAGCCAGGTGGAAGCAGGCATGCGCTCCCCGCCGGAATTCAAGTATTCTCCAAAGTCCTGCCACGCTGCGTCGACGTTCTGTGCTTTCAGGTGCAGCTGGCAGACCTTGATGATCGCCTCGTGATACTTCGGGATGTCATTCTTGCGCCAGTAGAGCTGCGACAACAGCGTCCAGGCATCCACCGAGGCGATAGCGCTTGCCGTGTGTGTTTGCAGAACGGCGATAGCTTCGTCAAGGTTTCCCTGATCCATTTTCTCGGTAGCTTGCACGATGGCAGGATCGGCGGTCCAACTGACCTTTGCTTCGATGGCTTGATTGGCTACGTGTTCCAGGCCGGAATAACGGAGCCCGACCGCGGCCACCGCGCCGAACACGAAGCCTCCGACGTGGGCCCAATGCGCGACTCCCGAAGAGCTGCCGAAAATCGCTCCCGAAAATATTTCCATCCCCAACCACAGGGGAAGCAGCCAATAGGCTCGCGCATGAAATCGGTAAGACCGGAAGCCAAAGCCAAAGAGCCACAACATTTCGATTTTCGTTTTTGGATAGCGAACCAAAAACGCTCCCATCAAGGCGGCAACCGCGCCGGACGCGCCTAGAGTGGGGACGATGCTGCCCGGATTCGCCCAGGCATAGAACTGCAACGCCATCGCTCCAGAAAGGAAGTAGAAAACGGGATAGATAACGCGCCCCCACGTGTCTTCCAGGATGGCGCCGGCAAGCCACAAAAACCACATGTTGCCGATGATGTGTAGCCAGCCGCCGTGCAGGAAATTCGCGGTGACATACGAAATTGGCTGCGGGTGCGCGGGAATAAACGCGTAGCGCTCGAGAATCGAATCGCGCTCAAGTTCCGTATACTGCTGTGCCAGCGAATCCATCTCTCGCTGCAGTTCAACTGGGTTTTCGACCAAGCGCATTTTCGCGTCCCAAACGTCGGCCACTTCCCGGTTTGGCGAGGAGGCGCGACTCCAGACGGCTGGATTCCCTTTTTTGAACCTGGTTACGAATTCCTGCGCGTCGGGACTCATGCTAAGTTCCGGGTGCATGGCGGCAAGCAGGAGGATGTGTACGCGAACCTCGGAGCGCTTGGGATTCTGCGCTTCAATTTGCCAGTGCGTGCCCAAGAAGGCGAGTACGTTGATCGCCATGATGGCGATGGAAATGACCGGCCAGCGGCGGCCCTGCATGTTTTCGTGGCGCAAAGGAATGAGCATGGTTTGATGTCTCCCTGGCACGCAGCGCCAGGAGTGCTGTCTTCAGTTTAGGGAGCAGGCAGCGCCGCAAAAGGGTTTATTCCCGGCCGTTCCCGCAATGAGTAACGGTTAAGCGATACGAAACAATGCTAAGGCCGCGTGCGTTGTGTCCAAGAACTGTGATTGGCGCCGGGTTGACACCGCTGGCCGCTGGCTCTATCGTTCCGAAGAAGTCGGCGAAGAGGAACCTAGATGAAGATTTTGGTGATCGGCAGCGGCGGACGCGAACACGCACTGGTTTGGAAGCTAAAGCAGAGCCCGCGAGTCGAGAAAGTCTGGTGTGCGCCAGGAAACGTTGGAATCGAAGCGGAGGCGGAGTGCTTGCCCGCTGATCCCGCCGATGTACGGGGGTTGGTTGCTTTGGCGGAGCAGGTCAGTCCCGACCTAACCATTGTCGGGCCGGAACTACCCTTGGTCAACGGGATTGGCGACGCGTTCCGCGCCCGCGGCTGGCCGATCGTCGCACCTTCCCAGCAAGCCGCGCAACTCGAAGGCAGCAAGATCTTCGCAAAGCAATTCTTACATCGGCGAGGTATTCCGACGGCGCAAATGTACGGCGAGTTTGACTCCTCGCAGGACGCGATTGCCGCCCTCTCGAGTGTGGACTGGCCAGTGGTTATCAAGGCCGATGGCTTGTGTGCCGGCAAGGGCGTATTTGTCGCTCAAGACGCAGATGCCGCCGAAGACTTTATCCGACGAGTGATGGACAAGAATGAACTGGGGGCTGGAGGGAAACGCCTTTTGCTGGAGGAGGCGCTTGATGGAGAAGAGCTGTCTTTTATTGTAGTTACGGACGGTCAGCGCTATGCCCCCCTGGTGCCGACGCGCGATCACAAGAGAGTCTTTGACGGCAACCGCGGCCCCAACACCGGTGGCATGGGCGCCTACTCCACAGATGAGCTCCTGCCCCCAAAGCTGCGACAGCACATCCTGGATTCCATCGTCGAGCCCACTATGCACGGGCTGGCCAACGAAGGAATTCTATATCAGGGCGTCCTCTATATCGGCTTGATGCTAACCGCTTCGGGACCCGAAGTGCTTGAGTTCAATTGCCGGTTAGGTGACCCCGAGACACAAGCAATCGTCGCGCGGATGGATTTTGACCTGGCGCAGGTGCTTACAGACCTTGCCGCCGGGATGCTAGAGCCCTCCAGGCTGAGGTGGACCCCGGGGGCGAGCGCGTGCGTAGTTATTGCATCAGGGGGGTACCCAGGCAAGTTCCAGATCGGGAAGAGAATCGACGGACTAACCGATACAGAGCGCGTTTCCGGTGTTCAGGTATTCCACGCTGGCACGCACCGGCAAGGCGACTCCATCGTTACCAATGGCGGCAGGGTTCTCGGAGTGACGGCTGCGGGCGCGACCCTAGAGGCGGCGCTGGCAAGAGCGTACGAAGCCGCTGAAAAGATTCGCTTTGAAGGCATGCAGTATCGCCGGGACATCGGCGCCCAAGCGGGTCGAGTACGGGCCGTCGGAGACTGAGGGCATGGCAAACGTGCTGTACCTCCGAGCCCCACAAAGGCGGCTGCCGATGGAGGAACTCGCGGAAGTTCGCGCGTCGCGTGATCCGGCGCAGCGACAGGATCGAGCGGATTTCCTAACGATTCGGCGGACTGGGATTAGGCTTTCGGAACAAGGACGGTGCCTCCGGCGGCCGATTCTTGTCTTCTGCTCCCTTCTTGGCCCGTTCCACAGGTTCCTCAGGAGGAACAATCCAGTCAAAGCCGTGCTGTTCTTCCATTTTGGCCAGGATGAACGGCTGCTTGTCGGCGATGAGCGGCAGCACGGCGCGAAGGAAATCGGCAGCGTCGGTAGGAGATGCCTTTTGCGCTTGCCCCTTGTCCACCGCGGAAATCACTTTCGCAAAGCGCGGGTCCGATCCGCCAAGCTGTGCAATCACCGGGTCGCTACTCTGGATTAGCGCCATAAGCGTGGGCGCTTTCAGGTCCGCGGGGTAACGGGCCTCGACGATCATGCGCGGCGCATGCTTTTCCGGGGGATACAGTTGCGTGAATCGCGGCCGCAAAACGCGCGTCTGCCAATATTCGCCACGTGTCGCAACCTGTTCCTGCTGCACGCGGTATTCAACGGTCCAAACCTCGGGCCCGTAATTACTCGGCGCATATCCTATAAGCACCATCTCGAGCAGCGGCTCATCGGGCTGCAGCTCGATCTTGTGATGAAGCTGTGCGGTAAGTGGGCGTAATTTCTCAAGGACGGCCACGCCAATGGTTTCCAGGTCCGGCTCCGCCTCGTTCGTATTGTATTGGTACTTTGGGTCTCGAGCGTGAATGCGGTCAAAGTTGCGATCCAGGCGCACCGGATTCGGATCTGCTGGAAGGCGCCATTCCGAGGCGCCCAGCAGCACAGCGACGTGCGTGGCGTCGACCTCTACTACGCGGGGTGGAACGCCGCCGGCTTCCACGGGTTCATTGATAGCGGCAAAGACAATGTTGCCGTCGCCCGCGACGTGGATGATTACGCGCCCTCCGGCAAGATTGGCGACGATCTCGTCTTCGCGCCCTTGCGTCTGCGCAGCCGTTCGTGTGTAAAGGCACCCGAGTGCCGCGACGCATGCAAGGCTGCCGGCAAGCCAAAAGGAGAACCGCGGATGCTTGCGATGATTCGGCACAACTATATCGTAAGGCCAGAGAGCCTCGAGCCGATACCGGGAATTCTGTGGTGACAGCAGATTACGCGTGCCCCCGCTACTAACTAGGTGCGCCGTCCGGCTTTCCGGTTGCCTCCGGCTTCAGTAGAATAGACGTGCCAAACATAATAGAAGACGGCGGGGCGGTTATGGGATTGAGAAAAGCAAAAAGCATCCGGCACAACGGCAGGACGGTCGCCGAGATCCTTGAGGCCCACATGCGCTTTTTTCAGGGGAAGGAGGGCGGCACGCGGGCCGATTTGGCCGGCGCGGATCTTTCGCGGGCCGACCTCTCGGGTGCGAACCTGAGCGGAGCTATTCTCCGCAACGCCAATCTGGAAGGCGCGGATCTGCGGCGATCGAAGCTTCCCGGGGCCGACCTCTCGGGCGCGAACTTGCGCCAGGCGGACCTGCGCAACGCGGATTTGACCGAAGCAATTCTGCCCGGCGCGGACCTCACGGAAGCGCAAGCGAGCGGGATAGAGTTTTTCCGCTGCGATTTGTCCAATGCAAATTTCGAGCGGGCGCAATTGCGCAATGTCAACCTGCGCGGCGCGAATGTGAATGGTGCCAAATTCAAGGGCGCGGATCTGGGCGTGGCCATCCTGCGCGAAACAGACTTGAGCGGCGCCGACCTTTCCGGTGTGGACCTCTCGACCACGCTGATGCCCAAAGGCTGGGCTGCGCAGAGCAAGCAAAAGAGCGCTTAGGCACTCGCATCGAGTTTTTGACTGGTCGCGGTTAGTTGTCAATGGCAATCGACGCTGCTGCATGGTAGCCTGCGCGGGAAGTAGAGTCCTCCGGCTGGAATCTGTGGCCACAACCACGGCACAACTCGATCGCTCGGGCACGCAAGAGCGCGTTCTGGAAATCGTGCGCGAAGTGCTGCAGGAGCTGGGCAGCTTCGGCGCGCTGCCGATGTTGCGCCCCGGTTCGCATCTGGATCGCGAGCTGGGACTTGGCAGTCTGGAGCGCGTAGAGCTGTTGTCTCGGCTGGAGACTGAATTTGGCGTGCGCTTCCCGGACCGCGCGGCGTCCGAGGCCAATACGCCGGAGGATCTGGCGCGCGCGATTTTGGAAGCACCGCGGGCGGACTCCAGCCAAGAAAAGGAATCTTCCGCGCTTCGCGCATCGCTAACGGTACAAACGCTGCATCGTGAAGCAGCGCAAGAAGGCGTTCTTGGCGCGCAAACGCTGATCGATGTGCTGCGTTTCCGCGCCACACACGACGCCGAGCGCGCGCATCTGCTGATCAGCGAGGATGCCGAAGACGGCGCGCGCGAACTGACCCTGACGTTCGGCGAGCTCTACACGGCAGGGCAGCGCATCGCTGACGAATTGGCGCGCCGCGGCGTGCCGGCAGGCGGTCGCGTGGCGATGATGCTGCCCACTTCGCGCGCATTTTTCGTTTCCTACGCCGGCATTCTCCTCGCCGGCGCGATTCCCGTTCCGATTTACCCTCCGTTCCGCGCGGACCGCATCGAAGAATACGCTGCGCGGCAGGCCGCCATTCTGAACAACGCGGAAGTGTGCTTGCTGCTGACGTTTCGCCGTGCGGAAACGGTGGCGCAACTGCTCAAGCCACGCGTGCGCTCGCTGGCCACGGTCGTCGATGTAGATAAACTGATTGACGCGGCTGACAAAGCGCGGCCTCCCGCACCGGGCGCTCTACCCCTGCATTTGAGCGGCAGGCGCGCGCGAAAATCGGCGGACATTGCCCTGCTGCAATACACATCCGGCTCAACCGGCGACCCCAAAGGCGTCGTGCTTTCGCATGCGAATCTGCTCGCCAACATGCGAGCCATCGGCGAGGCCGTGCAGCTCGGACCCAGCGACGTTGGAGTGAGTTGGTTGCCGCTGTACCACGACATGGGACTGATCGGCGCCTGGCTGACGCTGCTGCACTACGGGGTGCCGTTGGTA
>Ga0307479_10007000_pt1 | contig 10386 bp, 9 predicted proteins | sample atmos_gasesECM4C_FD_203743 | JGI IMG/M metagenome (GOLD analysis project Ga0307479, IMG submission 203743) | Hardwood forest soil microbial communities from Morgan-Monroe State Forest, Indiana, United States - atmos_gasesECM4C_515 | ecosystem: Environmental > Terrestrial > Soil > Temperate...
TGGCCAGCGAACGGTTCTGGCCGACCGGTACGATGGGAAACGCCTCAACAGTCCCAACGACCTCGTCTACAAAGCGGATGGAGCGCTCTACTTCACCGATCCTCCCTATGGTCTGCGAAAAGGAGACGACGACCCCAAGAAGGAGCTGCCTTTCAGCGGGGTCTATCTCCTGAAAGACGGAAAGCTTCAGTTACTCGACAGGACTTTTGCACGTCCAAACGGCCTTGCGTTTTCGCTCGGGGAGAAGTACTTGTACGTTAACGACACGGCAAGAAAGCTGATCATGCGCTATGAAGTCCAGGCGAACGACACGATTGCAAATGGTCAGGTCTTTATTGATATGAACTCGGACAAAGCGCCCGGCGTTCCCGATGGCATGAAGGTGGACCAGAAGGGCAACGTTTACTGTACCGGCCCTGGGGGATTCTGGATTATGTCACCAGACGGCAAGCACCTCGGAACGGCCAAAGCGCCGGAGCTTCCAGCGAATCTTGCGTTTGGCGATGCGGACGGGAAGGCACTCTACCTGACTGCGCGAACCGGCTTGTATCGGATTCGCCTGAACATTGCAGGAATCCGACCATGACGAATAGTGAGGTTACTGCCGCAGATTCATGCGTCGCAGCAGGTCTTGGAAACGCGGGTCTGAGCGCAGCGCATACAATAAGGATAGGCTCAGGCTCGGCCGGAGAGAAGCGGGCCAAGCCGACTCATTCACTAAGGGCCGTCACTTATCGCTTACGGAATCCCGGTGCCGGTCCATAAGTTGGACCATGGACGGTCCGATGAGAAAGATATAGCCATCGGCCGTCGCGTTTCGCATAGACTCGTTCAAACCACACGGAGAACCACGACTGGCTCGGGTTGCCGGTTCTGTTCTGCGCCACATAGCGCCCATAAGTAATAGCGATATCGCCATGCATTTCGACTTTGACGGAGTCGAGGTCGCGCACGTTGTACTGCTTGTTTTCGACCCGCTTCAGAAAAGACTTCCGATCGTCGACGCCGAGTGGTTTTCCGCCCGTGGTCCAACCGTCTCCGTGGGTGAACGTCAGGTCGGGTGCGCTAACGCGATCGACGTTAGCGACGTCGCCGCGCACGACTGCCGCTTCCATCGCTCTTTCGAATGCCAGCACTTCCGCAGCCGCCTCCGTTGAGGTGGCTGACGCCGGCGTCGATATTATCTTCGAAGCGGCAGTGGAAATTTTGGTCTGGCTGAATGCCGAGAAGGTGAGTACGGCAACGAAAACAAAGCGCGAGCGGAATTGGCTATGCATGGGACGAATTCTATCACCATGCGAGTGCCTCAGTTTGTTGACCTCTCTCAGGTAAGGTCTCTCACGTACAGACAAACCCATGGTCGCGGCGTACATTGCCCTGCCGCGGAACGCCCTTTCTTACTTCAACTTGGGGGACGCACTTGTCAGGCCTCGATCTCCAGCCAAGTCTCAACGTGGACGATCGGAAGCTGGGGCAGACTACGCAGATGGTGCACATTCAAAACAAACTTGAGGAGTTTCTCTCTGCCCAAGATGCACGGGAAACAGCAATGAAGATTTATGATCTGCTGCTCGAAGTAGACTACGAGCTTGACCGAATCCTTCAGGATCCGGTCATCCGAAAATTGTACGAATATGACGGCCGATTCTTCACGCCGAAAGGGAAGTGGGGTTTCTTCAGGGCTTTTGACGGGATCCACGTCCTCCGGTCCCTCAGCGACGAAACGCTGGAAACGTTCTTTCGTGGGAGGGAACAATACTTTGCAATCCGATGGCTCATGGAGGAACTGGGGAAGCACGCTTGGGAGGCCAAAGTACGCCGGATGAACTGGGAAGAATCAGGTACGCTGAGCGTCGTGTCGAAAGAAGTGCTCGATGAGATTTTCAGGCGTATTCGCCAGAGCGAGATACAAGACCTAGAAAAAGACGCGCCGTTATCGCTAGAAGAACGATTCTTTTTCCAATCCCTCGAAGATCAAATGGTAAGCCGGAAATGAGACGGCGGCGATCTTACGGCTGCAAATTCATGCGCCGCAGCAGGTCGGCGAAGCGCGGGTCAGAGCGCAGCGGATCGTAAGCTGGATCCGCTTTAATGCCATATGTAGAACGTTCCTCATAGCCTTTTTCCAACCACTCGAACGCCTTGTCCTTCTCCCCAAGGCCCGCATAGATGATCGCCCTCGACACCGCTGGAACATACTTTTGCTTCGACAGCTCGTTCAGCTTATCGAGCATCTTCTGTGCCTCTGCTCTTATACCCGCCACTGCATAGGCGTATCCGATCCCGGACAGTACTGGTGTGTAGCCCGGGGAGATCGCCAGCGCCTTTTCCAACTCCGCGATGCCTTCCTTGTACATGGATTTTTGGACATAGGTCTCGCCGAGAAAAAATTCCGCCGCAAGGAAGTTGGGGTCCAACTCCAGGACCTTCCTATCCTGCTCGATGGCCTGATCATACCGCCGTGCATGAAAGAGTACGGTCCCCAAATTCGTGCTAATCAGAGGCGACAGGGGATCAAGTTCCAGAGCTCGTTTGAGCTCCACGATGGCTTCTTCAAACCTCCCCGTCGATCCCAAAAGTATTAGACCATACGCTTGGTGGGCACGTGCGGAGCTTGGGTTGAGCGCAATGGCCCGCCGAAATTCATCCTCGCTGCCTGGCAAGTCCCAGTCATACCCTGCTTTGACCACTGCAAGAGGAATGTGAGCTTCGGCGAGTGTATCGTCAATTTCTAATGCCTTCTGCGCGGCCTCCTTGGCCTTCGGATAAGCCTCCTTTGGAGGAACAACACCGCCACCGGCAAGGATGGCGTAGGAATCGGCCAGGCCGGCATAAGGTTGTGCGTAGCCGGGATCTTTTGCGATCGCCTGTTGAAAGTATTCGATACCCTTCCTTATTCCCTCCTCGTTTGCTTTGTTCCACCAGTAGCGGCCCTTGAGATAGTCCTGATACGCTTCGGGGTTCGCGGTGTAGCTCTTGGCCATGCGCTTCTCGTCGTCTCCCGACAGGCGCATCCGCAGCGCGGTGGTCATTTCTTTGGCGATCTCGTTCCGGAGCGCGATCACGTCTGCGAGTTTCTGGTCATACTGCTGGCCCCAGATGTGACTGTTGTCGCGGGTATCGACCAACTCGGTGCTGATCGATAGGGTGTCGCCGCTCTTCATGATCCGGCCTTCGAGAACAGCTCGAACCCCTAGCTCGCGCCCGACCGTCTGCACGCTCGTTTGTTTTCCCTTGTACATGAAGGCGGAATCGCGGGACATCACTTTGAGATGGGGCAACTGCGACAGGCTATTGATGAGACTCTCGGTGATGCCGTCGCTCAAATATTCGCTGTTGGGATCGCCGTTGGCGTTGACGAACGGCAGAACCGCCACCGAATCGATTGTCTCGCCGCTTTGTCCGCTAGATCGATAGAACCAACCTCCCGCCCCAAGCAAAACCAAAAGGCCCATGACCGCAACGGCGAGCACGGATTTTCTGCGCCACCTCGGCGACGAGTCAGGAACGGCAATTTGTGAACTGGCAGTTGAAACTGTAGCCGTTGAAATTGCACTCACCACTGGCACAGTTGCGGCCCGCGAAACTTCACTCGAAGCTTGTGCTGAGCTGACTGAGCTCTTGCCAGTATCGATCTCGCGCTTCAGCCGCTTGAGGTCGGCTCTGAGTTCCGCTGCGCTTTGGCAACGCAGTTCACGATCCTTCTCCAGCGCCTTGTTGATGATTTCTTCCAGTTTGGCCGGGACTTCGGGATTCAAGCGTACGGGAGCGACCGGCGCACGGTTCAGGATAGCTTCAAAGATCACAGCCGAGGTATCCCCGCGGAAGGGCAGCGAACCCGTGGCCATTTCGTATAGCACGGCACCAAACGAGAAAAGATCGGTACGCGAGTCAAGTTCCTTGCCCCGTGCCTGCTCTGGCGACATGTAAGCGACTGTGCCCACCGCCGTGCCGGGGCTAGTCAGTTGCGCCTCAGGAACTTCGGTCGATACCGTCGATGCCGCCGCACCAGCTGTGTCCGGGACAGACTTCGGTTGAACCGTCAGTTTCGCCAAGCCAAAGTCGAGAATTTTCGCGTGTCCCCGCTTCGTGACAAAAATATTGGCCGGCTTGATGTCGCGGTGCACGATTCCTTGCGCATGAGCCGCATCGAGAGCATCGGCGACCTGCACGCCTAAGTCGAGCACCTCTTCGATATCCAGCGGCTTGCCTCTGATCAAGTGCTTGACCGTTTGTCCTTGCAGCAACTCCATGGCAATGAAGTGCTGACCGTTCGCTTCGTCGATCTCGTAGATCGTGCAGATGTTCGGATGATTGAGCGCGGACGCAGCGAAGGCTTCCCGCTGGAAGCGTTCGCGAGCGGCCGGATCGTTCTCCAGTTCTTGCGGCAGAAACTTCAGTGCGACATGGCGGTGCAGCTTGAGGTCTTCGGCTTCGTACACCACACCCATGCCGCCACCACCGAGCTTCTCCAGGATGCGATAGTGCGAGATAGTCTGGCCGATCATCAGTTCATTTTCCGGTCGGGACTTTGCGGCGAATCTCATCGAAGAAATTGAAGATGAAGCTGACCTTGTTCACTGGCAGCGGCCTTGGTTCTGTGCCCGGGGGCCTTCGGACGGCGAAGCGCTTGCCGTCGGGATGCAGGTCAAACTTAGGGAAGCCCTCAAAGAACCGGGCGACCGGAGTCGGGGCTTTGTCGGCGTTGAAGGAGTCGCCGGAAGTGGTGTAGGTGACTACCATGATCTGTCCATTGTACGTACGATAGAAAAGCTCCTTGCCGTCGCGCGACCACTTGGGGTAGAGACCGCTCCCGGTGGAGACCTGCCACTTGCTTCCCGGGCCGGGGAACGGCCTGACGTACACCTCGTAATTACCGGATTCGGTGGACTCATAGGCGAGCCAGCGGCCATCCGGCGAGAAGGCGGGCTCCTGTTCGTCGAAAACGCTGTTCACAAAAGGCTTCGGCTCTCCTGGCTTCCAGCCGGACTTCTCGTCGCCTTCGATGGGGAGAATCATGATGTCCCAATTCGTGCCGGGGTTTTGTTGGAAGAACGCCAGGACCTTGCCATCGGGCTGCCAGGAGCCCGCCAACTGAACGTTCCTGCTTTCAGCGAGGCGCTGGGCATTCCCGGGACCGTCAACGCGTATCCACCAGAGGTTGGGCGCCCCGCCTTTTTCTACGGAGGAATAGACGATCCTCTTGCCGTCGGGAGTCCACACTGGGTTGCTGTTTGCCTCGCCCGTGAAGGTCAGACGTAGGAGGATGCCGCGTTCCCACTCGTACAACCAGATGTCTCTCCTTTTGCCGTCGTTGATGTCCAGAGCCAAACGCTTCCCGTCGGGAGAGAATGCGGGATTGAGATAATTACCGGGGGTCTCGTGGAGGAGGGGCGTGAATTTACCCTCGCGGTCTATCCAGTAGATGAAGCCCGCGCGACCCGCGACATACACAAGGTTTCCAGTTTCCGAAAAGGCAAACTGCGCCGAGCCGAAGCCGGGAGTGGCAACCACGTCTTCGAGGATCGGCGCGGGCGGCCCGGTCACCTCCAGCCGCTTCAGATCGAACGGCACGGCAAACAGCGTGCCTTCATGCAAATAGACCACGTGCCCGCTGGGCACATAGCGCGCATAGAAGCCGCCGCGATGCACTGTCTTTCGCTGCCCGGAGGCTATCGAGTACACAGCGATCTCTGAGTCTTCGTAATCGTTTCCGTGGGTGCTGGACGTGAACAGCACAGCCTGGCTCCCGGGCAGCACCTGGGGCCAGCGCTGCGTGACTTCGCCCGTTTGCTTATCGAGGGCGGTCAGCGGTTGAGGCATTCCTCCCGCCGAGGGGACTTTCGATAGGGCCACCCGCAGATCCGGTGTAAATACGATTGTGCCGTCTTCGCCCCAGCTCCCGCCGCGACCTTCGGGAGCGTCGCAGAGCGTGACCGCCGCACCGCCTTGCACGGAAATCTTCTTCAGCTTGCCGTCAGCGAAGAAGCCGATCCATTGGCCATCGGGCGAAAAGAAGGGATCGCGGGCATCCTCCGTCCCGGAAAGCGCGGTGGCCTGCGGCTGGTTGAGCGCGCGTACGTATAGGCGGTGGTGGTATTCCTGGTCGGTGCCGCTGGCGACAAGAGCCAATCGCGTGCCGTCGGGTGACAGGATCGCGGAAGACCCGTAGCCGGTGTACAGGCTTCCGTCAGCGCCGATTTCCGCGTTCAGGCGCACCGCTTGCAGGGCCTGCGGCGGCCTCGGCGCCCGCAGCGCGCACCCGATGGCGATCAGCGCGAGCACACCTGCTGCTGCCGCCCAGGCCACCCGCACGTGCCAGCATTTTGTCGCTCGGGCAGCACGGGAGAGCCTCTCGGGATCTTGCGCGAACGCTTCCGGCAGGACCTTGATGGCCACGTCGCGACCGAGCTTGGTGTCGTGCGCTTGATTGACTTCGCCCATCCCACCCGCACCAATTGCAGAGAGGATTTCATAGGGCCCGAGGCGCTTGCCACTGAGAATCGCCATGGGTCTCCCGTCAACTTAGAGTTGGGCGAGTATAACGCCGTGAAGCCGTTTTTATGCAGAATCAGAGACGATTACGGAGCCAACTCCCAATCAGTCGGCTTTTGGAGTATGGGTGGCCGCGCTGTGGAGGCGGAGCCTTGTCCCCAGAACCAGCCACTCGATTCCGGCACCCGAAGTAAGCCACGGCTTGGTGTCTTCAGCTCGTCCGGTGAATTTTCAACGTGTGCAGCGTGATGTTTGCGGGACGCAGCGCCTCGAGTTCGATCTCAACATAACGGCCCTGCGTCACCTGCCTCAAGCTGTAGACGTCGGGCTCGCTCTCGATACTCTGACGACCTGCGAGCGGCCGCAGAAATTCTCGCGCGTCGTCAAGTGAAGCTTGCTCCTTCATTTGAGGCCGCGCTAAGGCCTCTACCACGTAGCTTCGCAGCAGCTTCGGCCAGTAACGTTCGAACAGTGCCGAGGATGCGAAGATGTCGGCCCAGGCCACCTCGCCGCCGTAGGCAACAACCACACCCACTACAGCCTCGCCCTTCAGTTCTGCAATACCACGGGCAAAACGCCTCTGGACTTCGTCTACGAAGGGTTCTGCTGAGCTGCCGACCTGCGAAGATTGGTAGATCCGTTTATAGGACTGGGTCGGCGCTTCAGCATTCGCGATGCCGCTGATGATTGGGGGGGACAGCCTGGCTTGCGCGGTAGGTACCGCAGGGCCGGCACCAAGACCACCTGGAACACCGGAGTTGGAAGTTGTTCCACTGCGTACGGCCTCCCAGACTTTACCCTGCTCCTGGTCGACCGCGGCCTTTTCGCGTACGCTCGGATGGACCATTAGGTTCCCGGCAGAGAATTGCGCGCCGGATGACCAGCGGCCTTGCTCGACGCAAAACACATCCAGTGGCAACGGCTCAGCTCCTGCCGGGACGATGCGATCCTTTGAAATAATCCGGTCCTGCTTACCGCCGCTCACCAGTTCTCCAGCCAGCAGCACCAGCGGCTTAGAACCGCGGTTGATCAGCACCAGTTGATTGACTGACGCTCCACGTTGCTCCGGGATTGCAACCGGGCGCCCGTCCCGCGAACGCTGCAGGGCATCGCCCCGCTCTCGGTCACGACTGCCTCGCCTGTCCCCAAGGCCTCGTCGAGAGTAGAAAAGCCACCTGTATTCGCAGACCGACTGCTTACCACTGGGAAGACGCTCAGATTTTCGTATCGTATCGGTTCAGCTAATCGCCAAGTGTTTGAATCGGGCCGGTTAGTCTTCTGGCCATTCGTGGATAGGGCCACAAACAAGCACGCAGACGCCAGGACAATGGCCACCACTCCCCAAGCAAACGGATTCTTTTGGCTCATGAAGCCCTCCTGTATTGCTCTTTATTGTTGGACACCAACCTCCGTAAGAGGTTCCTTGGGTTAGAACGGTCGAGTGGTTCTTTCTTGCAGCTTTTCCGGCTTTGGGTAACAGGAGGTGAAGGGGACCGAGCCGAAAACCTCTCAAAAATGCCGGCGAACCGAAGCGCCAAGTCGGGATGCGTCGGATTATCGGAATCTGGCTATCTCCCATGTTCCGAAACCCATCCGCAAGGGCTCGCGCGACTCATTGAACGTGCGCGATCACAGGTCAGTTATTTTAGTGTTCCGAAATCAGATGATTTTCAACGCTATGAATCTTGCGGAATGCGTCGAACCTGAATGGCGGGTCCAATCGCCTGCTTCAGCTAATGCGAAATGAAAGCTGAAAGGGCAACAGAAAGAATGGAACAGGAGCAATCGCTGTGGCAGGCACCCCTAGATTCAAGCGGGATGGTGTCCATGAATTTCATTTGACTCTTCGAGCTTCTTCACTTCCTGCCGTCGCATGGCAAGGCCTGCATTTTTATCCAGCTCGCGAGCTAGCGCCGAACGCTTAACCTCTAGTGGCCACCACGCGCCACATCTAAAGCACTCATTTCCCATAATGCCCGCCGGGTTGCGGCGGAGGATCATCCGCCCATGAAGGCAAAAGACCCGTCCGAAAGTAGACAGAATTCTGCTAAACGTCTCCACTGTGTTTTCTCCTGTTGCAGGAGCAATCGCGTAGGCACGGGTCACCTAAAAACGTCACGCGGGGTGATGAGACAATACAAGGGACCGTCCTCGATGTAAAGCTCATAAGCCTTGGCGCTCAGACCGACTTGGAGTAAGGAAGTTATGGAGTTCAGCCCCCTACACGGCGCTCTATAACATCACGGGACAACCTTCGATGTCTGTCCCGCTTCACTGGACGCCCGACGGCTTGCCAATCGGCGTGATGTTCTCGGCCCGATTCGGCGACGATGCAACTCTTTTCCGATTGGCCGTTCAACTCGAAAAAGCACAGCCCTGGGATAAACGAAAAACCCCGTTTAAACAATCCGAATCCTTAGTCTTAGTTACCGCAGAGTGCCACGATACCGAACGACCATGCAGAGGTTGAGGCATTGTGCGCAGAGCGCATTAGGTATATGGTGGTGCCTCCCCCGGAAATCGAAGCCTCGAAGTCCGCGTGAGCCCAAGACTCACAAAGGAGAATTCCTATGAAGAGATCTAATCTATTCCTGCCGATCGGCCTGGCTCTCTTGCTCGTGTCGGCCCTCGCCTGGGCCCAACAATCCGAGCACATCAATTACCGCATAACAAACTACTTCAGTGTTGCGCCCGAAAAAGTAGCCACTATGCTCCAAGAGTCCAGAACTACGGAACGGAAACTAATGCAGGAACGCATCGCGTCCGGTGAAAACATCACCTCGTGGGTTCTGCTGCGGGAGGCCTACCGTGGCGTGCCCGCTAATAGTTACAACTATGCGATTTCTATCACCTTCGATGGCGCCCCTCAGGCGCCAAACGTCGCAAAGCGTGACGAACTATATCGCAAGGTTACTGGGATGAGTTTTCAGGAATACAACCAGAAGCTGAACGCGCTTCGCACGAATGTGGGCAGCATCCTTTATAGGGTGGAGGCCACGGCACCGGGCACCCAAAATAAGGACGGAAACTACCTTGCTGTCAGCCGCTGGAAGATCACGGCAGGGCGCGGCGGCGATTATGGCAACTACGTGACGAACATGCTTTTGCCATTGAACAGTCTGGCGGTTAAAGAAGGCCGGTCCCTAGGCTGGAGCGCTGCCCGGGTCGTTTCGCCTGGCGGAGCGGAAGCAGCTTTCAACGCCGTGCTGTCGAATACTGTGAAAGATCAGGCCGCCGCGCTGCCGACCACAGCTCCCAGTCCGGAAGTAGGGCAAACTCGGTTCGCGCAGGTATTTCCAAAGCAAAACTTTGCCAACTTTGTGGAGCAGGGGGATGCTCTACGCAGTCTGGTTCGAACGGAGCTGTTTGAAGTCATGGTGGCCGTGGAGCGTCAGGCAACAGTGAGCTCTGCTCGTTAGCCCCGGCCGAAACAAGCCGACACTGAAGGTTTCGGCTGCGCGCAAATACCAGGCCATTCGGCCATCTTGCTATCGGGGCGGAGCGTCGCTCGCAAAATTTCGACCAACGCCTATACAAGGTGTACTGCACCTACTAAACGTTGGAAAGGACAGCCACGTTCGCGTCGCAGACATCGCATTGCGGCGTGCGATATCCGTTGATCAAGGTCTGCAGAACGGGCTTCTCCGGGCTATCAAACCGCCGTCGTTGGATGTATAGTCGACCGGAAGCGAGAATAGAAATCCCGGCTTCAGGAGGCAGGGTTATGATGCGCCTCGTTCTTGCTGGACTGGTGGTGGTAGCAGTGGCCGCTGGAGCAACCGGTCAGTCCTCTCCACCCACTTTTTCCAAAGACATACTTCCTATTCTCCAGAAAAACTGTCAGACCTGTCATCGGCTGGGACAGGTTGCCCCGATGTCGCTGATTAGTTA
>Ga0307479_10007001_pt1 | contig 10386 bp, 6 predicted proteins | sample atmos_gasesECM4C_FD_203743 | JGI IMG/M metagenome (GOLD analysis project Ga0307479, IMG submission 203743) | Hardwood forest soil microbial communities from Morgan-Monroe State Forest, Indiana, United States - atmos_gasesECM4C_515 | ecosystem: Environmental > Terrestrial > Soil > Temperate...
TCGCCGTCGATTCTTTGGGAACTGAAGCATCGGGGCATTCCCGTGTTGTATCACTTGAACGATTTCAAGATGCTGTGTCCGAACTACAACCTGGTGTCGAGAGGAAAAATATGCGAACGATGCCAGAGCGGGCGCTTCTGGAATGTTGTGGCAGAAGACTGCTACGCCGGCGGCCGAGCCGCGGGAGCCGTTCTCGCCGTCGAAGCATGTGTACAGCGTTGGCTGCGGACGTATGAAAAATGCGTGACACGATTTCTGGCGCCGAGTGAATTTGTTCGCGCCAAGCTCACAGGCAATGGCTGGGCTGGTGACCGCATTGATGTGCTGCCTCATTTTCAAAGGCTGCCAGCGCAGGCAATTCACCCTCCCGCAGCAAAGTCTCCCATTCTTTATTTTGGCCGGCTCTCCCGGGAAAAGGGTATTTCCGACTTGCTGCGCGCTCTTCGGTATATCCCCACGCTTCGTTTGAAGATTGCGGGGGATGGGCCGGACCGGGTTGAACTCGAGGAACTTACGCGCAGACTCGAACTAAAGAATGTGGAGTTCCTCGGTCACTTACCGGCTGCCGAACTGGATCAGGTCATCCGCGAGACGCGTTTTACGGTGTTTCCCTCGCGCGCTTACGAAACGCTCGGCAAGACGATTCTCGAATCTTTCGCACTGGGCCGTGCGGTAGTTGCGTCCGACGTGGGATCGAGGCGGGAATTCGTGCAGGATGGCAAGACTGGACTTCTCTATCCAGTGGGCAATGTGGAAGAGCTAGCTTCAGCCTTGTCGCGGCTGGACCGGCATCCGGAAATGGCAGCGGCTATGGGCCGAGCCGGACGGGAATTCGTTCGCGAACATCACTCCCCGGAGAAGCACTATGACGCGATGGTCAAACTGTACGAGCGGCTCGCGGCGAAAACCCGTGACGTCAAGAAAAAAAGGAAGAGGGTGGCCGCGACGGCGCCCACGCTAGCGAAACCGCGATTGCGCGTGGCTTTCATCGGCGGCCGGGGAGTGATCGGAAAATATAGCGGCATCGAGGGATATTACGAGGAAGTTGGAGGTCGACTGGCGGCAACGGGGCATGAAGTAACTGTCTATTGCCGCACGTTCTTCACGCCCCTTCATGGAGACCACAACGGCATGCGACTAGTACGACTTCCTACGGTGCGCTCGAAACATCTCGAGACCGCATTGCATACCGCCCTGAGCACGCTGCACGTTTTGTTTCGGCCTTGCGATATCGTCCACTATCACACGCTCGGTCCCGCGCTGTTTTCTTTCGTTCCCAGGCTGGTCGGGAAAAGAACAGCCGTAACCGTGCAAGGGCTGGACTGGAAGCGAAAGAAGTGGGGACGAGCGGCTTCAGCGGTGCTGCGATTAGGCGAGAGAGCCGCGGTGTGGTGCCCAGATACCACGATGGTGGTGTCCCGAACTCTCCGGTCGTACTTCCAGGAGCAGTACAGGGCAGAGACAAGGTACATCGCGAATGGAGCGTTGCTGCGAGAGCGCCGCCCCGCGAACAAAATCCTGGAATGGGGTCTTCGCCCCGAAGGCTATGTTCTGTTTCTCGGCCGGTTCTCCCCGGAGAAGAATTGTCATCTCCTCATTGACGCCTACGAGAGTCTCGAGACTGAGGTGCAGCTTGTGCTTGCGGGCGGCGGGAATCGCCGTGACGCCTACTATCATGAAATCCTGGGTCATGCGAGTAATCGAGTGCGCCTGCTGGAGTATGTTTTCGGAGATGCATTCGACGAACTGCTTACCAATGCGATGCTGTTTGTGCTGCCCTCGGACCTGGAGGGACTCTCGCTGGCGTTGCTGGAGGCGATGGGGGCGGGGCTATGCGTTCTTGCCAGTGACATTCCAGAGAATCGCGAACTGGTAGAGGGCGCCGGGTTCCTGTTCAGGCCAGGAGATCAGGCAGATCTACAACGAATGTTACGTGTGCTGATGGCGAATCAAGATCTGCGGGAAAAAGCGGGAGAGGCAGCCCGACAACGGATTCAAGAACAGTACCTCTGGCCAAAGATTGCACAAGAGATCGAGCAGACGTATCTGGAAATGATGGGATGGCCGGGCGCCGCGCCGGTTCGAGCGCTGCAGGAGGGGCGCCCTGCGGGGGCGATAGTGATTCCGATGCCGCCGGACAGCACCTCCCGCGTGGCTTAGTTGAAATTTCGCCTCCGCGCCGGGAGCCGGAATTCGGCGATTCTGGCTTTTCAATTACAATCAGAGGTTCGCGGAGCCAGTGTCGAGCACAACTGTCTCTGCACACGGTCGGTTTCTGCGCTGCGAGGGCGCCCTGAATATGATGGGAGACGCGATCCTGGTGACCGGAGGAGCAGGCTTCATCGGATCGAATTTCATTTTGCAGTGGATGGAGCGGGAAACCACACCTGTCGTGAATCTGGACAAGCTGACCTACGCCGGCAACCTCCGCAATCTGGAGCGGGTTTCCCCGGATCCGCGTTACGCCTTTGTTCATGGCGATATTGCCGATCGCAAGATCGTTGGCCAAAGTATGCTCGATCACCGGCCGCGGGCCGTGGTTCACTTCGCCGCCGAGAGCCATGTGGATCGCTCGATCCTCGGGCCCGATGATTTCATTCGCACGAACGTGGGCGGAACATTCGCGTTGTTGGAAGAAACGCGGGCATACTGGATGGGGTTGACGTCGGAGGAGCGTGAGTCATTCCGCTTTGTGCATGTTTCGACGGACGAAGTTTATGGATCGCTTGGGCCGGCGGATCCCGCCTTCAGTGAGAAGACCGCGTACGCGCCCAACAGTCCATACTCCGCATCGAAGGCGGCATCCGATCACCTGGTGCGCGCTTACCACCATACCTACGAGCTGCCGACCCTGACCACGAACTGCTCCAATAACTATGGACCTTACCAGTTTCCTGAAAAACTGATTCCGCTGATGATCCTGAATGCGCGTGCCGGAAAGACTTTGCCGGTTTACGGCGATGGACAGAACGTGCGCGACTGGATTTACGTTGGAGACCATTGTGAGGCAGTGCGCATCGTACTGGCAAAAGGACGCGCAGGAGAGACGTACAACATCGGCGGATGGAACGAAAAGACGAACGTGGAAATTGTAGAAACGATTTGTGAACTGTTAGATGAGTTTTGTCCAAAGGATCCCGTCGTCCCACACCGGAAGCTGATTACGTTCGTGACGGATCGTCCCGGACACGACCGCCGCTACGCCATTGACGCACACAAAATCGAACGCGAACTGAAGTGGCATCCGCGGGAGACCTTCGAGAGTGGAATTCGCAAGACGATCTTCTGGTACCTTGAGAACGAGGAATGGATTCGGGAAGTGACCAGCGGCGCGTACCGGCAATGGGTGGAAAAGCAATATGCAAGCCGGAGTGGCGTGACACGCGCCTAGCGATCTGCGAAGGATCAACGCACAACATGGGCACAAAGGCAGCCGGCAGTCAGAGATACAAGGGAATCATCCTGGCTGGAGGATCGGGAACGCGCTTGTATCCGGTCACGCAAGGCACCTGCAAGAGCCTGCTGCCGATTTATAACAAGCCAATGGTCTACTATCCACTGTGCACGCTCATGCTGGCGGGCATTCGTGACATTCTGATTATCTCCACTCCGGAAGACACTCCTAAATTTCAGCACCTGCTTCGTGACGGACATCAATACGGCATCGACATCCAATATGCCGTGCAGCTGAAACCAGAAGGAATCGCGCAGGCGTTTCTGGTGGGAGAGAAGTTTATCGGCGACGCCGCATGTGCCCTGGTTCTTGGCGACAACATTTTCTATGGACACGACCTCGCGAAAGATCTCCGCGAGGCGAGGCTGAGGACGGGCGGAGCGACCGTGTTCGCCTACCCCGTGCACGATCCCGAGCGATACGGCGTGGTCGAGTTCGATCAGACCGGACGCGCTCTCAGCCTGGAAGAGAAGCCGAAGCAACCGAAGTCTCGATATGCCGTCACGGGTCTTTATTTCTACGACAATCAGGTGGTTGAGATCGCTAAGTGCCTGAAACCGTCGGCGCGCGGCGAGCTAGAGATTACGGATGTGAATAAGGCGTATCTGGAGCGCGGCCAACTTGACGTGATCGTGATGGGCCGCGGAATGGCGTGGCTCGATACGGGCACGCATGAATCCTTGATGGATGCTGCGAATTATATTCAGGCCATCGAAAAACGACAGGGTTTGATGGTCGCCTGTCCAGAAGAGATTGCTTATCGGTCGGGGTACATCAGCGCGGGTCAACTCGAAGCGATTGGGCGTTCGATGAAGAATGGATACGGCGAATACCTGCTGCTCCTGCTTCGGGAAAAAGTCTTTTAACTTCGCGCGAGAAGATGAACACGATTCCTACAAACCTGGAGGGAGCGTTTGTCCTGGAGCCGAAAGTCTTCGGCGATACGCGCGGGTTTTTCCTGGAGAGCTACAACGAGCGGGCGATGGCCGAGGCAGGCATCCAGGAACGATTTGTGCAGGACAACCATTCATATTCCTCCCACAATGTAGTGCGTGGGTTGCATTACCAGGTCCGGCAGGTACAGGGCAAGCTGGTGCGGGTGGTCGTGGGAGAGATTCTCGATGTAATTGTCGATTTGCGCAGGAGTTCAAGGACCTTCGGCCAGTGGAGCGCAGTATCACTCTCGGGCGAGAACAAGCATATGCTTTGGATTCCGCCGGGATTCGCGCATGGGTTCCGCGTGGTTTCCGAGAGCGCGCACGTGCTCTACAAGGCAACCGACTATTACGAACCTGCCGCGGAAAGAACACTGGCGTGGAACGATCCGCAGGTGAAGGTTGATTGGCGGCTCGACGGCGAACCGATTGTGTCGAGCAAGGATCAGCACGGAATACCTTTTCGCGACGCGGAGAAATTCGAGTAGCCGGGAACGACATTCATGCGAGTCACGATTTTCGGTGCGACCGGGCTATTGGGGAAAGCCCTGCTGCGCGAGTGGCACGAGGATGAGGTCACCGGCCTTGGTTCGCGCGATGTCGACATACGTTCCGAAGAGCAGGTGCAGGAGTCGATCCAGCAGCACAGACCGGATTGGGTCGTCCTGGCTGCAGCGTATACGGATGTGGATGGCTGCGAGACCAACCGCGATTTAGCGTTGGACGTGAACTGTAAGGGCGCGGTCAACGTGGTGCGGGCAGCCGCTGAGGTTAGCGCTCGAGTGATCTTTCTCAGCACTGATTACGTGTTCGACGGGGCAAAGAACCGTCCCTATGAGATTGATGACCCGATCGCTCCACAGTGTGTTTACGGGCAGACGAAAGCCGCCGCAGAATCAGAAATACGCAAAATACTCCCCGAAGCTTGCATTCTGCGAACGTCATGGGTGTTTGGAGCCGGAGGGAAGTGCTTTCCAGAAACGATTCTTAAACTCGCAAGCACGCGGCAGCAACTGGATGTCGTCGATGATCAGCGCGGTTGCCCGACGTATACCATCGACCTGGCCCGGATCATCATGCAACTGTGCCGGAAAGGAGCAATGGGGACAGTCCATGCGACGAACCGTGGAGATTGCACGTGGTTCGAGTTTGCGCGCGAAATCATGGCTTCGGCAGGGCTGAAGACGCAAGTGCGGCCGACTACGAGCGATCGATTTGTGCGCCCTGCCAAGCGCCCGGCGTATTCCGTTCTGTCTTCAGCCAGCCTGCTGGAATACGGGATTATCGTACCGACGTGGCAAGATGCTTTGCCGCGGTATCTTGCGGAACGCGGCGTACGTCCGTGATCGGGTTGCGCAACAGGAATCAAGTCGGGTAATTCCGAAACTTCCCTTCTCCCTGCACAATTTCGTGGTTGCGGGAGAGACCGATGCCAGATCCGAAATCCGAAAATCCGCAGGCTCCGCTCTACACGCCATTCCAAAACCAGGAACACGATCGGCGAACGCAGCCTCGCAGCGAGACAACGCTGAGCCGCATCGAAGATGCGACCTACGCAGTATTGCGCAGGCATGAGAAAAAACCGGCCTAGACCACCCGACTGAGTGGCGACAATCAGGTGGGGGCCAAGCAGACTGCGGAAAGACTCAACTTCGCGAAGACCGCCTCCTAAAGGGGCAACGAGAGTGAACGACTACAGCACCGCTAAAGCCGTGCCCTGATACCAATCACAAGTTTTTCCGCCGCTTGCTAATGTGCTTCCGGAGTCTCGCCAGCCTTAAGGTTGATTTCCGCCATTCTGGCCTGCTTCAGTTCGCGGTTCAATGTCTGCACGTCCGTGTTTTGAATTTGCGTCCAACGTGCAAGCTGGTCGGCGAGCGCTCTTTGCACTTCCGCGAACGTGGTGACGGCTTGTGAGGTAGGAGCCGCATCGGCCGAATCGACAATGCCCATGAGGTTCTTGAGAGCGGTGTTCAGACGAGCCAGGCTACGGCCCTCAGGAGTGCTCAGGAATGTGGCACCGTATCCTCCCGGCGTACCTTCAAGTTCAGCCGCTTTCTTTTCGAGTTCGGCGATGGCGGCTTGAACTTTCGGTTTTCCGGCAGGCTGAAGGTCTTTAAGCTTCTTTCGAAGGGTGCGCAAGTCAACGAGCGCCTGAAAATCCCGGTGCATCTCCTCGACGATCCTCATCTCCATTTCAAACTGCGCTTTCAGGTCGTCGGGCGTAGCCTTCACTCGTGGGTCCATTTTGACGTTCAGGGGCTGAGTGTAGGTTTGGCCAGCAGCAGTGAGTTTCACGGTGTAGCTACCGGGAAGAAGCGATGGGCCGAGTGGATAAAGCGGCGTGTCGCGATAGATTGCCGAGATGGGATACTCACGCTCCAGAGAATCGGGCGGCGGATAATGCAGATCCCAGATGAAACGGTGCATGCCCGCAACGATTGAAACGGTGCGCTCAGGACGAATCCAATAGGTGGGAACATTCAGGTCTTTCTCGTCACGAGCCGAAGGTTTATCGGTGCTCGAGAATCGTCGAACCAATTTACCGCCAGAGTCGAGGATTTCCAGGACGACTGGCCCAGAAGCAGGAGCTTTCAGCCAGTAGTCGAGCATGGCGCCGTCGGGCGGATTCTGGCCGGCGGGAATTTCGGGCGGCAGGGGAGTATCGGTGCCGTTGTCTCTGCGGATACGGTAGGTCAGTTGCGGCGCGAATAGCATGGCCGGCACATCGGCAGTATGCTCGTCGAGTTGGCGCAAGGGAGCGATGTTGTCGAGAATCCAGAACGAACGTCCGTGAGTGCCGATGATGACATCATCGTTGTGAACTACCAGGTCGCGAATGGAGGTTATCGGCAGATTGAGACGCAGAGATTGCCAGTGCTCGCCGTCATCGAAAGAGAAATACACAGTACGCTCGGTGGCCGCAAAGAGAAGACCCTTGCGCGCGGGATCTTCGCGCACGCTGTTTACCGGTTCATTGTCCGGAATCCCGCTGACGATCAACTTCCAGGATTTTCCTCCATCGTGGGTGCGATAAATGAATGGGTGCAGGTCGTCAAGACGAAGGCGATTGATGGCCGCGTAGACGGTGTCCGTATCGAAATGGGAGGAGTCGAGCTGTGCGACCTTGCTCCAGGGCGTAAGTTCGGCAGGGGTGACGTTCTGCCACGATTTACCCCCATCGCGTGTGAGGTGAATCAAGCCGTCATCTGTTCCAGCCCAGATCAGGTTGGCATCTTTCGGGGACGGCGCAAGCGAGTAGATCACGCCGCGGTGCTTTCCATTGGCAGGATTGGCTTCTACAAAGGGTCCCAGGTTTGCAGGGACGCCGGGGTCTTCGCGCGTCAACTCGGGGCTGATCACCTGCCAGCTGTTCCCGCCATCGGTAGTCTTGAAGAGGACATTGGATCCGAGATAGAGAGCGTGTGGATCAGCCTGCGAAAAGATGAGGGGCGCCGTACGATTGAAGCGATATTTCCCTGTGCGCAGCACGACTGGCGAGACGTCTTGCGTCTGACCAGTCGTACGATTGTAGCGAGTAGCCTTGCCGCCATAGATCATGTTGGGGTCCAGTGGGTCAGGGGCGACATAGCCGTACTCTTCGACGCCCACCGGGTACCAATTCGCAAACGTGATTTCGCCGAAGTCGCTCCGGCTGGCGGTACCTACACTGCCACTCTCTTGCTGGCCGCCGTAGACCCAATACGGAAACTGGTTATCGGTGATCACGTGGTAGAACTGCGCGGTTGGCTGGTTGTACCAGGAACTCCAGGTCGCACCGCCGTTGACGCTGATGGTTGCGCCTTGATCGCTCGCCAGAGCGATGATGTCGGAATTTTCCGGATTGATCCAGACGGCGTGATAGTCGTCGCCGCCCGGAGCTCCTTTGATCGCGGTAAAACTGTGACCGGCATCATCGGAGCGATACGTGGAAGTGTTGGTCACAAAGATGGTGTCGGGTTTTGTGGGATGAACGCGCACCCAGGCAAAGTCGTCGCCGCGGCCATACACGCGTTCTTCGTTGTTCACGCGCTCCCAACTCTCGCCGGCGTCGTTGGAACGGTACACGCCGCCTGCATTCGGGGATTGCACCATCGCGTACATGCGACTGGGATCACTCGGAGCGATGGCGATGCCGATGCGACCGAGGTCCTTGCCGGAGGGCAAGCCTTTGGTCAATTCGCGCCAGGTCGTACCGCCGTCCACAGACTGGTAGAGCCCGCTTCCAGAAGTTTCGTAAGCCCCGCCCGTGGTCCACGGAGGGCGGCGTGAAGCCCACAGCACGGCGTAGATAGTTTGGGAATTGCGACGATTGAACGCGAGATCGATGCCGCCAGTATTGTTGTCCTTGAAGAGGACCTTTTCCCAGCTCACGCCACCGTCGAGGGAACGGAAAATCCCACGTTCGGCATTCGGTCCATAGGGATGGCCGAGAGCAGCGACAAAGACCCGGTTCGGATCTTTGGGATCCACGAGAATCGAGCCGATCTGCTGGGCGTCGCGGAGTCCCAGGTGCTGCCAACTTTCACCACCGTTAGTGGATTTGTAAATGCCGTCGCCAACAGAAAGGTCCGGGCGCCGTAAACCTTCGCCACTGCCGACGTAAATGATGGCGGGATTGGAGGGCGCAACCGCAAGAGCACCGATGGAACCAGTCGGCTGATCGTCAAAAATAGGAGTCCAGGTCAGGCCAGCGTCAGTGCTCTTCCACACGCCACCGTTATTGGGAGCCATGTAGAACACGTTGGGCTGGCCCGGAATGCCAGTGATCGCGACGGTTCGACCACCACGAAAGGGGCCGATCATTCGCCAGCGCAGTCCCTGGTAGAGAGCCGGGTCGACTTGCTGGGCGGAAAGAGTTGTCAAAAGACCAACAGACGCGAGCAAAGGCAAGAGGAAGCGCGACACGCGAGCAAGAGAGAGCACGTTGTCCTCCGGGCGGAGGCAAGGATAAACCAAGCCGCCGCAATGGCGAAATGCGTCGCGGCCGCAAAAAGCGTATCCGCCCTTTTAGAGAACGCGTTCGTGCCGGTAACCGGCGCCGGCCAGCGCGTCGAGAATGCGTTGGATCTGATCCTTTCCCCGGGTTTCGAGGGTTACGTCGATGAGAGTGTCGCCCAAGCTAACACCGTAATAGGCGCGGTCAAACTGCAGTTCGACAATGTTGGCGTGGTGAGCAGCAATGATCCGCGTGAGTTGATGGAGCGAGCCGGGGCGATCGGACAAGTGGATCTGGAGTCGCACGAGGCGGGCATCCTTTACCAGACCCCGCTGGATGATGCGCGACAGCAGAGTCACATCAATATTGCCGCCGCACACCAGTGCTACCGTCTTCTTGTGCTTCAGCTTGGCTTTGCGATGCAAAAGGACCGCCACGGCGGCAGCGCCGGCGCCTTCAGCCAGCATTTTTTCGCGTTCCAGCAGAGTGAGAATCCCGCTGGCAATTTCTTCCTCTTCCACGGAGACGACTTCATCCACGTATCGTTCTACAAGTTTCAGGGTACGCTCACCGGCGCGACGGACCGCGATACCGTCGGCGATGGTGGGGTTCGAGGCGATCGTCGTGATCTGGTGGAGCTTGAGGGCTTCCAACATCGAAGGCATGCGCGCCGCCTGAACTCCAATAATCCGCACGCTCGGCTTGGATTCCTTCACGGCGCACGCAATTCCACTGATCAGGCCGCCGCCGCCGATAGGAATGACGATCGCCTCGACGTCGGGAACCTGCTCGAGCAGTTCCAGGCCGATCGTTCCCTGTCCCGCAATCACCGCGGGATCGTCGAAGGGATGGACAAAAGTGAGTTGCTCGGACTCGGCAAGCCGGCACGCTTCTTCGTAGGCTTCGTCGTAGCCGTCGCCATGCAGGACTACGTGCGCACCGTATCCCTTGGTGGCATTGACCTTGACGAGCGGTGTCATCACCGGCATCACGATCTTGGCGGAAATCCCGTTGGCCTTCGCATGAAACGCCACGCCTTGCGCGTGATTGCCGGCGCT
>Ga0307479_10007002_pt1 | contig 10386 bp, 8 predicted proteins | sample atmos_gasesECM4C_FD_203743 | JGI IMG/M metagenome (GOLD analysis project Ga0307479, IMG submission 203743) | Hardwood forest soil microbial communities from Morgan-Monroe State Forest, Indiana, United States - atmos_gasesECM4C_515 | ecosystem: Environmental > Terrestrial > Soil > Temperate...
GCTGATGATGGTCACACGCGCGTCACCGGTTGCATTTATGAAGCTGTTAGGGGGCCCGTTTTTGAAGGGCACGGCCGTGGAGACGTCGGCGGCGAAAGAAAGGTAGACCTGGGCGCCTTGGTAGTTTTTCTCACTAAGGGTGACGTCGGAGAGCACGTAGCCGTCGTAGGTGATGGGCTTCTCGAATCTGCCAGACCTAGCCGCACGCACGGTCATGGGCGAAGTCTCGTCCTCTGACTCTCCCACCTCTGCCACAAAAAATCCGGCGCTGAGACTATCACCGGGCGTGCCGCTCAACTGGTTGGCGGCTCCAGTTCCAAGCCAGTACGGCAGATACAAGTAAAAATCACCCTTGTCGGTCGCCAGCGCGTTGGGTGGTGCACAATCATTTGGAAATCCTACGCACGGCCAGGCGCGCCCGCTGAACACCGCGTCGTGCTGCAAGTCGACGGACATCGCCACCAGTTCCGGGCTGCTGAAGTTATCCACAATGTCTACCCGGTGGAGGGTGCCATCCTCAAGTCCCAGCGGGTACGATGGCTCAATTCCTCCCGGCGCTGTTGCCGAAAATGAACTGAATCCCACGCCCCGGCCGGTCTGAAACGCAGGTGTATCTCCAAGGTCGAAACTGACAAGTACCTGGTTCGGCGCAAACGTAGCATGCACAGCCTTCCCGTCACTGATGATGGTCACTGCCGCGGTGCCAGTTTGGTTCACGTTAACATCAACAGTGCAGGGTGGAGGGTTTGTGGGGTCTAGGCAATTCGGGTCGCTCGGGACAAAGGGAAATTGCATAAACTGTACATACTTCGTGTCGCTCTGAAAGCTCAAGTACACTCGCGCATTGTGAAATTCCCACGATCCGAGCTTTCCGTCCGTGATTGTGAATCCTGTGTAAGTGATTGGCGCAGCTGCGGCTGCTGTGGAAAATAGTGCTATGGTTACCGCACACAGCACACGTCCCCACGTGGTCGTTCTTTCCGCAGGAGGGTGCCAGCGAGAAAGTTTTTTCATATTCGGTTCCAAATCGATGTGGATTCTTGATTCGGTTCTGAAACTGAAACCCTGGGGACCGACGACCGGGCTCGATTGGCCTGGGGGGAGGACGGCGCTCGAATGCAGCGCAGTATGATGTCGGCGGCTTCGATAGTCAAGAGTGAAAACGGAGTTGGACGTCCACTAGGCAGTTTGCGGTTTGATGGACTATCGACTAGATAATTGAATGAGGTAATCGTGGGATAGGATCCTGAGGGTCGCACCCTCGAATCTAATACCTGCCTCTCAGCTGTCGCATGCTGAAGCGATATAGCCACGTGCGCATGGAAGCTAAGCGCAGTAATGGAGGCGCTGGTGACACAAATATCGTTGCTGAGAGCACTCGCCCGGTTTAAGTTGTTGTGAGATTTGGTGGACCTGGTCGGGTTCGAACCGACGACCTCTTCCATGCCATGGAAGCGCGCTCCCAACTGCGCCACAGGCCCACACTATGCGGTGACACCGCAGTACGAGATGGGTTCCAACCCCTTCATTGTCCCGCAGCTCTTAGAGTTAGTCAAACCTGTGCTCCGATGAATTTTGAGAATAGCTGGAAAATTAGTATTCTAAAAAGGAGCCGACCACTTCACACAATGAACCGAAACCTCATTCGCACCCCAATTCTCGTCTCTTTACTTTTTTCCGCGCCTTCTCTTGTCGCGCAAATCACTCCGGTCGGTCCTCCGGTGCCGTACACCTCCGTGAGTCAATTGAATGCGATCCTGCAGCCCTTGCAGCAGGCTTCCGAGACAACCCAGGCTGATCTCAACAAACTGCGCATCGAGAAGTGGAAGGTAGACTCCGGCTCCAAGAAGCAAGCCTTAGCCAATGTCGATTCCATCAAAAGGAATCTTCAATCAGCGTTGCCGGAAATCATCGCCCAGGTGCAGAATTCGCCCGAGGACCTCAGCGCAAGCTTCAAGCTCTATCGCAACCTCGACGCTCTCTATGACGTGTTCGGAAGCGTCGCCGAATCAGCGGGAGCATTCGGGTCGAAGGACGAGTTCCAAGCTCTTTCCAACGATTTGAATGCCATCGAGCGGAGCCGGCGCTCCCTTGGCGAGCGCCTGGAAAGCCTCACCGCTGCCAAGGAAGCTGAACTCAACCAGCTGCGGTCCCAGGTCAGGACGCTGCAGGCAGCCACGCCGCCTCCACCCCCGAAGAAAATCGTGGTGGACGATAACGAACCCAAAAAGCCCGCTCCCAAGAAAAAGAAGCCCGTGCCCAAACCCCCGAGCCCAGTCGCCACGCCAGCGCAGCCGACCCCACCTCAGCAGCCGACCCCACCTCAACAGTAGGGCGAATCGCAAGCCCTGCAGGCAAGCCGGCTAGGGAGCGACCCTGGACGAGCATACCCTCTTCCCTCGTGGCGACCGTTGTTCTGCGGTCGCCATCTATTGAAAACAGGACACTTCCGTTTGGGAACTCCAGACAGCCTTATGGGGTCTATGTACAGCAGGTGTCGATTTCCGCTTTCGGACTCGGGACTGCTGGACGCGTGGCAGATCAGTTTTCCGTCGGTTTGCGGCGCGAAAATCCTATAATACGGGGTGCGCCGTGAGAGTCATGGCGGGAGCAGCCACCTTGGGTGATGTAGCGAGTGCGATCGGGGCGCGGGACTTGGAAGCGGCCATCGTGGCCGAGTTGAAGGGCGGGTCTGAGGAAGCCTATGCCTGGCTCATCGGCGAGTTTCACCAGCCGATCTACTCTCTGGTGCACCGGATCCTGACCGATCCAGCCGACGCGGCCGACACTACTCAGGAGGTTTTCCTGAAGGTCTTTCGCGGGATGAAACACTTTCACGGCCAGTCGAGTTTGAAAACCTGGATCTACCGAATCGCCGTGCACGAGGCGTCCAATCGCAGGCGCTGGTGGTTCCGCCACAAAGCCCGTGAGACATCCATGGAACCCTTGGAGAACAATGCGGCGCACAGCAGCGGACTGGCGAGGACGGAGACTCTCGCAGACGAGGGAGCGTCTCCCTTCGAGAGTGCGGCGCATGAAGAGATCCGGGCGCGGGTCGAAGAAGAATTGCGGAAAATACCCGAACCCTATCGCAGCACGGTGATTCTGCGCGATCTGGAAGAAATGTCCTATGAGGAAATCGCGGAAGTGCTGGAGATCTCTCTGGGCACTGTGAAGTCGCGTTTGACGCGTGGCCGCGATGCGCTCCGGCGCCGCTTGACTGCGTACATCCGGGAAGTCGGCCCGGAACTTGGTCTGCTCAGCCCGGAGTCCGAGGACGAGTCTGGCTGTCGGCTCCGTGGTTCTGGGGAAGGACTTGAGGTGACGTCATGAAGTGCGCCGAGGCTAGATTGATGTTCTCGCCGTACCTTGACGGAGCGGTATCGGGAACTGAGATGCATGCCCTGGGCTCGCATCTCAACGAGTGTTCTGATTGCCATCAGGAGTATGCGCTGCTCCGTCAGACCCAGGAACTGCTGGCCAAGGTGGGACGTCCGAAGGCGCCCGCTGACTTGGCCCTGAAACTCCGAGTCGCAATCTCTCGCGAAGCGGCCGCGAAAAAACGCCCCCGCCTCCAGGGCTTGCTTGTTCGTCTGGAAAACGCGCTGCATGCTTTCATGGTCCCGGCGACGGCCGGTACCATCGCCGCGGTTGCGATTTTTGGCTTTGTCATGGGCCTGACCCTACCGGAGTTGCAGGCCCGCAACACCCACGATGTGCCCCTGATGCTGTACACCGGACCCGAACTGCAGGAATCTTATTTTGCCCCGACGCTGAGCGCGGTAAACGAGGACTCTCTGGTCATCGAAGCGTACGTCGACGCGAACGGACGCGTACAGGATTACCGCATCATTTCCGATCCGGACAGCTCCCAGAAGCTGCTGCCCGAAGTGAAGAGGATGCTTATCTTCACCACATTCCGTCCCGCGATGTCGATGGGACGGCCGACCCCCGGACACGCTGTCCTTTCCTTCTCCAAGATCAGCGTGCGCGGCTAAGAGAGCGACGTTCTGGGGCGGCCTCGCTTGGCCAGACTCCGGCCTGCTCATAATTTGCTTACGTTTGACCCTCCGAGCGGAAGCTCTTAAACTATGTGGTTGTATCTCCCACAGCTTACCGCCCGGCTGGAGGTTTTCCTGGGTTTCCGGTTGCGACATTCGATATTTGCCGCGATTCTCGCGCTGCTCCCGCCCGTGTGTCTGGCGCAGAATGCTCCCAAGGTAGCGCTCGACACGAGCGAAACCCTGTTCACGATCCTGGCCTCCATGAATGCCTGTGGATACGACCAGGAATTGAATGCTTCGGATCCGGTTCGCAAACAGATTCGCGGCGAGATGGTCAGGGCTGCTCATGATTCGGATGACGCCCTCGAGACCACTAACCTGATGTGCCAGTACTATCATGAGCACGTACGCCCCGATCCCTCACGAGATCTGGCACAATACATATCGCTGGCCTTGTATTTAGGCGATCCTCCCAATTTTCTTCCCAAAGTGAAAGAAACCGAACTGCCGCCGGATGCTGCCAACGTTTTCGCGTTCGCGAGACTAGCATCCGCCTTCTATGACAAGGCGGGCCTGCACGCCATTTGGCAGAAGCATCGGGAAGCATACTCGCGCCTCACCGACCGCTATCACGAACCCCTCTCCAAGACGCTGTTTGATGCCGAGATCTACCTCAAGCTTCCTTCTGCCGGGTATCTCGGGCGGGGCTTCACGGTCTATCTCGAACCCATGGGTGCACCCGGCCAAGTGAATGCCCGCAACTATGGAAACGAATACTATGTGGTGATCTCGCCGGCAGGTTCTGAACTGAAGATGGACCAGATCCGGCACACTTACCTGCATTACCTGCTCGACCCCTTGTCGTTGAAGTACCCGGCATCGGTCAAGCGTCTTGAACCTCTGCTCGATTCCGTGAAGAGGGCTCCGATGGAGGAAGCTTTTAAGATCGACATGTCCCTACTGGTAACCGAATGCCTCGTACGGGCCGTCGAGATCCGCATGCAGGGTACCAATAAGACCCCGGAGGCAGTGCGCGCCGATGCAGTAGAAAAATCCATGGAGCAAGGCTTTGTCCTGACCCGTTATTTTTACGATTCCCTGGCCCAGTTCGAAAAGGATCCAGCAGGCATCCGCAACGCGTACATCGACCTGTTGAACAACGTAGACCTCAAGAAGGAAGAAAAGCGCGCTGCGGAAACGCAGTTCGCCAGTGATGCTTCCCCGGAGTTGCTACGCTTTTCCCAGCCGAAGGATCAGCATCTTCTTCTCATCGCCGAAAAACGACTGGCGACGGGCGATTTGAGGACTGCCCAGGAGTTAGCCGATCAAGCGCTGCGCGCCGGGCATGAAGATCCGGGCCGAGCCTTGTTTATCCTGGCGCAGATCGCCACCGCTCATAAGGACATGGCGGGTGCTACCGGGTATTTTGAGCGCGCCCTTAAAGTTGCCCAGGAACCGAAGGTGATTGCCTGGTCCCACATTTATCTGGGCAGAATTTTTGATCTTCAGGAGCAGCGCGAAAGTGCCCTGGATCACTATCACGCAGCGCTGACGACTGGTGGTACTCTGCCCGAAGTGAAAGCGGCAGCGGAGCGCGGTCTGCAGCAACCGTACGAACCACCTGCGCCTCGACAGTAGCTTGCTAGGAACGTACCTCGATTCTCCCACGCGAGAGTCGCAACTCAAGGAGAGAGCATGAAGCGAGTAGCGATGATCGGTGCTGTTCTGGTACTTGCGACTTGGAGCTTCGCGCAGTCCAACAGCAAACCGACCACCCAAAATCAACCATCCGCACAAACCGGAGCGCCGGCTCCGGCCACCCCGTCGACGAAGCGCCCTCCCCAGGCTAAGACACAACCGGAGTACGAAGCGTACAAGACGGCCATTGCCCTCACCGATGCGGCCGCGGCCGAGAAGGCGGCGGATGATTTCGCGACGAAATTTCCCGACAGCGAATTGCGCGTCATGCTCTACAAGTCTGCTATGCGCAGCTACCAGCGCGCCGGCAATTCCGACAAGATTATCGAAATGGGACGCAAGGGCCTCGCGCTCGACGGCGATGATCCGGAACTGCTGGTAACCGTCGCCAGCGAACTGGCTGAGAAAACGCATGACACCGACCTCGACAAAGACCAGCGTCTGGATGAGGCAATGAAGATGAGCCAGAAAGCGCTCACAACCGTCGACACCGACGTTTCGATTCCGCCCAACACTCCCCAGGATCAGGTCGACGCCTATAAAGGTCAGCTGCGCTCCTTCGCGTACTCCATCATCGGAACCCTGGAGTTCAAGAAGGATAATTTCGCCGGCGCCGAGACCGATCTGCGAAAGTCGGTGGATGCCTATCCCGCCCAGCCCGATCCGGTGGTCGTTCTGAGACTGGCAATCTCTCTGGATCGCCAAAGCAAATATCCCGAGGCGCTCAAAGAAGCCAATCACGCAGTCGATTTGACCCAAGAGGGCACCAGCGCAGGCAAATTGGCCCGCCAGGAGCGTGACCGCCTCAACCAGTTGGTGGGTGGCAATGCTACGGCTCCCAAGCCGGCTACCCCTGATCAGCCGAAGAACTGACAGGACGGTTCACTACTCAAACTGGCGGGGCTCCGGGACTCGCGAATATCCACTGCCTGGCCCTGAATCTGTATGAAAGCGAAAGAAATTGCGGCGCTGGAAGGACTCTTGGGATATCACTTCCAGCTTCCTGAACTCCTTGATCAGGCACTGACGCACAGTTCCCAGGCGCGAGAACTCGAAGCTCTGCAGCCCCTGAAAGATGGCCTGCGCCCCGGTGACAACGAACAACTCGAGTTCCTCGGCGATGCTGTGCTGGCGCTGGTAACCGGTGAGGAACTCTTCCGGCGGTTTCCGGCCTTTCGCGAAGGCGAACTCTCCAAGTTGCGTGCTCACCTCGTAAGCGAGAAGCATCTGATTCAGGTCGCGCAAAGCCTGGGTCTGGGCACTTACCTGCGCCTGGGGCGGGGTGAGGAAAAGAGCGGAGGGCGAGGCAAGACCGCGCTCCTGGTGGATGCTCTGGAGGCAGTCTTGGCGGCCCTCTATCTCGACGGAGGCCTCGAGACTGCCCGGAGGTTTATTCTGCAAACCGTCATTGCGCCCGAACTTGCGCGTATGAACCCGGAAAGCGCCGGGGTTCCGGTGATGGATTTCAAGTCGGCTCTCCAGGAAACTTTGCAAGCGACTGGCCGTCCCCAGGCATCGTATGTACTGGTGAAAGAAGCCGGCCCTGAGCACAGCAAGACTTTCACAGTGGAAGTGCGGCTCGCCTCTGCGGGACAGACGAAGGTGGAATTCATCGGACGCGCCGAGGGTTCCACAAAAAAGAAAGCAGAGCAGGATGCCGCCCGGCAGGTGCTTCAATATCTGGCGTCGCTGCCACCCGTCGCCGAAGACAAGGCTGCCCAGAAGCCTCCGGCCCGCCAGCCTCAATGACGATTCTCTCCAACCCGCCCAAGGACGCGACCCCAGATTGGTTGACTTCGCTGCAATCTCTCCTGGCCACCATTGTGATTGCCGTATTCGTGATCACCTACATCGTGCAGGCATTTCAGATTCCTTCTCCATCGATGGAGAACACCCTGCTGACCGGGGACTACCTTCTGGTCGACAAGCTTTGCTACGGTGGAGGGGGCATCGCCGACCACATCATTCCCTATCGCCCGATTCGTCGCGGCGACATTATCGTCTTTCACTATCCAGTCAATCCCGCCCAACATTTCGTAAAACGGGTCATCGGAATTCCTGGCGACCGCATCCACCTCGTCAACAAACGTGTTTTTGTGAACGGCGTTCCCTTGGCGGAACCCTATGTCCGATACTTCAAATCCGAGCGGAATCCTTTTCGGGATGATTTCCCGCGTCTCGATGTCCTTGATCCTGGGATCAACGCCGAGTGGTGGATCCGGATGCCCAAACTGGTTGAGGGCGGTCAACTGATCGTGCCCGAAGGTCACTACTTCGCCATGGGAGACAATCGCGACGATAGCTCCGACAGTCGCTATTGGGGCTTCGTACCGCGTGAGAACATCCTCGGCCGGCCCTTGCTGATCTACTGGTCAATTCGTAACCCCGACAATGATCTGCCAATCCCCGCCTCGGTGGGTGATAAACTTTATCACTTCGCCTATGCGGTGACGCACTTCTTCCAAATCACTCGCTGGGATCGTACCTTTCGCGTCGTCAGCTGAGCAATAAACGTCGCCGATCATGGAATCAACCGAAATGGCTAAGAAAGACAATCCTCCCGTAGAGAAGCAAAGCGAAACCACGGTGGAGTTCCTCGCCTCGCTCGCGGCGGTGCTGGTGACCGGCCTCTTCATTATCACGTTCATCCTTCAGGCCTTCGAAATTCCCTCCAGTTCGATGGAAGATACCCTGCTGATCGGCGATCACGTCTTCGTGAACCGGGAACAGTTCGCGCCCCGGACGCAATGGATGGGACCTCTGCTTCCCTATCGAGACATTAAGCGAGGGGACATTGTCGTGTTCCTCTCTCCCGCCGAACCTGGCCTATACGTCGTCAAGAGGATCATGGGCATCCCCGGTGACCGCATTCACCTCCGCGACGGCGTCGTATACCGCAACGGCGAGAAACTGAACGAACCCTATGTGATGCACAAGGGACCTCTGTTCTACGATCCCTACCGCGATAATTTCCCCGCAGTTCCGGCTTCCGACGCCTACAACGTGTCCCCAGAGTGGCAACTGCAGATGCGTTCCCACATCGAGGGTGGCGACATCGTGGTCCCGAAAGACAGCTACTTCGGCATGGGCGACAACCGTGATGTGAGTCTCGACAGTCGTTATTGGGGTTTCATCCCGAAGGAAAATGTGATCGGCCGCCCGATGTTCGTGTACTGGTCCTTCAACACTCCACCGGACCAGTATCGGCACACCGATTTCAGCGAGCGGATTGGCTTCCTCGCGCACGTGGTGATCCACTTCTTCGATGAGACGCGCTGGCGTCGAACCTTTCGGGTAGTCCAGTGAAGCTCCGCTCCAAACGCGGCTTGGTCCTTGTGTGCGCCGCCGCGCTCGTCCTCGCCTTGTTCCTGGTTAGGCCGGGAGCGACCCGCCTCAAGACCCGGATCGCCCACTCGATTGGCATGGCTCTCCAACGGCAGGTCGACATCAGCCGGGTGCACCTGCGCCTGCTTCCCCAGCCGGGCTTTGATCTGGAAGGCTTCGCCGTTCGTGACGATCCTACCTTCGGTGCGGAGCCGGTGCTACGCTCTCAGGATGTCACCGCCTCCCTGCGCCTCAGTTCGCTGCTTCGCGGACGTCTCGAGATATCGCGACTGAGCCTCACCGAGCCCAGCTTGAACCTGGTTCGCCGCGACGATGGGAGCTGGAACATTGAGACCTTCCTCGAGCGCGCCGCGAGCATTTCGGTGGCCCCCACCGGCAAGGCCCGTTCCGAGTCCCGACCTGGTTTCCCCTATATCGAAGCCGATCGCGGCCGGATCAATTTCAAGTTCGGGCCTGAAAAAAAACCCTTCGCCGTGACCAATGCCAAATACGCATTCTGGCAGGATTCGGAGAACACCTGGGGCATGCGGCTCAATGGCCAGCCCGTACGCACCGACCTAAACCTGAGCGATACCGGAGAAGTCAGCGTCGATGGAACTTGGCAAAGGGCCGTCACGCTCCACGAGACGCCCGTCCAGTTCAACCTGCAATGGGATGGAGCGCAGCTCGGCCAGCTGAGCAAGCTCCTCTCCGGCCAGGATAGAGGCTGGCGCGGGACCGTTCACGTCTCCGTGGCCCTGACGGGAGCACCGGCGGACCTGGTGGTTCGCGGCGACGGTTCTCTCGAGGATTTCCACAGATACGACATCACCAAGAGCAAGCCTCTGGAACTCAAGAGCCACTGCGACGCGCATTACAGCGCCGCGGATCGCGGCCTTCACCAGATTCTTTGCCAGACACCGGTGGGGGATGGCATGCTCGCCTTAACGGGCGAAGCATCGGATCTGCTGGCCGTCCATCGTTTCAAATTGCAGTTGACCGCCGACAACGTTCCGATCGATGCCGTGCTCAGCGTCGCCCGTCGCGCCAAGAAGAATCTACCCGACGATTTGCAGGCCACCGGAACGGTGGAGGCCAAGCTCAATGTCCGCGCGAGCGGCCCGCCCAATTCGATCGAATTCGCTGGCGGCGGCCAGACCAGCGATTTCCATCTCCAATCGGAGGCAGCAAAAAGCGATATAGCGCTGAATGTTGTTCCCTTCTCTTTGCTCTCAGGCTCTCATCACAAGCCCGCGAAAAACGGTCGCGCTCGCCCCGACAACGGCTCGGTACGCGAGCCTGATGACGCACACCTATCGTTCGGCCCCACCTCTCTCAAACTGGGCCGCCCAGTCCCAGC
>Ga0307479_10007004_pt1 | contig 10385 bp, 13 predicted proteins | sample atmos_gasesECM4C_FD_203743 | JGI IMG/M metagenome (GOLD analysis project Ga0307479, IMG submission 203743) | Hardwood forest soil microbial communities from Morgan-Monroe State Forest, Indiana, United States - atmos_gasesECM4C_515 | ecosystem: Environmental > Terrestrial > Soil > Temperate...
TTCCACGAGCTGCGCAACCCGCTCGCGGCCATTTCCTCAATGATTGACTTGCTGGAGATGGGTCATAATGAGGTCCGCGTGGCCGGGCAGACGGAATTGCCACCGCTGTTCGATAAGTCCGCCTTGGCCTTCATCCGCCGCAATGTTCAAAGTCTCGTGCGGCTGGTCAATGAGTTGCTCGACTTCACTCATGTCGCGAACGAGGCCTTAGGGCTGAAGCTCTTGCAGGTGGACGCGCACGAGGTGATCCGCCTCGCCCTCAAGAATCTCGAGATTCAGCAAGACAGGACGAGAATTGGGATCGACCTCCGATTGCAGGCTCGGCATAGCCACATCCGAGCCGATGCGCTCAAGCTCGAGCAGGTTCTGTCGAATTTAATTGGGAATGCGCTGAAGTTCACGCCCCAAGGCGGCAAGGTTTCGATCTTCACGCGTAATGAGCCAGGCGGCAAGCTGGTCATTGAAGTGAGCGATACCGGGATCGGCATTCCGGCAGACGCCTTCTCGCGAATCTTTTCGCCGTTCGAGCAAGGGGATTCGTCTATTCATTCGCGCTACGGCGGTCTGGGTCTCGGCCTTTCGATTGCGCGCACTTTAGTAAAAGCGCATGGCGGCAGTCTGGAAGTAGAGAGCGAGGGGCGAGGTAGAGGCGCGAAGTTTACCGCGCGTTTCCAAATCGGCGGTTCGGTTGCGGGAAAAGCCATGCCGGCCGACATCCCAAACGATGCCAATGGCGAGAATCTGCGGCTTCGGCTAGCGGAGGCAAACCCCACTCAGGAACATTTTCCAATAACGGCGGTGTCGAAAGCGAACAGCCCAATCACGCCGTGGCTTAACCCAAATATCTCAATCACCGCGGCCCTCGCCTATGAAAATAAGTACGCTGAAAAAATCGGAGACATCACCTAAGCAAACCCGTACCCAACACGGAGAGAATTATTGGGCGGACGCTGTACGGCTATCCGAAATGCGCTATCGCCGTCTGTTCGAAACCGCTCAGGATGGAATCCTCATTCTCGATGCCACTAGCGGGGAGATCATGGACGTGAACCCATTTCTGATCGATTTGCTTGATTACCCGTTTGAAGAACTCTGCGGCCGCAAGCTTTGGGAGATTGGGCTATTCAAGGACATCGCCGCCAACAAGTCGGCCTTCAAGACACTCCAACAGAACGAATACATTCGATATGAACACCTTCCGTTGCGGCGGAAAGACGGAAAGCAGATTCAGGTAGAATTCGTAAGCAATGTTTACTGGGTCGAAACAGACAAGGTGATCCAATGTAACATCCGCGACATCACTGCCCGCGCGGAGAGACGGAACGATTCCGATAGCCACCTGGCGGCGCTCGAACTTTCCAATAGCACAAAAGACGCATGGCTGATCGCGCACTCCCAGAACTTGCGCATTCAGCTGATGTCGATGGGGTCGATGCTCGGCTTGATGGAGCTGGGGCACGAACTCGCGCGTGTACGACCGTTATACGAAGCGCCGTCCGATTTCGATGAAGAAACGTTCCAACATGTCCGAAGGAATTTTCAGCACCTCGTTCATTACTTTAATGAACTCGCCGATCTCACGGGGCAAGATCGTCTGCAAATCGAAAGCAGTCCGCCTCCGAAGATAGTGACGAGCATCGTGACTTCTATCGAATCGGAGAACAACAGATTGTAATCTTATGATGGACCTTACTATTACTCAAAATGGCGCTCTTTATGCCTTGCAACACGGGCCGGGTAGTTATCTGCGGAAACGAGCGCGCCCAGACCTGATTTGGTCTTATCGGGCTTTAACACGTTCGATTGAAAAGGTTCACGCGACGCCACAAAGTACTGCAGAACAATACGGATTTCTCGAATACCCGGTGGCGGCATAAGAGGCTGGCCCACTGAGAATCCAGCAATGAGCACGCTTGTTTCCGACGAACTACTGCCGGCGAGTTTGTTCGTTTGGTACAAGCTCAAACTACACGTTTAATGCTACCGATATTTCTAGGGGTCGCCATCATAGGCGGTTGCGTTGGCATCTTTTTTCTCCGGGCCAAGCGAAAACGCGTAGCTCACCCGGACCCGGCTAGTCCGGGTTCGCACAATCGAGCTTCCTCCCGGATAGCCCGCATCAGGAAAGACCAGGTAAAATGAGTGCGTTCACCGAGGAACCAAAGGCTTTGCGCACTGGCACTTTCGATAAGGAGAAAACCGGTGCGAAGCGGAACCAGCTCGAACAGATCAAGAAGTTCACGAGGGTCACAAAATCATGGACGACGCATTAGATCGCACCGATTTCATATTAGCAGACAAATCACGGCCTGCCTCAAAGCGGTCCATTTTCGGTTTGCCCTTCGAACGCATCAACTGGCTAACGAGTTCGTTCCTGATTAGCACCCTGCTGATAACGCTCACCGCTGTCCCGCTCTACCTTTGGTACTTCGGGCTTGATTGGTTTCAGGTCGCGCTGTTCTTTGTGATGCTTGTCGCATGTGGCTTTAGCGTCACGTTAGGCTATCATCGGCTTTTCTCGCACATTACGTTCCAGGCGAGCTGGCCGGTCCGACTTTTCACACTTATTTTTGGCGCCGCCACGTTTGAAAACTCGGTTTTAGTGTGGGCGAGCGAACATCGCCGACACCACAAACATGTCGATCATGACGATGACCCGTACTGTATTTCGAAAGGCTTTTTTTACGCGCACATCGGCTGGCTGCTTTTCAAGCTGAAGGCCGATCAGCCGTACGACAACGTGGCCGATCTTCAGAAGGACAAACTAGTTTGCTGGCAAGATCGACATGTGCAATGGATCGCCGTCCTGGTCAGCTTTGGCATCCCGACGACACTCGGATTTCTCTGGAGTGGCTGGCAGGGAGCGCTCGGCGCTTTCTTGATCGCGGGCGTCGCCCGCATCGTTGTCCTGCAACACTGCACATTTCTAATTAACAGCGCATGTCACACCATCGGCCGGCAGCCGTATTCTACGAAATGCAGCGCCCGCGATTCGCTTCTCCTTGCCCTTCTTACTATGGGTGAAGGCTATCATAACTATCACCACGAATTTCAGCATGACTACCGTAACGGCGTAAAGCCATGGCAGTTTGACCCCACCAAGTGGCTCATCTGGACGCTTTCGAAATTTGGACTCACTCGAAATCTGCGCCGCGTTCCGGCAGATAAGATTGAGTCGGCGCAAGCACAAACCAGAAACGCGAGTTGCTGATGCGCAGGCCCTCCCCGATCGCGAGATTAACGCTCGCGGTTTTCGTTTTTCTAATATTCGGCGTCACAAATGTCATTCACGCTGAGATGCCCAATTCAACGGCGGGGACATCGAACGCGCTCACACGCAAACTGCTCATTGATCCAAGCTCCACTTCCGTTGCCCTGCGGGGGAAAGCCAGCCTGATCGTCAGTCCGCTTACGCATCGAGACGGAAATTATGTGGGTGACTATCAGCTCAAGGTGAGGCCCTATTTTTTTAAGAGTGAGAAAGGCAGTTTACTCCTGGCGGCATCCGATGATGCGGTTCGGAAGCTCCAGGCGGGAACAGCCATCAGCTTTACCGGTAAGGCCGTCACGCACGGAGACGGCAGAACTCATGTCGTGCTCGGGAGAGAAACACCGTCATCAGGTGAGCGCGGGAGCGTCACATTTTCAATCATAACGGACGACGCAAAGATAGTTTTCAACATTTCCTATCGCTTCGGGACCTAGTGGCCCAGAAACCTAGGCTCTAGCACGCGCGCCGATTTGCTGCTCGAATGTCGCGGCTCCATTACAGAGGCTCAACCGAATCGGTTTGAGAAGGCCCTCCATGCCGGAAAGGTATGACGCCCGGCTTACGAAGTATTGGCTGGATAGGGACACGAGCCGTATTCGCAGGTTGCTGCCGCATCGATTTACTACTTGGTTCACCGATTTGCATCGGAGGCAAGAACCAGATGGCCTTTAGCTGCGATCACTGCAGCAATTCAGTAATTAGAAAGTTAGTTTCTATGATGAAGTTATTCGTCAGTATCGCGTTTGCGGCCGCCCTGATAGGTTCAGCGGCTTTCGCGCAAACAACCACGTCCTCCACCAAGGTTGCGAGGCAACCAAATGGAGTGACTAAAAGCACAACAACGACGACCGAAAGTTTTGGCACCGTCACGGAGTTTACTCCGGGCGATTCCCTGATCCTGAAAACCGAAGCAACCGAACCGATGCATTACACGTTCAGCAAGAATGTCGAATACGTGAATGCACACGGGAAGGTGATCGAAGCCTCGAAAATCAAAACCAATTCGAAGGTTCGTGTTCACTTCGTTAAACAGGGCGACGAGATGGTAGTCGATAAAGTGATCCTCACGCCGGACCGCCACTAAAGTCCTGGCACGCGTTGCTTGGCTAATTTTAGGCCAAGCTCGTAATTCAGCGCCTGGCGGATCGAGACAGTGCTCGCCGTCAGGCGTTCTGTTTTCCGTGATTTCAATCCGTAAGCCGTCGTGCTGCCGTTGCGGCTTTGCCGCAGTTGAAGGCGCGCCCGCAAATGCTCCAAGGAAATGAGCGCGACAAATGCGGAACTGGTGTAGATTACCTCACTAGATGCACTTCACTGAATTTCGAGAAATCATGCGCGACGCGGAAGTCGCGCGGGTGATTTTGCCGGTGATTCGCGGACATCATCTCAGCGAGACAGACACCGAGAAGGCTTTGGTTAAACTCAACGTTCCTCGCGCGGCCAACATCGCCCGGATCAGCGTCGCCTTAGGCTCCTAACCGACCCTTGACCTGTGACCTGTGGTGGCAGCCGTGTCGTCACTGTCACTGGTCACTTCCGGATAGTCACTCGTCACTTTTTTTCAACCTTATTGCGATTTCGTGCCGGGCTGACCCAAAGCATGGCATAGTTGTCGATGAGAAGCATTAGGAGAGCACTGAAGCGGACTTATTTTAGACTCTGGATGCCCGAGACCCGGGCCCAGCACGCCGCGCGCATCTGCGCCGCTCGGAATTTCGACAGAAATCAGCCGCCAAACAGAAAATCGGTCGCGGCTAAAGTGTAGGTGTCAGATACCTCTGTTGTCTCGTCACTGAACCACCCGTCGTCTCATCACCAGGCGCTCACTTCCTGGAAAGGTTGCGACCCAACCACTGTTTGTTTCCCGCATCACTGAAGTAACAAGCTTATCCGCGCCTTCCAGTTTGTAGGTCTGGCGAAAGTGTCCGATGGCGCCATTGGCCCCGACCCTTGCTCCACCGATCGGCGTTATGCCATCAGAGAAAATTCCGGTAATCTCGCGCACGATCGTTCCATCCGAAGCAACGCTCAAGGTCCCTTGCTCCTGCGCGCGACCAGATTTGAGATCTAGCGTCAGGAGCATATCGAGGGTTTTGTGCACACCGTTCCAGACCAACATACCTTCGAAGTGTGGTTCTTCCTTGTCATCGGCCGCGATGAAACTGCCTGCATACCAGATGTAAGAATGACCCGGGCCCCAGGAGAAGCGCTGCACGGCAAGAGGCGCGCCGCCTGCCGGCGTGGTCACATCCCAGGTTCCGATTAACCATTCATATTGAGCGTACACTCCGCTTCTTGAAGTCGAAGCGGTAGTTTTACGCTCTGCCTGCCATTTTTCAGTGCGACCTTCGGTGCGGTAATCGCCGGCGAGTCTACCATCACCTTTCAGCTCGCCTTCCAAGGCAACGGCCTCGTGCTTTTCGAAAACCAAAGTGGCGCTAAGCTTTTGCTTGCTCCATTTACCATTTTGAACTGTTCCGGGGCCAGTATGCGTAGTCTGAATCGTGCCGGTGAGTTGCCTGCCATCTGCCTCAAGATGCAAGTTGCCCGAGACGCTGTGCCCTTGAGCTTGAAAGGTAATAATCCAATCTCCTGCGATCGACAGATCGGCCGGCGACGCGTTGTGCTGACCGAACAGAACGCACGGGAGCGCCAGGGCGCTACACATAACTGCTGCTATTTTTTTGGCTTTCATTTGCGCATCGAGGTTTACGCATGTCAGAGTCTGACCGCAACCGTTAGCAGATGGTCGCCGATGCGATTCCGCACAAATTGATGCTGTATGTCCAGAAACGCGCCCCGTCGTATGCCTGCTAAATCTGCCAAGCTTCGATCCGATCGCCGCGTCGTGCGTACTCGCGCACGGCTCGGTGAGGCTCTACGCACGCTGATGGCAGAAAGGCCGCTGGAGCAGATCTCGGTGCAGGATGTAATCGAGCTGGCAAGAGTGAGCCGCTCCACCTTTTATGCGCATTACGACGATAAGGTAGATCTTCTTCTTTCCGACATGGATGAATTCCTAGAGAGAATGGCGATGCTTCTATTCGTTCGAAACGAATCCTCAAATCGAATAGCTCCGGTGCGGGAGCTCTTCGCTCATGTCAGTGAATCCGTGGAGATTCGTGCGGCTCTGGCTCGGTCGGAACGTCTACACGATTTCTTTGATCTGGCGCTCGAACACTTCGCCCGCGGGATCGAAGCGCGATTAAAACAGATCACTGCCGCGAATTGTCTGCCTGTTCGCCAACAATCACTCGTTGCTCCTGCCCTCGCGGGCGCCTTTATTTCGTTGCTCAACTCGTGGATCCGGAAAGGTCAACGCCAGTCACCTCAAGCGATGGACAATCTATTTCACGAATTGGCCTGGGCGGGCCTGAATGGTGTCCGGGCGCGGAAATCCGCCGGCGACGTTTTCATCCTTTAGATGCGACCCCATTTTGTTTTCCTAATTTGGTACACGTAGCTGTCTCGGCCGCCCGCGTCGGGCCTTCTTCCGACGCGAACCGCGCCAATCCGCTCCACCGCCCGCTGCGAGCGGATGTTCTGGATGCCAACCAGAAAGACGACGCAACTAACAAAACGGAAAGCGTGCCGTAACATGAGCCGTTTCATGTCCCGGTTGTACTTGCCACCCCAGTAGGATCGAGCCAGGAACGTCCAGCCGATCTCGACCTCGCTTCGTTTCCGGTCGTAGCCGTGGAAGCGGGAAAATCCGATTACCCGTTGATTGTTAACATCAATCGCGATCAAGCCACCGCCGGACGCCATGGCCTCTTGGAAAAATGCCCGAAAAGTTGCTTCTTCATGGCGATTTCTGACTGGATGTTGTTCCCAGATGAGCGGATCGGCAGCCACAGCGTACAGATCATCATAGTCTTCGGCGCGGAGCGGTCTAAGTTCGACAAGCTCGCCTTTTAAGACCGGTTGATAATCGAATGACACCGTTGACTCACTCTGGCCGGGCTGATCGCTGGTCAGCCGCCTAACGAGAGTTGGATGTTATTTCGCCGTCATCGGCTTCGGCCGCGCGTGCCGGGGTTGATATACGCCAAGTTTACCGCCGCCCGGAAGGGTCAGCTTTGTGAACAAGCCATAGCGTTGATCCTGGACTGGCTCGCAGGGAACTCTGTGTTTTGCCAACTCGCCGACAAATGCATTCACGTCGTCGCACATTAAGTAGAACTCGTGTACGTCATTCTTCTCCGACGGATGCACGGCAACTTCCGCTGGAGGCAAACCGAAAATCAGCCATCCGTGGCCAACATCCACATTTGTCAGCTTAATTACGTCGCGCAGAAAGGCGCGGTCAGCCTCCGCGTCCGTGCTGTAGATGACTGAGTGTGCGCCAGTGATCATGACATCGAACGAGACCAAGCTCAGCCACCGCTGACGAAGCCGCAACTTTTCATCTCAACGTGCCAGTGCATTTCGCCGCCCATCACCGACTCAATCATGCCGCTCTGCAGCGTTGGCTGGGAGCCAACTTTACGGCTGGACGGGGATATGCTCGGGAGGGAGGCCGGGCCCCGAATTTGGGAATGTCGGCAATCTACATTTCGGGAACACTTTTGATGCAGTAGGGGTTCGCAGGCGCAAGCGATGCCGCTCTGCGGCAATCTAATATTAATGGAACATCCTGCGCGAACTAGCGGGAGCGTAATTCTACGGCGGGAGGCCGCGAGCTTTTTGCGCGTCGGTCTAGGGAAGCCGGCGACTCGGTTTTGGTGAAAACCTAGCGGGATCGTAACCGCTCAACATCCCTATGTACTTTCTTCCCCAACCCCAAGAGGCATTTTAATCCCGCTGGCAGGACCAGCGGATTAGGGAGTAACCAGTCCTCATCGTCGAGGACAATGCGGTCGACCGCTTTTTCACTCCCCTCACCGGTATAATAAACGTGCACAGGCTCGCCGGCTTTGATCCGAGTCTTCACCGCCTCTTGATCCAGATCTTTGCCGCTGCGAGTCGTGTATCTGACATCGCCCGTAATCCGATAATGTGTGGGTCCAATAGCTTCTTTGAGTGTGATCGTGGAGCCGGGCGAGTACTCCGTGATCGTTGCGACATTGCTGTACGGGGAGTCAACTTTCGCGACCGCATTCTCGACGTCCGCTAGTTCAGACAGCGTTTGCGCGGATGAAGCAGCTTTTTCCAATATACTCTTCGCCGCAGCGGAATTACTCGACGTCCCAGTTAGATGGTTTAGCGCCTTCTCGGCCGCAGAATCATCAAGGCCTTGGATTTTTGCAATCAATTCAGTCCGGCGTGGGACTGTCCCGTCGAGCCAGTTCGCAAAAAACTTTTTCAGGCCTCCCATCGGGATACCGAAAGACAAGTTCGACCTAGCGAATGCCGTCGGAGTCGCGGATATCGCCCTAACGTTTTTGGATGCTTTAACTCCAACCTGGTTGGTGCCAAGGCCGATGCTGAAAATGATCAAGCTTTCGTCTTAGCTCCATTCCTTTCATTCACGCTCTTCAGCAAAGCGAATGTTGCCAGGATTAATATCGAGGAGATGAATGCCGAAGCCGCGCAGCGCTCCGATTACTTGGGTAACCTCAGTCCATTTTTCGCCGAAGATCTCGGCCTTCTCGTCCTCCCACTGTCGAAGAACGTCTTCGCTGAAGTCAGGATCTCGATCGAGGAGAGCGTCTGCAAAATCAAGAAGGAATGGTTTGCGAACAATAGTCATCTCTATCGCGCGGAATTCCTTATTGATCATTAACAATTGAGGTACATTGAAACCAAGAATTCGCGTAACATGCTCTTTATTTAGCCGGTGATAGACACGGCATTCACGCTCAAATGGGCTATCCTCGCGATGAAACTTTACCGCGAAAAATCCTGGTTTTTTATTGTCTACGGCGACAAAGACAGTACCATGGATGCCAAAACCTAACCGATCGCCCAGCGTGATATTGCGTCTGAGCGCATATCGCCGAGCTAGATCTTCCAATTCCTCATCCATGACAGGCAATCAAACGGGACATTCAGCTGATGTGAAAATGCATGTCCTATGGGATGGCTTGAAATTCCGGGTCTCTCAGCTTGGCCCCGACTTTCTGATGCTGGAGGAGGCTGATGATTTCGAAGGTCCGGCGCAAGTTATTCTGTCTGTGGACGGGGAAACGCATAGCCGCGATGTCCAATTGCAGTGTGGATCAACCGGCAACGAAAAGACAATCTCGTTCCTCTAACCACAGTCTCGTCGCTCACTTTGGAGCGTTAGACGATTCAGCCAGCTTCCGACCGTTTCCTCTCCTCAACGTCTCAACGACTCAACTTCTCAACGTTCCCCTCAGGTCTTCCGCTTCGTCAGAAGCGAGTCAACGCTCCATGTGCCAGGGCCCCGAAAGAAAATGTAGAAAAATACGAAACAATAAAACACCGCCGCCTCGCCGCCGTTGGCGATCGGGAAGAAACCGCGACTGGCGGAGAACCAAAAGTATGCGACCGCCATTTCGCCGCTGGCAAAGAATGCCCCGACCCTGGTGAACAAGCCGAGCGCCACCGAAAACCCACAGACCAATTCAATCCAGCCACTAACCAGCCCGAGAGTGTTCGTCGCCGGACCATATTGGCTTGCTGGAAAACCAAGAATCTTGGTACCGCGTGACAGGCGAACAATAGTCCGACCACGATCCGCATGATGCAATAAACCAAATCAGCATAGCGGTTAAGACGATTCATCTGCGTGCAGTTAGATGTCAGGATGATTCAGCGTGTCAGTTTTCCGCTTTCAGCTTTGTCTCTGTGCTCTGCCCTTCCGCAATCCGCAATCCGCAGTTCGCATTCCGCAATTCTTCCTTCCTAATTCCTCCTTCTGACTTTCCTTTATGCCTAGACAGTCTTGGTGAAGAATCGTTCGATCTTGATGGAACGGCATATCAGGTCTGATGTGCTATTTAGCGGGGCTTCCGCGTGTCAGATTTTCCCAAAGGATACGACCCCAGTTTCTAGTCTGTCTCGGACGATTTCGTAGCGATTCACTTCTTGCTCGAATTGAATTGCACCGGGAGTCGTTACATAACGCCTGACAAACGTGAACCCGAGCTTTTCTAATACTCGATTCGGAGCAGGATTTTCCGCGAAAGGTTCACAAATGAGTTTTTTC
>Ga0307479_10007005_pt1 | contig 10384 bp, 8 predicted proteins | sample atmos_gasesECM4C_FD_203743 | JGI IMG/M metagenome (GOLD analysis project Ga0307479, IMG submission 203743) | Hardwood forest soil microbial communities from Morgan-Monroe State Forest, Indiana, United States - atmos_gasesECM4C_515 | ecosystem: Environmental > Terrestrial > Soil > Temperate...
AGGGCTTGCTGACGGAGGCGGCCGGAGATTTCGGGGAGTTCGCGCTGGTAGGGACGGATGGCGGGCAGGTCGTCGGGCTGGCCGACGAGATAGAGGGCGCGGAGAGCTTCCCAGACTTGTTCGTCGCCGGGGTCCACGGAAGCGATCTCGCTGCCAGCCGCCACAGTCGTTCCCATGGCTACGGAGAGGGTGCGGATGCGGCCGCTGATGGGGGAGCGCACTTCGATCGTTTGCTGGCCGTTGTGAGAGGCGACCGCTGAGCGGTCGACCTGCAGCTTGGCAATCAGGCCGCCCTGGTGGATGGCGGTTCCTACTTTGTCGGTGTCGGTCACGCGGCCGGCGCTGGGGGCGACGATTCTGGCGGGCTGCAGGAGGGCCACGATGGGGGGACGGCCGCTCGCGTCGCCAAAGCGGATCAGCGAAAGGGCGGCATTGCCGCGGACCATCGGGGCGGGATCCTGGAGCATCTTGAGGAGCGCCTCGTGGAAGCCGGAAGCGGAAGTGTCCTGGCCCATGACCCAGGCGTCGGTATTGCGGACTTCCTCGACGGGATACGAAGCCAGCCGGATCAGCTCCGGGTACAACGGCTGCACACTGGCGTCGTGGCGGCCCATGCGCTCGCCGAGTTGGACGAGGGCATGCTGGATGTGGCGCGGATGCTTCTCATCGTTCAGGAATTCGCCGATTTGCTTGCCGGAGAGCTGGCGTCCAAACCAGGTGTTCCACCAGAAGAGGAACGGCATGAGGACGATCAGCCAGGCGGTGAGGAAAAACAGGGCGCGATTCCGCGGGGACATTTTGTGATGCGGCGACGAGGAGGCAGGCTTCTCCGAGGAATCTTGCTGAGCAAATTCTGATTGATCACCATTTTCTGGAGAGGATGGAGGGCTGGCCATGTCTGCTCGTGGTTTCTAACTCTCTTCAGAGGGTGGCGGCGTCTTGGCGGGCTCCGCTGCTTTGCTCTTACCCAGGAGCCCATGGTCGCGAAGCTCCCAGAAAACATTCAGGAAAAAGATTCCGGAGATGCTCAGCATGATCAGGCACTCGAAGAGACCATCCACGGTGGTGATCGTGCCGGTGACGATGATCCAGGCAATCCCGGCGAGAGGGATAAGGCCGAGCAAGATGGAAATCAGGAGCATCACGGGAAGCAATGGACCTCCTCGGAAAAACAATTGTCAGTGGCCAGTGATCCGTTCTCCGTAAGAATAGAATAATCTTGTGAATTGCGGATTTTTTCCTCGCATGGCCGTTAGTCTTAAGTACTCAGTTTTTAGCCGGAACGGAAAAAACACAGCGAGACTACAGCGATCATGGCTTGAACGTGGCATCCACGGTCTTGGTGTCTTTCGCGGCGAGCGTGACTTTCATGTCCTGTTCGCCAAGCTTTTCATGCACAAACGCGATGGTGTAATCCCCGGGCGGCAGGCCTTTGATCTCGAACTTGCCGTCTGGTCCGGTGACCGCATAGAACGGGCTCTTGGTCACGTTGACGAACATGCGCATCCAGGGATGCTGGTTGCACTTCACAGGCAGCATGATTTCTTCGCGGGCAAAGGTTTTCTCGAGGGGCGCGGCCTGAGGAGGCTGCGACTCGTTCCACTCGCGGTTGTCCTTTGGCGTGGGGTGAATATTGTGGGTCGTTGGATCGCTGTTGACGATCTTGATGGTCTGACCGACCACTACGCCCATCACGTGGGGGTGGTATTTGCAGCCGCTTTGATCGAGGGTGATGGCCTCCTTGGGAGTGTCGAAAGTGCGGTTGCCCAAGCCTTCCTTCACGTACACAAACACGTTGGAGAGGTGGCCTCCGCTGGCCATCACGTTTTCAGCCATGTTCGTGCCTTTGCAGGCGGGATCCTGGCTCATGTCAATCTTGGCGGCCTTGGGGGCCTCGCCATCGAGTTTCACGGTGCCGCTGACGCTTGCTGCGGTGGCGGGATCAATGGGAGTGGCAGCGGCCGCGGGCGCCGCGGCGCTGGGAGCTGCCGGTTGCTCTTCGGTGCTTTCCTTTTTGCCGCATCCGGCGAGGAGGACGAGTCCCAACAAAGCCGCCGAGCCCCAAATTGCTATGGAAGTTTTCGTTTTCATGTTTTCGCCGTACCTCTCTTGAAATTTTAGAGTTCGAGCCAATTGAAAATTTATTCGGGCGCACCGCGACCAGCATTGCCTGCGGGTTTCGAGCCGGACGACGAGCCGCCGCCTGCGGCCGCCGCATGACCCATCGCGGCGCCAACCCGCCGCTGTTCTTCCGCGGTGAGCTGGAGGATGTAATCCACCAGCAGCTTGGTCTGATCCTTTTCATAGCCCTGGAAAGATGGAGGCGTAGGACCAGAGAAGACCCAGTGATCGTTCTCGCGCTTGAACAGGCCAGAAGGCATGGAGGTGCCCGGGCTGATGGCCTGCGGGTCAATGATCCAGCGTTCCATCCAATCGGGTTTTAGACGTCCGCGGGCTTGCAGGAAGTTGGGAGCAGTGGCGGTACGGTCGTGAGCCGGATCGCCGGTAGCATGACATTTCAAGCAAGGCGCGGCGGTGCTACTGAAGAGGCTCCGCGCCATTTCCGTTTCCTTAGCGGTCAGCACGGGAACCTCTTCCGGTATGTAGGGGAAGGGCTGGCGCGCCAGGGCTTGGAAAAAGCGCACCAATTTGCCCAGCTCATTTTCGGAAAAAGAAAAGGTGGGCATGTGCACTTGCAAATAGGTGCGCACGCCGTTGCGATTGGTGTCCTTATCATTGAGAGAAGGGTTTCTCAAGAAACGGAGCAGCCAGTCGGGATCAACACGCGCGCCCTCGGTGAGGAGCTTTGGAGGCAACTGCTCCTGTCCGTCGGGACCCTGATAGCGCGTCATCGACATGAGCGAAGTGCGTTGACCGGGGATGAGCTGGTGGCAGCCCATGCAGTTATACTTCTTGACCACCCACCAGCCTTCCTGAATATCGCGGCGATAATCCAATGGCCGATACTGATAGCTGGCAGGAAGCGGGTTTTCCTGGCTGCCCAACAGAAAAGTGGTGAGGGCGCGAACCTGTTCCTTGGTCAGGTGCAGGTTCGGCATGCGCAATTTTTCCGTTTCGGGCTTGTCCTTGCCCTTATCCCAGATATTCGGCTCCGCGAGTTTGTGCTCGAAGAAGCCCTTTTGGTCGTACCAGGGGCGTTTGGCGGGGCCTTCGGGGAGACGCGCTAGATCGTCCGGGTCGCTGATGGGTTCGCTGCCACCGCGCTGGGCAATATCCGTAAGGAGTGCGAAATCCAAACGCTCGATGGGTTTGCTGCCTTCAATGGTAAGTTCCGTCCCAATGCGGCCTTCGTCCTCGAGGCCGGAGATTTCATGGCATCCGGCGCAGCCGAAGTGGCGAACCCACTTCTTGCCCTCTGCCTTCAAATTCGGATCGTCCATGAACGACGCATCAGCGTACGCGGACGGCTCCTGCTTTTTCAGGGTGACCAGATAGCTGGCGACGTCTTCCGCATCCTGCGGAGAAAGCCGGAGGCTGGGCATCACCGTCATGTTCTGCACTTGCAGTTCGTGGCCGTCGTTCGGGCACCTGCTGTGGTCCAGGTCGAAGACGTAGGGCAGGCCCTTCTTCTTGTAATCCTCGGGACCGATGTCCTTTTTTTCATACGGGCAATAAGGACGCGTGCGCTCCCGCGCGTTATGGACCCAACGCACCAGGTAGTCGTAGTTGTCCTTCTCACCCACGCGAGTGAGATTCGCGGCGAACGTTCCGCCCTGCAACTCTTCGCCTTCGCCGATGGAGTGACATGCGAGGCAGCCGCGCGTTTCGAACAGCTCTTTTCCGTGAGCGGCGTTGCCGGGTTTGTGCTTGGGCAAGGGATCCGTGAGCGCCGACTGCCACACGTACGCAGAGATGGCCTTGATCTGTTCGTCGTTGAGACGGAAATTCGGCATTTTGGTTGTGGCGCGGAAGTCGCTGGGTTTCTTCAGCCAAACCGGAATCCAGTTCTTGTTTAACTTGAGGCGTATGTCCTTAAGATTGGGGCCGACCTTTTTCATGTCTTGCAACAGGCTCTTGGTCGAGCGGTCGAGCTGACCGATGCGCAGCTCCAGCTTACTGTTGGTGACCTTGAGCGCGATGGCGCGGTCGTTCAGCCGGTTGGCCTCCTCGTTGCTCTCGGCCTTGTCGGCTTGCTTCATCAAATCGTCCGCTTGCTTGAAGTTGTCCTTCTTCTCTTGCTCGATTTGCTTGATCTGCTGCGCGACGGAGAGCAAGTCTTCGGGTTCCTTGTCATAGCCTTCGTAACGATGACAGCCCACGCAGCCGCGCTGACGGAAAAGATCTTTGCCATCGCTGAGCGTCCAGCCCACGTCGTTGCTAACCAGCACCATGTCCGCGGCATGGCAGGTCTGGCAACCGGCTTCCATATTTCCCCTGGCGAAGAGCGGCCAGAGCCAGTGCTCGTAAGTGCCATGCGCTTTTTCAACGCTGGTGGTGGCGCGGCCGTTGCCCTGATGGCAAGGCGAACAGCCGAACTTATCCGGATCGTGAATTCTTAAGAGGTCGCGTTCCGGGTGGCTGGTGAAAGCGCGCGAGTACTCATCCGGTTTCTTGCCCTTCAACGCCATGGAGGCCGCCGTCAACGTAACGGGCTCGCGAATTCCCATGTGACAGGATTCGCAGCGGTCGACGATGTTGGCCTCCGGCACATTGATCTGCAGAATCTTCGGCGTCCAGGCTTCGGTCTTGTCCTGCAATCCGGCCATCTGCGTGGGAGTGAGGGTCACCATGTGCTCGGAGAGGTAGGCGTCGAGCTTTTCTTTGCGTTCGTTGACGGGCTTGATGAGTTCGCCGAGTTCCGCGCTCAGCTGGGTGCGCTCGTTTTTCAGATCGTTGTAAGTTTCTTCGAGGTGCTCGTAGTCGTAGTCCTGCTTCTTACCGTCCGGATACGCGACGGTGGTCTTTTCTTTTTTGTATGAGGCGAGGTCTGTTTGCTTGTTCTTTTTTGAAGACGCGCTGGTTTCCGTCTCGATGCTGTAGGTCAAGGCGTTGACATAGGCGCGCCGGTCGGTGAAAACGTTCTGCACGGCCAGAATCTTGGCGCTCAAATCGCGCAGCCTTAGGTTGATCTCCTTGATGCGCGGGGCGGCGTTCTGGCTGGCGCTCTCGTAATCTTGCTTCAGCTTCTGGTAATCGGCGTTGCCCTCGACCTCCTTTTGGGAGTCGCTCGACTGCGACCGGGCAGTCTTCAGGTACGTGGAGTAGCGGTCTTTCCATTCGTGCTGAAAGGCCTTCCAGGGGCGCTGGCCGAAGTCCTCATCCCATAACGCCCAGAAGAGCGTGGCCATAAGGAGGACCATGGAGATGACGTAATGCGGGGCGAGCGACTTGCTGACTACCGGATCGTTTTCGGAAACGGGCTTCTCGGGCACCAGCTTCTCCTAAACGCTGAATCCTAAACGTTGAACCAAGGTGTAATCCACACGTACTTAATGTGGAAGAGCAACCGCAACATCATTTTGATCGGCAAACCGAACATGGTGAGCAGAAAGGCCATCAGGATCGAGTACTGCAGCAAGCTCATGCGCTTGTAGTCTTTCGGATTGTTGCGCCGGAAAAAGGCGTGGACCAGGATGCCGCCGACGGCGAAGAAGCCGCCGACCACGAGCGCTCCGAAGATGCCCTTGCCCCAGTTCGAAGTGATTCCAAAGAGATCAGGCAAGTCGCGATTGACTTCATAAATGAGCCGGTTGTGGTCCCAGGTCTGCCCGGGCCAGAACCATTGCCAGCCGGGGCCGCGAATGAAGGTGCCGATGAAAATCATCGAAACCCACAGGATGATGAAGCCGAAGAGAAATGTTCCGATGGCAAACTTGCGCTGCTTCCAGGTGTAGTAGCCGGCGCCAAGCGGGTTGGTATCTATATAAGGAATAACCATCAGGCCGACGATGATCAGGGTGGGCATGACCACGCCGGCGATCCAGGGATCGAAGTAAACCAGCATTTCCTGCAAGCCGAGGAAATACCACGGTGCTTTCGCCGGGTTCATGGTGAGGTTGGGGTTCGCAGGTTCTTCGAGCGGTGCGTTTAAAGTGATGGACCAGACCATCAAGATGATGGTGACGATGATAGCCGCCAGGAATTCCACGCGCAGGAGAAACGGCCAGACATGAACTTCTTTTGCCCATCCGGGCTTGAAGGGCCAGGCCTTGCGGTGATGCGTCTTGGCCAGCGCCGCGTCTCCCGCGAGTTGCTCGATCAAGACGTCATTGGCATGCGCCTGTTTCCACGCCAGGTACATATAGAAAGCAAGCAGCGGAATCATCGCGATGATCGGCACGTTGTCCGCGGCGGAGAGGATTTCCCATAGTTGTTTCCAATCCATGGCTACTTCTTCGCCTCCTTTACCTCGGAGTCGAGCACCACGGCCGCGGGGCCGGAGATGCCGCCATCCTTACGCACGCGCCAGAAGTGCAGGATCATGAAGATGGAAGCGATGATGGGAATGCCGATGCAATGCCAGATGTAGGAGCGGAGGAGCGCGTTGGCGTCCACGATGGAGCCGCCCAACAGGCCAAAACGCACATCGTTGTAAGGAGTAATGAAGGACGGAGCGAAGGGGCCTTCATTGCCGAGGCCCGGGGTGGCGCGCGCCATGTTGGTGCCCACGGTCACGGCCCAAAAGCCGAGCTGATCGTCGGGGAGCAGGTAGCCGGTGAAGGAGAGAAGCAGCGTCAACACCAGTAGGATGACGCCCACGTTCCAATTGAACTCGCGCGGCTTTTTGTAAGAGCCGGTAAGAAACACGCGGAACATGTGCAGCTCGACGGCAATCACCATTAAGTGCGCGGCCCAGCGATGCATGTTGCGCAACAATTTGCCGAAAGGAACGTCGTGTTCGAGGTAAAGAACATCGCGGAAGGCCTGCACTTTGCTCGGGTGGTAGTAAAACATCAGCAGCACGCCGGTGAGCGTAAGGACGATGAACAAATAGAACGTGATGCCGCCCATGCCCCAGGTGTAGCTGTAGCGCACCGCGTCGCGATTGATCTTCGCGGGATGCAGATGCAGGAAAACGTTGGAGAGCACGCCTAAGGCGCGATTGCGCGGCGTGTCGTCGTGTTTATGACGGAAGATCGAGGTGAAGACCTGCGTCTTTGAAGGTTTCTTGAGCAGCTCGACTTGCTCTTTTGCTTTTGCAGGCATGTCCGTCTTGAGGGACTGGAGGTCCTCCTTGACGCCCGCCTTGAGACGATCGACCAGGCCAACCGATTTGCCATTTTTTCCGTTCGGAGTTTTCTCTTCGGGCATCGTCTGCTCTCCCGTGCTATAGCGGCTCGATCTGTTTCTGCTTCTCCCGTACGCGCGGAGCGCTCCCGCAGCGCCGTCAGTTACACCGGCAAAAATGATCCTGGATCACTAAAGTGGCTCGGTTGTCCCTTGGGCCACTGATAAAGCCGGGAAGTATCCACGATAATCTGACCGTCTGGCGCCAGTTCCACGTGCGCGCGATCCATTGGACGCGGTGCCGGTCCCTCGAAGTTGACACCTTCGCTGTCGTAGCCGCTTCCGTGGCAGGGACACTTGAACTTGTTCTCGCTGGCCTTCCAATCGGGTGTGCAGCCCAGATGCGTACAGCGGGCGTAGACGACGAATACGCGATCCGGCGTGCGGTCCACCCAGATGCGGTATTTCTGCTGCCACTTGGTATCGACACCCAAGGCATAGTCCGAAGGGTAGCCGATCTTGAAAACGGTGGGGGGTTCGAAGAGCGTACGGGGAAGGAAAAAACGAAGGAAGGCGATGAACCACGCGCCCAAAAATCCAGTGACAGCAACCCACACCAGGCGGCGGCGCCGTTCGTTGACTCCGCCGGCTTCCGGGCCCACGGTCGCCAAACCCGCGGAAGCTGCAGCTTTGGACGTACCCACGGCAGGGGTACCAACATACCTAGTTGCATCTCCGCCGCCGGCAGCGGTTGTTTTCGCTGCGTCCGGCTTTGGTTTGGCCGAATCAGTTTCCGGGCCCGCCATGCGATACCTCCTGGATTGTTGGTCCTCGAAAATAATGGGCGGCCCCCGAAAGCGCCGCCCGTTGTTCCTTCAGGTTGCGGGCCCGTTGACCCCGACCTGGCCGGGGTCGAAAATAGATTGGTCCCGAATTCCAAATCATATCAGGGATGATTTCGATTTGTCCGCAGTGAGGGGGAGACGACTGTCCCGAGGATACGAAACGTTTTTCGGAGGGACCGGACAAACTACAAAGAGAGGGCGCGTTCACTGCGAGCGTCCGGGGCCCGTCGGATTGGAAAAGTTTTATACGAATACATCGCGAGGTCCTCAACATTTCGCTGGACCCCCCAGAGACGAAACGGATATTACTCAAAACAAAAAAATTCGTCAATGCGTCTTTGCGGTGTTGTCCAGGAATGATTAAGAGCGCTTTCCGAAAAGGAGCTTCGTCGAGAAAAAAGAATCGATGCAAGAACCCGCTTGCGCTCAGAAAAAGCTGTGATATATTCGCCCCGGTTTGCATTCTCTACTTCTTCGATCGCAGAGAATTCGAACAGGGCCTCCGTGGGGAAGGCCGAGAATCCAACTTGGGGGTCGTGCTGCATGGGCCTCATTCTTCTTATTGTCATCTGGCTGATCACCTTCGTGAGCACCTATTTTTTTGTTGCGAAGACATGGTGGCTGCCAGTCGGAGCCTCCGCTGCGGCCGCCAGCATCGACCATCACTTCACGACGACCTTTATCCTTATGGGCGTGGTCTTCGTTGCCGCTCAGGTTGCCTTGGGATACCTCGTTTGGAGCTATCGCGATCGCGGGACCGCTTCCAAAGTGGCGTATTCGCACGGCAATACCAGTCTGGAAATTGTCTGGACCGTGCTGACCACCGTCCTGTTTGTGGGGATGAACCTCGCGAGTAGCTCCATCTGGGCTTCGGAGCGTTTCCGCGCCGCCGAAGCGAATTCCGTGCAAGTGGAAGTGACGGGTATGCAGTTCGCCTGGTATTTCCGCTATCCCGGGCCCGACGGCAAGTTTGGCGCAACGAAACCGGAGCTTGAGGACGCCTCGGCCGGCGGCGAAGCGGCGCTGGGTCTCGATACGAAAGACTCAGCTTCTAAAGACGACGTCGTGACGGGAACCATGGTGGTACCGGTGAACCGCGAGATCGAAGTGATTTTGCGCGCTCACGACGTCATCCACAGTTTCTTTATACCTACCATGCGCTTCAAGCAGGACGCGGTACCCGGCCTGGCGATCCACATGCATTTCACGCCCATACAAACGGGAGAGTATGAAATTCTCTGTGCCGAACTCTGCGGGCTCGGCCATTACAAGATGCACGGCATGTTAAAGGTCGTCAGTCAGGAAGAGTTCGACAAATGGTTGGCGGCACGGGAGGCCGAGAAGCAATAATATGGCTACTCACGAATTCGCTGCCCAGGAATCACACGCCCACGCGGCCCCCCAAGGGTTCATTCGAAAGTGGGTGTTCAGTCTCGATCATAAAGTCATCGGCCTTCAGTATTACTTCCTCGCGCTGGCCGCGGTGTTTGTCGGCATGATCCTCTCGCTGCTGATGCGCATCCATTTGGTCGCGCCCACCGCAATTTTGCCGTTTTTGGGAGACATCAAGCCGGAGACTTATCTCACTTTGGTGACCATGCACGGCACCATCATGGTTTTCTTCGTGCTCACCACCGCGCCACAGGGTGGCTTCGGCAACTACTTCCTGCCCATTCAGATCGGCGCGCCGGATATGGCTTTCCCGGTGCTGAATATGCTCTCCTTCTGGACCACCTTTCTCGGTTTTATCGTGATGCTCGCGGCCTTTTTCGTGGCCGGGGGAGCGCCCCTGCATGGTTGGACCGGCTACGCGCCGCTAAGCGCCTTGCAGTCGTCTGGCCCGGGCGAGGGCCTGGGCGCGGACTTGTGGATCATTAGTATCGCCATTTTCTGCATCGGTGCGCTGATGGGCGCTCTGAACTTCATCACCACAACGCTCGATATGCGCGCCAAGGGCATGACCATGATGCGCATGCCACTGACCGTGTGGGCCTGGTTTGTGACTGCGATCCTCGGCCTGCTGGCGTTTGGTGTGCTGCTCTCTGCCGGGATTCTCCTGTTGATGGACCGCAACCTTGGCACCAGCTTTTTCGTGCCGCTGGTCACCATCAACGGCCAGCTCACGGGGCATAAGGGCGGCTCGCCGCTTTTGTGGCAACACTTATTTTGGTTCTTTGGCCATCCGGAGGTTTACATCGCGATCTTGCCGGCCATGGGCATGTGCTCGCAGTTGCTCTCCGTGTTCTCACGCAAACCGATTTTCGGTTATAAGGCCATGGTGTACGCCATCTTGGCCATCGGATTACTCGGCTTCATGGTTTGGGGACATCACATGTTCATGAGCGGTATGA
>Ga0307479_10007008_pt1 | contig 10383 bp, 11 predicted proteins | sample atmos_gasesECM4C_FD_203743 | JGI IMG/M metagenome (GOLD analysis project Ga0307479, IMG submission 203743) | Hardwood forest soil microbial communities from Morgan-Monroe State Forest, Indiana, United States - atmos_gasesECM4C_515 | ecosystem: Environmental > Terrestrial > Soil > Temperate...
GCTCGTTTCCCTCGCCGTGGTTCTGGCGTGTCCGCTGTTTCTCCGTGCTGACGCCGGCGCCACGATCACTTACCGGCGCGTATTCAAGGGCAGCAGTCCCGAGTTCATTGAGATAAAAATCAACGAGGATGGCACCGCGACCTACGACCTGCGGCAGCTAAGCGAAGATCCGGATCCCCAGCCCTTTCAGGTGGGCGATTCGGTGCGAAGCAGGGTTTTCGAACTTGCCGGCGAGCTGCACAATTTTCAGGGCGTCGATCTCGAGGTTCATCGCCGAATTGCCGATCTTGGCGAAAAGACCCTGCGCTACGAAAAAGGCGCAGAGGTGCATGAAACCCATTACAACTACACCTTAAACCGCTCCGCATCGCAACTGGCTCTGATTTTCGAAGGCTTCTTTCAACAGCAACGCGACCTTGTCCTGCTCGAGCAAAGGCTGAAATATGACCGGTTGGGAGTAAATGACGCACTGCACCAATTCGAGGACGACTTGGGGCAGCGCACCCTGCCCGAGCCCGAACGGCTCCTGCCGGTCCTGGATCGCGTCGCCGCGGATTCGCGAGTGGTGGACGTGGCTCGGCAGCTCGCCCGCGCTCTCGCCGAAAGAATTCGCGCGAGCTCTCCACCCGCAGGTGCCGCTGCTCAGCCCGCCAGTGGCCATCCTTAAATCAGGCTTCAAAGAACCTTCAGCTTCTCTGATCGAATGAATTCGATGTGGCGATCTCACTCCACAATCACGCCTGCGTATCCCACGACTTCGTGGAGATCGCCGGTGATGTCTCCGGAGGTGGCGTAGCGCACCAGCGTGGCCCGCTGGGCGCCCAACTGGCGCGCCGCCGTCAGCACACTCACCACTGGGCCGAAACCGCACATGGTAATGCCTTCACGGCGCACCGTATCGAAAAGGCCGCGCGCATCGAGTCCGCATACGCATCCGAGAGCCATGTGATCTTTGCGGCGCGTAATCTCATCCGATTCGTAATGATTCATGTCCGAGCTGGCGATCATCAGCACGGAATCAGTTTGCCGCCGCAGGACCCCGGCAATGGCGTGCCCAAGGGATTCGAGTTGCGTGTAGTCCGCGGGCCCCAGAACAATGGGCACGAAGCTGAAATCGCCGGCCAGATGCTGGAGGAAAGGAAGCTGCACCTCCAGGGCGTGCTCGGTCTGATGCGCCACGCTGTCTTCGCAAAGCGAGGGAAACGCGCGCTTGAGCTCGAGGGCCAGTTCCGACCGAGCGGCGTCAGCCAAGCTCCTTCAGAAATAATGGCTTGTGCCTTGCCCCGGGGAAAATGCCGGGGTCCCAGCAGAATAAAGCGCCGCGGCAGTTTCAAGCGGGCGTAAACAGCTCCGGCAACATGACCGGAATAGCGATAGCCCGCGTGCGGAACCACACAGGCAATCGCCGGGCGCGCTTCCTCGAGTGAGGTGGGAGCAAACGCAGCGATTTGGCGCGTGAGTTCCTCGGGATTGTCAGGATAAAAACGGCCGGCAACAGCGGGCAGGCGAAGCACCGGATTTGCCACCCTTCGAGTTGGAAGCAATCTCGGCGGCGAGAAAAATCTTTAGCTACTTCGGTTCGTCGAAAGAAATCTTGAGCGACTTCAGAAAGCGCAAATCCTGCGGCGTGATTTCAGATTTGGCCTCGTGCTTTTCTTTCTCTTCCTCGAGCACATCCTGATCCACCTGAATGTGCAGCGACTCCAAAAAGCGGCGGTCATTCGACGTGATCAGCGCGGAACTGGGCTCGCGACGCGCCAGACCGATGGTCGCATCCAGTTTCAATACGATGTCATAGCCGGCGGCGCGAACTCCTGAAATCGCTTCGCTGATGCGGTCGGACTCCGAAACCGTATCGTTAATGGCATGACCCAACTCGCGAAGCAGGCGCTTTAGCTGGTCGTCAAGTTGCAAGGTGCGTCCCTCCCGTGCTCTACCTATCGGAATTGTAGGCGCTGGAACGCGCCGAGACAAGCGTTGCCTCGCGCCGATGTGATCAACTGCGCTCCGCCCGCCAATTTTGCGCTAAAATCGTTTCATGCAAAGCGCCACTCCGGCAGTTACGAAGCCGCGCGGTTTTTTTCGCGCCCTCTGGCGTGCCGCCCGGCAAGTTTTTCACGAAACTACCGGAGCAGTATTCTTTCTTCTGGCCTTGATCTGGACCAATGCGGCGCTGCGATACTGGCGGCAGCATACCCCTAATTGGGAATGGAGAACGAGCCTGGGCATGGCTCTGGTGATGGCCGTGTTTGGCTTCATCTCCTTTCGTGCCGCGCGTCGTGTACGCTGATCCCTCTCGTTCTTTCGAGATGACATGCCACGTTCGGACCACACAGCAGGTTCCAGGACAAAGCCCACGGCAGTTGCCGATTCCCAGGAGACGCGGCAGCCGGCTTTTCCTGCCTCCAGCGGAACGACGCTGTCGGGCGTCCCGCTGAAAACCGTATATGCGCCTGAAGATTTGGCGGATTTCGATCCGCAGACATCGCTAGGAACCCCGGGCGAGTTCCCCTTCACCCGCGGGATCTATCCCACGATGTACCGCGGCAAGCTCTGGACCATGCGGCAGTACGCGGGCTTCGGCACGGCTCGCCAGTCGAATGCGCGTTATCGCTATCTGCTGGCGCAGGGCCAAACGGGCCTCTCCGTCGCCTTCGACCTGCCGACGCAGATGGGCTTTGATTCCGACCATCCCCGCGCTCGCGGCGAGGTGGGCAAAGTCGGCGTGGCCATTTGCTCGCTCGAAGACATGCAGGCGCTCTTCGAAGGAATTCCCCTCGCCAGTGTATCCACCTCCATGACCATCAATTCCACGGCGGCGATTCTTTTGGCGCTGTACGTGGCCGTGGCCCGGCAGCAAGGGGCCAACCTCGAAAAGCTCTCGGGGACGGTGCAAAACGACATTCTCAAGGAATACATCGCGCGCGGAACCTACATCTATCCGCCCCGGCCGGCGATGCGCATCGTTACCGATCTTTTCGCTTGGTGCAAAGAGGAATTGCCTGGCTGGGTCACGATTTCCATCTCCGGCTATCACATCCGCGAGGCCGGATCGACTGCCGCGCAGGAAGTGGGCTTTACAATCTCAGACGCCATCGCCTACGTGGACGCGGCTATAGCCGCGGGTCTGCGCGTGGATGATTTCGCGCCGCGGCTCTCGTTTTTCTTCAACGCGCATAACGATCTGCTCGAAGAGATCGCCAAATATCGCGCGGCGCGGCGGCTTTGGGCGCGGCTGATGCGCGATCGCTTCGGCGCCCGAGATCCGCGCTCGATGATGCTGCGCTTCCATGCGCAGACGGCGGGCTCGTCGCTCACCGCGCAACAGCCGGAGAACAATATCGTGCGGGTGGCCATGCAGGCGCTCGCGGCCGTGCTCGGCGGGTGCCAATCGCTGCATGCCAATGCGCTCGATGAAGCTCTGGCGCTGCCCACCGAAGATGCCGCGCGGCTCGCTCTGCGCACACAGCAGATCCTGGCTCACGAGAGCGGCGTGGCCAATACGGTAGACCCCGTCGGCGGGTCTTATGCCATCGAGCATCTCACCGACGAGATCGAAGCCGATGCGCGCGCCTGCATCGAGCGCATCGATTCGCTGGGCGGCATGTTGCGTGCTATCGAAACGGGTTACGTACAGCGCGAAATCCAGAAGGCAGCCTACGAATACCAGCAAAGCGTGGAACGCAACGAGCGCATTATCGTCGGCGTGAACCGTTATCGCACCGAGGATCAGGAGCCCATCCCCATTTTGCGCATTGATCCGGCCGTCGAGAAGGAGCAGTTGGAGCGCTTGCGCGCGCTCCGGGCACGCCGCGACGCCGCGCGTGCCGCGCAAGGCGTTGCCGAAGTCGAATCCCGCGCCCGCTCTGGAGAGAATCTCATGCCGGCGATCCTCTCGGCGGTTGAAGCTTATGCCACTGTGGGCGAAATCTCAGACGCCATGCGCCGCGTTTTCGGGGAGCACCAGGAGACGCTCGCCCTTTAGCCGCATTCCCGACTACACGGCCCACGCGACCCAATGAGATTGATTCTGGCATCGGCTTCGCCGCGCCGCGCGCAAATCCTGCGCGATGCCGGCATGCGCTTCGAAATCGCCCGGGCGAACGTCAGCGAACGCCGGAAACGCGGAGAAACTGCCCGCGTGCTGACGCGCCGGCTGGCTCACGCTAAAGCCGATGCCGTGGTCAGGAAGTTCGGCGCCAAACCGACCGAAGCCATCGTAATCGGTGCGGACACTGTCGTCGAAGTGAACGGGGAATTACTGGGGAAGCCGCGGTCTCGCGCAGCCGCGCGGGAAATGCTGGTGAAGTTAAGCGGAAGAACTCATCGCGTGGTCACCTCGGTTGCCGCCATTCGTCTTCCCGGCAGGGCCGAGCGGATAGCAACCGAATCCACTCGCGTTCGCTTTGCGCCTCTGGGTGTGGACGAAATCACCGCATACGTGGCCACCGGGGAACCCCTCGACAAGGCAGGAGCCTACGCCGTTCAAGGCATAGGCGGACGCTTCATCGAAATGATTGACGGGAGCTACTTCAACGTGGTGGGACTGCCTCTGGCGCGGCTTTACCGCATGCTGATCGATCTGGGCTGGCAGCCTGCGATGCCGAAGCGAGAACAAACCGCAGGCTAACTTCCACCCGGCCGGCAACTCAAGCAAGGCGCGCCGGCCGCTCGCGCTTATTTCTTCTCGGTCGAGCTGGAAACCGCGGTGTTGGCGGGCGGCGCCGGATTCTGCGGCACGTTGCTGCCACTGTCGCCTCGCATTCCTTCTTTGAAGTTGCGGATGCCTTCGCCCATTCCTCGCATGACTTCGGGGATGCGCCTGCCGCCAAACAAAATTACGATGATCGCCAAAACGATCAGCCAGTGAATCGGGCTAAACTCACCCATAATTAACCTCGTCTCCTGAAGCTAGTTCCGCTGAGCCACAAATCGCGTCTTGACCCGTGGGGCGGAGACTCCACAAACTCCACAGGCAGACCACCACTCAAGACCCAGCGCCTACAGTATAACACGGTAATCTCCCACTCGCCGCGTAACACCCGTCCGATCCAGATATTCCAGCAGCGGAATCGCGTACTTGCGGGTAACGCCCGCAAGCTCCTTGAAGTCGGTAACAGCCAGCCGTTCGCCGCGCGTTCGCTTGTATTCGGCGAGCAGCTTTCGGACATGATCCACAGCGTCGTGATGAAGCACCACGTCGTTGCTGATCTTTAGCAGGACCCTTTCGCGCAGCAGTAATTGCAGGATTTTCTGAGCCTGGCCCATCTCGACCGGAAGAGCGGTCAGCACGGCCTCGATTGCCGGCGCGGCCAGCCCGCCGCGCGCGAATTCTCGCTCAATCTGTTCCTTCGCTCGCGCCTCCCCAGGCTGAAGCTGAATCGAGCGCCCGGCGCGCTTCACCAGATCGCCGGCGACGGTGAGCTTGCCGGCAGCTATGGCATCGTCAAGCGCGGCGCGAAATATATCCGCACGCAAAGCCGCGGCGCACCGCGTGCGCAGGTCTTCCTTCGAGATTGCCTCCGCGAGGGGATTAGCGCGATGGAATCGCTCAACTTCTCTCACCAGCCGGTCCGCGCAGGAAGCCACCACTTGTGCCGAAACAGCGGCCAAGAGCGGCTCGCCGACGAGCCGCAATTGGCTTTCCGCCGCGAGATCCTTCAGCATTCCGCGAATTTCTTCTTCCGGCCAGCCTGTGCCCATCACTAGATCGGACAGCGTGCTCCCCTCGGCGTTCGAGGCAACGATGGCCTTTAAGGCGGCAGCACGCGCGGAGACGTCGCCGTCAAGCCCGCGTTCCAGCACATCCAGAAAATTCACAGCTTGCGCATCGCGAAGCTTCCGCCCGCGCGGTATATGCAGAATCGTGCCCCCGCCGATCGTCACCACCGGCGAGAATTGCCGCAGGATAAATCGATCTCCCGGCAGCGCCAGCATCGCATCGGCCAGGCGCAACTGCGCAAGGCCCGTAGTTCCCGGCGCCATCTCCTTCGCGCTGTATAGATGAACCTCCGCAATGGTTTCCGCCGATCCGTGGTGGAAGTGCACTCGCGCTCGATTCTTCAGTTTCTTTGCCGAAGGAAGCAGAGCAATGCTCGCGTCCAGCCGTGTGGCCGCCTCAAAACGGTTGGGCGCTGCAAGCACCATGCCCCGCTGTACTTCCTGGTGCTCGATCCCGGCGAGATTCAGTGCCGTACGCTGCCCGGCCGAAGCTCGGATCACCGCCTTGCCGCCTGACTGCACGCCACGAACACGCAGCCGGCGCCCTGAAGGGAAGAGCTCTACTTCGTCTTCGGCCTTCACTTCTCCGGCGATGAGTGTGCCGGTCACGACCGTACCGAAGCCCTTCATGGCAAACGCGCGGTCGACGGGCAGCCGGAAGTAGCGCGAGGCGTCTTTGGGGGGCGTTTCGGCTGCGATACGAGCGAGCTGCCGGCGAAGATCGTCCAATCCTGCCCCGGTTTTTGCGCTCACGGGAACGATAGGAGAGCCATCCAGGAAAGAGCCGCGGATAAATTCCTCGGCCTCCAGCCGCACTAATTCAAGGACTTCGCGGTCCACCAGATCGCATTTTGTGAGCACCACGAGGCCGCGCGGAATGTGCAATAGCTTGCAAATCTCAAAATGCTCTCGCGTTTGCGGTTTGATCGATTCATCGGCCGCAATCACCAGCAGCACCAGATCGAACCCGCTGGCGCCGGCGAGCATATTGCGCACGAACCGCTCGTGCCCCGGCACGTCCACAAAACCGATGCTGACTTCGCCGAGTTCCAGAAACGCGAAGCCGATATCGAGCGTAATGCCGCGCCGTTTTTCTTCCTCCAGGCGGTCGGGATGCGTGCCCGTCAGCGCCTCCACCAGCGCCGATTTGCCATGATCGATGTGACCGGCAGTGCCGACGACAATGTTTCGCATAGCAGCGCGATTACACAGGCTCTTTAATTGATGCTACAGAAGACTCCGGCCCAGATCAAAGGCCAGCAAAGACGGGATCAAACAGAGGCGACGCGAGTTCGGGCCGGTCCGAGCGCCGCGGCGATTTCCTCAGCAATCGCCCGAGCCGCCGCCGCCGGGTTAGCCGCTGCGGTTATCGGGCGGCCCACCACAAGATAATCCGCCCCGGCGCGAATCGCCTCCGCCGGCGTCGCGATCCGTGCCTGGTCGTCCGCGCGTTTCGGCCCAGCCTGCGCCGGCCGGATGCCCGGCACGACGATCAGGAACTCGCGGCCGCAGGCGCGGCGAATCTGCCGGACCTCCTTCGGCGAAGCCACCACTCCATCCAAACCGCATCGCTTAGCAAGGCGCGCCAGGCTAAGCGCCCTGGATCCAGGGGCACCGCTGATCCCCACCCGTCGCAGGTCCGCGTGGTTCAGGCTTGTCAGTATCGTTATGCCCAGGAGTTTCGCCCGATGCGCAGCTTTCTGTGCGAGGGCCCCGGCTGCGGCCCGCATCATGGCCTCGCTCCCCGTTGCGTGCAAATCCAACAAGCGCACTTCGTGCAGTTCTGCCGCCGCTGAAACGGCTCCGGCAACCGTATTGGGAATGTCGTGGTATTTCAGATCAAGAAAGATGCCCGGGCCCAGCGCCCCGATCTTGCGAACAGCCTCCGGCCCTTCCGCGGTGAAGAGGTGGATGTTGATTTTGAACATCCCGACGAGCCCGGCTAGGCTGCGCGCCATATCCAGCGCCTCGTTCAGGCGGCCGAAGTCGAGCGCCAGGATTATTTTTTCACTGGACGGAGAGACTATGGGAGTGGCGGCTCCTCGAGCAGTTCGATGCGTAAACGGGCCACCCCGGTTTCAACTAATCCCAACCGGAAAGCCACAAGATAAGACACATCCAGCTCCCGGTTGTCTATAAACGGCCCCCGATCGTTGATTCGTACCAGCTGACTATGGCCGGTCTTGGGGTTCGTAAGCCGCAGCAGGGATCCGAAGGGCAGCCAGGGGTGAGCCGCAGTAGCGGCAAACATGTCGTAAACCTGTCCGCTAGCAGTTATCTTGCCATCGAATTCCTGCCCATACCAACTGGTGACGCCCGACCACGTCTTGATCGCTTTTGGCGGCGTCGACGGTCGAGCGGCTAACGGTGCCTGGACAACGGGAGTAATGAGCAACACCACGAGAGGCCAGGAGAGGGCGGCCGACGAGATGGAGAAGCCTTTGCGCATGAGCTTGAAGCGGCCGGAATGTCAAATTCTATCCTATCGGCTTGCATCAGCTCAATGGTTTTCTGCCCGGAATGTGCCACGTAACTCATTGATAGTATGGATGTTCTCTGAGGTGCAGAGGTTCTCCAGGTCGGATACGATACGCGCGCACGCATTCGGGTCCGCAAACGTCGCCGTGCCCACCTGAACGGCCGAAGCGCCTACGACGCAGTATTCCAGAACGTCCTCGGCCGTCTCAATGCCGCCCAAGCCGATGACCGGTATGCGAACCGCCCGCGACGCTTCGTAGACCAGCCGGAGAGTTATGGGCTTGATGGCGCGGCCGGAGAGTCCGCCAGTCGGATTTCCGATGCGCGACCTGCGGCCCCTGAAATCAACGCTCATTGCGGGGTACGTATTGGCCACGGTTAGAGCGTCGCCGCCGGCCTCCTCGGCGGCCTTGGCAATGCCCCCGATATCGGCCACGTTCGGCGAAAGCTTCACCCACAGAGGCCGCCGGCTGACTTTTCGCGCCCCGGCGACGACGTCTGCAGCCATCGAAGGATTGCTGCCGAACTGAATTCCGCCGCAAGCCACATTCGGGCAGGAGATATTCAGCTCATATGCCGCCAAGCCTTCGGCAGCTTCGAGGTGCCGGACGACTTCGGCGTATTCCTCCATGGTTCGCCCGAAGACGTTGGCGATGATCGCAGTTCGATAAGACCGCAACGCCGGCAGCTTCTCGGAGATAAACCGCCGCACACCCACATTTTGCAGGCCCACGGCGTTGATCATGCCGGCGGGTGTTGGCGATAGTCGCGGCGCGGGCGCGCCTTCCATGGGTTCGAGCGACAGCCCCTTGACCACAACCGCCCCGAGCCGGTTAAGGTCGGTCAGTTGCGCAAATTCGATGCCATAGCCAAAGGTGCCGCTCGCGGCCATAACGGGATTCGCGAGATGCAGTGCGCCAACTTCTACCGAGAGATCCACTGCGCTCGCTGGGCTTACCCGGCTCACTGGGCGCTAGTCTAACACGCGCACTACCGAAAGGTTGGCGCCGCACGCGGCCATCGGAATCTGATCGAAGCCCTTGCCGGTGGCCCCGAATCCGCTGCACTGCCGGTCGGCGCGGGTGCCGCGCCTTCCCACTACTATGCTACGATGTTCGCCCGGATGCGCGTCGTCGAGAAAACTCAACTGATGTCCGCCACGGAGATCGACCGCACTTTGCAGCGCCTGGCGCACGAAATTGTGGAGAAAAGCGGCGGCACGGCGAACCTGGCGCTGATCGGGATCCGGCGTCGCGGCGTGCCTCTGGCTCAGCGCATCGCCCGGGCCATGCACGGGATCGAGCACGTGGAAGTCCCTGTGGGAACTCTGGACATCACGCTTTACCGTGATGATCTCTCCAAGATCGCTTCGCACCCTGTGCTGCATTCGAGCGATATACCGTTCCCGGTGGACGACAAAGATGTACTTTTGGTGGATGACGTCCTCTACACGGGACGCACGGCGCGCGCGGCCATGAACGGCCTCTTCGATCTCGGCCGCCCCAGCCGGGTGCGCATGGTCGTGCTGATCGATCGCGGCCATCGCGAGCTTCCGATCGAGGCAAGTTTCGTGGGCCGCTCCGTGCAAACCAGCAGCCGCGAGATCGTGGAAGTGCGGTTGCATGAAACCGATAAGGAAGAGCGCGTAATGCTGGTCGAACGCGTCGAATAGCCGGCGGCCCGCCCTGCGGCGCGACTTGCGCTGGTCGTAAATATCTCGAGGAGACGATGTGGCAGAACGCTTGCGCGACCTCCTGAGCATTGAGGAGTTGACCGCGGAACAGATCGCTTTTCTTCTCGACGAAGCCAGGCCCTTCCAGGAGTTCCAGCGTTATCCACTAAAGAAGCTGGCCACGCTGCGCGGCAAAACCGTGGCCCTGGCCTTCTTCGAAGCCTCCACGCGAACGCGCATCAGTTTCGCCACGGCGGCCTCCCGTCTGGGCGCGGACACCATGAATCTGCAGGCGGAATCCTCCAGCCTGAAAAAAGGCGAATCGCTGCTGGATACCGCCCGCACCCTCGACGCCATGAAGCCGGACTGTATCGTCATGCGCCACGGCTCCTCGGGCGCGGCCGATTTTGTGGCGCGGCATCTGGATATTCCCGTCATCAATGCCGGCGACGGAACCCACGAGCATCCCACTCAGGCGCTCCTCGATGCGCTCACCATTCGCGATCGCCGCG
>Ga0307479_10007009_pt1 | contig 10382 bp, 9 predicted proteins | sample atmos_gasesECM4C_FD_203743 | JGI IMG/M metagenome (GOLD analysis project Ga0307479, IMG submission 203743) | Hardwood forest soil microbial communities from Morgan-Monroe State Forest, Indiana, United States - atmos_gasesECM4C_515 | ecosystem: Environmental > Terrestrial > Soil > Temperate...
CACTGCCGCCAACACAATAACTGCGTGACGCATGGGAGCGCGCTCCTTGTTTGGGACTGTTGGGAACCTGGGAAATAAGACGAGAGTACTCTACGTCGAACAAGACGTGATTGCCAAGTGCTGGCTGAAAAAACTCATCAGCCAAATGGCCGCCCCGCTTTATACTGCGTTCCTTAGCGCACTCCCCGGTTAAAGGCTTTCAACTTGGCCTGCTCGTGGATTCAGGCGTTCTCGGCCAGAAATATGGGGTAGCCAAAGAAATTTCCGGCATCTACGAAGGTTTTCGTTGACACTACGAATATCTTCGTAGTATTGTCCCTCGCATGCGACAGACTCCGCAGAAACCCACTGCTTCGGAGCTTGAGATTCTTCGCGTGCTCTGGCTTCGAGGCCCCTCGACCGTGCGCGAAGTCCACGAGGCGCTCAGCGAAAAGAAGTCCCTGGGATACACCACCGTGTTGAAACTGCTGCAGATCATGACCACCAAGGGCACCGTCCGCCGAAACGAAACCCAGCGCGCGCACGTCTATGAAGCATGCCTGCCCGCCGAGCAAACCAAGCGGCAGATTGCCGGGGACATGTTGCAGCGTGTCTTTGAAGGATCGGCGAGCCAACTCATGATGCACGCGCTCGCCGGCGGCAAAGCCTCCGCGGATGAGATCCACGAACTGCGCCGTTTGCTTGACGAATATCAAAGGAGCCGCCCCCGATGATCTCAACCCCTACAGCCATCATGACGTGGCTTTCGCCAGCCACGATGCACTCTCTGGGATGGGCTCTCCTCCATTTTCTGTGGCAAGGGACGGCTCTGGCGGCGATGGCCGCAGCGGCCATGGCTCTCTGCCGGCGCGCCTCGGTGCGCTATATGTTGGGCATCGGTGCAATGGTTCTCATGCTACTGGCACCCGTGGCCACTTTCTTCTACTCACAGGATCATCCAGGGCAGGTCGTGCCTGGGGGCGAAGCCGTGAAGGCGCCTGCGCCAGTTGCCTTCGCCGAGAACACGGCGAGGAATCAGGCTCGATCTGCGCCGGTCTCGAGTTCGCCCAGTGCGCTCCCACGGTTGATTGAAGCCCGGGTCGTCGAAGCTTGGACCGTCGAAGTCTGGCTGCTCGGCGTGGCTTTCTTCAGCCTTCGAACCGCAGGCGGATTCCTGCTGCTCGAGCGCGAACGCCGCAGAAGTTCCAGTATCGTAGGCCCTGGCGTGCTCGAGATCTGCTACACGCTGCAGGAGCGGATCGGCCTAAGTCGCGCCATTAGCTACTGCGAGTGCAAGTGGCTGCAAGCTCCGGCGGTGATCGGATGGTTTCGCCCCATCGTGTTCCTTCCCGCTACCGCCCTTACGGGTCTCTCGGAGGAGCAGTTGCAAGCCGTAATCGCCCACGAACTGGCGCACATCCGGCGATTCGACGCCTTTGTAAATGTATTTCAGGTTTTGGTAGAGACCTTGCTCTTCTACCATCCTGCCGTTTGGTGGCTGAACAAGAAGATTCGTGCCGAGCGCGAACATTGCTGCGATGACGTAGCGGTCTCGATCTGCGGTAACGCCGTCGAGTATGCGCGCGCCCTCACGCTGATGGAAGAATGGCGCAGCGCGCCTGCTTTCGCGATGGCGGCAAACCGCGGTCCGCTGACCGAGCGCATCGTCCGCGTCCTTGGCCTCAAGACCCTCGGAGAAGGCAAGCGCGGTGTCGGACTCAGCGCCAGCATTGTCTGTCTGACCGCGGCGATCATCGCGGGCAACGCTTTGTTGGGGATGGCACGGCCTAAACCACAAATCGCCTTCGTCGCGCAAGCCGCGTCTACGCCGACTGTGACCCCGCAACCCGCGCCCAAGAATGCGCGAAGTCCGAAGCCGTCTCCCGCTCACCCGCAAAGCAGCGAACCAACTGCTGGCTCTTACATTGAAGAGATGAAAGCCGCGGGGCTTGGCGATTTGACCACCGACCAGCTTATCGCCATGAAAATCCAAAATGTCACCCCGGAATATGTACGGGGCCTGCGCGAGCTAGGCTTGCATCCGGACGCTGAGAAGTTGGTAGCGATGCGCGTGCAGGACATTACGCCGGAATACGTCCGCGAACTGAAGGCTTCTGGCCTCAATCCCGACGAGAATCACCTCATCTCGCTCAAGATCCAGGGTGCCGACGCCGAATACTATCGCGGGATCAAAGAAGCCGGAATTGATCCCGACATCGACCGCCTGATCTCGCTGAAAATCCAGGGTGTAACTCCGGAATATGTTCGCGCAATTCGCGCTGCTGGTCTCGCGGTGACGGTCGATCAAGTCATCTCGCTAAAAATTCAGGACGTGACTCCCGCATATTTGAAGGAGATGCAAGAGCTGGGTATTGATGCCAGCGCGAATGACGCCATCTCCATGCGTATCCAGGACGTCACTCCGGAATATGTGCGCCAGATTCACGCGCTTGGCCTAAAACCGGCGACCAACGAACTCATCTCCATGCGCATACAAGATGTCACGCCCGAATACGTGAAGGCGTTGCAATCGGCGGGGTTCAAGCTGGCAGTCCACGAGATCATCAGCGCCAAAATTCAGGACGTCACGCCCGAGTTCATTGAGCGAGCGCGTCAGCATGGCTTCAAGGACCTGACCCTGCAGAAGCTGATTCAGCTTCGGCAGTTAGGAATTCTGGAGCCAAAGGCCGATCTATAGGGCGCGGGGCTTCGCCCCAGCCTGGACGGCCGAGGCGGCCGTCGCCACACGAGCAGTTACGATCTCAAATTCGATATGGAGAAGGCTTATGAGAATGCGACGCACGCTGACCTATATGGTTTTCGCATCCTGCATTCTGGCGCTCGCGGTCAAGAATCGAGCCGCCGAAATCCGCAGCGGCGACTGGACGATCAGCAAGTCCGACACTCCTGGCAAGGTCGACTTTTCGCTGATCGAGCACCATCACGGGGGGACGTCCAGCCACCAATCTGGCTGGCCCGCGACATCGTTTCAGGGCGTCGACTTCTCGAACCCCGGACACCAGGACGTTCACTTCACCATCACCCGCGACGCGGGCAAAATCGACTGCGAAGGATTCCTCAAAGACGGCGAGGGCGCGGGCATCTTTCATTTTCAGCCGGACTCGAACTACGCGCGCGAGATGAATTCCGTGGGCTTCTCCGTGGACGAGGAGAAGCAGTTTGCCATGGCGGTTCAGGACGTCAGCCTCGAGTTCGCCAAGCAGATGAAGAACGAAAATCTCAGCGAGCTCGACTCCGACAAGCTAATCGCATTCCGTATCTTCCGGGTGGACCAGGCGTTTATCGAAGATCTGCGGGCCGAGGGACTGAAGGTTTCCGACAGCGACAAACTGGTGGCCTTCCGCATCCATGGCGTGACTCCGCAGATGGTTCGGAGCCTCCATCAGGCGGGTTACTCGCCGGACGAAGACACGCTGATTGCCATGAGAATTCACGGCGCAACTCCGGAATGGATGGCAGAACTCCGGCTGCGCGGCTACGACCACGTCGATCTGGAGAAGCTGATCGCCTTCCGCATTCACGGCGTTTCGCCGGAGTTCATCTCGAAGCTGCAAGGACTAGGCTTTTCGCATCCTGAGCCAGACGAGTTAATTGCCATGCGAATTCATAACGTCACGCCGGAATACATCAGCGACCTGCGTGCCCGCGGATTGCACGATCTCAGCATCGATCAACTCGTCAGCATGCGCATTCACGGCATCGACTGAGGGGGAATCTGTAAGACTGAGTTATCAGCTCTCAGCTATCAGCCCCCCAGCAGGAGAGAGCCATGTGGGGACAGCGCCCTCGGCTGTCCAGTCGAGCAAAGCTCGACCGCTCCGCTGGCCATCGGCAGAATGTCCGAGTTCTGACACCACGAAAAAGCCGCCCGCAAGGACGGCTTCGCTTTGCACCGATCCTTCGTCTAGTGCGTAAACGAGAAATTCAGACCTGTGGTAAGAATCAGGTCATTCTTCTTCGCCCCAATCGGCGGGTTCGACACGTAAATGTCGCCGAACTGGTTCTGCCAGCCCAGCCACTTGCTGATCTTGGTGACCGTGCCGAAGTTGAACACTCCCCGGTATTCGCCTGTCTGCTGCAGATTCGGATAGAAGTAGAAATTCTCCGTGACCACTGTGCTTTTCCCCAGCTTCTGATTCAGTTCCTCGCCGAGCGTCAGCGCCACAAAGCGGTTGGTCACGCCGTAGGAAGCAAAAATCGGAGGAGTCGTAACTGGCAAGACCTCGGTGCCGTTGGAATACGTTTCGTGCGTGTAGTTGACGCCACCCAAAACGTTGAAGGTGGTGCTGTCGTTGTTGATCACATGATAGCCGAAGCCTCCGCTATAGACGCTGCGGAGATCCAGGAACTGCAGCGCATTGCTCATAAAGTCCACGGCGCCAAAGGCAAACAACTTCGGATTCAGGTTGCGATCGAAGCGCAGGCCGCCCGTTACCAGGTTCGCGACGGTGCTGGGAGTGGCCAGTTGATTGGTGGTGTAGATCGAACTGAGGTAGAGAGTGATCTTGTCATTGAGCGTAGGATGCGCCGCGTTGAGAGCCAGAGCAAGATTTTCGGTCTGGCTGTTTCCCCGCGCCACCGAAAAGCCCACGTTGGCTCCGCCATTCCAGCCATGCATCAGCCCGGGGTGCAGCGACTTGTCATAAGCGGCCTGCTCAGCGTCGTTGCGGATCAGCGTGACATCTTCTTTCGGCGCCTCCACCGTGCCTGCGTTCTTGGTGGCGACCTCGATCTTATTGTCCGAGGTCGTGACCGGCCCGACGGCCGTCTTGCCACCTTTCAAGCTCACGTGCAACTCCTGGTCGGTCTTGATGTCCTGGATCGCATCAAACTTAAACTCGACGTCGCCAGCCGCGTCGGTGTGCAGGACGAGCGTCTTGCCATCCGATTTCACAACTGTGCCAGTCAGTCGATCCCCGTTCTTGAGGGTGATCTGATCTGCGAAAAGGGTCGAAGAAAGTCCTAGAAACGCAGTTAGGGCGAAGACTCCAACTTTACGCAACACTGCCTGCCTCCAGATTTGAGAGATTCAATTTTTGAAACGATTTAGGACCCGGAACTGCCGTTGGACGCAGAAAACTGAAAATGGAGACAGAAGGGCGCACTCAGAAATCAGGGATTTTGAAACCCAGAAAGGTAGTGCCCGCGCAGCGGGAACCTTAGCTCTTGGTTTCGGTATTCTTGCTCTGCTCGTTGGAAGCCTGGGTGGAAGTCTGCGTGGAAGAATGATCCTTCATGCCGTCTTTCAAGGCACGGATTCCCTCGCCCAGGCCCTTCCCAAGTTCAGGCAATTTCTTAGGACCGAAGACCAGCAGAGCGATAAAGAAAATCACCAGCAAGTGCATCGGTTGAAATAGACCTTCAAACATCGGATCCTCCAAGATACAACTACGATCTCAAATCATACGCTATCCGCGGCCCCCAGGGGAAGTTGCGCTAGTCCAGTCGGGACCCCTACAGCTCTACGTGATTAAAGTGTGACGCCACATGCCCCTCCCATCGGTGAACAGCGCCACGATAGGGTGTGATTTCGGTCACAGCCCAGCCACCGCGCCCCAAACTACTGCCAACACACGGAAACCGGGGCCCATGCGGCAGTTTGCTCTAGCGCAAAGTGGCCCGCGGTAAACTCCTAACGATCCTGCGTGATCCACTCTGCTTTTGCAGGGCGTTGATTTGTGACCCATTTGTGACGATCTTTTGACAACGTCATAACGGAAAGATGGGTATGATCGCGGCGTTATTAGAGTTTAAAGAAGAGATTTAGGTTCGAACGCTCTCCCCGTGCAAATCCGGAAAAACTGCCATGAGACTTGCATCGAGATTGCTGGTGTTTCTATTGGCGTTGGCGGCGGTGAGGGGCTACGCCCAATTCTCGAACGCTAACTTCACACATGTCGTGGTCATCGTCCAGGAAAACCGAACCCCGGACAACCTGTTTCAAGGCTTGTGTGCCGCTCCTTATGGCGCCTGCGCCGTGCCTCCGACTTCCTCCGCGCCTTACGATATTCAAACTTCGAACTGGAGGACCAAGACGGGGACGATTCAGCCGTCGCCCGTGGCCTTGGCCGGCACCTACGATCTGGACCACTCGCACCCGGCGTTCAACGCCATGTGCGACATTAGGGCCGGCAACCCTCCGATGTGCAAGATGGATGGCGCGGCCCGCATCCATTGCATTCCGCAAGCGGGCACAAGCTGCCCTGCTTCCCCGCAGTTCAAGTACGTCGACAATTCGACTGGGATTCTAAACCCATATCTCACTCTCGCGACCCAGTATGGTTGGGCAAACTACATGTTTCAAACCAATCAGGGGCCGAGCTTTCCAGCACATCAATTTATTTTTGGCGGGACCTCGGCGCCGACTCAGTTGGACGATGCCCTGGGAATTTTCGCGGCGGAAAACGGGAATACAGGCGGGGGGTGTATCGCTCCTTTGACGGCTCACGTCGCGCTCGTGTCCCCGAGTTTAACTCCGCCCCCCTACGGCGTCGAAACTCCCCCGCTCTTTCCCTGTTTTGAGCATCAGACCATGGCGGACCTCGTGAACAGCTGGAAGTACTACGCCGCAGGGCCGGCATCCGTCTGGACCGCCCCGGACGCGATCGCCCACATCTGTGTGCCGAGCGGAGGAAAATGCACCGGCTGGGGCAACCACGTCGAACCCAACAATCCATCGCGAGTACTGACCGATCTCGGCAACTGCGTTCTCGGCGATTTGACTTGGGTTACTCCCACCGCGGCGAATTCCGATCACGCCCGCGAGAACGACGGGGGTGGGCCGTCATGGGTGGCGTCCATTGTCAATGCCATTGGCAGTAGTAAGTGCACCGAGACCGTGAACCGCCGCACTCTTACTTATTGGGAGGACACGGTAATTTTCATCACCTGGGATGATTGGGGGGGCTGGTACGACCACGAGCCGCCCACGATCCTGGCGGGCGTGCAAGGCGACTATCAGTACGGGTTTCGGGTTCCAATGATTGTGGTTTCCGCGTATACAAACCCTGGTTTTGTCGATAACCAACGCTACGATTTTGGCAGCCTCTTGCGCTTCATCGAGCGCAACTTTGCCAATCTCGGCCTAAGCGAAGGAGAGTTGGGGTTTGCGGATAGCCGTGCCACCACTGATTTCAGCGCGTTCTTCCATATGAATCGTGCGCCGCGGACGTTTACGTCCATCGCTGCACCCAAGAGTGCAGACTTTTTCATCAACGACACCAGGCCGCCAGAACCGCCCGACAACGATTAGGCCTCGACTGTTTTATGGTTTGTCGCTATCGAGGACTCGCTCTCCCTCTTATTTCGCACTCGACTGACTCGCTTTGGAGCCACGCCCTTAACTGTCCGGACAGTGGCGGGAAACCTCAACCCTCATCGGCCAAACCCTCTCCCACCGGGCCGGTAGTTTCCTACTTTGCTCTGGGACAGAAGAAAGTTGCCTGGCGCCGTCATTTTTTGCACACCAGTAGCGCAGGGAACAAGTTTTCGCGCGGCATTAATCTGTTGCGCTCGTTTCACGGGCAAACGGAAGTTTGCCGTTGTCAATCGCGTCTTCACTCATCGAGACCTCGCGCCTACCCGAAACTTGATAGGATCATCGGCACAACGGACTGGAGGCTCTTACCATCATGATGAATCGCCGCAGCTTCCTCATCGCCAGTGGTCTCACCGCGCTTGCCTCAACCCGTGTATTTGGAGCCAATGACACGATTCGCCTAGGAGTCATCGGGGCCGGGCACCGCTCGAAAGGCCTGCTTGACGCCGCCGACAAGGCGGGCCCTTACCAACTCGTCGCCGTCAGCGATGTCTATGCGCCCAACCGCGACGCCTTCCAGCAACGCTCCAACGGTCTGGCGACGGCCCACCTGGATTATCGTGAAGTCCTCAACAAGGACATCGATGCGGTGATCATCGGGTCCCCCGACCACTGGCACGTCCCCATGGCAGTCGACGCGCTGAAAGCAGGCAAAGACGTTTATCTGGAAAAACCGGTCACCCACACCATTGAAGAAGGCGCTGTACTGACACGGGCCGTTCGGTCCAGCAAGCAGATTCTGCAGTGCGGCATGCAGCAGCGCAGTTGGACTCATTTTCGCGATGCGGTTGACTTGATCCAAGCGGGCAGTCTCGGCCGCGTTGTCCAGGTGCGAACCTACTGGTGGCAGAACTATCACCGGGACTGGGCGACGAAACCGATCGACCAGCAGGCGCTCGATTGGAAGCTTTGGCTCGGCCCCGCTCCCGATCAGCCATTCAGCGATGAAAAATTCAGTCATTGGCGTTGGTTCTGGAATTTTGGCGGCGGCGCCATGACGGACCTGTTTACCCATTGGATCGATGTGGTGCACTGGGCGATGAAAGTCGACCTGCCCCGGCAGGCACACATGCTCGGCGACAGATATATTTTCGATCAATGGGATTGTCCCGACACGATCCAGGCCGCCTTCCGCTACCCCGGTTTTGATGTGGTCTACGAGGGCATGATGAACTCCTCCATCGACGGTGGCGGCCTTGAATTTCGCGGGACGGAAGCCACTTTGAAGATCGACCGCGATGGCTTCGCCGTCTATCGCGAACGCGTGGACGAGGGCGAGAATCCCGTCCTCAGGGCACACACCTTCCGCGACGGCACCATCTCGCACATGCAGAATTTCTTCGAGTGCATCAAGACGCGCAAAGAACCGACTGCGCCGGTAGAAACCGGGGTCGCCGCCGCTCGTGCCGGCCATATCGGCAACCTCGCCCACCAGCACGGCGGCCAGTACACGTGGCCAGCAAAGGCCTGAAAACAGGGCACAGCAAACGGGCGGGCTTTCAGAGTGTGCGTGAGAGCCAGTTTTGTCGTGAGCGAGTGGAACAAACCAATAGACAGATTATGCTCCGGAGGGGCGTCCGACAATAGCCCGGCGCTTCAGCGCCGGGGAAAGTGGGAAATCTGACTTCGTCCCGGAGGGACGACTGAAGTTCTCACGCACACTCTTTTAGCCGCGAAGCGGCGACAGAATGAAGCCCACAGCCTGCCCTGAGCCTGCCGAAGGGGCGTAAGCCGTGGGTGCACTTGGGAGAATGACCGCAGCCCCAGCGGGGCGAAAGAGGATCGCTCACGCGCACCCTAACGCCCTAAGGCTGTCAACGTTGTTATTCCTTGTAGCGCGGCGGATTCGATTTACCCGGTCCACACATTTGCAGTCCATCCTTCCGTCGGTAGCCCGTTCTTCTCTGCTTTCATCTTGAAGCTCAAGAACCGGGTTCAATCGCTTCAATCAGCGCTGTGGTTAGTGAAACGAAAATGGGCTACAACGTGTTCCATGCATAAAATGGAGATTATGCGAATGGCGAGTCTTCTCGAACGCTTAGACAGTCGTCTCCGGTCTCAGCGTCAAACCTGGAAATCGACTCCGCGAGCGACGAAGATCTGATTTTACGCTGCCGTCTTTTCGCTTTTTGCCTCCGTCGGTGCGTTGGTTTTGGTGATGATCACCATCTATCTTTCACCGCTCGAAGTCTTCTTGAACATCGTGTTTTGGGCGGAATTGCCGCTGCTTATGCAGCCGTCCTGCTCTCGGAACGCTACTGGCTTATCCCGCTGCTCGGATTCTTTGTAGTTCTCTTCGCTGTCGTTGACGCACACTCCCTTATGGGATCCCAACTGATTGCCGCTGGCTCCATCCGCTATGCGCTTTCGCGCTGGGACGCGCTGACACGTTATATAGAAGATGGTCACATCGAGATCGACAACAACGCCGCCGAACGCTCTTTGCGCGGCGTAGCTTTGGGCAGGAAGAACTACCTGTTTGCCGGATCGGATGGCAGCGCGCTCGCCGCCAGCGGCGATCTACAGTCTGATCGGTTCGGCGAAGCTCAACGGTCTCGATCCCGAAGCCTATCTGCGCCAGGTGCTGACCCGTATCGCCGACCATCCCATCAACCGCATCGACGATTTGTTGCCTTGGAATCTCAATCCCACCTCTGCCGAAGTGTCCACGTAACCGTTTCGTGGACACTTAACAAACGGTGCAACTCGGACGCTTACGTATTTTCCTGCGCGCGAGGGCAACATTCGACCTCATTAGGCAGCTGGCGCACAAAGACACGCACTGTCGAATCGGGTAGCGCCTCCTCGTGTCGCTGCGCGCGAAGAGGTTTTCGCAGGCCGGCTAAGGAGGATAGGGCTATCGGCACAGTGTCTCTCAACGGCCCATCCATGATTGGTACCCACCGGACCAGACCGACGGAATATCGGTTCTTGATTTATGTCGAGTTGAGTATAGTGTCGGAACCTAGCTAACATACGAACAGGGTTTTCCTGTATGTCATTGAGTACTAATGGGTTATGAGATCATCGAGGGGCTCTGTATTCTTGACGTATAGTTAACCTC
>Ga0307479_10007010_pt1 | contig 10381 bp, 13 predicted proteins | sample atmos_gasesECM4C_FD_203743 | JGI IMG/M metagenome (GOLD analysis project Ga0307479, IMG submission 203743) | Hardwood forest soil microbial communities from Morgan-Monroe State Forest, Indiana, United States - atmos_gasesECM4C_515 | ecosystem: Environmental > Terrestrial > Soil > Temperate...
CTCGTGATCAACATGGTCGAATTCATCACAAACGGCGTTGTCCTGCGTGAAGCGTGGGGCCAGGTGATGCAGGCGCTGGGCAAACCGGCACAGCTCTCCGCGGGCGCGATAGTGATTTTCAACATCTGGGGGTTCCTGGTGGGCATCGCTGCGGTCTGGCTCTATGTGGCCATCCGACCGCGTTATGGTGCCGGACCAAAGACCGCAATCCGCGCTGGTCTGGTCACATGGGCCGTTGCCGTGTTTCTCGCTAATCTTGGCAACTATCCCTTGGGCCTTTTCCCCACCCGGTTGCTGGTGATCACGTCTATCGTGGCACTCGTCGAGATCGTAGTTGCAACACTGGTTGGAGCCTGGCTATATAAGGAAGAGGAACTGGTGGCGCAAGCAGTTCACCACGCAGCCGTCTAGCTCCGCACCCACAGCTCGCATGAAAAGCCGCACTCTGTGCGGCTTTTCACCATCCCCGGCACGCAAAATCCGCGACCCACAGCTCACGAAAAACTTGAGACCCAAAAACTAGGCGACTTCCGCTCTGGGTGCGGAGGTTACAACGATATCCGCCCGGGTGCTGTTGACGATCGCTTTCAGTTCGCCTTGCTCCAGTGCGGGAACCGCGAACTTATCCAGGGTCTGCTGAAAGTCGTCCAGGAACGCCTCCCACTCCTCGGCGGTAATCTTTAGATGGGCATGAGAGTCCGCCATGGATTTTGCCGGTGTATTTCTGTGGCCCGCCTGTTGCCCAGCAGACCATCTCAGTCACAAGATACTTGAAGCCCGCAGGCGGAACGCGATGATCGGCCTCGTCCGCCACAGGGTTGGCATTTAATCTAGGGTCCGCCATGACCCGGTCAATAAAGTCATCCACGACAGTGGCAATACTGTAGACGCCGCCAAATCTGTCGTAGAGAGATTTCTCTTCGGTTGACTGCATACTCCACCTCCATGGCCTCTGGCCCATTCTCAGCCTGCAAACGTCCGTGATGGGAGTAGGCAGCGAAAGGGAACAGCCTATATGTATCGATCCTGGCAACATCGGAAATGTTGGGCGGGAAGGATCTCGAACGATGTAGAACAGGAGTTGGTTTCAAGCAAAGGTACCTCATGGTACCCAGAATTCGGAAACATTGTCCCAAGCGTGTTTACGCCCGTGCTCGCCAAACACTCGAAGTCATTCTCGCTCATCGATTGCATTTCTGTCGGCGTCGACCGTGTGCAGCGAAATTTTGAACCGATGCGAAAGCAGGTCGAAGCCTGGCAGAGAAGCGAACTTACCGACGTTACTGCGAAGGTGGTCATCTACGAGGCGTTCGTCGAGGGCAGAATCGAAGCTCCCAAACATCTTGCGCGCACGGTGCATGATCTCTACTTGGAGCCGAAGTACGAGGAATTCCGCCCGCGAACGATCTGGAGTCTTTCCAATGCTTTCACTTCTGCGTTCAAGGACCTGGATCCCATCCCACAATTCAAGGCCACGGCCAAGCTGGGCGAATTCCTGGACGCCCGGTTCTCACAGTCGTTCTAGCGACAGGGGCGGTGCCGGCCGACCGCTCCTTTTTAACTATCAATTGTTGCGTGGAACATCGACGCTTCCCCGACTGGCTCCCCAGAAGCCGACTCCCAATGATAGCGGGAACCGGACTATTTCCAGATTACCGACCATTCACCAGCAACACAGATGGCCGGAAGAAAAATCCATCCGGCATGGTTCCGCAGTTCGGTCCAAAGCGAATCGCAGGAGAGAATCAAGCAACCCGCTACAAATGAGAATTCAGGGGACAGCAATCTCACAAAACAGGCTTGAACCATCTACTTCCACAATGTTCGGAACGAGCTTGAGAACCCCAGACAGTTTCCTGAAGCTTTCAGCGTCAGTTGTGGTTGCGCGAAAGCCGTCTTTGCAGACGATAACGCCATTACCCGTTGCATGGTAATCGATCTCGCCGATCAACCCACGCTCGGCTTGGATCTCGAACCACTTGAGGCGCTCCTCCCAGAAGCGCTCGCAATACGAGGAGAAAAGCACCCTGCCGCCGGACCGAGTGACTCGAACGGCTTCGGTGCACAGCTTACTCTGGTCTGCCCTGAAGGCTGAGATGCCATTCTGGATGCAGAGTGTGAGATCAAACGTGCGATCCTGAAAACCCATGTGTGCCGCGTTCATGGCGACCAGATGAAGAGAGCCCTTGCGGCCCGCGAATTCAGCTGCCATTCGGAGACTGCTCAACGAAGAGTCAATTCCGACCACACTCCGCGCCCGAGGCAGGAGTTGGCGAAGCACTCTCCCGTAACCGCACCCGAGCTCCAGAATCGCCATTGAGGAATATGTCTTCTGAAGTACGAATTCGATCTCCGCTTGCAGGTAGACCTTCGTTCTGGGTGGAGCTAGGTCATAGCAGGCACGGAGGCGCTCGGAAGAGAGCTTCTCAGTGTAGTAGTTGGACACGGCAAGATGCTTACGGTAGCGCGGGCACCTCGATGCTGGCGGGGGCAAACTTCCTTCTGATCAGAAGGCGCGCATCCGCCTAAGATCATAATGGTTCCGGATCCCCGGAACACTCGGAAAGCGAAAAGCTTAAGCCACGCCTAGCCAGGCCTAATACTCCAGGACAGAACTCCCAACGAATGAGATGGTTCGCTGCTTCTACCCCAGCGAGCAGCGGGGGTATAAGAGGTGAACGAAGGAGCCATCCCATGCAATCGGCATTGATCTTGGCAACACAGTCTTTCATCCTGGTTGGGCTTAGCCCATGCGGCCGGGTTGTAGTGCGCGAGCGAGTTTTCGCGCAAGCACTTGCTGCACGTCACGGCGAACCAGCAGGTCGAAAATTGATCGACATGGAAGTCCTGCGGAGGAGCCCGATGGGTTAGCCAAATTTAGGTCACGGCCGCTTTAACTCTGACTGGATTGACGAGCCGAATTCTGCTCGCTCGCGGTAGAATTGCCGATCGCAAATGCCCATCATTAAGGTGAATCCTTGCGTGCTGCCGCGACCACAAAACGAAAAATCTTTGCCCGCCTCTCGACCGCGGGAGGCAACATCTTGCAGGTTGGTGGGACTCTGGCCGCGTGTTTCGCCTTGTGGGTCTCCAGGTCGAGACACTTCACAGCGATTGCTGTTACGGCGATGCTTCTGGCCTGGGTCCTTCTCTATTTCTCCTCGCATACGATTGCGCACTACCTGGTGGGCGGGCGGCGGGAATTCGATTCCTTTTCTATGCCGTTGAGGGAACGGGAAATCCCGAAGGCTGGCCGGCGGGACCCCGTTGGATCTTCGAGCATCTGCCCTTTCTTGGGGTGCAGACCGATAAACTGTCGATGTATAGCGCCAGTCCCCGCGGCAGGGCTTTGATGTGGTCCGCCGGTGTAACCTCGTCAGCCATTGTTCCGACTCTGCGTCATGTTCGCAACCCGAAAAGTGACCGCAGAAATTTTTTCCATCGTCGGCGCCATACGCCACGAGTTTACCTCGACTCAGCTTGAATCTCCCTTCCGAGAGGCATACCGTAGACTTGTGATAGGGGGAGGTGGCCTATGGCCTATGTCATTGCCGAACCCTGCATCGGAACCAAAGACACCGTCTCGTGCGCCTTAAGGTAAGGGTGCGGGGCTTTTTTTGTGCTGTGGAGTTCTTCTCGACCGATCGGTAGTGCGGAAATACTTCACTAGCTCCCGAAAGTTTACTTCTGGACGCGCGAACAAAACGGGTTGCACCAAAAGCGGTCATTGACACCGGTCCCCTCCGAGCCTAGCGTGGTGATGTCTCATTGGCCACAGCCAAAACTCAGTCGCACATCTCTTACACAGCGGCCCAGCAGCGGCCCTGACCCGCGAGAAAATTCGGGAGTTGAGATTTATCACACCTTGCTGCCGTCACCGATGACGGTCTGGCACCGAATGCCTGGTGGTCAAGCAGCTGGTCGCAAGACCGACTCCACCCAAGTGAGACACCACTGCTGCCGGTCAGCTTCGACCGGTAGCTTGAGCGTCGCCTGTTCAGAACAAGCGCAAAAGGAGTGTTGCCATGTTTACACGAACTGTCGAAGTAACACCCAAGTCGGGAAAGGCCCGCGAACTCGCCAGCACCATCAACGACAAAGTGCTGCCGATTTTGAAGAAACAAACCGGGTTCGTGGATGAGACCCTTCTGGTATCGGACACGCAACCCAATCAGATCTTGGCATTGAGCTTTTGGAACAGCAAGGAAGATGCCGAACGGTACCAGCGGGAGCAATATCCCGCCATCCAAGAGATGGTACGGCACCTGCTTGAGGCGGAGCCTGTAGTCCGGACCTTCAATGTCGATAGCTCAACCACGCACAGAATCGCTGCCGGGAAGGCCGCCTAAGAGGTCCTTCCCCATCCAGGTTTGAGGCACCATCGCAGAGCTTGTCAAGGAGGTCGACCGATGAAAATGCTGTTTATGGTCACTCTCGCGCTCGCCGTCATCCTTAGCATGACGGCGTTTGCGCAGTATTCATCCAAGGAGCCGGCGCAGAAAGATCAAGCTGCCCAAGCTCCGCTGAAGAGCATCGACGGTACGGTCAAGGTAGACGGCGACAAGACCACCTTCGTTGCAGACAAGGACCAGAAGTCCTGGGCAGTCGAAAATCCCGAGGTGCTCAAGGGCCATGAAGGCCACCATGTACAGGTGAAAGCCCATGTCGATGCCGACAAGGGATCCATTCACATCATGGAAGTCAAGATGCTGAAAGGCGGCGAAACGAAAAAAGAGGAGATGAAAAAGTAAGGTTCATCGGCACCGTTTCGCACGCAGGGCGGCGATGACCCGCCCTTTTTCTGCGGTCGAAGCTCATCCGTATTTTCACGGTTACGAATTAGGTCCTTTGAGTTTTGTGGCCGCCTACCGTTCCCCACTCCCCCTGGCTATATACGTGCGACTGATGAAGGGTATTCGCAGCGTGCTTTGCGAGAATCTGTGCGCCTAGCAGTGTGACCTGCATGCAGCGTGCACACACTCTCAGAAAAGCTTCCTAAGCGAGCTACAGCTCTCGGGCACGCGGTTCTGCTCTACCGAGGCGGCCGCGTGCTGCAGCTCAGTTGCGGAACACACCGACATCTGTTGGATTGCGTGCCGGCGGTGGTAACTTGGAGGAGAAGAACAGCCTGAAAACGATGCCATGACAGAGGAGTCCTGCCCCAGGTGGCTCGCGTGAAGCCGAGAATCAAACGTAGTCTTTGGGTCTCTATCGGCCTGGCACTGATGGCTTCCGTGGCAGCTTACTTCCTGGCCTTTTTCCTGTTCACGATCCACGAGGAAATAGGCATCTCGGCCGACGCAGCATTGCCCATCGCCGGTTGGACTTTTCCCATCGTGTTTCTGGGCAGCCTCATTGGCTGTCTGGTCAAGAAAGTGGATGGGCGCGGCGAGTGATGGCGCTAAAGTTCCAGCGATGGAACGCCAGCCCCAGTGACCCTGGCTGCCGTTCCGACTCTTCAACCTCGGGCGCCACACATGGAACGGCAGACTCGCACTAACCAGGTTTTTTCGAGATCACATCACAACTGGCGGGAGATCGATGGCTGCTGCATGCGCTGCAGGTCACTGATTTTCTTGCGCGAGTTACTAAACTTAGAGTGTAAGGACGGGTCCAACAAGATTTTCGTCAGCCGATCAAGTGCAGCCCATCATCGACGCGATAGGGCGTTCCGTGATGTGCGGCCAGCCCCGTCCTCACGACAGGTTTGACAACAAACGGACCGTTGATCCAGCCGGCCGCTCATCCGAGTTGTCGATCACGCGAGCAAGTTTTTATGCACACCGAGTGGGCAATGCGACTCTCCCTCGACAATCTGCGCCCATTAGCGAGTTTGTTTTCTGAGGACTTGGCTATTGATTTGGGCACAGTTAATACGCGTGTCTACGCCCGGAGTCGGGGCATCGTTGTCAACGAACCCTCAGCTGTTGCTCTCGACGACAGTACCGGCGAAGTGCAGGCGGTCGGAAAGGAAGCCAAGGAGATGCTCGGCCGCACGCCCAGCACAATCAGAGTTGTTAAACCTTTGAAGGATGGCGTGATTGCCGACTTCAAAGTGACCGAGAAGATGCTCAGCTACTTTATGCAAAAGGCGCATCAGCGCAGGACGCTTGTGCACCCACGCGTTATCATCAGCATCCCTTCCGAGATTACGCAAGTGGAAAAGCGCGCCGTGACAGATTCCGCCTATCGAGCCAAAGCCGCGGAAGTTCACCTGGTGGAGCAGGCCATGATGGCTGCGATTGGGGCCGGCCTGCCTGTCACCCAGCCTGGCGGCAATTTGGTCGTGGACATCGGGGGTGGTACCACCGACGTCGCCCTCATTTCCATGTCTGGCATAGTCTATTCGCGCTCACTCCGAATCGCCGGCAATCACATGGATGAAGCCATCATGAACTACCTGAAGCGGAAATATAACCTGCTGATCGGGGAGCGTACGGCTGAGCAGATCAAGATCGAGATTGGATCGGCATACGCTCTTGAGAAACCCATGACCATGGAGATCAAAGGGAGAAGTCTCATCGAGGGTGTGCCCAAGACGATCACCGTGGATGACAGCGAGATTCGCGAGGCATTGAGCGAATCCGTTTCAGCGGTTGTGAGCGCTATCCGGGTAACCTTGGAGCGCACTCCGCCGGAACTCTCCGCTGATATCAGCGACCGCGGCCTCGTGCTCGCCGGAGGCGGTGCTTTACTGCGAAACCTGGATAAGAGGATCCGGGAAGAAACCGGCCTGCCGGTATGCATTGCCGACGACCCGTTATGCAGCGTGGTGCTGGGCACAGCGAAGCTTCTCAATGACTTCAGGCTTTTGCGTCGCATCGCGGTCGATTAGGTTTTACCTAGGTGAGAGAAGAGCTCAAGCGTCGCGGTGGATATGGCACGGCGGGTGTCATCGATGTCAGCCCGGAGACATCCAATTTGGAGGTCATGCTGGCCAAGTTTAATCGCGTGCATGAGCACGACGAAGATGAAGTGCGTTTCATCATTCACGGACCGGGGTTATTCCACCCCCACTCCTTACTTTTCCTGCTACTTCGATACGACCACAGGGAGTAAAACCGATTCACATAACTATCAAGAAATTGCCAAGATTCTGCAGCGGTTGGCATCTGAGATGGTTTTCATTTCAGATTGTCACCCCAGAGCTTGATGGGGTGCAGCCAACATACGGACCCTGCTGTGCGTTCGTCCAGAGAATCTTCAGCGTACGGGCAAACACCGACTGATCCGCACTCTGGATGAAGTGTTTCCCCAGCGACTCCGGTACAAAAGCTTTCCTGACGGCTGAGGCCTCAGTGACTACTAGTTGTTTAGTCGTCGAGCTACGACGCTCGCACCGATGAAGCATCTCGCGAGAGGCAGGCGGGACTGGAGGCCTTTTCTTCGATGTCCTCAATCGTAAGCTCGCGCAGCATATCTTCGACGATCTGGCTCACCTTGCAACGGGCATGGTAACCGGGGACGGAATCCGGGTGCCGCTTTGTTCGCCGTGAATACCGCTTCGCCGCGGTTCCTCGCTGGCCTCGATCACGTCGAATACGGAAATGTACCGGGGGGCGCGGGCGAGTGTATATCCGCCCTTAATCCCGTGGTGGGACAGCAACACCCCAGCTGCGGCAAGTCGCTGGAGGATCTTGGCCAATGCTTCACGGGGCAATCCATGGAATTCGGCCAAGCCATTGGCGGCGAACGAACCCTCGCCAACGTGTTCTGCCACGTGCTGCACCGCGAGGAGACCGTAACACGCTCTCCGAGTCAGCAACATAACGAATCCCGCTGGTCTGGCCGATTCGGACCGACACACCGCCGGGGCCAAGACCGACCTGCAATTGGGCCAGAAGCCACCCGCTTGGGGGACATTTGCGGGGCCTTGTCAATCGTGCCATCGGCGCAGTACCATTAAATTGTACCAAATCAGTACTATTTAATCTGCTTTATGTGTGGCGGTTCGGAAACCTCTGAGACGGGGGCGTTGACTGATGATCCGACTAGGCAAATTGACGGACTACGGGTTGGTCCTGATGACTCACATGGCGCAGAACCACGATCGGTTGCTGCACACAGCGCGTGACTTGGCCGTCGAATCACGGCTGCCCCTACCAACAGTGAGCAAGCTGCTGAAGGAGCTTCTGCAGGGCGGGTTACTGGTTTCACACCGTGGCATCAAGGGTGGGTACAGTCTGGCCAGGAAGCCGCGAGAGATCTCGTTGGCTGAAATCATTGCTGTACTCGAGGGTCCTATCGCGCTCACTGAATGCAGCACTGACATCTCCGGGCTGTGCGACTTGGAGCCCTGTTGTCCCATCAAGGACAATCAGCGGATCATCAGCCAGGCGGTACGCGGGGCACTGGAGAAGGTGATGCTCTCCGATCTCAGTCAACCCTTACACCTGACCACCATCAGGAATGGACGCGGAAACCTGGTGCCCACTATTGGTTTTGTATCCGGGAGAATGCAATGAGCACGAACCTAAAAACTATCCGAGACTTGGCGGAGCGTGAATACAAGTGGGGCTTCGTCACTTCTGTCGAGGAAGAGAGAGTCCCAAAGGGACTCAACGAGGACATCATTCGCCTGATCTCGGCCAAGAAAGATGAGCCGGAGTTCATGCTCCAGTGGAGGCTCAGGGCCTATCGCCAGTGGGCGTCGCTCGAGAAGGCGCAGGCCGAACCAAAGTGGGCCAATGTCAGGTACGGGCCGATCGACTACCAGGAAATCGTTTATTACTCCGCGCCCAAACAGAAGCCCGGCCTCACGAGCCTTGAGGAACTGGATCCCGAAATCCTGCGCGCTTACGAGAAACTGGGCATTCCGCTCGAGGAGCAGAAGCACCTCGCGGGTGTGGCGGTGGATGCAGTGTTCGACAGCGTCTCCGTGGCTACTACGTTCAAGGAGAAGCTGGCTGATCTGGGAATTGTCTTCTGCTCCTTCTCGGAAGCAGTGCAGAAACATCCGGACCTGGTGCAGAAGTACCTTGGCTCAGTGGTGCCTTACACCGACAACTTCTTCGCCACCCTAAACGCGGCCGTGTTCACTGACGGGTCCTTCGTCTATGTGCCAAAGGGGGTCCGCTGCCCGATGGAACTTTCTACCTACTTCCGTATTAACGCGGCGGACACGGGCCAGTTCGAACGCACGTTGATCGTCGCCGACGAGGGCTCCTACGTCAGTTACCTCGAAGGCTGCACTGCGCCCATCCGCGACGAAAACCAGTTGCACGCCGCTGTGGTCGAGCTGATCGCGCTTGACAACGCGCAAATCAAGTACTCCACGGTGCAGAACTGGTACCCGGGCGACAAAGAAGGCAAAGGCGGGATCTTCAACTTCGTGACCAAGCGGGGCAAGTGCCTGGGCGTGAACTCGAAGATTTCCTGGACACAAGTGGAGACCGGCTCAGCCATTACCTGGAAGTATCCGAGTTGCATCCTGCAGGGTGAGAACTCGGTGGGTGAGTTCTACTCGGTTGCCCTCACCAACAACTACCAGCAAGCCGACACCGGGACCAAGATGATCCACATCGGCAAGAACACGCGCAGCACCATCGTCGCCAAGGGCATCTCTGCCGGCCACGGCCAGAACACCTATCGCGGCCAAGTGAAGATCATGAAGAGTGCCACCGGGGCACGCAACTACACGCAGTGCGACTCGCTTCTGATCGGCGACAAGTGCGGTGCCCACACTTTCCCTTACATCGAGGTGAGGAACTCCACCGCCCGCATGGAGCATGAGGCTTCCACCTCGAAGATCGGGGAAGACCAGCTCTTCTACCTGCGGCAGCGCGGGCTAAAGGCGGAAGATGCCGTTTCCATGATCGTGAACGGCTTCTGCAAGCGTGTGTTCCGCGAGTTGCCCATGGAGTTTGCTGTGGAGGCGCAGAAGCTCCTGGGCGTCAGTCTGGAAGGCAGCGTCGGGTAAGGCAGATCTCCTGCAAGGAAGTAGCAACGACGCAGCCAATGAGAGGAAAGGGAATGAGCTTACTGGAAATCGAGAATCTGCACGTCAGGGTGGATAACCACGAAATCCTCAAAGGCGTTGACCTGAGGGTGAACGCAGGCGAAGTACACTCCATCATGGGCCCGAACGGCTCGGGCAAAAGCACGCTGGCGCAGGCGCTGGCCCGCCGCGAGACCTACGCGGTCACCACGGGCGAGGTGTCTTACAACGGCAAGGATCTGCTTGCTATGAAACCGGAGGAGGCCGCCTGTGAAGGCATCTTCATGGCCTTCCAATACCCGGTAGAGATTCCCGGCATCGGCAACGCTTACTTCCTCCGGTCTGCGCTCAACTCCATCCGCAAATACCGTGGGCTGGATGAGATTGATGCCGTGGATTTCCTGCCCATGTTCCGGGAGAAACTGAAGCTGCTGGACATGGACG
>Ga0307479_10007011_pt1 | contig 10380 bp, 5 predicted proteins | sample atmos_gasesECM4C_FD_203743 | JGI IMG/M metagenome (GOLD analysis project Ga0307479, IMG submission 203743) | Hardwood forest soil microbial communities from Morgan-Monroe State Forest, Indiana, United States - atmos_gasesECM4C_515 | ecosystem: Environmental > Terrestrial > Soil > Temperate...
ATCAGTCCCCACGCCAGCGCCATTGCCGTGAAACCGCAAACCCAGGATGTGCTGCAGGCGCAGCCGCTTCACCCGGGACGCGAGACCCTGCTCCCTGAGTTTTGTACCGCGCATCACGCGCAGTTGGTGGAAGCTCAACTGCCGGTTTCCGGGCGCGAGCTGTTTACGCGTGCCATGACAGCGGCACTGCCGGCGGCGCGAGTCGACTTCATGGCGCAGTTCGGGGTGGAGTGGCTCGATCCGACCGGCGACCGCAAGCTGTTGGAGCGGCTGCTGACCTTTCCACTGCACGTGTTTCGTGTTGGCAACCGCCCCCGTGGCCTGGCGCGCGAGCTCGGCCGGGGTCTCATACCGGAGAGCGTCCGCCTGCGCCGCAACCGCAACACGCACTTTCCTGACGAAACCGCGTGGTTCGCGCTGCGCGCGCACGACTATCAGAACGCGTTGCAGTCGATTCGGGATTCCTCCACCTGTGGTTTCTTCCTCGACATGTCGAGCCTGCAATCGCTGTTGCAAACACTGTGCGCCGGCGGCGGATCGGCGGCGGAGGCCCTGGCAATGCATCGCGCCCTGGATGTGGGCCTGTTTGCAGTTGCCTTCGAGTCAGGTCATGGGCTGCAGCCCGCTGCTGATCCCGACATGAGCCACCGCGTGCCAACATTGGGCAGCCTTGCCGGCGGCGCCGGGTCCGCACAGCACGCACGAGCCTAACGTCCACAGGCTAACGTCGCGGCTATTGTGTTCCCGCCGCTCGGTTGCACCCCGCAACGCGCATGTTGATTTCCTGGGGGCTCGTGCTGGCCATGTTCACCCAATCGGCGTGCATCCTGGTCGTGAACGCGTGGATGCAGCATCCTCTCATTTCCAACCAGGTGGGCGCCCTGGTGCGGGCACCGACGCTGCGCGAGCTGGCGCGCGCCGGCGCAACCCGGTCGCAGGCGGACGTGGTACATCGCGCCGCCCTGAGAACCGTGCCCAATGTGCCGATCCTGTTCGGTGGATTCCGGGTGATGGTGCTCATCGGCCTGTGCCTGCTGGCCCTCTACACGGCCGCGCTGATTCTGCACAAGCGCGTGCTCGCAGACGCTCATCGGCGCCTGCTCGTAATGGTTCCGTGCATCCTGCCCCTGCCCTGGCTCGCTTCGACATCGGGTTGGATCGTCGCGGAGATGGGGCGCCAGCCGTGGGTCGTGTATGGATATCTGCCGACGCTCAGCGCGCCGGGGCCCCGGCGCGCCGCTCCTGTCGGCCTCCTGGTGGCTGCGGATCTGCGGCCCCGGCCGGGTCGCAACCGCATAGGCGCAGCGCCCGTCAGACCTCGGTCGCGGCCTCGACCATGGTCGCGACAACGAGACACACGACCGTTGCGCGGCCAACACTATCACGCTGCCGATCCAACAGCAGGAGGCGTCTGTCCTGCCGGCAAAAAGCCCCATGACAGGCAGGGCCTGGCCCCGTGTCAACGGCCCCACAAGGCGGCCGTAATGCTGTTGATGTCGCTTCGCGCAGTCGGTAATTCAACGCCGTCGCTCACCGGATACATCTTTTGCATCGCGTTCCCTTAAGTCACTATATGACACTTCAGGGAAACGGCGGACGACGGAAGGTGTACCGGGGATGCAGGAGTCGACTTTTGATCTGGTCATTGTGGGAGCAGGACCCGGAGGCCTGAGCGCGGCGGCCCGTGCTGGCCAGCAAGGCATGTCGCATGTGTTGCTCGAGGCGGGCAGCGCACACGCCAATACGATTCAACAATATCAGCAGCACAAGCACGTCATGGCGGAGCCCAGCGTGCTGCCCCTGCGCAGTGACATGGAATTTGCCGCGGGCCGCCGGGAAGCCATACTCGAATCCTGGGAGCGCGGCATCAGCAGCGCCAACATCAACATCAAATATCAGTCCGAGGTCAGCGCCATCCGCGGTGCGCGCGGGAACTTTGAGATCGCCACCAAGTCAGGCAACAGCATCCGGGGCAAACATGTGATCCTCGCCCTGGGCGTGCAAGGGCATCCACGCCGGATCACCGTGCCCGGCGGCGACCTGCCCTGTGTGCAATACACGCTCGAGTCTGCGGACGCATTGCGCGGAGAGACCATCGTCGTAATCGGCGCCGGTGATGCGGCCATCGAGAATGCAATTGCCCTGTCCCGAAGCAACTCGGTCATCGTGCTGAATCGCAGCAGCGGCTTCCCACGTGCGAAGGATGCCAACGCGGCGCGGATCACGCGGGCCATCAGCGCCGGCCGAATCAAATGCTACATGCATGCCGAAGTCCGCAGCCTGCAGGCCAGCGGCGGACGCGCAAGTGGCCCGCAGGTGCGCGACAACGCCGCAGGCGCGCCGTATCGCATGGTCATCTCAACTCAGGAAGGCGAGCGCACTCTCGCGTGTCACCGCGTAATAGCCCGCCTGGGAGCCGTTCCGCCGCGCCAGCTCGTAGAGTCGATCGGCGTCCGTTTCTTATCGAGCGAGCCGGACTCACTACCGGAACTTTCGTCTCAATATGAGTCCACCGTGCCGGGGCTGTATGTCATCGGTGCGCTCGCCGGCTACCCGCTGATCAAACAGGCCATGAACCAGGGCTTCGAGGTGGTCGAGCACCTGCTCGGCCGGGCGGTGGCACCCGCCGACCACGAGATTCTGCGGGACAAGTTTCGGATCCTGCGCGGCGGCGAGGACGTCGAGCGCATCGTCAACCTCATCCACAAAGGGCTGCCGATTTTCCGCGACATCCAGATGCTGGCACTGCGGGAGCTCCTGCTGGTGAGCAGGGTAGTCACACCCCCGAAAGGCAGCAGCCTGTTTGCCCGCGGCGACTACGCATCGAGCATTTTCAACGTCCTGCGGGGCGAGGTGCATCTCGAGGCGGGCGACGGCGCACCGATGATCCTGCGCGGCGGTCAGCTGCTTGGCGAGATGAGCCTGATCTCCGGCCGGCCGCACGAGACGTCCGCCATCGCGGGAGTGGATTGCATCCTGCTGGAGACCCCGCACAGCGCGGTCCGCAAGCTGCTGAGAACCGAGCAGTCGGTACGCACCTACATCGACACCGTGTATTCGTTGCGCGCCCTGAGACTCCTGCTGATGCCGCATGCATCACCGGAGACCATCCACACCCTGACGAAGGCTGTCAGCCTGCATCGATTCGCTCCTGGGACCGAGATTTTCAAGGAGGGTGACCCGATCGAGCGCTTCTACCTCGTGCGCAGCGGCTCTGTGGCGCTCTCGAGGCGCACGGGAGACCAGGACACTGTGGTCGCCTACTGCGCGGCCAACTCCTTCCTGGACGCCCTGGGCTGCCTCTCAGGGGAGACATCCCGATCCCTGAATGCCAAGGCGATGGTAGCCACGGAGGCCATCAGCATCGATCACGCGAGCTTCAAGGCCCTCCTCAAGGCGGACGCACGCCTGGCCGCCAAGATGGATGCCGAACGAACGGAGCAGCTGACCCAATACGCGCATATGCAGGCGCGGCCCAAGGCCGGCAACGTGTTCTCGTACCTGATGTCCCATGGCCTGGGCGAAGCGACCAGCGTGCTGGTGATCGATGAGAATCTGTGCGTGGGCTGCGATCAATGCGAGAAGGCGTGTGCGGCGACCCACGAGGGCGTATCGAGACTCGACCGCAGCGCGGGACCTTCTTTGCATTCGCTGCACCTGCCGACCTCCTGCCGTCACTGCGAGCATCCGCATTGCATGCGCGATTGCCCGCCATCCGCCATCCATCGGCTGCCCAATGGCGAGGTGTACATCGATGAGACCTGCATCGGCTGCGGCAACTGCGAGGAGAACTGCCCGTACGGGGTCATCCAGATGGCGGAGAAGGCCCCAAAGACGAGCCTCCTCAACAAGCTGCTGGGCACGAAGCCTGTGGAAAGCGCCAAGACGGCCGTCAAGTGCGACGTGTGCGCGAGCCTGAAAGGCGGTCCTGCCTGTGTGCGAGCCTGTCCCACCGGGGCCGCCATCCGGATTCATGCCGAAGACGTCCTCGAGCTGGCAAGGCAACGAGCCGTGGTGCTGGAGTAAATGGGGCTTGAGTCCCGTTCCATGCACCAGTCATTCATCAACTTCCGTCACTATCGGTACGGACTGATCGCCGGTGTTGCCTCGGTCGTAACGCTGGCCACCTATCTGCTCGACAGGCCACGCGTGCCTCCGAATGGAGGTACCTGGCTCGGCTACACCCTCGGCACGATCGCCGCACTGCTGGTCATCTTTCTGGCGCTGTTCGGCATCCGCAAACGCTCGTTCCGCTCCACGATCGGTACGGCGATCGGCTGGCTCTCCGCCCACGTGTATCTCGGCCTCGCGGCGCTGCTGATTGCAACTCTGCACAGCGGCATGCACTTCGGCCGCAACGTGCACACCGTCGCCTACGTGCTCATGTGCCTCGTCACGCTCAGTGGCTGTTGGGGCGTGTACGCCTACATCAGCTTCCCCGGCGCCATGATCCAACAGCGCGGCAATCTTCGCCGCAGCGAATTCCTGCGCCAGATTGCGGAGCTCGACAGCAGGTCCCTGGAGCTTGCCGAAGCGATCTCGCCGCGCATCACGCAACTGTTGGCCGAGGCCGCCCGGCGTACCGACCTGGGCGGCGGGAATCTCTGGAAGCAATTGCGCAGCCGGGACGAATCGACCTTGTTGCTCGGTATCGGCTCGGCACCGCGGCGCTCGAGCCTGGTCTCCAATCCAAACCAGCGCGCTCTGATCCGGACACTGGCGCAGATACGCCCGGGCCGCACCAGCAGCGAAGCCGCACTAGCGAGCGTGCAGAAGCTGCTGGAGCTCGCGGGCTCCAAGGCGGCCCTGCTGCAGCGCCTGCGCCGCGAGACACAGTTCGCGGCCCTGCTCAGAATCTGGCTGTTCCTGCATGTCCCGCTGTGCTGCGCACTGCTTGCGGCGCTCTGCATACACGTAGTCACAGTCTTCCTGTACTGGTGACGCGATGTTGATCTGCCTGATACGCGAGATCGCCGGAAGTGCGCCTGCCGCCAGCAGGCAGATCCCCGGCACTGTATTCCAGACGAAAGAGTTCACCATCGGCAGTGCTCCCGATCAGCACCTGCAGGCTCCGGACAAGGATGTTGATCCACAACACGCCATCCTGCGCCTCACCACGCGCGGCCATTTGGTGCTGACCGCGCTGGGACCGAAGGGTGTGATCGTCAATGGCAAGCGCGGGACGCGTGTATTGCTGTATCCGAACGATAAGCTGCAGCTCGGTGCGACGACGGTCAAAGTCGAGGCGCCGAGCGGCCCCTCGGAACAATTCACCTGCGTATTGCGAGTCAGCGACCCTTACGCGCCGGATGAAACTTCACCAGCGGCCGCCCACACGAGCGTGCAGGGTTCCCGCTTCACGATCAGCTTCTGGTCATGGACATTGACCCTCGGTGTAGCAGCGATCTTCCTGCTCGTGCCGATGGGCGCATTCCTGGCTCCCCCCGTGCGCAAGCTCCTGCGCTCCACCCCTCTCGTTCCGAGCGATGCGCTGTGGTCCGCCGGCCCGCTCCACGCAACCCACCGCTTCATCGGCAACGACTGCACGTCCTGTCATGTCACCCCCTTCGAACGCGTGCACAACTCGGAGTGCGAGAAATGTCACTCCGACGTCCAACACCATGTTGACGTTCGAACGGCCGACATTGCCCTGTTCGACCAGGAGCGATGTGAGACGTGTCATTTGGAGCACAAGGAGCCTGCCTCGCTGATACCGCGCGACGAGCGCCTGTGTACGGATTGCCACGCCCGCCTCGACAAGCTGAAACGGGGTGCCGAGGTCCAGAACGCCGCGGACTTCGGCTCCAACCACCCCGAATTCCGCCTCGCGGTGCTGAGCGAGGACGCGATCGTGGCACCCGGGCAATGGCAGCCGCAGTGGCTCGACTCGAGCAACCCGGCGACGTTCAAAGAGAACTCGCACCTGAAGTTCTCTCATGCGCAACACCTCAACCCCAAGGGCATCAAGTCGCCCACGGGTGAGCGCGTCCTGCAGTGCGGCGACTGCCACCGCCCCAATTCCAGTGGCCGCCAAATGATGCCTATCCGAATGGAGACTCAATGCAGCGGTTGTCACAGCCTGCACTTCGACGAGCACGATCCCACGAGCGGTGTCCCGCACGGCAGCCTGCAGAGCATGTTCCGGGTCCTGCGCGAGCACTTCAGCCGTCAGTACCTGGAGTCGACCGGGCCGACGATGCGCACGCAGACTGATCGATTGCGCCGCCCCGGGCAGGAGGCCGTGCAGATGTCAATCGACGAGCAGCGCCGCGCGCGCGACTGGGCCGACATCCAGTCGCTGAAAATGGCTAGCGAGCTGCTCGAGAAGCGCGTGTGCGTCGACTGCCACGACGTCACCCGCGTGCTGGGAGCTACCGGATTCGACCAGTGGCAGGTGTCACCTGTCAGGCTGACACAGAACTGGATGCCGCGTGCGCGTTTCAATCATGCGGCCCATATCACTCAGCCCTGCACTTCATGTCACAACACCGCCGAGCGCTCCAAGCTCAGCAGCGACATCCTGATGCCGCGGATCGCGAAGTGCCGCGAGTGTCACGGGGATGCGGGCGACGCCAGCAAGCTCAGTTCCGACTGCGTGATGTGCCATCGGTTTCATCTGCCCAACCGGGGCCGTTTCGACCCGGAACCCCTCAAGGCGCGTGCCTCACGATGAAACGTGTACGTATCTTCATGTTGGCGTCTGTCCTGTCGGCAGCTGCGATGCAGTCGATCGCCCAGCAAGTCGATCCCAATTCCGGGTGTCCGCCGCAGGATTCCGAGCCCGTGCGACAGCGGCCCGGCGAGGAGCCGCCGGGGCGGCTGCAACCGGCCGAGTGCGATCCGACCCGTCTTCCCACGCCGTCCGCGTCGCCGTTGCCGGGCTCCATACCCGTGGACCGGTGGCGAATCATTGACTCGCTGGGGCATCCGGACAACCGGCTCGATCCGTATGCGACCAACAATCCACTGAAGGGAGACCGGCCCATCTGGGGACCCGACGGCTTTTCCGTACTCACGGTGAGCTCGAACTCGCTGCTGGAGTTGCGGCGCGTGCCGGCATCACCTGCTGAAGGCACGAACGCGCGGCAATTCTTCGACAGCCAGACAGCCACCATCGATGCTGTCCTGTACGAGGGTGACACGATATTCCGGCCGCCGGACTACCAGCTGCGCATCACTCCGACCTTCAACTACGCTTCGACGAGCACCGGGGCTGCCAACACAACCACAACCACCGTCGGAGCCCAGGCATTCTTCTTCGAGAAACACCTGCGTGACGTATCTGCTCAGTATGACTTCGACAGCGTGCGCATCGGCATTCAGCCGGTTACCAGCGACTTTCGCGGCTTCGTGTTCGCCGACCAGCCATTAGGGGTCCGCCTCTTTGGCACGCGCGACAACGACATCTACCAGTACAGCGTCGGCTGGTTCCGGCGGCTGCCGAAGAACGCGGCGCGGCAGAACGACCTCGGCGCCGGTATTCCGGCCAACGACCTGTTGATGGCCAACCTGTATGTGCAGGACCTCGGGAAAGCCGGACTGACATCGGAATTCGTCATGATCTATGACCGCAGCCGGGCCCCCGGCACGCGTGTCGTCCTCAACGATGCAAAGGCCACGTTCACGACGGGCGCACGCCACGACTACGATGTGGCGTACCTGGGCTACAGTGCCGACGGCCATATCGGCCGCCTGAATCTCACCGGCTCGCTGTATGAAGTCATTGGCCGCGAGTCCCAAGGGGAATTCACCGGCCGCACGTCAAGGGTTCAAGCCTCCTTCGCGGCGGTCGAGCTGTCGCGTGACTTTGACTGGATCAGGGTCCGCGTGTCCGGCCTGTACGCCTCCGGCGATGGGAATCCCCAGGATAACCAGAGCCGCGGCTTCGACGGCATCAACCAGTCGGCGATCTTTGCAGGTACCGACTCGACGTTCTTCATCCACCAGCGCCTGCCGCTGGTCGTGGGAGCAATCGATCTGAAACAACGTGATTCCCTGTTTCCTTCCCTGCGGTCGACCGCGGACACCGGCGAGTCGAACTTCACCAATCCCGGGCTCAATCTGCTCGGAGTCGGAAGCGACCTCGACCTCGCTCCCACGCTGCGTCTTTCATTCGACGTCGATCGCCTGGCGTTCGATCGTACGGACACGCTGCAGGCCCTTCTGAACGGTGCTACCGTGTCGCGCAATATCGGTACCGATGCATCCGTGGATGCCATCTACCGGCCCTTCAATTCGCAGAACGTGATTGCGCGCCTGTCCGTCGCAAAGCTGTTCCCAGTGCCTGCCGCCCGCAACCTCGTGGGCGGAGCCGCGCCTGTTTCAATGTTCTTAAACCTCGTGCTGACCTACTGAGCGAAATGACACCGTTGAGACACGTCCTGTTGCTCGCATTGATTCTCGCCCCGGCGCTGGTTGTGGCGGCGCCTCCGGCGCCGCACTTTGAGGCGGCACCGGCGGACCAGTCCCTGGCGGACGTCAACCGCAAAAGCCTGGGCTGTCTCGGCTGCCACGTGCGTACCGATGCACTGTCCATGCACGACAATCCCGCCGTAAAGCTCGGCTGCACGGACTGTCACGGCGGTGATGCGACTGTCATTCCACCAAAGGGCCTGGCACGGCTGGAGTTGGAATACGGCCGGCTTCGCGACCTCGCTCACGTTCTGCCCCGCTACCCGGAGGAATGGGGTTATCCCAAGAGCGCCAAGCCACCGCGCACCTACACGCTGCTCAATCGCGAATCGCCCGCCTTCATCCGCTTCGTGAACCCGGGTGACTACCGGGTTGCCACCCAGGCGTGCGGCGCCTGTCACCTGCCGATCATTGCAGCAGCACAGCGCAGCCTGATGTCAACAGCCGCCATGTTCTGGGGCGGAGCTTCCTACAACAACGGCGTACTGCCGTTCAAGCGCTACATCCTGGGCGAAGCCTATACGAGCAGCGGACAGGCGGCGGGCATCGAAGGCCCGCCTCTTCCCGATCCTGCGAGCGCGCTCTCGCTGCATGGAGTCATTCCGCGGCTGCAGGCTTTGCCACACTGGGAAACGGTCTCGCCGGCCGACAACTTCCGGGTATTCGAGCCCGGCGGACGGGTGACCGGCAACCGCTTCCCCGAGATCGCTCTTCCCAACATTACCGGCGGGCTGCAGAACCTGAACGAGCCGGGGCGCCCCGACCTGCACGTGTCCAATCGCGGGCCCGGAACCGCCGGGCGGGTGGCCATCCCGGTACTGAATCTCCACAAGACCCGGCTCAACGACCCCTACATGTGGTTCATCGGCACCAACGACCAACCCGGCGACTACCGCGGCTCCGGCTGCTCGGGTTGCCATGTCGTGTATGCCAACGATCGTGACGAGAAGCATTCCGGACCCTACGCGAAGTTCGGCAATGCCGGCGAGAGCCGAACCGTCGACCCGGTCATTCCCAAGCGCGAGTCCGGCCACCCGCTGAATCACCGCTTCACCCGGTCGATTCCCACGAGCCAGTGCATGGTCTGCCACATGCACCAGCCCAACGTATTCGTGAACTCCTTCATGGGCTACACCATGTGGGACTACGAGTCGGATGCTCCAGCCATGTGGCCTGAAAAACAGAAGTACCCGACGGCAGAGCAGATAAGAGAGGTCAACCAGAGAAACCCGGAAGGTGCGGCCCCGCGTGGGAAGTGGGCGGATGTGGACTTCCTGGAGCACGTGAGTGAGCTCAACCCGACTCTGCACGACACCCAGTTTGCCGACTACCACGGGCACGGCTGGAACTTCCGCGCCGTCTTCAAACGGGATCGTCACGGCAACCTGCTCGACGCCAAGGGCGCAACCGTCAGCGACGCTGATCCGCAGAAATTCAAGAAGGCCGTGCACATGGCCTCGATTCACATGGACAAGGGAATGCATTGCGTCGATTGTCACTACGCGCGCGACAGCCATGGAAACGGCTATATCTACGGAGAGGTTGCACAGGCGATCGAGATCGCTTGTGTCGACTGCCATGGAACGGCGGACGCCTATCCAACACTGCGCACGTCAGGTCCCGCCGCACCACCGTCCGGCACCGACCTGTCCCTGCTGCGCAATTCCGACGGCGCGAAGCGATTCGAATGGCGGGAAGGCAAGCTTTATCAGCGATCCATGGTGAATCCCGGGCAGGAGTGGCGCGTTCACCTGGTCAAGGACAGTGTCGATCCGCACTCGGGCGATTACAACGAACGCTCCGCGCGCGCCAAGCTGATGAGCCGCGACACGCACTCGCAGAACTGGGGCCTGCAGGTACCTCCCGACCAGCGCGCACATGGACCCAAGGACCTGGAGTGCTATTCCTGTCATACCTCCTGGACGACCAGTTGCGGCGGCTGTCATCTGCCGACCGAGACAAACTGGA
>Ga0307479_10007012_pt1 | contig 10378 bp, 10 predicted proteins | sample atmos_gasesECM4C_FD_203743 | JGI IMG/M metagenome (GOLD analysis project Ga0307479, IMG submission 203743) | Hardwood forest soil microbial communities from Morgan-Monroe State Forest, Indiana, United States - atmos_gasesECM4C_515 | ecosystem: Environmental > Terrestrial > Soil > Temperate...
ATCCTTACCCGGAGAACGTTGGGACCCCCCGCACACCCGTCAGAGCCCGCGTACCCTTGCTGCCTTCCGGCCCTGGGGGGGTTGGCGGGATAAACGCCGTGCGGGGGGTCAGGGGCCAGTCTAGCCAGCCGCGAGGGTGGTAGTGACGGCGGCGCGCGGATGGCCCAAATGCCGGTAAGCTATCCGGCGGAGGATTCGCCTAGTGGCCTAGGGCGCACGCTTGGAAAGCGTGTTGGGGAAACCCTCAAGAGTTCGAATCTCTTATCCTCCGCCAGTGTTCTGACCTTGGGAAATAGAAAACGGCCGACACCCGCCGTATGGGTCGGCGGGGTCGCCCGTCTCAGTTTCCGTCTCATTCGCTATCTGGGCCGCTTCCCGCCAGGGCAGCCCGGAGGTGTGCGATGGCGTCCTCCAGGTCGGCGAGGGCCTCGACGTCGCTGTGAGCCAGGCCGGCATCCACGATGGGCAGGATGATCGCGAGCGCCTCTCGCCGGACAGTGACCATATCGGTACTGTCGGGTGAACTGGTGGTTTGCCAGATCACCTGGCCGACTTGTCCGGCCACTTTCTGGCGGATGGCGTCGGTGATGTGCTGGTAGCGCGCGGCCATTTCGACGCTTGACCAGCCCATGATCGACATCACGGTCCGCAGCGGCACTTCGAGGAGCAGGAGGACAGTGGCCGCGGTGTGCCTGGCGTCATGTAGCCGGCCTTCGCGGAGGCCGGCCTCCTCTAGCAGCGACTTCCATTCGTGGTAGTCGGTGTTCGGGTTAAGGGCGCCGCCAGTCGGGCTTGCAAACACCCAGCCTTCGTCCTGCCAGAGCTGCCGGGCTGCAGCTTGGTCTGCGTCTTGCTGCGTGCGGTGTTCCCGGAGAAGGGTGGCGAGCTGCGAAGGCAGGCCGATGGTGCGCTTGCCTGCCTTCGACTTCACGCGGCGGGTCGCCTGCCTGATGTTGCGGCGCTGGGGGCAGTAGCCGGGGCTTGCGACCGCACGTGTCCCCGCAGCCGTGCTCGTACTTCGGCCTGAGCCGCCCGCCGCGCACCCTCATGGTGCCTTTGTCCAGGTCGACGTCGGACCACTGCAGCCCGAGCGCCTCCCCCTGCCGGAGTCCCAGCGCCAGCGCGATCGCCCACCGCGCGCTGTTCCGACGCCTAGCCGCCACCTCAAGGAGCTTGCGGATCTCCTCGACCTCGTCCGGTTCGACTTCCTCCTCCTCGCCGGGCGGCGGCGCTTTGGCGATCAGTGCTGGGTTGCTGCCCAGGTGGCCGCGCCGAACCGCCTCGTTGAGCGAAGCGCGGATTGTCCGCTGAATGTGATTGACGGTGCCTGCGGACAAGCCGCTCTCCAGCAGCTTGGCGTACAGCTTCTCCAGGTGCTCGGCATCGAGCTTGTCCAGCCAGTGCTCGCCGACGCCAGGGACCTGGTGCTTGCGGACGTCGACCTCGTAACCAGCCTGGGTGTTCTCGCTGACCGTCGGCGGCACCGCGATGTTCGTTACCCAGTGCTCGAGCCAGACGCCGACTTTCCACCGCTGGCTGGGCTTGCGCACACGGCCTTTGTCGCGTTCTTTCTCGAGGGCGCGGACTTTCGCAGTGACCTCCGACTGGGTCTTCCCCTCGCAGTGCCGACGATCTGGCTTGTCGTCGTCCCGGACTCCCATCGTCACGCGGCCATGCCATTTGCCGTCCCCGCCAAGGTAGATGCTCGACCGGCCGTTCGCGCTCCTTCATCCAGGCAACTCGGCACCTCCTCAGGCCGCGGCGATAGAAGCTGGGCACGCAGCTCTTACAAGCGTTAGCAGCATGACGAGTTCGCAGGCCCGGGCCGACGCAGCCAGCCGTCTTTCGAGGGGTCTTCGGGCCATCTCAGACGAAGCTTCAGGTGTGCTCCACGAAGAGGCAATCCGCATCTTCGAATCCGAGGGCCTGTCGTACAGACAAATCGCCAAGCGACTCGGGATCAGCAAGACCCTCGCCCACCAGATCATCAAGGCAAGAGAACTGGACTTAGACCAGACCAGCCAATCGACGTCAGCGGCACCCCGACGCCCAGCCAAACTGCCCGATGGGTCGTACACGAACGAATGTTCTCGGCGTCCGCGACTGGTCATGGGCAACGCTAAAGTCACGCCAAGATCGGGAGTCGCATCGCCCAGAGAAGGGACGGCCTTCTGGACCGGCACCGTGCCCCTTTCGTCCATAGTTGCGGAGGGGTTACACGGGTAGGAGGCTACTGACAGGTTCAGAGAAATTCCCTCATACTCGGAAGTACAATGGACCCGAGGGAGGAGTGGTCGTGACTATCGCTATTGAAGAGAAACGCCTGCGCGACCTGTTCGAGCGTGTAGAGGTCGTCGAGGATGTCGCCAGGACCCTCCCCGAAGGCGATGAGCGTCGGGCGAAGCTCCTGGCAGTGTCGGACGGCACACTCGCCGAGGAAGGCACCATCCGTCCGGTCATCGCGGCCAAGTTGCTCGGGCTGAGCGAGAAGACCATTCGTACCTGGGCTGCGGCGGGCGTGCTTACGATCGCTCGGCGGTCACCACGGCTGCTGCTGGATGTGCGCAGCGTCCATGCGGTCGGCCACCTGGTGACCGAGCTGCGTGCTGCTGGGCAGGACCGGGACCTCCTAGACCAGGTCTGGCGTCACCTAGCTGACGCGGCACTGCTGGAGCGCGACGACCTGAGCGAAAGTCTGGGTCAGATGCGCCGCGGGGAGGGGCGGGTACTCCGCCCGCTGCCGACCGACACTGCGCCTGGTAGCCGGTAGAGTACAGGGCGTGCCCACCGAAGTCCTAGCCACACCTCGAGCGGAACAACAGATAGCCGCACTTGACCACACATATGTCAAGACGTTCAACGAGTTCCTGGATGACCTAGCGGCCCAGGGCTGCAGGGCACTCGGTTATCGGCTAAGCGGCCCCGCACCCATAGACCACATCTGCGTTAAGCACCTTCGAGGAACTTTAAGAGTCGTCGTCGCCTTCGATACTCTTGAGCGTGCCTGGATCCTGCTCGTTGGTCCTCATGACGATCAGCAACCAATCCTCAACATCTACGCCGAGCTGTACCGCCTTCTGGGCGTCGAACCGCCAGACGGAGCCGGCAGGAACAAGCCGCCTTGCTGCGACGATGACCAAGCTCTGCCACCTGTTCTCGGCGCTGCCGTAGCCGAGTTCGCCGAGCGTGCCGCCAAGGCACGAAAGACCAGGCGCCGTTAGACGTGACTATGCGGATGGCACCTCGGTGTTTGGCCGCGCGACTCCGACGATCGGGTTCATCCGCCTGGACTGCGCCCGTCCAGCGAGGTCGCAGGCCGCGCATAGCTATCCCGCACTCGGGTCGCCTCCTACCGTGCCTGATGCGCTAGCGCTCGGGGTGAGATCGAGCCGCCGAGGGTCGGGGAAACCGAGGCTGGTATAGCCAGGTGCGCGCTTGGCAAGCGAGCTGGCCAGGACGCCGGTCGCGATGTCGTAGTAGTCGTGGACCTCTGCGGTTGCCTTGCCGTCATAGGGACGCAGGATCCGCCCGGCGTACTGGACCAGGCGTGTCTTGTGAGCGATCGGCGCGGCGAGGAAGAGAGTGTCCAATGGCGGGCAGTCGAATCCTTCCCCCGCGTACGGTCCGGTGGCGACGGCGAGCAGGGGCGACCCGCCAGGCTGAGGCCTGAGCCGGTCGAGCGCTGCTGCCCGCGCCTTCACACCCATGCCGCCGCGCAGCACGACCGGGTCATGGCCCAATCCCTGCAGTGCGGTGGTGATCATGGTCAGGTGCGCGACCCAGTTGGTGAGTACCAGGCAGTTCCGGCCGTTGGCCACGGCCGCTGCTATGTCGCTGATGATCTGCCGGTTCCGCTGCTCGCTGGCGATGAGGTCCCGGTAGATCGCGGTCATGCCGCCTGGAGCGGACGGATCGGAGTCGCCGGTGTAGCAGTAATGAGTCGGGTGGACGTACAGCACCGGGGTAGGCCTGCCGGTGCCAGGTAGCGGCAGGGCCAATGGTCCTGACGGGTCGAGCGCGAGCACGATGGTGTGGCGTGCCGGTCCCACCTGCATGGCGATCAGGTCATCGAGCTTGTCGCGGCGGTACGGCGTGGCGGTCAGGCCCAGCCAGCGCCGGGCCGGGATCTGCTTGACCGCGTGCTCGAACGCGGCGGCGGGGACGTGGTGGCATTCGTCGGCGATCACCAGGCCGTACCCGGCGGTGAGCGCGGGGATGTCGCCGTGGCGGGCCAGGGTCTGCAGCGTGAGGATGTCGATGGTGCCGCGGAGCTTGGCCCGGCCGCCGCCGAGCTGCCCGGCCTTGATGCCGAGGAATTCGCTGATCCTGGCCCGCCACTGGTCCGCGAGCGCCTTGCGGTCGACTAGGACCAGAGTGGAGGTCTGGTGCGCGGCGATGACCGCGCAAGCGATCACCGTCTTGCCAGTGCCGGGCGGCGCGACCAGCATGCCGAGATCATGGGCAGAAAGGGCACGCACTGCCGCCTGCTGCGGACCGGTCAGGACCGCTGAGCAGGCGAATTTGTTGGCGGTACCGACTGACCGCTCATCGGTGACTTTGAGCGTGCTCCCTGCCTGTCCGGCGAGTTCGGTCACCGTGGCGAGCATGCCTCGCGGGAGGACCAGCCCACCGTCGATGGTCTCGTCAAAGAACTGAAGGAACCTGGGAACGCTCCAGGTGGAGGCGCGCATCCGCTGGCGTTCATAAAACAGCGGGTTGTGCATCGAGGCGGCGTGCCGCAGCGAAGCGGCCAGCGCGGGCGTCAGGTCGCCGAGCTCGACGCGGATGCCTGCGCCGAGGCGCGTGTGAACCACTGCCGTCACCAGCGGACGAATCTCGGTCGAGACCGGCAAGGTGAGCCGGGTAACTTCGCTGCCCGCCGGGACCCGCCCGGCCTTGTCTGCGGCCCGGCTGACCTCCTTCGGTGTCATGCGGCCCAGCGTCGATAGATATGTCCACTGGTCGTTGTGCGGCTCAAGCGTCTGCAGGTCCAGGAAGACAGTCGCGCCGCGGTCACGGGCCGGCCTGTGCAGCGGCAGGGCGATCAGGTTCCCGACGCCCCCGGCGGGCAGCAGGTCCTGGGACGGGAACAGCCGGTCGTAGCTGGCCAGGTTCACCTTCCCGCGCAATGCCATCGCCTCGCGAAGCAGCCCGGTGCCCAGCCGCCGGGCGGTCTCAGCCGGGACCGGCGCGGTGAAGAACACCCACGCGTGCGCGCCCACCCCGGACCGTGACACCTCCAGCGCCACTGGTACCCGAAACGCTCGCCCAGCCTTGACGTACATCAGCGCGTCGACAAACGCATCCTGCCCGTCGAAGTCGGCAGCCATCCACCAGCAGCGGTCACCGTCCAGCAGCGGATACAACCCGACGTGCGCCTCGCCCTTGAGGTGCGCGGCGAGCACCCCGGCGGTGAGCGGCAGGTAGTCACGTTTGTCGTGCGGCACGCCTGCCTGCCAGCCGCCGCGGACCGCCGGGAGCCACCCTTTCTTCCCGGTGCGGAGATTCTCATACCGCGTCGCGTAGACGTCGGTGCGCGCCGCGAACAACGCTCCGAAAAACGCCACCTTCGCGTCGTTCGGCGAATCATGATGGACCGGCCCCGGCGGTGCCTCGAAAAAACCGGCCTGAGCGGGACCGGGTGGTGCGGCCTGTTTCTGAGTCAGCTCGAGCAACCGCATCAGGCCCGCGTTCTCCACACGCAGCCGAGCCACCTCGTCATGTACAACCGCAGGAATCTCGCTCACGCAAACACCCTATGTACCCGGCGACCGTGCGCCCCCAGGCAGCTTCACCGCAACTGCGGTAGCTGGCGGGATCGCGAACGGTGACCTGCCGTGCGGGAGCCTGCATAGTCGGGCGGCGACCCCGTCCGTCTCAATTTCCGTCTCATTTCGCGAGTGTTCAGCGGCGGCCGGGACCGTCCCGCTCAGTTCTGTCGCGCCTGGTCACGCACACTCCCGGCTGCCACCGAACGGCCGGCCACAGAATTGGAAAGCGTGTTGGGAAACCCTCAAGAGTTCGAATCTCTTATCCTCCACCAACGCTCTGACCAGGGAAAGATAGAAAACGGGCGATACCCGCCGTAGGCCGGCGGGGCCGCCTGTCTAAATTCTCCGTCTCAATCGCTGTCTGGGACCGCGAGCGCCTCCCGCCGGACCATGATCGAGGCTGCTGCGCGCGCGGTCTCAATTGCGGCCCTCACTGGCTGATTTCACGTATTCCGCTCCCCGGCGTTCTCCGCGTAGCTCAAGCTTTCCCTCCTTCGCGAGGCGTCGCAGCAGACGGCTTGCCTGGTCCGGAGTGAGTGCGCACAGGTCAGCGGCTTCGGTCCGGGTGATCTGGCCGTGGGCGTCGACGTATTGCAGGACCATCTGTTCCTGTTGCAGTGGCTCAAAGCCGTGCACACGGACGTAACCGGCCGGGGCGTCGAGCACGCGGTAGACTGCCGCTGACAGATGCCAGCTTCGGCCTTTTCCTTCGCCCCGTGCCTCTACCCAGCCCCGTTCAACCATACGGGCGAGAATGTTCCGAGTCTCCGCGTCAGTTCGCTGCACTACGTGCGCAAGCTCAGGGGTGGTTGCCCGGCGCTCCCACATCAGTTCTGCGAGTACCTGCAGTTCCGCGAGACTGAGTGGCATCCCTTGCTGATTCTCCTGCTCCAGGACCCACCTTGTCATGGACAAGTTGGCCGGCCCTCCCGGCAGGACGGCAACGACATGGGCATCGGAGCTTCTCCCGTAGTCGGGCGCTGGCCGACCGACCCGGAGTTGCTCCGCAAACATCCGATTGATCCCGCGTCCGGTTCGCTCCACGAGGCCAGTGCGCTTGAACGCATCTGCAAGCAGCGGGCTGCGTGGATGCGGTGGCGCGACGAGCAGGTTGTCCAGCCTTATGCCAGTCGGGAAGCCTCCGGGGCTGGAGATCTCCAGTTGTTCCTCGCTCCATTGCACGTGAACAGCGCCACGCTGCGTGTAGTCACGGTGGATGAGAGCGTTGGCAAGAGCCTCGCGGAATGCGGTCTCGGAATAGGTGGATATCGCCACGCGAAACAGCCCGAATTGCAGCTCTTCCTCGCTGTTCCGGGCCTGAAACCTGGCGAACATCTCCTCGGCAAGCCGCAGCAAAGGGTACGGGAGGAAGTCGTTGACTTCGACCTCAAGTCCCCTGAGCACCTGGAACGCCGCCTCATGAGTCGGCAAGAAGCGCCGCAGCGCCTCGGATCGACCGAACAAAAGGAGAGCTCCCGCCGTGACCTCAGTCTCGGTCCGCAAGAGCCCCAGCGCGCTGGCAATCTCACGATCAGACAGCGAGGCAAGCAGGCGATCGGCCTGATCACCCGCCGACGCTGTCAGCCGCCTGAGCCGCTCGAACTCCAGTGGGTCAAGATCTGCCCAGACGGCACCCCCGATGCGCAGGCCAGCCCAGTCCACGGCGCCGCGGTCCACCTCGTGCGCGAGCATCTCGTGGGCGTGATATGGAACACAGGTCGGCCGACCGTCACCAGCGATGGCCCGCCGCACGTAGGTGCCCCTCGTCGTTCCCACCACACGCGGGCTATCCGGCACCTCCACGACCAAGACTTCCGCATCTTCCACCCGGACGATCCCCACGACCACGGAAAGTGCAGGTTGCGTCATATTCGCGATCGACGCCTGGACCCGCAGCGGATCGGTGCGCCCGGTCTCGTGCCGGGGCCGAGCGCCACTGACCATCCCGTCGTCCTCGACGCCTACCAGTAGCACACCGCCGGTCCCGTTGGCGAGACATACCACCGCCTCGACCAAGTCGCGGTCGTTCAGCCGATCGCGCTGCTCGCCCTTGAACTCGACCCGATAGGTCTCCCCGTCAGCGATCCACCGCGCGACACGCGCAGGCAAATCCGCCTGATCTGATGGCATCCCCATGCCCCAGCTCCTTTTGCGCGAGGTTATGCGACGCTGTTCAAACCATATCGTCAAACGCGCATAACTTTACGCGCCCGCGCATAACGGCTCACCGCCGTTGGCGCCTCAGGCACCAGGCGACCGTCGCTACTTTCCGTACCGAGCGCTATATGAGTGACCAATGACGTGCCGTCGCGCCGACTGCCAGATACCAGCCATCGGGCGGGGGCCTCGACGCCGCTGTGCTCGCAGACCTGCGGGAACGCTACGACGAGGCGATCAGGACCGGGATCATCCACAACCGGCTCCGGGACTGGGACGGCGGCGGGACCCACCCCGGCTACCGCGGTTGCCGCGACCGGCCTGATCGCCGGCGCGATCGCGGTCCCGGCCGGGATCGCCCGGCATCACGCTATCCTGCCCGTCATGGCCAACGGCGCACAGCTGGCGCTACCACCGGCGTTCTACAGCGTTTACACCCCAACAGAGCTGGTGCTGCTGACACTAGCTGGCCCGGTCATCGCGATCGCCGGCGCGCTCGCCCCGGCCAGCTGGGCGGCGCGAACGCCTACAGCGCTCGCGCTGCGCGCGGAGTAAGCGGTGCGCTCGCAAGCTAATCCCGAATCGCCCGGCGGCCGGCACAGGAGGCCAGGTGCGGAGCCTGCGGCTGGCTACCCCATCGGGCGCGAACGGGCGGAGAGGCTAGCGGCAATGCGCCGGGAAGCGCCCACTGCGAGAAGCGTGCCCGGGCAGCAGCGGGCCGGGTTCCGCGGTGCGCTGCGATCAGAGCTCACCAAGATCCGCACGGTCCGTTCGACATACTGGAACCTGGCGGCAATGATCGCCATCACCGTGATCATCGGTGTTCTCGCCTGCGCGCTCACCGGGCCCGGCGCGGTCGGGCCGGGCTACGACCCGACCTACCTCAGCCTGGAGGGTTTCGTCTTCGGCCAGCTCATCATCGCGGTGTTGGGGGTGTTGACTTTCACCTCGGAATACTCCACCGGAATGATCCACATGTCGCTGACAGTGCAGCCACGGCGGAAGACCGTCTTCGCGGCCAAAGCCGTGGCGGTCGCGATCCTCGCGCTGGCCGCCGGGCTGGCCGCGTCCTTCGCCTCGTTCCTGCTCGGCCAGACCATCCTGGCCAGACGGGATCTCGGCACCAGCCTCAGCCAGCCGCACGTGTTGCGCGCGGTCATCGGCGCAGGACTGTTTCTGGCGGTCTCCGGCCTGCTGGCCCTCGGGCTCGGCGCCGTCTTCCGGTCCACCGCAGCCGCCAGCACCATGGCGATCGTGGTGCTGTTCGTGTCGCTCCCCCTGGAAACGTTCCTGCCCAGCACCGCGCAGACGGTCGTGGACAGGTGGATCCCGCTCAACGCGGGCAGCCAGATCTGGTCCACCGTCAGCGTTCCCAGCGCTCACCAGTTCTCGCCCTGGGCTGGCTTCGCCGTGTTCACCGCCTATGCGGTCGCGTTTCTCGGGATCGGGCTGGTCCGCTTCCTCTGGCGCGATGCCTGAACTTGCTGTCGCGGACCGGCAGAACGAGTGTGATGGCACCAGCACGCTTTCGCCTCGGCATAGGGTTGGCGGCATGGCGCTGCGACTTGTCCAAATTGCTATGAATGCCCGGGATGACTCCGCGGTCGGCCGGTTCTGGGCGGACGCGCTCGGCTGGGATGTTGCGAGCGAGGAACCCGGCGTGACCAACGTCGAACCCGTTGGCTTCACCTATCCGGACCCCATAGCCGTGTGCATCGACGTCATTGCCGTCCCGGAACCCAAAACGGTGAAGAACCGCGTGCACATCGATCTGGCCACCACCTCTGCGGCTCATCAGGCGGACCTGGTCGCGCGTCTGCGCGATCTCGGCGCGACGCCCGCCGACGTGGGCCAGGGCGACGTGCCGTGGACGGTCCTTGCCGACCCGGAGGGCAACGAGTTCTGCGTGCTGGAGCCTCGACCGATCTACCGGGACACCGGGCCGGTGGCCGCGGTAGTGGTCGACTGTGCGGATCCGCGGTCGATGGCCCGCTTCTGGGGCGAGGCGATGGACTGGACCGTGCACGAGGTGACCGGCGACCATGCGACGCTACGCTCCGCCAAGGGCGTCGGCCCGTATCTGGAGTTTGTCCGCACGCCCGACGTGAAGACCGTTAAGAACCGCGTCCATCTCGACCTGCGGCCGTACCTCGGTGACGATCAAGCGGCGGAGGTGGCCCGGCTGCGGGCTCTCGGCGCCGCCGACATCGACCTCGGACAGGGCGATGTCCCGTGGACCTGCCTCGTCGACCCGGAGGGCAACGAGTTCGACGTCCTTACCCCGCGCTGACGTTTCAATCGCGGGCGTTCAGCGGCGGCCGGTACCATACGCTATCGACCCGCCGAGACACAGGGGCAGTCAGCATGATCAACGCCGAGCCTGGCACCGTCTTCGTCACCGGCGCGAGCAGCGGCTTCGGAGCCGCGATCGCGCGCCGGTTCGCGACCGC
>Ga0307479_10007013_pt1 | contig 10377 bp, 10 predicted proteins | sample atmos_gasesECM4C_FD_203743 | JGI IMG/M metagenome (GOLD analysis project Ga0307479, IMG submission 203743) | Hardwood forest soil microbial communities from Morgan-Monroe State Forest, Indiana, United States - atmos_gasesECM4C_515 | ecosystem: Environmental > Terrestrial > Soil > Temperate...
ATAGACCAGCACGAAGTCGCGATTCATGGGTTTGATCTCGAGAACCTCCCGGCGCAGGATCGGCGGAAACAGGAACGTGCGCTTGTTCTTCTTCACGGGCGCGGTGAAGAACGAAATCACCAGGTACGCATCGGCGCGCGGAGTCATCAGGCGCGTCACCAGTTTGGTAGCCGCCGCGTCCTTGCGGTACTCGCGCGGGTACGAGATCTCGGTATCAGTCAACAGGTGCTGGTTATCGATCGCGATCACGGGCAAGCCCAGCTTGTGCCCGACGTGGCAGGAGATCGGTTCGAAGTCGGTGATCACCAGGTCCACCGCCCAGTCCTCGGCTTTGCGTCCAAGCGCGGACCTTGTGCGCTGTGTGCGGCAGATGGGCAAGGTTGCGCAGGACGGTTTTGCCGTAGCGCACGCGGTTGTGCACGTAAGCAAGGCGCAAACCGTCAATTTCGGTAACTTCAAAGTCTTCTTTCAGATTGCGGCATCCCCGGTCGAACGATGCCACGTGCACCCGGTGTCCCTGGGCTTCGAGGTGGGTGATGATTTCGCGGGCGCGTGTGGAGTGTCCCGAGCCTTCTCCGTTCACGCCATAGAGGATGTTGGCCATGCCGGTTCTACGAGTAAAGCGGTTATGCTCTCACAAGTCTCAGCGTCGCGGACCGTCCGCGCAAATTCCTTCTCCGCCCCGACCACCCTCCGATCACCTCCCGATCCCCATCGATGTTGTCATTCCGACACCCGAGCGCAGCGAAGCAGGAGGAATCCGCTGTTCATTGCCGGTGCAACCGCCCGAAGCCGACTCTTCCCCGGCAAGACCTCGTGTCCCGACACATCTCGCCCCTGTAACCGACCAGACAATACCGATCCCCACCGTCCGAAGCTATCATCCCATCATTGCGGAGGGTGCTCTCTCGATCCTCGGGCGGAGAAACGATCGCGACCTTCTCGGATTTCACCGCTCCAGGTATCCATCTCGACGAGCTACGGCTCAAGCCCATAATTGAGGAGAAACTTCAGGAATGACACACAAGAAGCTTTTGAGCTTGCTACCTTCCGCAGCCTTGGTGCTGGCGCTGGCGGCCCCAGCGGCGGCCAGGAGCGGAGCACCCAGCCCTTCTCCGGCACCCAGCCCGAAACCGGCCGCAGCCGCGCCAGTTCCGCCCGAGCGCCATCCGAAAATTCGGGAAGCCATCGCCGCCCTACGTGCCTCCAAGGAAGACCTGGAACATGCGGCACATGACTTCGGTGGCCACCGCGTCGAAGCCATCCGCGCCATCGACGAGGCCATCCGCCAGCTGGAAGTCTGCCTCAAGTACGACAAGGACTAACTCCCTTTCACCCCGAGCCCCAAAGAGGACGGCTTCGGGCCGTCCTCATTTTTTCCGCTAATATGGCTATGTGCCGACCCGGGCCCCCGCAAAATCCAAAATCACTGTTCTTGAGTCCAGCCATCTGCAGAAACTTCCCTGGCTGATCCACGGTTTTTCCACCCGTCATGGCGGCCACTCGCGTGTGTACGGCGAGAAAGCGCTCAATCTCGGCTTCACGGAGCACGACTCGAAGCTCGCCGTCGCGTCGAATCGCGCGGCGTTCCTTAAGAAGGTCGGAGCCCACGGCAGCCGGCCCTGGCCCTTGATAACTCTGCGACAGGTTCACTCTGACCTCATTCATGCCATGACGACTCCGCCCGCTACACTCCCCGTGGCAGACGGTCTGATCACGGCTACACCCGGCCTTCTGCTCGCGGTGCAGACGGCCGACTGCCTGCCTGTGATCGTCGTCGACAAGAAGCATCGAGCCGTCGGCGTGTTTCATGCCGGCTGGCGGGGAACGGTCAAGCGCATCGTGGAAAAAGGAGTCGGAGAGATGCACCGCCATTTCGGAACCCGCCCGCGTGATTTGGCGGCGGCCATCGGACCAGGCGTTCACAACTGCTGTTACACGGTAGGAGCCGAAGTTCGCGATAACTTCGAATCGCAGTTTGCCTACGCGGCCGAACTCTTCCACGAAGTTGAAGAATCCGATCCCGTCCGGGAAAAATATCCGATGTTGTTCCTGACCGCCCGCGCCCCCGGACACAGTACGCTTCCCAAAAAGATCTTCCTCAACCTGGTCGAGGCCAACCGCCGCCAGTTGCTCGACGTCGGCGTGCCAGCAAAAAACATCGAAGCCTCCCCGCTATGCACCTCCTGCAGGACGGACCTCTTGTTTTCGCATCGCGCAGAAGAAGGGGTTACCGGGCGCATGATGGGAGTAGCAGGCATCAAGCCACCGATCAACTCCAGGAAGTAGTTCTGAACACAAAAACCCGCTGCCACCCAAAACCTAAGGCCTAAGACCCAACACCTGAGACCCAACACCCAACACCCAAAACCTAAGACCTGAAACCTGAGACCTGACACAAAACACCTGCTCTTCAAAACTGCAGTCCCTGCGCCCGCGCCAGGAATCCCGCCAGAGGCGCCAGCTTCTTCGCCGCCGCCGTAACTTCGTTCATGAACCGCCCATCGCAAACTTGCGCGTCGGTGAATTCAATGCTGGCCACGAAGTCCTGCCGTTTCAGATCCTCGATCATGGGATGGTCTTCGCTGTATCCCCGTGGCGGTCGCGTCAGGGTTCCGCCTTCAAGTTCGATGCTGCGCTTGGCCTTCTCCCAGTCTGCTGCTTTCCACGCGACCGCATCGCGAATTTTTGCCAGCGAGCGCCGGTCGGGATGCCAGGCTCCCGCCGCAAGCAAACTCGTTCCCGGATTGAGTTGCAGGAAGTACCCCGCGCCGTGCACGTCCTCGCTGGCGCTGGCGTGCGGGAAGTTCATCCCGACATAGGATTTATAAGGACTCTTGTCGGGCGAAAAACGCATGTCGCGATAAATGCGCATCAGCGATCCGCCGTGAGGCTTTGCGTTCACCACGATCCACGGACTCACTTCCCGCATGCGAAATCCAAAGTCGGTGAGAAACCGCAAGCAGGGCTGCCGTACCGATTCCTCATAGCGCTCGCGGTTCTTCAGGAACCACTCGCGCCGGTTGTTGCGCTTGATCTGCTTGAGGAACTGAAACATGTCAGGCGTGAAATAGGCTTTCCCCATGAGTCACCAAGATGAAAATTTGCGAAGACTTAAGGACCAAGATAGAGATGCGATGAAAGAAGAAAAGGCGCGTCGAACTTGCCCCTTAACGGCCTGCGCGAAAAACGTCGACTTTCATCAGGGCATCCGCCTAGAGCTTGCGGATAAACTTGCGTTCTTCAATCGGTGCGTCCTTACTTGCAAGCAAGCGGAAAAAGCTTAGCGCGAAGCCAAGCAGGAAGGGCACGAGTTCACAGGCCGCGGAAAAACGAATGTAGCGCCGGCGTGCCGCCGGCTGTCCCGAGCGCGTCTCGCCCTCGCCATTGTTATCCTGGGAAGGGCACGAGTTCACTCGTGCCGCCAAGACTTTGAAAATATGTCGCGCTTTAGCGCCTGAGGTTGGCTTTCGTGACCACTTCGCGCAATTTCCCGCAGGCTTTGGGTCGGTTGGGTTAAGCCTATTGCGGTGGAGCGCTCGGAGCCGGCGGCGCTGGCGCAACCGCCGCGGCCTCGGCCCCGTGATTCACCAGGTCCTTCAACTCTTTGCTGGGCTTGAAGAACGGGATCTTCTTTGCCGGCACTTCCACGCGATCGCCGGTTTTGGGATTGCGTCCCACCCGCGGCTTGCGCTGCCGCGTGCGGAAGCTGCCGAAGCCGCGGATCTCGATCTTGTCGCCCACCCGAAGCGAGCGCACGATGCTGTCAAAGATCGTCTCCACAATCACTTCGCTGTCTTTGCGTGTGAGCTCCGCCAGACGGGAGACCTCATCGATCAGATCCGCTTTTGTCATACGTCTCTTGGCTCCGTGATGAAATTGACGAGTAGCCGCCCGGAGGGGTCGCGACCGCCGGCCCTCTGCCGGGGCCTGCATAACCTTCTCAAATTTCAGGTACTTCGCGCAAGTTCCGCGTTGAATAACCGTACTAGGCCTAAGGTCGCCTGTCGGGCACCCTACGGGGTGACCGTCAAGCGGGACTCATTCAGCTTGGTGGATCAGCCTGCCCAGCAAGGTTGGCCTAATTCGCACACAGAAAAGAGCTTAGCCTCATCCCCCAACACCCAAGACCTGACACCCGACACCCGCCTTTTCACTTCCACATGTAATAAAACCCCACGTGCTGGTCCATCAGCTTCTCGCGGGATGGGATCCAGTCGGAATAGTCGCCAAAAAGCAGGTCTGACAAGGTCTTACGGTCCTTCTCGGGCCTGACGATCACCGGTTCGCCTTTGATTCCAACGGACTTAGCCGTATCATCAACCGCCGTCTGAAAGTCCGCGAGCTGGTCGACCAGCTTCATTGGCAGCGCCTGCTGGCCCGTCCAGACTTTGCCATTGGCAATGGTCTTGACGTCCTCGAACTTCATCTTTCGGCCATCTGCCACGGCCTGGATGAACTGCACATGCATGTTATCGATCATGCCTTGCAGGTATTCGCGCTCGGCCGGGGTCATGTCGCGAGTCGGCGAGCCGGTGTCTTTGAACTCGCCGGCCTTCATCGTGATGTCCTTCAGCTTGGCCCACTGCAACAGTTCGGCGTAGTTCACCCACTGGGCAATCACGCCGATCGAGCCCACCACGCTGCCATTGTCGGCGTAAATCTTGTTGGTCGCGGATGAAACGTAGTACGCGCCACTCGCCCCGACACTTTCAATCGACGCCACAATGCGTTTCTTCTTCCCGTCGCGGATTCGCTTCACAGCGCGGTAGACTTCCTCCGACGCCGCCACACCGCCACCCGGAGAATTCACGTGCAGGACGATGGCCTTGATCGAATCATCGTCGGCAAACTTCTTGAGCTGTCCGACAACTGGATTAGGGCTGAGGATCACCCCGTCAAGATCCACCACCGCGATCTTGTCGCCAAACGACGTGAGGGAAGCATCCCTCCCGGCGTGCAGCGTGACGTAAACCAGGGCAAAGACCGCCAGCACGAAAAGGAAGAAGGCTCCTCCGCCGATCACGATCCAAAGCAGGGTGCGCGAACGTTTCTCTTCACTCATAGCTGATCGAATAGTTTAGCACCGAGCCGCGGCGCGACGCAGACCGGAACGACGGTGCATAATGGCCAACCATGCGACACGCAATCCTCGGTCCGGGCGGTGTGGGCGGGCTTATCGGAGCCTGCCTGGCAAAAGACGGTGCGCCGGTGACGATGGTCGTTCGGCCAGAATCGCTGGACAAGTATCCTCGCCAACTGCAACTCGAAAGCCCTTTCGGAAACTTCACCGTCGACGTCGAGAAATCAGCCCAGGTGCCGCCTGTGGACGTCCTCTGGATCACGGTGAAGGCCACCCAACTCGACACAGCGTTGCGCTCCATTCCGGCGGCCAATACCGCGGGCGCGATTGTCCCCTTGCTCAACGGCACCGACCACGTGCCGCTTCTCCGCTCGCGTTATGGCGCGGAACGGGTTCTTCCAGCCACGATTGCGGTGGAAACCGAGCGCGTAGCCCCCGGACATATCGTGCATCGCTCTCCGTTTGCCCGGTTGCACGTAACGTCGCAGGCGCGCCACCTTCTCGGCGCCACCGTCGAGCAATTTCAGCAGATGGGTTTCATCTGCCAGTGGATCGACAACGAGGCCACGCTGCTATGGAGCAAGCTGGCCTTGCTGGCTCCCCTGGCTCTGACCACCACTGCTGCAGCCGCGCCCAAAGGCGAAATCGCCGCCAGCCCGTACTGGAGGGTGCAACTCGTGTCGTGCGTACGCGAGGCTTGTACTGTAGCGAAAGCTGAGGGGGCGAAGGTCGATCCCCAAATCGGCCTGAACGCGCTCATGGGCCTGCCCGACGGCATGCGCAGCTCGATGCAAAAGGACATCGAGCAGGGGAACCCTCCCGAACTGGACGCCATCGCCGGCCCCATTCTGCGCGGTGGGGAGCGCCACGGCATCCCCGTGCTCGTGACCCGGGGACTGGTAACGATTGTCGAAGCCAAGGCCCGAGGTAAGAGTTAGCAGGTTGCCGAAAAGGCGGCCTCGCGACGCAGCGGGAACGGCACGAGTTCACAGGTTGCGGAAATTCGCTCTACTCCGCCAATGGCGCTCTCTACCTACCACTTTGTCATTCCGACGCGCGAGCGTAGCGAGGCAGGAGGAATCTGCTGTTCATCGTTAGATGCAACCGTTTGAGAGCATTGCGGGAAGGGCACGAGTTCACTCGTGCCACTAGGACTTCGAAAACACGCTGCGCTTTAGCGCCTGAGGTTGGCTTTGCCCCTGCTCACAGCATTTTCCCGCAGCTTGTTCGACGGTTTGCCCGCCGCGCTGCTGGGCTGACACCGCTCGCGCTTCCGATCACTTCTCCTTCAGATCAGCCCTTCGCGCACCCGCCGCAGAAAATCCTGCGCGTCCGACTCGGCGCGCTCGAGCATACGCGGATTTCCCTTGTATTCGAGCTGAGCTTCCTGCAAGACGATGTCCGCGGCATCCTTTGGCTTGAATCCCTTGGAGACGAGCTGGCGCATGCGCTCGGTGAAGCTGACAGGCTCAGCGGATTGCATGCGCGCGCCGTATTCGGCGCAATTGTGCTCGGTAAATTTTCCCGCAGCCAGCCGGTCGTAGGCGCTCTTCGCAGCGGGATCATTCAGCAGGGTGGGAACCGCCATGTTCCATTCACAATCAGAGCAGGTCCAGCCCTGAAAAGACTTCGTATTCGTCCACGTCTTCGACCGTGCCATTCCCGACAACGTCCCCTTCGCCTCTGCAGTTGCCAACGACCCCCGAATAGAGGAGGATACCTACCGAACGATGGAACTTCGTCCCCCTCACTCCTCTATTCGGGAATCCCGAAGAAGCACCCGGGTTCCCTTGAAAGTTGTGGTCAGCGTCGAGGGTAGCACCGACCATCTGACCTGTGAAGGCGAGACCATTGTAGTCAACTTGCATGGCGCTTCCTTGCTCACTGAAGTCGGTCTGCAGCGCGGCACGGAGGTTTCGATCCAGGTCTTCCTGACTGGCAAGAAAGCGCGCGCCCGGGTCGCTTACGTGGACCCCGCGAACCCGCTCCATTGTGGCATCGAGTTGCACGAACCGCAGAACATCTGGGGCGTGCCTCTTCCACCAGAAGACTGGACCGAGTCCAGCACCGACCGCGATCGCCGCTAGGGCAACTGAGCGACATCGCTCTTACGGCACCACCACCCGCATTGCGCCCCGGGCAGCGCCAACTTCAACTGGCGTGCGGCAAACATACTCTCCGTCGGCGTAGAGTTCCATGGACTGTTCCGTCTCCACGCGCACGCGTGGCGTCACAAAGTACTCCACTTCCCGGATTCCGAGATGCCTTCCGAAATACACGCTCGGAAAAACGCCCAGCAGCTTGAGCTTCGCAATATCGCGGATCACGCACACGTCGAGTTGTCCGTCGGCCATCTTCGCTCGGGGCGCAATCCGCATGCCTCCGCCGTAGACCGGGGTGTTCGCGAAGACGGCCGCCGTAACCGGCTGTTGGCTGCGTAGCGGGAACTCTCCAGCCGCGTCATCGTTTTGCGGCGTGCTGAGCTTCAAATGGAACGGGCGGAAGCCCAGCAGCGCTCCCGGCAAACTCAGCGCGTAGCCGCCGTGCGCGCGCAGCCAGCGCGGAAGAGCGTTGGCGCGGCGGGAGATTTCCCCGTCCAGCCCAACGCCGGCAACGCACGCGTAATAACGCCCTGGCGGAAGAGGGGCCTTGCCCGCGGGATCGAGCGGCGTGATCAGACCCAGATCGATGGTGCGGACATTGCCTCCGCCCGACGCAAACCTGCGCCACGCCGCCAGCGAGTCGCTCACGCGGTACAGCGCGAGCGCGCGAGCGAAATCATTGCCGCTGCCCGCGGGCACGACCAGCACAGGCAAACCAAGTTTCACCAGCGCGCCCAGGTGGCGGTGTACAGTCCCATCGCCGCCGAACACGAGAATCGCGTCCAGGCCCGCAGGATCGCCGGGCTGGCCGATCACCCACTCGGTATTCAGCCCCTGCTCGAACGGCTTGAGGTTCCGCGTGGACGAACCCAGTCCGAAGATGGCCGCAGCGCGCATTTTTCGCGCGACGAGACTACCAGAAAAACCCTCGCCCTCAGTGAACGTTTCAGGGCGAGCCGCGTATTCCAGCTTCGGAGCTGAAAGCTGATAGCTGTCAGCTGATCGCTATAATCAAACCGCATGTCCAACTTCGCTTCTGTCGACGAACAAATCGCCTACCTCAAGAAAGGCGCTGCCGAAATCATTCGTGAGTCGGAACTGCGCGCCAAGCTGGAAAAATCGCGCGCCACCGGCATGCCCCTTCGCGTCAAGCTCGGCATGGACCCCACCGCCCCCGACTTGCACCTCGGCCACACCGTCGTGTTGCGCAAGTTGAAGCACTTCCAGGACCTGGGTCACACCGTGATCTTCCTCATCGGCGACTTCACCGGCATGATCGGCGATCCCACGGGCCGCTCGGCCACGCGCCCGCCCCTAACCCGCGAGCAGATCGACCAGAATGCCGAGACCTATAAGGCGCAGGTCTTCAAGATTCTCGATTCCGCAAAGACCGTCGTCGACTTCAACAGCCGCTGGTTCTCGAAGTTCAGCGCGGAAGACATGATCCGCCTGACGGCCAAGTACACCGTCTCGCAGATGCTGGAACGCGAAGAGTTCCACAAGCGTTTTCACGAAGAAAAACCGATTGCCATGCACGAACTGCTCTACCCGCTGGCGCAGGGTTACGACTCGGTGGCGCTCGAGGCCGACGTGGAGCTGGGCGGCACCGACCAGAAATTCAACCTGCTGGTGGGCCGCGAACTGCAACGCGCCTACGGACAGGAATCGCAGGTCGTTCTGACCACGCCGATTCTGGAAGGCCTCGACGGCGTAAACAAGATGTCGAAGTCGCTCCGCAACGCGGTCGGAATCCACGAGCCGCCGCTCGAAATGTACGGAAAAATCATGTCGATCTCCGACGACATAATGTGGCGCTACTACGAGTTGCTGACCGACGTGCAGGTACCGGAGATTGCCAGGATGAAAAACGAAGTCGGTGCGGGCGCGGCGCACCCCATGACACTAAAGAAAGAGTTGGCGCGCCGCATCGTGGCCGAGTTTCATTCCGCAGAGAACGCAACAAAAGCCGGCGCGGATTGGGCAAAACAGTTCCAGAAGGACGAGGTGCCGGAAGATGTAGAAGAGGTCGCGGTTCCGCTCGAAAGCGTGGTGGGCGGCAGCACAAACCTCGAGATACAAGATCTCATCGACAATCCCGGATATATGCCCATTCCCAGTCGAGAGGTGCTAATTAGCGCGCCGTCCGCTAAGTTGATTAGAGTGGACAAATTGCTGGCGAAAGCCGGACTGGTTGAGTCAATCAGTGACGGTGTAAGGAAAATCAAGCAACGAGCGGTTCAAATCAACGGTCAGGTTCCTGGTTTACATCTTGCGGTGCCACTGCCAGTGCCGGAGATGACGATCCGGGTCGGGCGGAGGATAAAGAAGGTGCAGATTGTCGCGTGAGGGAAGATGCCAGAACTCGTTGGTGCCGTCCCCTGAAGGGGACTCCGCTCAAAACCTGCCACTTCTCCCGCACTTACGTGCGGGGCTAATCTCTGGCGTCGCGTTGCGACTCAACCCGCATTAGCTTTCCATAAAGCGCGCTAGATCGACCCGAAGACCCTCGCCTACCGCTCACGTTTGCGAGACTGATCGGCATACCCGCTCTGCCCAAACCCGGCCCTCGTACAATCGATCCCACCACGTCCCACCAATCGCACAACCCGCAGTCGCGCAGCGACGTCAGAGACTAGCCCGCACGTAAGTGCGGGGTAACGGTCCGCCACGATCCCGCCGAGTCCCTTCAGGGGACGCCACTCTACACCCACCTTCGGTCCAAGTAACCCTTCGCCCTGTGACAACCTGCACATACCTCGCCGTTCGCACCTGTTACTCAAGCCCCATGTCGCACACCTACTGCGCCCAATTCGTCCACGTGGTCTTCAGCACCAAAGAGCGGCGCGATCTGATCCCGCCTAACCTCGAACCGAGACTCATCCCCTACCTCGCGGAACTGTCAAAAAGTTTGGCCTGGATTCCCTCGCCATCGGCGGCACCGCGAACCATCTCCACATCCTGTCCTCCACCCCACCATGCCGTGGCCGAGGCCGTCCAGAAGATCAAGGCCAACTCTTCCCGCTGGCTGGGGGAACGAGGAATTCAATTCGAATGGCAAAAAGGAGACGGCGTATTCAGCGTCAGTCCGTCCATGCTCCCGACGGTCACCTCCTACATCGAGCATCAGCAAGGAGCACCACCGCAAACGAACGTTCGAGGACGAGTTCCTCGCGCTGTTGCGGAAATCTGGCG
>Ga0307479_10007014_pt1 | contig 10377 bp, 5 predicted proteins | sample atmos_gasesECM4C_FD_203743 | JGI IMG/M metagenome (GOLD analysis project Ga0307479, IMG submission 203743) | Hardwood forest soil microbial communities from Morgan-Monroe State Forest, Indiana, United States - atmos_gasesECM4C_515 | ecosystem: Environmental > Terrestrial > Soil > Temperate...
TGCGAGGAGTTGACCGTGGGAACAATCACACAGGCGTCGGCGACCTTCGCTGTATAACCACCGTCTCTTCCCACGATGCCCAGAACCGTTGCGCCAACCGATTTTGCGTAGTCGAGTGCACTCACCAGGTTCGGACTCACGTTCTTGGCCGCATCGCCGCCGCCTACGGAAAGGATAAAAACCGCATCTGTCGCCTTCAGACGGCTCCCTTTCAACCACGCTACGAAAACAGAGCCCCAGCCCTCGTCGTTCGTTCTCGCTGTGAGTTCGGACACGTTGTCGGTGGGCGCGTAGGCCTCGAGACCCGCGATTTTCCGGAAATCGTTGACGGCGTGTGAAGCGTTGCCCGCGCTGCCGCCAACGCCGAGAAAAAATAGCCGGCCTCCACGGTCGCGGACCGCGGCGAGAGTTGCCGCCAAATTCTCAATGCGATCGACGTCGAGGCTATCCACCACGGCCTTGACTTCGTCCAGGAACGTGTGAGTAAAAGTCGCCGTTGCTACCGATTCTGAAACCATATCTCTCCTCTCACCTGCGTGCTGGAACAGCCAGAAGTTCACTAATCTCGCGGAGACCGGAAAAAGAACCGATCTCGTAAAACCTCTCGGAAACTTCGGCCGCAGCAAGCTGATCGTCGGCCAGCAAATCCTGATAGACGCGCTCGAGGTCAAGAACTTCACTATCCGGATAGCGCTGGAACACGGTCGCGTCGAACACGCCCAGCCCGTAATCGATGTGGTGCATCTCAGGCGACGCTTTGCGCTTATCGTAAACGTGGATTCTGCCGCCGCTGAACTCAACATTGCTGCGATCAAAGAGACCGTGGTTGGCGTAAACGGTCATCAGGCCTGGCTTGTTCGATGAGGCGAATGCTTTCTCCACCGCGGCAAAGTTGCAGGTCAGATACGAATCTCCGTAGAGAACGAAAAAGGATTCATTCAAGAGGGGCAAGGCCTTGCGAATCGCGCCCGCGGTTCCCAATGGTTTTTCGCCATCCTGCGAATATCGAACTCGGACACCGAATTGCCTGCCGTCACCCACGAAGCTCGCGATCTGTTCGCCAAGAAACCCCGTGCATAGAAGAACTTCCGTGACGCCCTGAGATTCCAAGAGGCGCAATTGGTGAGCAATGAAGGGCTCGCCGTTAACGGGCAGCAGCGACTTAGGCGATGTTTCCGTCAAGGGACGCAATCGCGTTGCCAGGCCACCAGCCAGAATCGCCACAGGGATCATTCACACCGGACTGGTGCAACTCGACTGCCACCCAAATAGTTGTAACCCCTTGTGCTTCATCAAGCTGGCAAGATGGGTAGAGAGGCGATGGCATTACGTTACCCACCATATGTAAACGGCTTCCCACTGGGAAGCCTGACGGTAAGAATGATGCTATTCCTATAAGTTATTGATTACAAATATGTTATTCAAGAAATGGGCTTTCTCCGCTTCTTCTTTGTAAATTCAGCCTGACCACCCTACCGGGACACCCCCACCTGCCCATAAATTTGTGGATGGGGGGCCTCTGCGGTCACCCCATGAGAGCTGGAGGAAGGGAAAGCTTTGGGGTGGCTGAGGCGGTCTTGGGAAAACCTTTTCCATGGCCTCAGTAGGGTGCCATCGCCGAAAGACGCGTGCCGAGCGTCTCTTATTGGACCTTCACGGTGACTTTGGCGGTGCTTCTGCCGTACGGTCCGGTAGCGGTCAAAACATACGTAGTGGTGTCGGCAGGGCTCACGCTGACGCCCGTGTTTATGACAAGCCTATGGTGTATTATCCGATCCAGACCTTCGTAAACGCTGGCATCCATGAGATTTCACTCGCGCCGCTTCCCAATCCTCGGCGCAATCGCGTAATTCAATTGCACCAGCACGATGAACGCAATGCTCCAATTCGGGACGGCCAACCGCGCGTGGTAGACGGGCGACAAATCAACAGGCGTCTCTTCGGAAACCGGGCAGCGTGACACTTCCGCGACACTCGGACGCTGAAACAGGAGGCGCAAATCGCCGCCTGTAGCCACTTGAAGAAGGAGGAGAGTTTGGCCCCCGGGCTAGATTCGAACTAGCAACCCTTCGGTTAACAGCCGGGGAGTGCCAAACTCTAAATGCCTTATTCGGTGTCGCTTACGACCGGGAGCGCATTGAATCCCGACCCTCAGTTGGGCAACTTATTGAAGAGAAGAAAAGCGGCGGGAATCGAATTGCAGGATTGGCGCGCCTTTCTTTCTGGCCAATGGTTGCGATGAGGTTAACTCTAAACGCGCTCACGCAAAACCGGCGTATGCGGCACCCAGAATCATCTTAGTATTTATCGTCTGTGCCACCCGCCATTCGCTCATTCGCAGTGTGATTGAACCTGTTTCCCTTCGATTCTATTCCTCGTGGTGTCAGCTTCCTTACGCAAAGGTGCGACTGGGAAGTCCCTGCCTTCGACGGTAATGCTCTCACCTTTGAGCGTGGAAGACCATTCCGCTAGAGTCTTTAGCGCTCGACGATACAGTACGCACTTTTCATCTTTTGAGAGATCGGCGGAGTGCTCAAAGATGCGCGCAGCTTCGTATCGGCCAATATCGATAGCGGGATTAATCGCTAGCGACCTGTCAGCAAAGATGTTCGCCTCTTTCACCCGTTGCTCAGTATGTTCCGGCTCCTTCACGGCTCGCATCAGATAGATGATCGCGATCTGCCTGAGGATCACATCATCGCTGGGTTTGTTCTCCAGTGCGCTCACTCCTGTTTGAATGGATGTTTCGTAATGGCCGTTCTTACTTTCTTCGGCCATCTTCGTGATTATGTCACTCCTGCTTTCCCCTTGATGTTGTGCACCGACGCGTCCGCAGGCGATCAAAAGGAAACCAATGGTCAGCAAAAAGCAAGCACGCATGAATATCACCCCCACTAGTGTTGAGACAGCCGGGTGCCCCTGGTGCCGGTGTTGCACCTGGGGCTTTGACTTTTCGTCCATTTCCTTGCCCACTCTTACGTATTTCCCAGTGTCAATCCGGGATTCACACGTGTAATTCGGGGTCGTGTTATCAGGATACGTCCTCCCCGTCAGCCGATTCAACTGGTCGTAAGTGTAGTACCGGACAGATCACCTGCTGATAGACCCGGACATCTCGATGTGCTAACAACATTCTTGAAAATATTTCTTGACGTGCCGTACTTCATTTGCTACCGTACTTCCTGGGTAAGAGTGTGGAATCTCTCCCAAAGCGGCAGCTTGTCTGCCGCTCTTTTATTTCCAGTGCCACAAATTTCGCTCAGGATGTTGGGCTTCTCTCCCTTTCGCACTCTTTCCTTCTTGTCCGTTGGCGGAATCATCCTGTGCTAAGTTATTTGGAATCAACACTTGCGCAAGCCACGAAAGCGTATCAAAACAAAGGACTTTAACCTCCTTTAGAATCAACACTTCTATTCCTGCGCCGCAGTGTTGATTCTAAAGAACTTTAACTCCCTTTAGAATCAACACTTACAAAAACGCCTCGAAATGGCGGCCTCTAACTATCTTTAGAATCAACACTTATAAAAGTGTTCATTCTAAAGGACTTTAACTTCCTTTAAAATCAACACTTATGAAAAACAGCGGGGAGGGGTCCAGTTATTGTTAACTAGACTGCAATTGCCCCGCCTTCGCTTTTTCATCCGGGCCGTGAGCCTGGTAGAATCTCGCCTCGATGCTGGCCCTCATCATCCTGTGCATCCTCGTCACCTGGCTGTCCTGCGCCGCCGTCTGCATCGGCATCGGCTCGCTTCTCCTCCGCGCACTCTGCATCGCTTCCCCGTCCAGCCCCCTGGACCTCCCTGCCCCGGCCTCGTTGCGAACCGGTCAAACCGGCTCCTCCCTGCCGGCCTTCCAACGCTTCGGGCTTCTGGATTCCTTCTGGAGCGGCATCGCCATCATCACCGCTATCCTCCAGCTCTATCACTTCTTCAGGCCCATCGATCTCCTCGCCGTCTATTTGCTCCTCGGCTTGGGGCTGGCCGGATGGTTTTGGAATCGGACTTCGCTGCTGCAATACTGGCGCGAAAGGAAAGAGTCGCGGCCGGCGGCAGCGCTCCTGCACATCGCGGCTGCGGCCCTCGTCGCCTTTCGCTGCGCCGCTCTCGGCGAACACTACGACACCGGTTTGTACGGGGCGCAGGCCGTTCGCTGGTTCGTCACCTGTCCCCTGGTGCCCGGCCTCGGCAATTTGATGGGGCAGCTCGGATTTAATTCTTCCGTTTTTCTCTGGTTTGCGGCGCTGGACCAGGGCCCCTGGCGCGGTTTGGCGCACCATCTTTTCGACGGCTTTCTCATCGCCGCGCTCGTCGCTTCCATTATTCCGGCCGCTCTTCGTATCTTCTGGACCGAACGCATTTCTCCCATCGATTGGTTCCTCACGCTCCTCTTTGTCCCCGCCACCATCTGGGGCGCTACCAGCAAGATCGTCGGCACCAACACCGATCTCCCCGCCACGGTGGTCTGCGTTGTCGCCGCCGCCGCACTCTTCCGCGCTCTCGGTGGGGAATCCGCCCGCGCCGCAATGAACCGGGGGGATAACCACACTCTCGGCCTTGTGATTGCCATGTTGCTTTTTTCGCTGGCGGTCACGTTTAAGATTTCGAGTGCCGTGTTTGCGTTGCTGGCGTGGACCGTGGCGCTTGTGAAGTTGTGGTCGTTTGGCCGCAACGCTTCCTCAGCAAAACGGTGTGTGCTGTGGGCAGTGATTCTGTCTGCTGCGATTGTGCTCCCCTGGGTAGGGCGTGGCCTGGTGTTGACGGGTTATCCGTTTTTCCCGAGCACGGCTTTGTCGATTCCGGTGGATTGGAAAGTGCCGGCGCTCGAAACGCAACTGCAAGCGGATTTTGCGCGATCGTTTGCGCGCGTGCCGGAGCTTACTTTCGAATATGCACATGGGTGGCATTGGCTGCGGCCGTGGTTCCGGGAATTGCTGAGAGAAAGAGAAGGATTCTGGATCCCGCTTTTTTTCGTGCTGGCGGGTGGCATCGCGGGAATCATTCCAATGGCGCGCGGAAATCGCGGTTCGCTTCCGCAATGGCTCTGGCTTCTCGTGCCTTCGCTGGGTGGTTTGATTTTTTGGTTTTTCGAGGCGCCGGCAATGCGTTTCGGCGAGCCGCTGATTTGGACGGCGGGAGCGACGCTGGGAACTTTTGCCGCTCTTCATTTTCTCAACCAACCGGGCAGGATCCGGATCGCGTTGGCAGGCTTGCTATTGTTAACCGCTTGGGCAGCGCACCCGCGGCTTTTTTGGAGTTCGTACTTCCGTCCAAGCGTTGGCGTTCGAACGTTCCTGCGACTGCCGGAGGCGAAGCTGAGGGCGCAGCAAACCACCTCCGGGCTGGCGGTCAACGTGCCGGTGGAGACAAATCAATGCTGGGATGCGCCGCTGCCCTGTTCTTTTTATTTCCGCGACACGCTGCACCTGCGGCAGCCGGGGAAATTAGAACGGGGATTTGCTTCCGGAGAATCAGGCAGAGCAGTGATGTGGAAGTGAGCGGATGAGGGCGCGCGATGACCAGCGGCCCGGCCGAACCAATTTCCAGCCAGTACTAACAAATAATTTACTTGCGTAAATAACTAAATATAATTAGAGTACAACGACTGCGAGTGGTTAGTACAGCTATCCGTTGGGTCCCAGACTATTTCCGTGCCTGGCACCGGCAGCCGAACCGGCTGATCCAGCGACACCCCGGTTCCTGAACTGGCGGTCACCCTCTCCGCCGCGAGACTGACTGCGCCAGAAATGCAGAAGCAAGGAGGCAAGTCCGATGCGCCCCAGCCCGCGAGGAATTTCCCCAATCCGGGAGGTCCAGCCCATCCGGTTGACAACGGAAATCACCATCCATTTGACGCCGTTCGATCAGAAGGAGTACCGGCAATTGATCGAGGCGCGGGGCGAAACGATACAGGACACCGTGACACGGCTGAAGCCCGCATTGGGGCTCTCGAATGCAGTGGATGCCGGTTGCGGCACCGGTTTTTTTTCGCTAACGCTGGCAGAGTGCGGCCTGAATGTTTGCGGATTCGACGCGCGAGGAGAAAACGTGGCGGAAGCGCGGCGGCGGTTTCCGCACATCCCGTTCGAACAGGGCGACATCGAGGAGCGCGCGATCCTGCAACTGGGCCGATTTGATTTTGTGCTGTGCTTCGGATTGCTTTATCACCTGGAAAATCCACTGCTGGCGATTCGCCATCTGCGAGGGCTCACGGAGAAATGTTTGTTGCTCGAAAGCATGTGCTTGCCGGAGGAAAAGCCGTCGATGCTGCTGCGCGGGGAGCCGCGCCAACAAGATCAGAGCCTTACCGATGTGGCTTGCTATCCGAGCGAGGGCAGCCTGGTGAAGATGCTGTACCGCGCCGGATTTGCGGCGGTATACCGCGTGATCTCGCTGCCCGATCACGAAGACTTTCGCGAGACGACGGAACACGCGCGGCGCCGCACCGTGTTGCTGGCTTCCTCTGTAGCGATCGACGTGGCCGGGTTCCGGCTGATTCCCGAGCCCAATGAAACAGAAGATCCCTGGGCAAAGAAGGCTTCGGCAACGGCCACGCTGCCACAGCGAATCGGACGATTCCTGGCCAGCCCCGCGCGCAGAAAATACATCACGCTGGCGAATCGCGGCCGGCGCATTTTTCCAGGGATGCCGATTCTCTTGCGGCTGCCCTTCGGCGCGTGGTGGCTGGCGGAGAAAAGCGCGCTCGATCACGAACTGATCTACAACGAGTTCGAACAGATGGAGACGCGGTTCGTCGAGCGACTGCTGCGGCCGGGCATGACGGTCATTGATGCCGGCGCGCACCATGGGCTGTACACGTTGCTGGCATCCAAGCGCGTCGGGCGAAAAGGGCGCGTGATCGCGTTCGAGCCGTCTCCCTGCGAGTGCCGCAGGCTGGAGAAACACCTGCGCTGGAATCGCTGCTCCAATGTGCAGCTCATGCCCTGCGCCCTTGGAGATGAACGGAGCGAGACCGACTTTTATCTTGTCGAGGGATCCCAGGATTGGTGTAACAGCCTCCGGCCTCCCTCGGTGGACGAACCGACGAAAACAGTGCGGGTTTCCGTTCGCCGGCTGGATGACACGCTCGAGGAATTGGACGTTTCAAAAGTAGATTTCATCAAACTGGACGTGGAAGGGGCGGAGCTGTCCGTGCTGTACGGCGTGATGCGGGTATTGCTGAGAGGGTCGCGGCCGGCGATTCTGGCGGAAGTGCAGGACGTTCGAACGCAGCCGTGGGGCTACGCCGCTCGAGAAATCATCCAATTCCTGATTTGCATGCACTACCGCTGGTTCGCGATTGCGGCGAAGGGCGCGCTGCTGCCCATTTCCTGCGATCAGGAAACGTACGATGCAAACCTGGTGGCGCTGCCGGTGGAGCGCACGGAGGAATTCCTCAGCCTCCTGGGGCAGAAATAGAACGACTCCGCAGGAGGATGAGAATCGTAGTCCTGCGGTGACCGAGGTCATTCTATCGGGCGTCGCTGGTGCCGTCCTGCAGCCGTGCTCAACGTCAGCACTGTCGAGATGGGGAGGAGGTACCAGAGCTTGCGGAGCGGGTAATGGGCTTACGCGACGCGTTCGCGGTTGTGGCTAAAAGCCGAGAACTGATGACGGGTTGCTGCTTCATACAGCCCTAAGACTTACAGGCATTTGGAACCGACTTTGCTACTCAGATGTAGCTAAAAAACCTATAGTGTTCCCGGTATTCTGGTCGAAGGCTTGGCCCACGATTTGTCCCTGACCATTAATGTCATTAGCAACGAGCAAACGCACAGTCGAGCCGGCCGCGATCAGGGTATTGAGATCCGTCATTACTCCGTTTTGCCAGACGAAGGCCCGGCAGACCCCTTTCTGATTACACGACTGACCTACCACCTGGCCATTGTCGTTGATCCCGAAGGCCACGCTCGAAAAGTCCCCGGGCACTGTGCCCAGGTCAGTCATCACGCCGTTCTGCCACAGAAAGGCATGCGCGGTGCCGCTAGGCAGGCCCGAAAACCCAACTATTTGACCTTGCCCATTGATCGCGAAAGCGACGTTGTTCCTCACGCCACCAAGGCTGCCCAGGTCGGTCGGCGAGCCGTTCTGCCACAGCAGAGCGTGAACGCCGATTGACGGCGATAGCGGCGCGCAGGGTCCTGACCCGCCGACCACTTGGCCGTTGTCGTTGATTGCGACGGCTACTGAGATGGCGTCATTGCCAAACGGAGGCAACTGCGACTGAATCTCGCCGTTCGGGCCCCAGATGACAGCATGGTAATCGAACACTTGTGGGCGGACGCAGGTTGGGTCTTGATTGCCAGTCTCCGCAAACCCGACTACCTGCCCCAGGTTATTAACGCCGAAGGCCTCGGAGATATTGCCCCCGAGTGTGGGGAGCTGGGTCAGTACGCCGTTTTGCCATTTAAAACCCAGGGTGATCAAGTTCTTCCCACTGCAAAGCGGCTTAGTCTCGGAGGGTCCACACGTATAATTCCACCCCTCCCGGAATGGATCATCTTTGGAAGTTTGAGAGAAACCCACGAGCAGGCCCTGGTTGTTCTTGGCTGGAAACCCTACAGCGCTGTTGGGCCCTCCGAGTGTGCCCAGGTCAGTAATTACGCCGTTTAGCCACCGGACTGCGTGCTCTTCCGGGCCTCCCGGCAGATTAGCGAAGCCGGCTATCAAGCCTTTATTGTTAATGCTCTCGGCGGAGCCAACCTTACCGCCCAGGGTTGCAAGTTCCGTGACCGTATATTGTCCACTTGAAGCGTGGGCGGCTCGGAATTGCATGCAAACAAATGCGACGACGAATGGCAGAAATGTGAACAGATAACGGCGCGCCATGAGGACTCTGATTCCTTTCATTTAATGTTCTCCTTTTCTGTTTTTCTTGAACCTGAGGGAACTGAAACTCACCCCCTACCTTATCTGTGATGTCGATTGCTCCAAACCGAGAGCGAAGACTCAGCAAGCGCCGATGCGATTTTTTGAGGTCATGACGAGCCTTTCATTTCCGCTGTGCGAGCTTTTTCAGCAATGCCGTTATTCGTTTTGGCCTCAAATCCACTACGCCACTTAGCGGCGAAATTTGAACTACCTTAGGAACACAACCCTTGGTTGGGAGCCAGCATGCTCGCGCAGTTGCTTTCGGCCTCAGGCCAAACTACGAACAGCGTGGCGAGCTTGTTTTTAGATTGTCTTTGCCTGAAAGTCCTGAGGAAAAACTGAAATCACAGTGGGGTTTTGGTGAGGGTGGGCGCTCGGCCAAGCGAACTCTCCGTCTGCCATTTTGGACAACGGGTTTATAATTCTGCTACTTACGCTGGATGGAGGGGGTCGTGAATGGCGACTTCCAAGTGGGACCCTGGCTGGTTGCGCCCAGCCTGAACTGCATCTCCAACGAAGGCACGATCGTTCGTCTGGAGCCAAAGGTGATGAAGGTATTGCTTTGCCTGGCCCAGCACGCTGGCGAAACCCTCCCCAAGGAAACAATCTTTCACGCAGTGTGGCCGGATACGTTCGTAACCGATGACGTTCTGACGCACTCCATCTCGGAGTTGCGTCGCGCGTTTGAAGATGATGCCCGTGAACCGCGCATCATCCAGACCATCCCGAAACGTGGCTATCGACTGGTAGCTCCGGTGAATACTGCCTTTGGAGCGAGCGGCCCAGCCGCAAGTCTCGCACGTGATTCCATCGCTGTGCTTCCGTTCATCAGCATGAGCGCGGACCCAGAGGATGAATTTTTTGCGGACGGGATGACAGAAGAAATCATCAATGCCCTGGCGCAAATCGAGCAGCTTCATGTGGCGGCTCGCAGTTCTGCGTTTTCATTTAAGGGCAAAAATGTCGATTTACAGATCATTGGGGAACGGCTGAGCGTGCGAACCGTGCTAATGGGAAGTGTACGTCGAGCGGGCAACCGTCTCCGCATTACGGTCCAGCTTGTTAATGTGACCGATGGATACCACATATGGTCGGAGAGATATGACCGGGAGATGAAGGAAATTTTTGAGCTTCAGGACGAAATCGCTCGCGCGATTGCCGAGCGCCTAAAAGTCACGCTGGAGGCAGATCGGAAACAACCGCTCGTAAAGGCCGGGACGACGAATCTGGAGGCCTACCAGCTCTACCTCAAAGGTCGTGCTCTTCTTTATAAAAGAGGTTCTGCAATCCCGCGCTCGCTGGAATGCTGCCAGCATGCCGTGACGCTTGATCCCGGATACGCGCTTGCCTGGGCTGGACTCGCGGATTCGTACACGACTCTTGGCTATTACGGCCTCGCACGGCCCGAGGCATGTATGCCCAAGGGTATGGAGGCCTCAAGGCGGGCTGTTGCTCTTGACCCCTCCCTCGCAGAAGCGCACAACGCCCTGGCGATGGCTTCTTTGATGGG
>Ga0307479_10007015_pt1 | contig 10376 bp, 8 predicted proteins | sample atmos_gasesECM4C_FD_203743 | JGI IMG/M metagenome (GOLD analysis project Ga0307479, IMG submission 203743) | Hardwood forest soil microbial communities from Morgan-Monroe State Forest, Indiana, United States - atmos_gasesECM4C_515 | ecosystem: Environmental > Terrestrial > Soil > Temperate...
CTTCGTGCGGCGGCGTCGACCGCGGGGCGGTGGAACTCAAGGTCTGCGAAAACTCCAAATGAAAGCCACACTCCTGGGTCTTTTCTTTCTTCTTGTCATGCCGCCTACACCAATGTCGCCGGCACAATCACCACACACTTTTGCGCCTGATCGGATGGACACAGTTCTGTACGGCGTCGCCTTCTATCCCGAGTACATGCCATATGAACGCCTCGACACAGACGTTGCATTGATGAAGCAGGCCGGGATCAATGTGGTTCGAGTCGGGGAATCCAGCTGGGGTTTATGGGAGCCTGAAGACGGACATTTTGAGTTTGCCTGGATGGACCGCGTGGTGGAACGCATGCAACACGCGGGCATCAAGGTCATTATGGGCACGCCGACCTACTCAATTCCCGCGTGGATGTACAAGAAGCATCCGGAAATCGTGGTCACCCACCTCGACGGGCACACCGTCGGTTATGGCCTGCGGCAGAACACCGACCTCATGAACTCGACGTATCGCTTCTACTGCGAGAGAGTCATTCGCAAGATTGCTGAGCATTACAAGGACAATCCCGCCATCATTGGCTACCAGGTAGACAACGAAACTTCTTCAGCTGGAGCGGCCAACGCTGACGTGCAGGCCGGGTTCGTCGAGTACTTGAAGAAAAAGTTCAAAACCGTTGACGAGCTCAACAAAGACTGGGGCCTCAACTACTGGGGTCAGCGGCTGAACAACTGGGAGGAAGTACCTCCCCGCGAAGGGATCATCAATCCGGGATGGAAGCTGGAGTGGGAGCGGTATTCTCAATGGATCACAACCGATTTCCTCGCGTGGCAAGCGTCCATCGTCAACCAGTACAAACGCCCCGATCAGTTCGTCACGCATGACCTTGCCGGTCCGCCGCGTGCCGAAGTCAGCGAATACGACATCGCTCGCACACTTGACATCATGGCCGTTAATCCGTACCACGGCACGCAAGATGATTTCGACGGCATCGGCTCAAGCCTGCAGGGTGACTACACCCGATCCCTCAAGCAAACGAACTATCTGGTCACCGAGACCAATGCGCAAGCGATCGGCTGGGATTCCAAGGGGCAATATCCCCCCTATGATGGCCAGTTGCGACTTGACGTGTACACGCATCTGGCTTCCGGCGCAAATATGGTTGAGTACTGGCACTGGCACTCCATCCACTATGGCCAGGAAACCTATTGGAAAGGGGTTTTGTCCCACGACCTGGAGTCGAATCGTGCGTACGCAGAGGTCAGCCGGACAGCGCACGAGCTCCAGCGTATCGGTCCCCATATCGTCGGCCTTCAGGAGAAGCATCGCGTTGCCATTCTCTATAGCAATGATTCGCGCTACGGCATTCGCTTCATGCCGTTCAGCAACAAGGCCGATTACGGTTCAGTCATGGCGCAAATGTACAGCGCGCTGTATCGCCATAATGTGGGAGTTGATTTCGTTTTCCCGGAATCTACCGACCTTTCGCGATACCGGCTACTGATCGTTCCGCCGCTCTACGTATGCAGTGACGAACTCGCCAATCGCCTGGCCGATTTTGTGCGCAACGGAGGACACATCGTTATGACCTTCAAAAGCGCATTCACCAATGAGTTTGATACCGTGCGTTGGACCATGGCCCCGGGGCCATTGCGCGAGGCGGCAGGATTTCACTACCAGGAATTTTCGTCGCTGAAAGCGCCCCTCGCCCTGAAGGAAGACCCTTTCGAAGCGGGGCCGGAAAACAAAGTTTCCGATTGGGCAGAGATGCTGGTGCCGGATACAGCTCAAGCGCTTGCCTATTACGATCATCCTTTCTTCGGCAAATATCCCGCGCTTGCACGGAATCATTTCGGAAAGGGCGTCCTGACTTACGAGGGGTCAGTGCTGACCGACAAGCTTCAGGAAAAGGTCTTGCTCGATTCGCTGAAGGTCGCCGAACTGATCGATTCCGACCAGAGTCTGCCACCGACTGTTCATGCAAGGCATGGAATCAATCACTTTGGGAAAGCTGTTCACTATTATCTGAACTATTCCGGCAGCCCCCAGTCGCTGACATACACGTACGCCGATGGCAGCAATCTGCTGACTCAAGGGGCCGTAGCGCACGCGCAGCGAATTACTCTCAACCCGTGGGATTTAGCGATTATCGAAGAGAAATGAGAGCGCTCCCGATCATGATCGTAGCGGTGGCGCTGGTTATCCCCTGTCATGCCGAACCTCGGCTTCCCACTCTGTTCAGCAACCATATGGTGCTGCAGCGAGGCCGGGAGATTCACGTGTGGGGTAACGCCGATCCGAACGAAAAGATAGACGTCTTCCTTGCAGGTCATTCCGTCACTGACCGGGCCGACACTTCAGGGCGTTGGAGCGTCCGTTTTCCGCCGATGACCGCAGGCGGCCCATTCACGCTCGTTGTCCAGGGGAAAAAGAAGATCGTCTTCAAAGACGTCTTGGTTGGTGAGGTTTGGCTTGCATCTGGCCAGTCCAACATGGCATTCGAACTCAGTCGAGCGACAGGCTCTGAAGTCGAAGTACCCAGCGCCGACTATCCCCAGATCCGCCTCTTCACGGTTCCCAAGACAGTTGCCCTAAGTCCGCAACCAGACACACCACCCGCGGCCTGGCAGACTTGCACGCCCGACAACGCAAAGCAGTTCTCAGCGGTGGCATACTTCTTCGCGCGCGATCTCTACAAGAGCCTTGGTGTCCCGGTCGGCATTATCGAAAGTGTGTGGCCGGGAACGACGATTGAGGAGTGGATTGCGCCCAACGAGATGGGCCACGATCCGGAACTGAAACCCATTCTTGACGAATGGGCTCGGACCAGCGAAGCAAATAAGAAATTCGCGCAAGAGCCGCTGCCGTTTGAACTCGAGTTTGATGATTTCGCGTTACTACCAGCCACGGGTAATGACTCAACAAACTTGGCCGACTTCAACGATGGCACCTCGCGCACCGCGATGGGCGGCTCTTTCTCTTACGGGTGGGAGGATGCTCCGAATTCCACTTTCGAACTGGTCTCTCCCGGTCGCGGTGGAAATGGATTTGCCACGCGCATCTCAGGAATACTGGACGAAGTGCAAGATTCGACCCTGAGAGCAAGCTACAAACTTGATCGTGCGTCTGTGGATCTCACCAAATTTTCCGGCGTTCGCTTCTGGGTTCGGGGGAACGGATCGTTTCGCTTTCGCTCGCAACAGCCCACAATCACGGACTACGACGACTACTCGACCCAGGTGCTGAGGGCAACACCGGACTGGCAGACCGTCACGATTCTTTTTCGCGATCTTCGCCAGGAAGGATGGGGAGTCGTCAAGCCCTTCACCCAGGATGCGCTCTCCGGCTTCTCCATCGAAGACTTGACCACGCTAGGCTATGCGCCGATGCCCGTGTCCGCCTTGTATCAGGGAATGATCGCTCCTCTGCTGCCGTACAGCTTTCGGGGTGTGATCTGGTACCAGGGGGAGAGCAATGCGCTCCGAGCGCATCAGTACCGCAAGCTCCTCCCAGCATTGATGGCGAATTGGCGAACAGGGTCGAAAAACACGTCCATGGATTTTCTGGTTGTGCAACTGCCTAATCACGGCGCGACCCCGCCGGAACCCGGAGACTCGGCGTGGGCCGAATTGCGCGAAGCCCAACTCCTCGCGGTAACCGAGACTTCTCATGCCGGTATGGCCGTTACCATCGATGTTGGCGATCCCAATGATGTTCACCCACAAAACAAACTTGAAGTCGGCCATCGTCTGGCGTTGTGGGCACTCGGCACCACCTATCAAAAACCCATTGTGTACTCAGGGCCTCTATTCGAATCGATGCATGTTGAAGGCAGCAAAGTTCGCATTCATTTCAGTCACACCGGCACCGGGCTGGCAGTTCGTGGTGGCGGACCGCTCGAAGGCTTTGCCGTCTCAGGCAAAGATCGTCGATTCCACTGGGCGAATGCCCAGATTGACGGCGATACGGTCCTGGTTTCCAGCAGCGATGTGCCCGATCCCGTTGCCGTCCGGTATGCCTGGGCCGACAGTCCGGTTTGCAATTTTTTCAATAAAGACGGCTTGCCGGCTTCTCCATTCCGCACTGACGACTGGCCTGGAATCACCGCGAGTCAACTCAATTAGGTATCAGCACATGACGCGCAGTTCGGAGCTCGAGGCCGGATCAGCAAACCAAACTCGAGGAGTTGCATGACCAACAGGATGCGCGCAACGCGCAGAGCATTTTCCCTCGGTGGCGTGATCACTCTCTGCGTAATTGTCTTCATGCAGTCCTGCCAGGCTCAATCCGAGAAAGCAAATCAGACCATCACCCAAGAAAAATGGGAACCCCAGAGGCTTGGTGCGCCTTTGCTGAGCGACCCAATCTGGGTTTACAACAATTGGTCGTCCTACGACGAATTGTCTGATCGCATCCCTCTCACCGAAGAGTTCGCCATGCCGAGCTATCCGAGATCATCCGCCTGAAGAAACTTGGCGTTCATTTCGAGTACTACATGATGGACGCTTTCTGGTTCGACCCCGACGGCGCGTATCGCTCTTGGCGCAAACCGAACTGGCCCAATGGCCCCGATCGCTGGATTTCTGAGTGCCGCCAGAACGGAATTCTGCCCGGGCTCTGGTTTACCACCAATACACTGGTCAAGATCAACGCCGCGGCGCAATGGCAAGATTCTCTCAATAAGAACAAAGGTTCGATGTCGTTTTCGGAAGGCGGCTTTCTTCCTGATTTCATGACGGTGCTGCAGTATTGGTACGATCGCGGAATTCGGATGTTCAAGTTCGATTTCGTCGACTTCTCCGCAGCAACCCCAAGTGCAGAGGCCCAACAGACGCCGCAGCAAATTGGAGACCAAAATCAGCAAGCGTTTCGAAAAGCTCTCGGCGAATTTCGGCGCAAAGAATCCGGATGTCGTCCTGGAGGCCTTCAACGGCTTGAAGTCTTCGACGCGATGTACTCGGGCGATCCGCGCCCATCGGACGTCCCCGAAATGAATTTCTGGCGTTCTGTGGACATCTACAGTGATCACAGGGTCCGCCGCACGAGCAAAGTTTTCTACCCTTGGAGCGAATTGATTCCACGGCTTTCATGATCGGCAACACGGGAACGATTCACTATCGCAAGACGAATGCGTGGCAGGGGATGCTGTTGCTGATGGTAGCGCGTGGAGGGTGGATCAATACGATCCATGGCAATCTCGAATTCCTCGATGAGCAGCAAGCTCGGTGCTTCGCCAAAGTGCAGACGATCTACGCTCCTCTGCAAGCCATGGGACGCACCAAGACGTTCGGAGGAATTCCTGGCGAGGTCCAGCCATACGGCTTCGGCTCGATCGATGCGGTCGGTTCAATGTATACAGTCGTGAACCCAGCGCAGAGCGTTCAACAGATCAAGGTGCCTTTGCTATCGCAGAAATTTTCATAACCGATCGGAACTCTCCTGTGTACTCATGAGCCCTTGGTTGGTGGTTCGAATCCATCCGGGCCCACCAACCCGCGCTCGAGTTTCTGAAAGACTGACGCCTATCGTGAATGGGACAATCTCGGACTCGACTGAAATGTATGCCGCTCGACGATTCCCTTGCCCTCGCGGGCGGCGATCCACTGGTTGGCCGCGACATCCTTGAAGGTCTCAGTGGCGCCTTGCGGCCAGCGGATGTTGACGTCCACCTTGGTCATTGCGCCCAGGCCAAAGTGGACGCGAAAGTCACCCTGAGAGATGTGATAGCCGCCGCTGCGCACTTCATCGATCTGCTTGCGGTGTCCGGCGGTCACGGTGATGCGCGCGCCGATTGCGTCACGGCCAGATGCGGTCAGCGCCCGCACCAGCAAAGCGTTTCCGCGCGGACCGAAATTCTTGAGCAGAGACGGGGGCTCGAAGAGGTTGACGACCACAATCTCTTCCGATCCATCGTTGTCGAGGTCCCCCACGGCGATTCCGCGCGAGGAGTGGTTGGCGCTGATGCCCGGTCCCGCAGTGGAAGACATATCGAAGAAACTGTCCGTCTCCCCGGTTCCAGAACAGCTGGCGTGGCTGGCGAAACTCTTCGCCGAGGCCGGACTTGTCAACGAAAGGATACACGTGTCCGGCGGCCACAAACAGGTCCTTCCAGCCATCGTTGTCGACGTCGACGAAGGCAGTGCCCCATTTTACGTACCGGGTTTGCACGGCCAGGCCTGCGCGTGCGGTGACATCGCTGAAGTTGCCATTCCCCAGGTTGCGGTAAAGGGTGTTGGTGTCACTGGAGAAATTGGTCTTGAAGAGATCGAGATAACCATCGCCGTCGTAGTCGGCGGCGGTGGCTCCCATTCCCGCCTGTTCTCTCCCGTCCTCATTCACGGCCAATCCTGTAGCGAGGCCGATCTCCTCGAACGTCCCGTTTCGCTTGTTGTGGAAGTAGAGACTCGGAGTTGAATCGCAGGCCACAAAAAAGTCCGGCCATCCATCGTTATCGAAGTCGCCGGTCAAGACCGTGAAGCCGAAATAACGCGGCGGCGTTTCGACGCCTGCTTGTTTCGTGACGTCGGTGAAGTGACCATGGCCATCGTTGTGGTACAAGGTCATGGTCTCGCCCTTGAGGCCCCGCGGTCCGCAGGGCACGGGGATGCCTTTCCAGGTGCAGCCACTGCGCTCGCGCGGCCGCGGTGTCTGCTGGGTGTCGAAGTCGATGTAATTGGCCACCACCAGATCGAGCCATCCGTCCCGGTCGTAGTCGATAAATGCGCAGCCGGTGCTCCAACGCGAACCGGGACGATCCAGGCCTCGCTCGCGCGTCTCGTCGCGGAAGGTGCCGTCTCCCATGTTGTGAAGGAATACGTTGTGACCCCACTGCGTGAGGAACAGGTCCACCCTCCCCTCATTATCTGCGTCGCCCGCGCACACGCCCTGCCCCCATCCGGTGTGCCCGATGCCCGCCTTCTCGGTGACATCTTCGAAGCGCAGCCCTCCGAGGTTGTGATAGAGATGCGGCGTGAGCGGCGCGCCACCCGGCTTCAACCGATCACCCTGGACGAGGAAGATGTCCGGCAAGCCGTCGTTGTCGTAGTCAAAGATGGCGACGCCCGTGCCCGTATTCTCCACCACTGTGGTCTGATCGAGTTCGCCCGAGACGACCACGGTGCTGAGCCCGGCTTGCGCCGCAACATCCCGGAAATCGACCGCAGGAGCCTTCATGCCCTTGGGCAGCGCGCGCACGGGCTGATCCTTGGCTCCCGATGAGGCCATCTGCGACAAGCCCTGCCGCTCGAACAAGAATGTGAAAGACAAGACGAGGACGGCGATTGCCGCAGGAACGAACCAGAAGGAGCGCCGCGAGGGGCTGTGCATCAATGCGCCTTCTCGGCGTCTGGACGGGATGTCCCGCGCTTCGTGCGGGCCAGAGCGATGCGCCCCAGCGCTCGTTCGATGTCCGGATCCGCGGGTTTCAGCGTCTGGGCCAGGCGAAGTTCCTTTTCTCCCTTATCGATGGCGCCCATCTGGCAGTCAGTGAGGCCGAGCTTTTTGTGCAGATCGGCTTTGATGGCGCAGTCACTGCAGACTTCAATGGCCTTTTGAAACTGGCGGATAGCTTCGGGCCAGTCATGCGCCGCGCCCGCCGCCAGAGCATCGTTGCCGAGAGTGCCGGCCTGGTCGACGATGTCGCGTTTCTTCTGCACGTCGCTGTAGCGGGCCATCAGGCGCCCGGCCTCGTCCGCATCGGTTGACTGGAGGGCTCGCGCCAGGCTCCAAAGCGCCTGGCTGTAGTCGGGCTGAATTTCTACCGCTTGCTTCCAGGCAGCGATGGCTGCCTGAGTCTGCGACGTGTGGTCGAGACTCTGTCCCAGCTGATACCAGGCGGTGGCATTGCGGGGCTGCAACTTCACGACGGTTTGCAGCAAGGCACAGCTTGTTTGTAGTGCCTGGCTTGCTTTTCAATGACAGCCAAAAAAAAGAATGGCTCCGGCATCTGGGGAGCGATGTGGCCGGCAATTTCGAGCTCAGGTTTCGCCTCTGCATTGCGACCGAGATCCAGGAGCACACGGCCACGATCGAGGTGAGCCAGCGCGGACCCAGGCGCCAATCGAACCGCTTCATCGTTTTCGGTCAAGGCTCCCGCCAGATCATAACCGTCGGCCAGGACCATGCCCAGATCGAGATGAGTGACAGCGGACTGCGGTGCGAGCGCAACGGCCCTGCGCAGCAATGCCGCAGCTTCGGCGCTCTTGCCCAGCATATCTTCGACCCCGCCCGCCGCCGCGAGGGCGGCCGCGTCCTCGGGAGCCAGCTTTATGGCTTGGTCGGCTTCCACTTCGGCCTCGGTGAACCTCTGCTGTCTTGCGAGAATCAGCGCGAGATTCGTGTGCCCCTTTGCGTAGTTCGGGTCGTCCTCAATGGCCTCGCGAAACAGCTTTTCGGCTCCGGCGTTATCGCCTTTGTTGGCGCGGATGATACCCAGACTGCAGAGCGCCGGCGCCAGTCGCGGATCCAGCTTGAGCGCTTCGCGAAACTCGGTTTCAGCTTCGGGCGTCTTGCCCATGTTCATATAGACGGCCCCAAGAGAGTTATGTGCCATCGTCATATCGGGTTGGTACTGGAGCGCGAGACGGAATTCGGCAGCCCCGGCGGATAGCTGTTGTGCACACACGCGGGCCACGCCAAGGTTGTAATGGGCTTGGGCGGAATGCGGTTCCACCCGAACGGCCTCTTCCGACGCGGGCACCGCGCACTTCACATTGTCCGGCTTCGCAGACCGGGCGCCGGTTGCAGCACGCCCTTGCGAGGAGGCATTGTCTCCGATGGCTTGCGCGCCGTGCGGGGGCTGGCGCCCCTCCGCCAGTTGCGCTGAGGACGCGGCGAAGAGACAGACGAAAACTACCCCAAGCCCGAGTTCGACCTTCATGGCCAATGGGCATCAGTATAGATTCCTCCGCCCACTGGCGCCACCGGAGCGGAGGCCACATCATTGTCACGACTGGAACGAACGGATCACGGCGGAGCGCTGTCTGCCGAACGGCGCGTCGCGGATGCTGGAGGGCCGCTTCTCTCGTATCGGCGACCTGTGACGTCGTTCCTCTCAGTACTGGGTCACTTGGGTATCTGGTGGACCGTGACTCATGCGATGGAATTCCCTTGCTGGCTGTCAGCAAGGCACATAACGCGCCGTGCGCCACTACTTCTTTCTTATCTCGCCTTCACTCTAGCGGGTAGCGTGGCCTTAGCCGTCGTTTTGAGGCGGGCCTGGTTGGAACGCGCCATGGGTCGCGCGGCGGGGGCGGGGAATCGACTCCCACTTTCCTGTTCCGATAGGGCCAGGAGTTGCTTCACGATCGCAGCCTTTTCCCACTTCTCGGCGCGCTTGGGTTTCCCGGCAAAAAGCTTGGCGAGGACGAGCGTGACGATCACGAGCGCCGCCAGCGCAATCACAACTTCAGTAGTGGATAAGCCAATCATGGGCGCAGTTCCTCGAGACGAGTGGCCGACTCATTCCTTACTGCGAGGTAGGCATTGTCCTCCGGCGGGCGGCGCAAAATACAGGTTACCAAGGTGATTGACCGGAAGACCGGTGGGCTTTCGCGTCGGCGGGCATGGCGCTGGGTCGCGAGGGGAGTCCCCGGCGCCGATCGCTTGTTAACTCTGAGATATGGAAATCGACATTAGAGGCCCTAGGAGCGCGCGGTGGGCTTCCGGAGGCTCCTCCGGGTCGTCCCAGCCCTCAAGTGTCGCTGTAACACCTCGCAAACGCTATTGGCGGGCATTCTAGGAGCCAGTGGCAACCCAAAATTAGCACCCGAAAACCCCTTTTACGCGTTTTCAACAACTTAGCTTTAAGAGAATCAAAATGGGAAAAGGCGCGCGCTTCTGAATGCCCCTATCCGTTTCCGTGTCGTCTAGCCGCGCGTGTTCTTCACTGGCAACCTTACCCGGAAGCACGTCTTCCCCGGTTCGGACACGAAGCTCACGTTGCCGCGGTGTTTGCGGACGATGCGGTAGACGGTGTCCAGTCCGAGCCCGGTGCCTTCGCCCATCGGCTTGGTGGTGAAAAACGGGTCGAAGATTTTGGTCTGGATCTCAGCCGGGATGCCGGGGCCGTTGTCTACGAATTCCACCAGGACTTCGTCGCCTTCCCGCGCGGTGCGGATGCGCAGTTCGCCTTTTCCCTGCATGGCGTCAGCGGCGTTGTCGATCAGGTTGGTCCACACCTGGTTGAGCTCGCTGCCATACGAAGGAATGCGCGGCAGGTTGGGATCGTAGTCCCGAATGACCGTGATGCCGTGCTTGAGCTTGTGGCTCAGCATGGTCAGCGTGCTCTCGATGCCTTTGGCGATGTCCACGTCCTGCCGCGGCGCCTCATCCATGAAGGAGTATTCCTTGATGGCCTTCACCAGTTCCGAGATGCGGCAGGTACTGT
>Ga0307479_10007016_pt1 | contig 10376 bp, 8 predicted proteins | sample atmos_gasesECM4C_FD_203743 | JGI IMG/M metagenome (GOLD analysis project Ga0307479, IMG submission 203743) | Hardwood forest soil microbial communities from Morgan-Monroe State Forest, Indiana, United States - atmos_gasesECM4C_515 | ecosystem: Environmental > Terrestrial > Soil > Temperate...
TCACCATTCAACCTGCAAGTCAAACTTTCGGCGCTTCAACGATTCCGGTGATCAACAATGCGGGTTCCACCGTTCAGCTCAGAGCTCTTGGCTCTTACATTCATCCACCGGTAACAAAGGATATTACGAACCAGGTCGCTTGGGCGTCGAACGACGCGCAGATGGTAACGGTCAGCTCTGCGGGCCTGTTGACCGCTACGGGCATGGCTTGCGGAAATTCTCTGGTTTCGGCGACGGTGACTACGAATAAGAGTTCTGGGAATATATCCTCCTCAGGGGCGATCGTGACGGGTTATATGACCGCGAACGTCGTTTGCTTTACGGGTTCGGGCGGCGGCGGGGGATCGAACATCCTTACCGTGAACTTCCTGGGTACAGGGGCGGGAACCGTGACCAGTAATCCCGCAGGTATCAGCTGCGCAAGCACATGCAGCGCGGGCTTTTCGAACGGTGCTACAGTCACGCTGACGGCAACACCAAATGGGTCTACCTTCGGAGGTTGGTCAGGCTGCGATTTCGTATCCGGTCAAGTATGTACCGTGAACAACCTGACTGGCACTCGCAGTGTTGCGGTGACGTTCAATTGATGCGGCTTCTAGCCTCGACTCAAATCATTGGCACAGCACGGCTCGGGATCGTCGGGGATTTCCGCCCCGGCCCAGGAGTGTGTACTCGCATTCCCGATGACACACTGGACAGGGGTGAAAGCGATCGACAGGAACGTCTTGGATGGCCGCGCGAATCTCTCCGTGCTGCCGGCAGGAGAGAGCTACGTAGTAGCAGCGAGTCAACTGTTCGCTGACGATCTCCAGCGGTAGTGTCGAACACGCCATGTGGGAAACTCTCTCACCATTTAGCGCGTCGCGGGACCGAAAGTCAATTTTCCGGAATCCTTGATGACGTCGCCGGGCGCATGCTTTGCGTCGATCTACCGTTTTCTGTGCTAATGTCTCCCGCCATAGCAACTTGGCAATAGGGAGGATCATGTGAGACTTGCGAGATTCACGGACTCTTACAACGCGGAAGTCTATGTCAATCCTGATCTTGTGACTTTCATTAGGCAGTTCTCGAACGATATGACAACAATCAACTTCGCCGAAGAACATACCGTCACTGTGAAAATGCAGGTTGGAGCAGTTGCGTTGGCTTTGTTCAGCGCAGGAAAACCTTGACCTTTTACCAAGTCATTGTGGGAGCCCTGATTTGCCAGGTGGCACCGGTCGGGTTCAGGGAGTCCACAGTTTCTGCCTTCCTTTGCTGGCCACTTGTGCGGTTAACCGTGCCTCACTCCAGTATTCGCAGTTCGACCCCGACGTCATTTAGGTCGGCCAACAGGATGTCCAAGGTCCATTGCTCACAAAGCCAACTCTTGTCACCGCACAGCTTGGCCGCCAGGATTTCCAAGTGTCTTGTCACCAGATCTTCGGCGTTGAGCACCGTGACGCCGAGATCCAGTTTCAGTGGAGCTGACTTGAGGTCCCACGAGACGCACTCCACCCCGGGCGGGATGGTGAATCCGGCCGGCACCTGGCCGGCGTCCGGGTCCTGTCGGGTAAGAGTACGGGAAGCCTCGGAGAGGTCTTGGTCGCCGCACGTAACCTCTTTGGCCGTCTCCTCGCCCTCTGCATCCGGCTCGCACCTGCCGCGCTCAACAAAGGTGCTCATATGGGCGCACTGAGCATCTTTGGAGTTCCCTGAGCACGTTTGGAGTGAGAGCACCCAACGGCCCTGAAAACCAGCCTTGCGCTTTTTTACTCCCGTCTTCTGCATCGCACGTCTGAGCGTCGCCCAGGAGATGCCACGGGCCTTCGCTTCGGCCTGGACTTCCTTGCTTGGCCTCGGCCCCGTTGCGAGCATTTCGAGTAAGAACGCGATAGCCTCATCGAGGGCGCTGCGATTCTCACGGGCGGTCGCCGGCAATTTTCTGGCCTCATCCCTCAGGCTGTTGTGAGCGGCTCGCTGTGGAGCATCCTGGCGTGAATGCGGGGCATCTGGCGAGACTTCGAAACCGGCCGGCTTAAACAGTTTTCCTAACCAACTCATGGTGCTTCTTCTGCACTCTCCACGTCCGATCGCTTACCCTTCTTGAGCAGATCTACACGTTTCCGCAGTCTAATCGGATCGAGCTGCTTCTTCTCCTCTGGGGTTGCTGCCTCGTAGACCTTGGTAAGGTCCGAGTATTTGAAGTGATTCACCCGGGCCGCGAGTGGCCCCAACAACACGTCGTGGCGAAGCCGCTTGGCCTCCTCGGTGTCGAGCAATCCATTCGCGCGGGCATCATACAAGGGCTTCCAGTTGCCCTTCTCGCCTTGGTCGATGATGTGTTTACGGAGCAGATGGCGCTCTCTTTCCGCCGGCGTCATGGCCCGATCGGGCAGCTGCGACTGAGTGATGTCGGCGGCTAACTTCTCCGCCTTGGTTCTCGAGACGGATTCGTTAACGCCGATCATCTTGAGGATTGAACTGAACGCCTTCTTGGCATCCGGATCGTCGGAGTTCTTCGTCCAAGGCTGTAGCGGGATTGGCACGTTGGAACGGGCCAGATCCTTGGCGAGGTCTGTGAGAGACTCCTTCTTACCAAACTGGTTGCGACCCTCAGCCGCACGAACCGCCGTCCTCGCCAGAGGGCTGAGACGATTCCTAACATATTGTCCGGGCTCGGAAGCCGCACTCCAAAGATCACCTTGGACCGTGCGTAGTCGATATTCCTTGCCGCCGTGAACCAGCGAAAACGGCTTGTCCCAGTGCGGGTCTTTGTCGAGCATCTCGTTGAGCATGCGAGCTAGTACATAGAAAGCCACGGCACCGCCCACCAGCGCAGCCAGTTGCTCCCGGCCGTACGGTTTGGCGGCCTGGCCGGCAAAACGTGCCCGGGCCTCTGTGAAATCTGGCGCCATGAACGCAAGACGCAGCACGTCCTGCAATGTTTTGTTCCGCCCGAGCATTTTGTAGTTGAGCCCGCCAAATGCTGCGTTGGCCTGCCGGGCGGTGAGGGCAGCGAGCTGGTCTTCGGAAAGCTTCTCTCCATACAGATCGGTATTGCGCTCGAGGGCATTCAAAGCCATTGCCATCTTGACGCGAGGCAGATAGTCCTTAAACAGATAGTCGATGTAAGCATGGTATGCCGGGCCGACAACGGGAATCTTCGTGACCAGTCCACCCGAGGCCAGTCCTTCGCCAAACGCTTCCATCGCATCGTACTGGGCGACCATCAGGCCGTGATCTACCAGGGATTTTTGCTTCGGCTCGGATAGATCCAACTCCGGCATACCAATTGGGGCCGTCCGATGTTCCAGCGCGTGAATCCCTAGCGTTGTCTGGTGGAACCCGGAGAACGACAGAATGGCGTGTTTGATTTCACTCGAGGCGTTCAGGAGCGCGGCACCAGGCCGGAAGGCGTGGCCGCCAACCTCCATCTGAAACGAGCGAATCGCCGATTTGCCGAGGTTGTTCTTCAGTTTGTCAGAAATGTCAGGATGCACCAGTGCGTCGCCCTGAACGAAGATCGGGTCACCGGTGCTGGTCTTTCCAGCCCATCGCCAGCCCCGCAGCGCTGGGTGATCCAACCTCCTGTAATCGGCATATTCCTCGTCAGCTTTGATGTTGGGCTTGACCAGATACGCCAGGGACTTCGCAACATCTGATGCCGGAAGTTCTTTTGCGCTTGCCCACGAGGTTGCCACGAGCGGTCGCCCATCCTCCGCTTTGCCTTCCATCAGGCTCTTCACGTAGGTGCGTGCCGCCAGCGCCTCGCGGAAGGCTCGCTCATGAGAGGCAGTCAGGAATCCGACGTCTTTATCCTTCGGCTTGAATCCAAGCTGCTCTGCGTCGAAGTAGGTTGGTATCTTCCTCTGCTTCGTAAAACTGGGCTTGGTCTGGAGGCTGTTGAAGTTCATCTCCGCCATGACCCGGCGCTCCATTTTCGGATTGTCCGCGTAGATGTGACGCACGTAGTTCTCAACGCTCTGCTGGAGCAACCCGGCTTTCTGGGCCTCATCAAGAGTAGCGTCGTTGCGATTCATCACGTTGCGTGCAATAGTCTTCTCGGCATCTGTCAGATCGACGGCAACTTCGTAACCGGCTTTATAGGGAGCTTGAGACTTGTCGGCGCGCTCGCGGAGAACCGCGTTGTCTCCGCCCGCTTCGATCCAGTTCGAGATCGCCTCGCGCCGGAGCTTCTCGGGCACGGCATCTTTGATTGCCTTCGTGAACCGTTCCAGATCCAGAGCGTTGATCTGATCCGCACCCGACCATTTGCCGGTGGCGTCCTCGTAGTCCGTCCACTTCGGTGGGCGCTTGTAAGCGTCCCAGAGCGCGGCTGCTGAACCCTTCACGCGCCCGAGAGTGGCAGTAACTTCGTCCTTTGCGTTTCTTGCCTGTTCGCCAAGTTCTGCGCCGAGGTTCAGGCGTGTCTTGAGAGACGTCCGCTCGCCTGCCTGGCGACGGATGGACTCAGTAAGGTCCTGGATGGATGTCGTGCCGGTCTCGTTCCCGGTGGCGGCGGACCGTGCACCAGGCACCACGCGAGGGGTGGAAGCTACTTGGGCTTGTCTGGCAGCACTCGGAACTTCGTTCCCTTGGGGAACTTCAACAACTCCTGGAAGCCCCCCGCGGACACGTTCTCCTCGGGCTTCGCGTTCTGCTTTGTGGGCTTTAAGGGCGGTTTCGGCTTCGGCGAGGTCTTGTCCGTGTCCATAACTGAAATCTACTCCCTTCAGATGCTTTACGGTGCCATCAGGAAGAGTCGCCTCGATGGTCTTGTTTCGGAATATCTGCCGCGCGGTTTCCAGCTTAGATTGCAGTTCGGTGGCCGAGGATCCGCGGTAAAGGAACTCGTCGCCTTTGTCATGGTAGGCGTCGAGATCAGCATGCTTCAGGGCGTCTGCTTTAGCTCGAAGTAGGGCGTTTCCTGACTCGTAGCCAAACTTGTCGTTGAAGGCTTTTAGGCCGTCCGCATCCGACATCGCCACGGCGCCAGACTTGCCAGCTTCATCGAATGCCCTGCGGTTGGGCAAATCCACCTTCGGGGAGGTGAGGAGTTCACGCTTCATCTCCTCTGGGGACATCTCGGCGACGCGCCGACGCTCGGCCAAGTTAGCGCGCCGCTCCCACATTATTGCTGGCTGTTTCGCCGTTGTTTCGGAAAATGGCGCAGATTTCACATTTCCCGAAAGTCGAACCTCTTCGGCGTTCCCGTTGCGATCGGTAATCGCGATGGACTTGACCAGGAACTTCTTACCCTCGGACCCCAGGAAGTCTCCCTTCTCCCCGAGTCGATCGAGCGCGGCGCATACGAGCAAGCCTTCCAGCCGCCAGTCAAACAACTCCCCAGGCCGACTCCCAGCAGTAGAGCGGCCGCAGTCGGGAACGTCCTCACCAATGCAGCGCTCGGCGCGGAATCCGGATTACCCCAAGTCGGAACAGAAGCCGTCCATTCCATGCGCCGAGGATCCATGAATGCAGGTTTGGGAATGCCTGGGCGTGGAAGTCTTGGCGCAGCTTCGGCGGGAAGTGGGACTGACGGCGGGGTCTCTGTCTGAGTTGCCCCAAACTGTTTCGCTAAAGCGTCGTAGTCCACCTTGCCAGCAGCAGGCGACGACACCCCGCCATATTGTTTCGCCAGCGCGTCGTAGTCTACTGACTGCGTGCTCATCGAATCCCCGCCGCTTTCTTGAAGGCATCCGCAGACTTTTGGTCTCGAAAGGTATGAATCACGCCGCGCGGATCCGTTACCTGAACCTGTCCACCCTTACCACCGCTGGCTCCGACCGTCCCTCCCAGCGTCTGGATTTGCTGCTCGTAAGTCTCTTGAGACAACTGCTTTGCGAGTGCGAGATTCTTTTCGGCGTCCGGATCGCCAGCTAACTTGTCCTCGCGATATTGCTTTTCGGCCTTCAAAAGAGAGGATTTCTTGTCGGCTTCAACCTTCGAAAATTGGGCTGGTGTCCCGCGTGTCCGCGCTTTTCGCGTTGCGATCTCGTCCGCGGTCGGTGGGCGCCCGTTGTCCCGCTTGAAGGCCTGCATCCAGGTCTCGAGTTCGGTCGGCTGGCGGCCCTGGAAGTCTTTGGGGAGTTTGCCCATAAGAATGTAGTCTCGGCGATCGTTCCCCTTGAGACCCATTTGGTCGGCAAGTCTCGATCGATCAGTGGCGTCTTGTGTGACCTTCGAAGACTTCCCGGACTGCAGATCGGCCAACTGCTGCCTAGTATCAGCAAGTTGCTGATAGGCGTCGGCTCTTGATTGCTGTGCGTCCGCGGCCGTCTTCCGTGCTTCGCCAGTTATTCCTTCATACGCCTGCCGTATTGCCTCTCTCTCTTGCTTGATGTTCTCAGTGTCCAGTTTCTCTTGGCCGGCGATCTGGGTGTTGACGTTGCCGAGATTGGCTTGGCGCGTAGCTTCGTCGATGTTGTAGCGCTGGTTCGTGGCTCCCGGGCCGACGTACACCACCGGCCCCTTACCACCGAATCCAGACGCAAAGTTGGCAACGCTCCCGAGGAGTCGTTGTCCCCATCCCATTCTGTAGATAGGCTTGCCGGTGTTCGGATCAACAGCCTTGCGGTCCAAGGGTGCCCCGTACTTCGCCTGCTGTCCCAAGAGGCCAACAAGGTTGGGGTTCTTGTCGCCGACTGGTGCTGGTGGAATCTGGTTCATGGTCGGCGTGCTTGGGATAATTCCCGCAGGAAGGTTCTGCGGATCGAACTTGATCGCGGGAGGCTGGCTATCCCGGGACGCTTGGACTGGCTGTGCAGGCTGAGCGGGCGCAACTTTGTCCTTCGCTCCGATGCGCTCGCCAAAGCTCGGGCGGTCGAAGTCCGTAAGCCAATTAGCGTCTATCTGCTGCTCGTCGTCGCGCCCCTCCATCGGTGAGAAAGGTGCCATAGGTCCTACCTCCATTCGTTCTAAATGCGGTTAACTATTGAGTCGGCTTCTCTTGCCCGGTTTCCACTCCCGTGGCAAGATCAAATTTCTCGCCAGTCGGAAGCCTGATCTCCACCAGGCGGGTGCCTTCCCTACGGGCGACCGTGAGCATCATGTGGATCACAGCATCGTATGCAAATTGGGCTACGCTCGGTTCTGAGCCGATCATCGTCACAACAACCGAGTCCTCGGCGACCAGTCCGCCTACAATCTTGCCGCCCTGTTCCGCGACAGCAATGACCCGTAGGTCAGAGGGTTGCTCGGGAAGATACAGGGGCTGGCCAGCTGTGACTTCCGACTGGAAATGACAGACTCGCAAGGCCGCCATATCCGCATGGCGCGCCCACCGCCAGGTGATGGGCGCGTCGGCAAACTCGACCTCGGCTGCATCAAAGACGACCGACTTTTGGTTGTCCGTGTTCATCGCGATTGCTTAATTTCAAATTCTCGGATCAGACTTGTGTTCAGGCGAACACCGTCCCGAGTTGAGTCCAAATTTGAGTCCAATTGACTCGCAAGTCGTTGATTCTCTATCAAGGACTTACGAGCACTTGTTGCGCGCCTGCTGCGAAGAATCAATCACTTCCAGCCTGCTCCGCAAAATAGGTTACTTTCGTGTCCAGGACTGGGCAGGACACCCGCAAGGTCAGCGATGGCAAGCACTTGCCTTGTGGATGTTTTTGAGCAAAGCTGACTTGTGTATGATCGCGGCATGGAGGAGGTGAGCGCCTTCGTGCTGGCCGGCGGCAAGAGCAGCCGCATGGGTGCAGACAAGGCGTTCGTCGAACTCGGAGGGCGCCGGTTACTGGATCGGGCTCTGGAGTTGGCAGGGGCAGTGGCTTCCGACGTGCGCATCGTGGGGAGCGCGGAGAAATTCAAGCGTTTCGGGCGGGTGGTGGAGGACGAATTTCCCGACTGCGGTCCGCTCGGCGGCATTCATGCGGCTTTGCGGGCATCGCAGACAGAATTGAACTTGGTCCTGGCCGTGGATCTGCCTTTCGTGGAGGTGGGATTCCTGAAGTATCTGTTGAACGAGGCGCATGACCACAAGGCGGTGGTTACGGTTCCGCACGCAGGGGGAGGGTGGCAGCCGTTGTGCGCGGTCTACCGGAGAGAGTTCGCAGCGGTCGCAGAAACGGCCCTGCGGCAGGGCAAGAACAAGATCGATCCGTTGTATAGGACGATTGAAGTCCTTCAGGTGAATGAGGGCGAGCTGCAAAAAAGCGGCTTCAGTCTGAACATGTTTCGGAATCTGAACACCCCTGAAGAGCTCAGGGAAGCAAATCGAGCGTGATAGCGGTGATTGGGACGGGGTTTCCGATTCGAGGGAGCCGAGAATGAAGAAGCGAGAATCAGACTTACACCAAGATGCCTAACGATCCCCAACTCGCGACGCCTTACATCGAGTTCGAGCATGTGAGCAAGTCGTTCGGCGAGAAGCGCGTGCTCGACGACGTGAGCTTTGACGTGCGGTCGGGGGAAACACTGTGCATCCTGGGGCGTAGCGGTGTGGGGAAGTCGGTTTCGCTGCACAACATCATGGGATTCCTGAAGCCCGACTCGGGGCGGGTGATCGTGGCCCACGAAGACGTGACCGACTACGATGACGTGCAGATGGAGGCCATCCGCAAGAAAGTCACCATGGTCTTTCAGAACGGGGCCCTGTTTGATTCACTGACAGTCGGGGAGAACATCGCATTCCCGCTGCGCGAGCGTGGCGACCTGACCGAAGACCAGATCTACCAGATCGTCGACGGGCTTCTCCAGATGGTTGGTGTGGGGCATATGAGGGACTTACTGCCCTCGGACCTCTCGACCGGGATGAAGCGTTCGGTGGCGATCGCGCGCGCGTTGGCAGCGCAACCCGAGTGCGTGCTTTACGACGAGCCGACGACGATGGTGGATCCGCTGATGGCTCAGCTGCTGGGTGACCTCATCAAGCGGCTGAAGATCCAGTTGCATCTGACAAGCGTGGTGGTGACCCACGATATGCGGCTGGCCAAGAAACTCGCCGACCGGATTGTGTTCCTCTACGAGGCCAAGGCAATTTTCTTTGGGACTTACGCGCAGATGGAAAAATCGCGAGAGCCGATCGTCCAGGAGTTTCTGGAACTGGATGAGTTGAAGATTGAAGTCTGAGAGATTCGCCAAGCCAACGTCAGGCGCTAAAGCGCAACGTTTCTCGAGGTCTTAGCGGCACGAGTCAACCGTGCCCTTCCCGATTCTTGCTCAGCCTGCCGGCCAGAGCCAAGAGCTGTGCTCAGAATCCTTGCTGGACTAACTTCTCCAGCGTCAGCGTGCTGGTGGCGGATTCGCCTTTCATCATTTTCTCGACGTATTTCGCGATCATATCGGTTTCCAGATTGACGGGGTCGCCGGGCTTCAGGGATCGCAGGTTGGTCATTTCCCAGGTGTGTGGAATGATGGCGACCGTCACTTCCGTGCCTTCGATCCGGGCGACGGTGAGGCTGACGCCCTCGATGGAGAGCGATCCCTTGAAGATGACGTAGCGCTCGAGTTCAGCGGGGATGCGGATATGGAGCCAGAAGTCCTCGGCCCCGGGAATGCGATCGAGCGTGAGGAACAGGCCGGTGCCGTCGACGTGGCCCTGAACGATATGGCCGCCGAAACGGCCGTCAGCGCGCATCGGCAATTCGAGGTTGACCAGTGCGCCCTCATGAATGCGGGAAAACGACGTGCGATTCCAGGTCTCTTCCGCCAGGTCGAAGGTGACAGAGTTGGGCGAGATCTGAATGGCGGTCAAGCAAACGCCGCTCACGGAGACGGAGTCTCCCTTTTTCAGTTCCTTGGTCAGGGCCGAGGCCGAGATGGTGAGGCGGCGGGTGCCGCGTTCTTCCCTGATGCTGCGAACGGAGCCGACTTCTTCGACGATGCCGGTAAACATGAGGACCTCCATTCACATGGTAAATCGGCGGCAGTCCAAAAGGCATGCCGGAGCCGATATCGCCAACTCATCACGGTCCTGAACTCGGTTATTGGATTGTTTCCTGAGTAACGCTTAACTGTTTCGCGGCGACCAAGAGACGAAGATAAGCGCCAGCCGCACGGAAGCGCACTTTCTGGTTCTTGTCTTCGAAGAGCGGCAGCAGCGAGTCCCGCAGCTCCGTTGCCGCGGTGTGGGCGATGATTTGTGCCGACATGGCCCGGACGGACCAATCCTGGTCGTGGAGAGCCTCGCCAAGCAAGCGGCGCGATTCCGGACTCTTTGTGCGGCACAGGATCAACAGAGCTTGGGCGCGATCTGACACCGTCGGGTCCCGCAAAAGCGAACTTATCGCAGAGAAGCCCTCTCCTGCTCCGGGCAGGGGCGCGTAACCGATTCCTTTGCCGACCAGAAACATCATGGCGGACTCAGTCGAGTGAAACTCATCGAGAAAGCTTCGTTTCTTTTCCGTAAGGATCTTCGATCTGGTCTTGCGCTTTCCCTCATAGACCTC
>Ga0307479_10007019_pt1 | contig 10375 bp, 7 predicted proteins | sample atmos_gasesECM4C_FD_203743 | JGI IMG/M metagenome (GOLD analysis project Ga0307479, IMG submission 203743) | Hardwood forest soil microbial communities from Morgan-Monroe State Forest, Indiana, United States - atmos_gasesECM4C_515 | ecosystem: Environmental > Terrestrial > Soil > Temperate...
AGTACGGTTACAAAACCGTGAATTTCTCATGAAACACCGGGGGACTGTGAAGAGCTGGCGCCGAATCTGGCACACTGCTCATGCGGAGATGACGATCTCTTGAGTGACTCGAACGACCGTTTTGCGCCCGGGTGGCCCGGGATTCCTCCGCGCTGGACGTCGTCCGCCAAGTCCGGCATCGGAACGGCTCTGAATCCGCACAGCCGGGTCTGGTTCACCCTCAGCCATGGCATTCTCAACGAGGTCTATTTCCCGCGCGTCGACCAAGCCTGCACCCGCGACCTGGGCCTCATCATCACCGATGGCAAAGGCTACTTCTCGGAGGAGAAGCGTCACTGCACGTTTGAGAACACTGCGATCGAGCCGGGAGTGCCCGTCTACAATCTAACCAACACCAGTGTCGACGGGCGTTACCGCATCCACAAACAGGTCTACACCGACCCGTATCGCAACGTGGTCCTGCAGAAGATTCGCTTTGAGCCGTTGCGGGAACCGCTCTCTGGTTTCCGCTGCTACGCTCTTCTGGCGCCGCACCTGGCGAACTGGGGCAATGGCAACACTGGCTGGAGCGCGGACTATAAGGGACATCCCATGCTGTTCGCGGAGCGCGACGGCGTGGCCCTGGGCTTCGCGTGTTCGACACCCTGGCTGGCCTGGTCCGTAGGTTTTGTGGGATATTCCGACGGCTGGCAGGACCTCTCACAGAATTTTCGGCTGACCTGGAACTACTCCCGCGCCGAGAATGGCAACATTGCCCTGACCGGAGAAATTGATCTCGCGGCCTGCGGCGGCGAATTTCTTCTAGCATTGGGCTTCGGTCGCAACTGCTGGGAAGCCGGGCAGCAGGTGCGCTCGAGCCTGCTCGAAGACTGGAACGCGATCCGCGAACACTATGTTCGTCATTGGCGCACCTGGCATGACGGCCTGCTTGCACTCGACGAACCGGCCCGCGAAGTCGATCTCTACCGCCCCAGCATGGCCGTGCTACGCACTCACGAGTCGAAGGACTTTCTGGGCGGGATCATCGCGAGCCTATCGATTCCGTGGGGCTTCAATAAAGGCGACGAAGATCTCGGCGGCTACCACCTGGTGTGGCCGCGCGACCTGGTGGAGACTGCCGGGGCGCTGGTTGCCGGGGGCGCGGTCGAGGACGCGTTCCGAGTCATGCGCTATCTCGAAGCTACTCAAGAATCGGACGGACACTGGGCGCAAAATCTATGGCTCGATGGCAGGCCTTATTGGGGCGGTCTGCAGATGGACGAGACGGCGTTCCCGATTCTGCTGCTTGATCTGCTGCGCCGCGAAGCTGCGGGGGCGCTGGGCGAGCTGAAGCGCTGGTGGCCGATGGTACAAGGAGCGGCCGGCTTCATCGTCCGCAACGGACCTGTGACGCAGCAGGACCGTTGGGAAGAAGACGGCGGCTACTCACCCTTTACGTTATCGGTGGAGATTGCTTCCCTGCTGGCGGCCGCCGATATTGCGGAGGCTGTCGGTGAACCTGACGCGGCGTCGTACTTGCGGGACACCGCCGATAGCTGGAACGACAATATCGAGCGCTGGGTGTACACCACCGATGGCGATCTGGCGCGCGAGATCGGCGTAGACGGCTACTACGTTCGCATCTCGCCTCCCGAAGTGGATGGCGCGTCGTCGCCTCTGCAGGGATTCGTGCCGATTAAGAATCGCCCGCCTGACCAGGGCGTAGCCCGTGCGACGCAGGTCATCAGCCCGGATTCGCTGGCGTTGGTGCGTTTCGGGCTGCGCGCTCCCGATGATCCGAGAATCCTGAACACCGTCAAGGTCGTCGACGCGCTGCTTCGCGTCAAACTTCCGCAGGGCCCATGTTGGTACCGCTACAACGGCGATGGCTACGGCGAGCACGAGGATGGTAGCCCCTTCGATGGAACCGGGGTTGGACGTCCCTGGCCGATGCTGGCCGGCGAGCGCGGCCACTACGAACTGGCCGCCGGGCGACCGGACTTTGCCGAGGCCCTGTTGCGGGTCATGGAGGGCTCGACGGCGAGCGCCGGACGACCGATTCCGGAACAGGTCTGGGACGGTCCGGACATACCTGAGTTGGAACTGTTTACCGGCAAGCCCTCGGGTTCGGCCTGCCCGCTGGTGTGGGCGCACGCGGAATACGTGAAACTGCGGCGGTCGCTGCGCGATGGCCAGATCTTCGACCAGCCTCCGCAAACTGTGCAGCGCTACCTGGTCGAAAAGCACACCTGCCGATTCTTCGCCTGGCGCTTTAATAACAAGTCACGCACGCTGCCTTGCGGAAAGAAGTTGCGGCTTTCGTTGCTCGCCCCGGCAACGGTGCACTGGAGCGTCGACGGGTGGAAGACCGCACTGGATACGAGAACTCACGACACCAAACTCGGCGTCCACGTGGTGGATCTGCCCACGGAAAAGTTGCCCGTCGGCCACGCCGTCGTTTTTACCTTTCACTGGACCCATCCGAATCGGTGGGAGGGCACGGATTACACCGTGGTGGTGGAGTAGCACCGCGCTTCCAGAAACGCCTGCAGGTGAATCCAGCTCCAAAACGGCCCCTCTATCCGCGGAAAAACACAAGGTCCCTCCACTCGCTTCGCTCGGTCGGGATGACAGACTTGACGCGGATCAGAGACTGGGAAAGAAACGAAGATCAATGAAGATCTAAGAGATCTATCGGGAAGTTGGTTCCCCTGTGTACAAAAGCTCCACCACGGTGCAGTCGTCCCCGAGCGGGGTGCCGTCGCAAAAATCGTTCACGGCGCTAAAGATGTCTTCCAGGGTGGGGTTCTTCGCCGCGACCTCCTCCAAGCGCTCGTTATCGAAAAACTCGCCTTCGGCGTTCTCGGCTTCGGTTACGCCGTCCGTGACTAGAATGAACCGGTCGCCGGCTTTCAATTGGATGCGGTCGCCCTCATAGACGGCGTCGGCCAGCAATCCCACCGGCAGGTTGCCATGCTCGGGGCGGGTCACGCGGCCTCCGGAGACCAGCAGCGGGGGGACGTGCCCGCAGTTCACGTATTCCAATTCTCCGTCCTTGCGAATGCGGACGATGATCACGGTCGCATACTTTTCGCCCAGGTGCTTCTGCGTGAAGAACCGATTCACCGCGGCCATGATGTCCGGCAGAGGCATGCACGCGCCCAGATGGGAGTAGACCATCCCCTGCAGGGTTGACGCCAGCAACGCCGCCGATACACCTTTTCCGCTGACATCGGCCAGCACCACGGCCAGCCCGTCTTCGGTGTTTACGACGTCGAAGAAGTCTCCCCCAATTTCTTTGCAGGAAAGATTGCGTCCCCGCATCTTGGCAAAAGGGACATCCGGAATTGTTACGGCCATCAGCCGTTGCTGAATCGAAGCGGCGATGCCGAGTTCCTGCTGGTAGCGTCGCGCCGCTTCTTCGGCCTGCACCAGGCGTGCGTTCTCGATGAGCGATGCTGCTTCCGTCGCGATGGCATGCAGAATGTCGTGGCTCACGCTGGAGATATCGCGGGAGGCGAACCGGGAATCGAGGTAAAGCGCCCCTAAGACTTCCACCGGCGACTGGGGCAGGGCCGGCGAATTCGCGTCGCGCGTAGTCTGCACCTGCGGCTTGCGGAGGGGCAGGCAGATGACTGTTCTTAAATCGTACGCAACGATACTTTTCCGAACCGCCAAGTCCAGCGACTGGCTGGTATCGGTAAACAGAAACTCGGAATTCGACTTCATGGCCTCGTCCAGGATGGAGTGGGAAATCGTCTTGTCGTCGAGCAGGGCCTCGCCCTTGGAATTCCGTCCTGCGACCAGGCGCAGTTGCCCCTCTTCGTCTTTGAGGAAAACGTAGCCGCGCTCGGCGCGAATCAGTTTCAGCGTGGTATCGACCAGCGTGACCAGGATTTCGTCCAGCACGCCAACGGTGTTGAGTTTGCGTGCGGCTTCGAGGAAGAGCGTCAGTTTTTCGAGATCGGTGGTATCGGTCGAAATCTGAATTCCGGAGATCTGGCTCAGGAATTCGCGGGCGGTGTTGGAAGTGGAGTGCTGGGGACTGAAGATGACGTAGGCAACCTCTCGTACGCCAAATTCCACCCGGTCGTTGCGCTGCAGACGCTGCCGCTGCACTCGTTCGCCATTCACGTAGGTGCCGTGCTTGCTGCCTTGATCGACGACGAAGAAATCGCCATTCTCGGCCACGATGAGGGCGTGATCGCGCGAGACGCGGGGATCGGGGATTACCAGGTCCTTGTCGACCTTGCGCCCCACGGAGAAAGGCGTCCGGTTCATGATGATGGAGCGCTGCTCGTTGCCCTGGACGTAGATCAGGGAAGGAAAGACCCCGGACCCTGGGTCAGAAGTGATGCCGGAAATGGGAGGAAACGCCATCGGGCGCAGTCGCTCTACAGCATACTAGTGATAGAGATAATGACAGGAATCAGGCCGAGCGGAAAGGGGGCGCATCCGCTTGCTTCCCGCGTTCCACTGGACTCGGGAAAACTCGTGGCCCGAGGGCGTGTTCCTGTTCTACGCGTGACTGTGCTGGAAGGCAGCGATGGCCTGTTGCTCGGTATCGTAAACCTCGAAGACGGTAGCCAGCTTGGTAATCGAGAGCACGTCGCGAAGGCGCTGGCCGAGCCCGGTCAGCTTGATATCGGCACCGGCGGCGCGCGCCGAAGAGTACACACCCACCAGCGTTCCGAGGCCGCCGCTGTCGATGTAGCTGACCCCACTCAGATTGAGCACGATCTGCTTGGTGGTGGTGAGCAGCTTTTTTAGAGTATCCCGCAGCGCGCTGGCTTCCTCCCCAAAAACGATCCTCCCGGCACCCGAAACTACCGTGACTCCGTCGGCCACGCGTGTTTCCAGCTTGAGCGTCATCGCGTCCTCCGCGCCAACTCCTGTCCAATCGCCCGAGAAGCCTACCCCTTGCGTCCGGCCAATGCAAGCCGCACGGTCGTTCTTGCCCGCCATTCTCAGGGGTTTTCCCCGGTTCATGACAGGGTCGGCGGGCTCAGATAGACTGCGGCAGGGCAATGACCGAAGGCCAGGCTGTCACGCCGCGACTAGGTACCCGATTGCGAAGCCGTGGCCATGCCCTGCTGATCGTGGTTTGCGTCACCGGCATCATGACGCTGTATTACAAGCGCTTTCTGGAAGCGGGCCAGGGGACCGACTTCCCGCATTTCTATTGTGCGGCAAAGATTGTAGGCGCCGGGCTGGGGCACCAGCTGTACGACGTGTCTCTGCAGTGGGAATTTCAGCGGCGCTACACCGGGCGCGTCGGGAATTTCTTCATCCACCCGCCCTTTGAAACTCTGATCTACCTTCCGTTCGCCGGCCTGCCCATCCAGGCCGCCTACCTGGCGTGGACTCTTTTCAACCTCGTGGTTCTGGGGGTAGGGGCTTGGCTGTTGCACACGCGGTTGTCCCTACCCCTAAGTCCCGGACTCACGCTGGTGCTGTTGCTCGCGTTCGTGCCGGTTTCGCTGAATTTCCTGCAGGGGCAGGACACGATTCTCCTGCTACTCGTTTTTGTGCTGACGTGCGTTGCTTTCGGAGAGGATAAGAACTTTGCGGCGGGATGCCTGCTGGCGCTCGGCCTCTTCAAGTTTCAGTTCGCCCTACCGGCGGCGATCATTTTCCTGGCGGGCAGGAAGGGCGTGTCGAGGAAGATGTTCGCGGCCGGATTCGCAGCCGTCGCCGCCACGCTTGCTCTGATTTCCCTGGGCATTTCCGGGTGGTCCTGGCTGACGACTTATCCCCGGCTGCTGCTTGGTTTTGGGAAGGTACCATTCAGCGGCTTTCATGCAGAGGCGATGGCCACGATTCGTGGTGCGTCGCTGGCTTTGTTCCCGACCGGATCGATTCCGGGGAAAGTGGCGTTCGTCGGCGCGGCGCTTTTGGTTCTTGGTGGCGCAATCGATGGATGGAGGCGATCGGACGCATCCGTTGTAGATCTCGCAGTCTCGAACAGCGTGCTGGCCGCGGTTCTGCTCAGCTATCAGGCCAGTCCTCATGACCTGACGCTGGTGGCGCTGCCGGTGTTTCTCACGTTCACTTATTTGCGGAGAACGTCCGGATTGCCTCAGATGTGGCGGCGGCTTTTGTTGTTTGTGCTGGCCGCGCTGTTTTTGCCGCCGCTTCACGTCTATGCGGTGCGCATGCATTTGTACGTTTTGCTGTCGCTACCGATCGCTGCGATATTTGTCCTGAACTACTGGGAGCTCGCACGCGCCCGGAGAGAGAAGAGCGCTGGCTAGTCGCGCTCAGCTCGCGCCAGCAGCGACGCCAACTGGACGAGAATCACGAGCGGGATTCCGAGGCTGGTGGAGAGGGGGACTGCCCATCCACGCTCAACCGACGCAGCGGGAATCGTTAGGCTGGCGAGCGTCAATCCCAACGCCGCGAACCAGGGCCAGCCCACGATCGCGACCGTCAGCACGCAGGCTGCTTTTGACAAAGCGCCGTTCTTCCAGAGTTCCGGCCACTCGCGGACAATCAATAGAATCGCGGGTAATAAGAGCACCTGGTTGTACGGAGCGAACATCGGGATCACGATCAGAGTAATCGCGAGCGCGGTCGCGAGCAGGAGCGAGAATTCACGAGAGCCGACTTCCCCCCGGCGCAGGCGCCAGGCGACTGCAAGCAGAAATAAGAGCGCCGCCAGAGCCGCGAGTCGTCCTACGGACGGGGACAGCAGAGTGTCGAGTAGCGATTTCCCTCCTGTATATCGCCGGTAGTCATGGGTTGCCGCGAGAAAGTCGCCGATCCATCCGGGAAGTACGATCTCTGCGCCGCCGACGAGCGCAGCCATGCCCAGCACGAACCCCCAGAAGAAGCGTTGCCGGTGCGACCAGTCGCTGACTGTCCACAGTAGGAGGCAAAGCATCAGAGGCAGCACGAGCTGCGGCTTGATCGTCGACAGCGATAATAGGATTCCGGCGGCAAGGAAATGTTTGCTCCCGAGCAAGGCCGCGGACGCCGCGACCAGAGCCGCCACCACCAGGCTCAACTGTTGCAGCTTGAAACCCTGGATTGCCGGAAAGCTCCCTAAAGTGAGGATCAGCAGGATCGACTTCGTCGCCACACCCGGATGCCAGTCGACTGCGCGCACCCATAGGAGCACGCTCGTGGCTGTCAGCAGGATGAGGAGCCACTTGAAGCCGGTCATGACGGTTTCGAAGGGCAGCCCCAGGGTCGGCGCGAGCAGGAACGCAACATACGCGGGATAGGCGAAAGCCTGCCGGTCCTTCGGATCTCCTTCGCGATTTGAGTTCAGCTCACGCCCGTAGTATCCGACCTGGATTTCGCGCGTGACCTCGGGGTCATAGGGGTTGCGATGGTGCAGCAGGAGTTCGCGCGCGCCGAACCACCGTGGGTAGAGATCCGAGAGATTTCCCCGCGGCCGCTGGTGAGCCGCGGCGTCGGCGCGCTGGTAAGGCACCAGGACGCGGGTGACGTAGCACCACATGCTCGCCGCGAACAGAAGCGCCAGAACCACACCGGTTTTGGAGTTCGTCAGCAAGCGTTCGACGTTGCGCTCTGGCTCCGCACCGGAGCGGTCCCCATGTTACAACTTAGGCGGACCAACCTCCTGTGCGACTGCGTGTTCTTGTCTCCTTCACGATCGGCGTGGCGACTGGCACTTTCTGCTGGTTTCTGCTGGCGCATTTTCACCTGGGAGCGGGCGATTTCAACTGGGCCATCGTGGCCGCGCAGGACCTACTCGCACACCGCAACCCCTACGACCGTCCGATGCAGCTGTATCCCCTGACCTGCGCGCTGTTTGGATTGCCCTTCGCGTGGATGCGTCCGGAAGCAGCTGGCGGGGCATTCTATGGGGTCAGCTCCGCGCTGATGGCATTGGGACTGACGCGTCACGGATATCACCGGCTGCTGGTGTTCATGGCGTATCCGTATTGGGCGGGGATTATCGAAGCCCAGTGGGCGCCGCTGATCATCGCCAGCGCCTTCTTCCCTTTGCTGCTGCCCGCGACAATGGCGAAGCCTCAACTCGGAATTCCGGTTGCGTTCACCTCGCTCAGCAAGCGCGGCGTGCTTGCCTGCCTCGCCGTGATCGCTCTGACGTTTCTTGTCATGCCGCGTTGGCCGTGGTGGTGGATCGGACATTTTCAGAAGTACGACCGCTTCATTCCGTTGCTCGTCTTCCCAGGCCCGTTGCTGGTTCTGGCGCTGCTTCGATGGCGACGGCGCGACGCCCGCCTGCTCTTTCTGATGGCCGCCGTGCCGCAACGCTGGCTGTATGACCCGCTCATCCTCTGGCTGATTCCGAAATCGCGCCGTGAACTCGTGTACACGGTGGGCTTTAGCTGGCTGGCGGGAATCTGGCGCTGGTACAGCCATCCGCATACGTTCACGCAGATCGGCCGAGTGATCGTGCTCTCGATGTATCTGCCGATGCTGGTCGTTGTCTTGCTCCGCTCAGGCAGCACCGATCCCACCCCCGCCGAACCCTAGTTCGCTCGACGATCAATACGTCAAAGCGTCATCCCACGTATCATGCAGGCACCGGTGCGATCGCTCCTCGATCCAAAGCGGATGTTTGCCGGGATCCTTTTCCTTGGGATCTTCACTCTCGCTGCGCGCAACATCACCGACCCGGACTTTTGGTGGCACCTCAGGACCGGCCAGTACATCCTTGAGACCCACTCTGTTCCTCACGCCGACGCGTTCTCTCTCACCCGTCAGGGCCATCCCTGGATCGCGCACGAGTGGTTGTCGGAAGTAATGATCTACTCGATCTACGGCGCCGCTTCATGGGGCGGCCTGATCGTCGGCTTTGCCGCGGTGACTTCCCTCACCTTCATCTTTCTCTATTTGCGCAGTGCGGGACGGCCCTATGTAGCAGGCTTGCTGGTCCTGTGGGCGGCCTTCGTTTGTCGCCCTACATGGGGCGTGCGTCCGCAGACGATCTCGGTGCTGCTGGCCAGCCTCTTACTCTGGATGCTCGAGCGTCCGAATCGCTCGCGGGGAGCGCTCTTGTGGGCCGTCCCGCTAACCCTGCTGTGGGCGAATCTGCATGCCGGCTATTCCCTTGGGATCGCCCTGCTCGTGTTGTTTCTGCTGGGCGGATGGCTTGACGGCATCTTCGGCTTCACGCGTTGGAGCGAGGTCCGCGCTGAAACGAGATGGCTGTTTGTGACGCTGCTGCTGTCGCTCGCCGTTGTCCTCTTTAATCCGAACGGCTGGCGGCTCTACGGCTATCCCCTCGCCACGTTGCACTCCACCACAATGCGGAAGGACATCGCGGAATGGTTCTCGCCTGATTTTCACCGGGGCGAGTACCTGCCTCTGGCAGCGATGCTGATCGCGGCGGTCGCATTCCCTTACATCGGCAGACAGCGAATGCGTCCGCGCACGATGCTGCTGGTTTGCGTGTCGGTCTACGCGGCCTTGCAATCGGTGCGGTTGATTCCGATCTTCGCTCTAATGGCCGCGCCGTTCCTGGCGGAACACGCAGAAGCTTTCCGGCAATCACTTAAACGGAACATCGGATCTCGCGAGTCACCGTCTCTCAACGCGTCGAGGCTCGCGCTGCACGGCGCGATCGCAATCGGGCTCATCGTTCTCGCCTGTCTGCAACTCCGCCAAATCATCAAGGGGCAGCCCGCTGCCGAAGCCGCTGCGTTTCCTGAGGCTGCGGTTTCCTTTCTGCACGATCACCACCAGCCAGGGCCGCTATTCAACGACTACGACTGGGGCGGATACCTCATATGGAAGCTCTACCCAGGGGATCGAGTGTTCATTGACGGGCGCGCCGATCTCTACGGTGACCAGTTCCTCGACGAATACGCCGCGGCCTACGACCTGACCGGCGACTGGCAGAAGCCACTCAACCGCTGGCAGATTGGCGCCGTCGTGATCCCGCCCCAGTCCGCGTTAGCGACGGCCCTTCAGGCGACCGGCATCTGGAAAGTGCTTTTCCGCGACGGGCAAGCTACGATTCTTTCCCGGTGTGGCCCGTCTATGAAGGAAGAATCCGCACCTGATCCGGGCGTCGTTCCTTCCACAGACGGGGAGTCCCTGGAACCAGCGCCTGAACCGTCAATATCGACGGTAAGGGGCCCAAGAAATTAGCTTCCCCCCAGCCACAGTCGAGGTATGATAGCGGCACCGCCGCTTCAGTAGGCGGCAAAAGATACCCTCAAATCCTTGATTTGTACTGAGATAAGAGAAATAGCCGTGCCTGATCGGGCGGCGACGCGAGCATTATCCAGTCTGGCCGGGAAAATCATTCCGCGTGGTAGGTCGAACCCTTGGGAGGCGAAAGAATGAGTCGGATTCTCAGCAGGCTGCTTCATGACGATCAAGGTCAGGACATCGCAGAGTACGCTGTGATGTTGGCGGTGATTCTGGTGATTGTGGTGGGCACGGTCCGTCT
>Ga0307479_10007020_pt1 | contig 10375 bp, 16 predicted proteins | sample atmos_gasesECM4C_FD_203743 | JGI IMG/M metagenome (GOLD analysis project Ga0307479, IMG submission 203743) | Hardwood forest soil microbial communities from Morgan-Monroe State Forest, Indiana, United States - atmos_gasesECM4C_515 | ecosystem: Environmental > Terrestrial > Soil > Temperate...
GGGTACAAGCCGTCATCTCGGCCACCCCAGGCGCCCCCATTGCGCAGGCGGCATTCAGTGCCGTCGTCCAGAAGCAACCCAAACGGCAACGGCGTCGCCGGCGGCTGCACAGCCGGCAGCGTATCCCTGTAGGCCACGCGATGAAGCTCCCTGTCCCAGGGATCATCGCCACACAACAGAGTTGCCGCATTGGACGGCCAACACACGCCGGCACCGGCAGCGGAAGGTGCACAACGGTAAATGCCGGAGTCGACCGCCGCTGGCGATGCGTCGCAAGCGAAGACGTCGGTGATGCGGCTCGATGAAGGCACCGACGGCACTTCAAGGTAACCGTTGGCAGGTTGGCCGTTGATAACCGCCACTGCGGTAATGACCTGCGTTGCCGCGGGTGCTGCTGCGCTGGTAGGTGCGGCGAAGGGGGGAGGAGGGGCCGGCGCGGCGCTGCTGATCGACGGGGCCGGAGGTGTTTCGACTCGGGTGGAGGGTGCGGTCGTAGGGGGCCGCTGTTGCCACGGGTGCCACACCAGCGCAACGGCTCCAACCAGAAGGAGCGCAACCACCGCGGCAGCACGGATAACCCATCGCCTTCGAGGCCTACCCAGCTGTTGGGGTTCGACGACGCCTTGCTTGGGACGGGATCGAGTGATGTCCCGAGGGGTTCGCTTCGGTGCCAATCGAGCGGGGGCGGTCGGCGCGGCGGGGGCTTGGCGGGCTGTCTCGGCTTGCTCGGCGAAAGCGCGGGCGAAGTCTACGCAGCGGGTAAATCGATCGGCGGGATCCTTGGCCAGGGCCGCCGCGAGCACAGGGTCGAGCCTGCCCAGTTCGGGTCGCGTGTCGGCGAGGGCAGGCACCGGCGCGTTGAGATGGCGGCTGATTACGACCGCCGGATTGGAGTGAGGATACGGCTGCGATCCCGTCAATAGGTGGTAAGCGGTAGCGGCCAGCGCGTACTGGTCGGCGCGCCCGTCGATGTCTGCACCCATCAACTGTTCAGGTGCGGCGTACGCGAGTGTGCCCACGGTGAAATTGGTCGCCGTAAGGCCACTGATGTCACCCATTGGTCGCGCAATGCCGAAGTCGGCCAGCAGGATTCGTCGCTTGCCGTCCTCAGGCTCGGTGAGCAAGATATTCGCGGGCTTTACATCGCGGTGCAACAGTCCACGTTTGTGGGCGTAGTCGAGTGCGTCAGCGACAGCCGTGACGATGGCGCACACGTCCTGTATCGGCATCCCGACCGGGTAGCGTTCTTTCACCAGGTGTCCCGCGCAGGGCTCCGGCGTTGTTGACTTCCGGTGCCGTGACCTGCGGTGATGGGTTTCAGGGATACGGCGTTTCGCTGTCGGGCAGGCACGGGCTTCTCGAGGACGATGAAGTTCTCACACCTAATCGTTCTATTGGAGTTGCCCGTGCCCGCCCTTGCAGTATCGCCTGTCAAATCGGTCGCCGAGACGTTGGACCGCTGGCGCGCCGGAGAGCGCGTCGAGGTGCTGCGCTCCGATTTCCTCGACGTACTTGCCTTGGTGCCGGATCCGCGGGATGCGCGCGGGCGCCGGTATCTGCTGGCCGGGTTGCTGGCGATCGCGATCCTGGCCACCGCGGCGGGGATGCGTGGCTATGCCGGATTCGCCAGTTGGGCTGCCACGGCACCGCCGGAAGTGCTTGCCCGCCTGGGGATTCGGTTCCGACGGCCGAGCGAGAAGACGTTCCGGTCGGTGCTGTCGCGACTGGATCCGGCCGATCTGGACCGCCGCCTCGGCGCGTATTTCACCGCCCTGGCCGCCGCCGAGACCGGGTTGCTCGCGGTGGCGGTGGACGGCAAGACGCTGCGTGGGGCGCGGCGGATGGGCGCGGTCGCCGCGCATCTGGTGTCGGTGTTCGCCCACCACGCCCGACTGGTGCTCGGGCAACTCGCCGTCACCGAGAAGAGCAACGAAATCCCCTGCGTACGAAAGCTTCTCCGATTGTTCCGGAACGTGCGGCTGCTGGTCACGATCGACGCCATGCACACCCAGACGACGACCGCGCGGCTGATCTGCGGCACGCTGAAATCCCACTACCTGATGATCGTCAAGTGCAACCAACCCAAGCTGCTGGCCCGCATTCAAGCGCTGCCCTGGAGCCAGGTGCCGGTCACCCACGCCGAACCGCCGCAACGCTGCCACGGCCGCATCGAGACCCGCACCCTCAAGGTGGTCACCGCGACACGGGGAATCGGATTTCCCCACGCGCGGCAGATAATTCAGGTCATCCGCGAACGTGTCGCCGGCACCGGCGAGCGCAGCGTCGAGGTCGTCTACGCCATCTGCAGCCTGCCGTTCGAACAGGCCCGGCCCCCGCTGATCGCCGCCTGGCTACGCGACCACTGGGGCATCGAGAACGCCGTGCACTGGGTCCGCGATGTCACCCTCGACGAGGACCGCTCGACCGTGCGCACCGGCACTGCCCCGCAGGTCATGGCCAGCCTGCGCAACACCGCGCTGAACCTGCACCGCCTCCGCGGAGCCGGCAACATCGCCGAAGCCTGCCGACTCACCGCCCTCAGCAACGACCGCGGCGTCGACCTCCTCACAGACCATCGAATCAGCAGCTCACAAGCGTGCTAATCAACAACGCCGGAGCCCTGGTGTCCCGCGTCAGTCCCCTCGACGTAGTCCATCGAGATCCACAGGTGGCCTTCAAACTCGCCACGGTCATGTACGCCGACGATATGCGGGTGCCACAGCGTCGCGGCCAACTCAGCCTCGCGGTGGAACCTCTCACGGAAGTACGTGTCCGCTGTTATCGCTTCGGACATGACTCTCAGAGCGTCGCGCCGTGCCAGCCTCGGGTGCTGAGCAAGATAGACCTCGGCCATCCCGCCGGAACCCAGCAATCGGAGGATGGTGTAACCCGCGAAAGTTGTCCCCACCGTTACCGACACGCGGCGGATAGTACCGCTGCCGTAAGCGACCGCAGGCCAGAATCCGTCGCTCAGTCTGCTGTGAGTTTAGATGTGATGCGCCAAGAGTACTTCGTTCTGATGCCTTACATAGATGTGGTGGACCACCTACTCAAGATCTCTTCGATTCGCAACATGTTTAACGTTGTTCTGAGACCTGGAAGTTCGGGAGGCGGCAACTTTCTGCGCATTCAGGCTGACTGGTTTGACGCGAAGACTGATGGTTTCAAGGAATGCGTGCGACTCTTGCTTTTCCGAAGATGACGACAGATGGCAAGAGAAATATATGCAACTTGTCCGACTACGCGAGCGTCTCGAGGTTAATCCGGCATTACAGCTATCTCCTGATGAAGTTGACGAAATGGTATGGGGCCTCACTGGTGCCGAGCCTCTTTTCCGACTGCGTTCTTTTTCCCGTGGGCAAGTTGTCGATTTTGGCCTCGCCATCACGTGGAGTATGACTAGCCACGCAATAGGCGACGATGCCCGCGAAAGTAGGACTAGCGCCTTGCAAGAAATACGAGCAGGGTTACGTAGTTCTGCCATCAATATCACCCCGGACGAGAATGTTGCGGCAACACGGCAGCTTATGCAGTCTTTACGCAACCAGATAGGGCCTCAGGGGTGACCACGACCGTGATTATCAGCGGTGTGGCCGGCGTCGTGACTGGCTCAGCCGTCACAGCATGGGCGAAGTGGCCTATCGAGAAACGACGCCTGAAACTTCAGCGCCGCTACGCCTTACTTGACTCGTGGCGCGACGGGATTGCAGAAATTGGGGCTGAATTTGGGCTCAATCCCCTAAACGCCCCCTGGTACGAGACGTTGAGGCCCTACCTCGCGGAGGACGTGCTCAGACAGTTGGAAAGGCCAAGAGCCTCCATCGTCCCCAGCGAGTCCGGGCGGGGAATCAAGGACCTGTTTACGCGCGAAGTCGACCGCATCGAACGGGAGTGGGGGCTACGCCTGTGATCAGGTGATGTCCGTTTCGCCAAAGGTGCGCGGAAAAGCCATCGGGCCATGTTGTCATGGGGGCGTTTCGTCCCGGCTCCACGCTCATCACCGGTACGTTGGACCAACCCGTCGCTGCGCCTGCCGTGCCCTGTTCACGACAGCACATTGCTGCGCCGTGGCCGGAGCAGTCTACCCTTCGTAACGATGTAGGTCTAGACTGTAGGTCTACGGATTGATCACCAGCTTCCAGGCTCCCTGACACTGTGGACAAACTCCCTCGTCAATCGTTGGCGACGGGAGGAAGCCGTTTCTCATGACCGCCCCCGGTTCGTACCGCCGCAAAAAAGGTTTGGGAATCACAATCATGGCTGGGCTTGCCTTCGCAAGCGTTGGCCTAGCCACGCCCGCGCAGGCTGACGCGGGGCAGGACCAGGACTTCTATCGGTTGATGACGGAGCCCGACCAGCCCCACCCCCAGGTGGTATTCAACTTCCCACTGGTGAGATCGCAGGGCATTTGGGTATGCCAGCGCGAGGACGCCGGAGAAACGCCCATGCACGCGTTCTATTATCTGGACCGCAGACACGGCGGGCCGTACGCCTTCGATGACGCCAACACCATCGTGTCTTCAGCCGAAACCATCTACTGCCCCAGCCACACCGACCCTGCTCTGCCGGGCGGTGGGCTGGACATGTCCACTCCCATCTACCCGCCACCCATATATCCGCCGCTCGCGTGGTCCCCGCCATCCCCGCACCCCCTGCCGGATCTGCCGATGCACTACGCCGTATGAGGCCGGCCCCTGGCCGGCGACCACGGCATTACGATCCGCCCCATCCGTCTAGAAGATTCGAGTTGGCCATGAACCGCATCCGCCGCCTGTTAGTGCTCGCGGGCATCGTGTTCTCGATCGCCGTCGGCAGCTTCACGGGTTTGCCTGCCGCTTCGGCTGATCCTGTCTGCGGTGCGCCCGGTTTGCCGCCGTGCGCGGGTCCGAACCCGTTGACGCCGGAGCAGCAGTGCGCGTGGATCGCGTGGCGGACCTGGACGCCGTGCAACTGGTTCGGTATGCAGGTGCCTACGGGCACACCAGGCAGCCTGAACTAAAGGCCGGCCTTCATGTTGGAAGGTCAGCTCGGTCTTGGACTACTGGTCGCCTTGCGGCGGCGCTGGCTGCGCCGGCACCGGCAGCACTTGAAATGACTCGACAGCCGTTTGGGCCGGGAAACCTTCGACGGCCACCCGCCACTCGTATCTACCCGCCGCCAGCCGTGTGAGCACAACAGCTGGGCAACAGATCCATGCTTAGCAGAATCATTGCTGCAACGGCTGCCGCGATCGCGACAGCTACGCTCGTCGCAGCTTCACCCGCCGCTGCTGAACCTCCGACACCGACCCCAACCTACCCGCCTAGTGCAACCGCCCTATGTAACGACGGCACCTGGTCGTTCAGTCAGCATCGAAGCGGAACCTGTTCGCATCACAGTGGCGTCAAGCAATGGTGTCCCTGCGAATTCACCTCCGCAAGAGCGGGCACCGGCGACATAGACTTTGCTGGGTGGGCGGGTGCGATCTCGATACCCGCAGCGCCACAACATATTTCGTACGGCGCGCAGTGAAATGCTTGCCATGAGTCGGCACTTGGTTAGCCCTCGGTATGGCGAAACCCCTTGTCCCGCAATGGGTATGGGGAGGCGGGTCGGAATCCCTGCGCCGCCGCGGCCGGCCCGACGCTATCGACCGGTAACCCACGAGGCGAGTCATGGCTGACGAAGTAACGGCTCGTTTGAGCCGAACGCTATGACTTGTTCACCGGCCAGCATCCTCGCCGCCATCTCTTGAATCTCCGGCCACCGGGCCTCCAGCTCCGCGTCCCACGCCGGATCGGGCAGCGTCATGGGCGGCCAGACGAAGTCCCAACCGAACATCTCGGAAAGACCGGCGTCGGCCACGCTAACATCGCCACCCATTTCCTGCTCGTAGTTGGCCCAATCGGACGTGTTGCTCCGAAACGCGGAAGCCACACGATCCGTGAACGAGCGACCGGCGGCGTCAAGCGTGTCGTCGTCGATGGTGGGCTCTGTCCATTTGGCGCGCGCTTCTGCCCACGGCCCGGCGTAGGCGATGAACGCGTAGGCGACACCACTGCCGTTCTCAAAGCCAACGCGCCCGTAGTCCGTGTCAACGCGCAAGTGGGTGACCCGCACGCCGCGCAACTGACACGCCATTACGTGGCCTGCTTCGTGCCAAGCCGTGGCATACCGATCGTCGTCACTATTCATCCAGCTGAGCGTATGGCGGGACACCGACAACCCTCGGGATGCCACGCGCATCAAAAAGGGTCGTAGTGGCCGGTGTCGCGGTATTCGCGACGTTCACCGCACCACCAACATCTCTCGACCTTGAAGGTGACGTCTGGGTCGTCGGGTAGGTCGCGTGCCTCGATGAGGTGCCAGTCGTGGACGTGGTCGTTGCTCATGCGGTCTATGGTTCCATCCTGCGGTTGTTCGTGCCGATAACGTTGCGCTACGTCCCGTAGGTCAGTTCCCACGTCGGGTGAAACCGCAGTGGTCGGCCGGGGATGCCATCGACCCGAATCCGCAGGTACTGGCCGTCCGCGCTTGTGATGGTTCCGGCGCGACCACCGAGCAGAGAGCCGAAGCCGCGACCGAGCTGCACGCGCCCACCGCGCTTGGCGGGGACGCCGTACGTGCGCCTTATCCAGTCCATGTCAATCCTTTGCTGGCCACACCCCGGCCGATGCCGGGTCTACTGGGCGGGCTTCCGCGATACCCGCCGACGCGGCGGTGGTAGCTGAGGCTGGTAGTAGTTCATGAGTCCCCCAGCGACGCCAGATACTTGCCTATGCCTGCGGTCAATTCCGCGATCTGGTCGGCGGGAAACTCGACACAAATCGAATGCCGCCATGACTCCCTTGGACGCCGCCGGTAGTGCCGGTACTGCGCGTTGCTCGGAAGATCCCACACTGGATCATTCGGATCTTCCGAGCTGTCCAGACCAACCGTCAGCCGGAAACCCTCTGGGGTCGGACTATCATCAATCCACCTCCAGTCGGTCGCGTCTGGGTTACCGGCCATCAGCAGACCGAGGAACTGCTCAGCGGACTCCAAGTCCTTGAACGACATGTTAGCCACCGGCACTATCGGCCCCTCGTCATATTGGCAGCATTCAGCGGTGCTGATCCCCAGATTCCACAGAAGCTTGATCAGCGGGGCCAACTGTTCATCAATGTCGACACCATCGACATCGACCGTGGGATGCGGTCCCAGTAGCTTCGCCACCGGCGGTTTACGCCGCGGGCCGCGCTGCCGGCTCTTGCCGCTCATGATTTTCTCCAATCGCTGTGGGGTTTAGGGGGTCGGGCAGGTGGCCGTGGCTTGCTGCACAACGGGCACCGAGCCGGGGTCGATGGGCAGTGAATACTCGCGCAAAACGGCGACGAACTTGATCGCATACTGACACGCGAACCCTTTATTCGGTGGCATCCACCGGCCTGGCGGGCTATCGCCCTTGTCCTGGTTGGCTTGGCCGTCGACGGCCAGCAACTCGGCCGGATCATTCGCGAACCGCACCCGCTCCTCATCGGTCCAGTTGTAAGCACCTTCGTCCCACGCAAGCGCCAACGGCACTAGATGGTCGATCTGCACCGCTGCGCTGCTCTGAGGGCCGCGCTCGAAGATGATCGTCTGGCCGGTGTAGGGGTCGTTCAGCGTGCCCGACGCGACCGCGTCTGGGCAGCGTTTCACCGACACATAGGTCTTGTCGATCAGGTCGCGGTCAAGAATCTGGTCGCGGGTATCGCACCCCCGATGGCCCAGTGGGCCGTCGTTGTCTTCGGTCCACGGCTCACCGAAGAACGCCCGGCGATAGTCAGACCGGTGATGTAGCGGGGCTACCGCGATACCGGTGAGCGGATCCGGTGTGTCCGCATGGACTGCTGGTGCGCCCGTCAGGAACGCGACCACAGCCGCGACAACCAACACCTTGACGATCATCACCACCCCCACCTGCTGGTGGGGTGCGACGCGATCGCCACGCTTGGCTGTCACCTATCCGCAGTCTCCCGGTGTGGAAACCGGCCCGTGGTCGTCGTCGCTGGGTTGGGTCAACACGGCGGCCAGCTCGGGGTCGGCCAGCACTTCAGCGGTGTGACGCCAACTGTCGATCAGCTGAATCACCGGTGCGGGATTGTCGATCGAATCAGCTGCCCGCATCGTTGACACCAGCTCCACGACGAATTCGCGCACCTCGTCGCCGGACAAAAAAGCCACCCAGGGGAACACCTCGGGCACGATATCGGTCACCAGCTCACGCACCCGCGGATCGTGCTGCATCAAGGCCACGAGTATCTTGCGCCATGCCGACTTGCGGGCCAGTCCAGCCTCATAGCTTCCCATCAGCTTTTTCCTCTGGCGTGTTGCGGGTCTGTCTCGTCTAGCACCTTGGCGATTGCCGGGGCCGTGCGATCTAGCTCGTCTTGGAATTGGGCGGCGGCACGCTTGGCGACCTCGCGCCGTTCGGCTTCCGTCATCTCACCGATCGTCTTGGGCGACCCGTCACCGCGCACCGGCCAGGCGTTCATGGCTTCCTTGTCGTTCTTCATCGTGTCGCATCCTCCGGGATCGCGCTCAGCCCACCACGTTCGACGGCGCGGATTGTCCAGCTCTCGGCATACGCCGCCGACCTCATCGCCCTGAAAGTTCGTGATCGAGGCGCTGCGGTAACCCTTGTCGAACAACCGCTCCGCGAGCTGCGCCGGATCGCCCGCGTGTAGGCATCCGACACGGCTAACGCCACGCCGGTCGACGCCGGTGAATCTGATGTACTGCCGCCCATTCATCGTTTGCTGTCCTTTCTGATAACGCCGCGTTTCGCCGTCATATCCCTGGACTGCCCAACAACAGCGGATTCAGACCGTGCGGATGTATCCCGCCGAAGAACAGCGCTCCCACGCACGGATCGCAGCACTGCCGGATGGTGGCGCCGTCTACCAGCCCTGGCATGTTGACGATGGGGCGACCGTCAAGTGTTGCGGCCGGCAATAAGCCGTGGTTTCTGCAGCAGATGCAGTCCTCGCCCGACTGGGGCCGGTCGTCGACACTCACCACGGCGTCTCTTTTCCCACGATCATGCCGATCACCGCGTGGCCGGCGCGGGCCGAGCGGATCGCGTCGTCGATGTGGGTCGCGACGTCGCGCCCGTCGCGACCGTGGGCGAACTCGATGTCGACCTCACGCAGCGCCTGAACGTGCGCGGCGGCCTCCTCGAGCGAGCGGATCGCGGCAGACAGGTCGGTGAGCGCCTGCACCCGGGTGTGCGCCAGGTGCTCGTCGATCTCGCCGGTGAGCGACGTCAGCTGCATAGTCATGGTGATTCCTTCCGGGTTCGGGTGGTGGTGGTGGTGGTGGTTGCTAACTAGCCGCCACTGGATACCGGCGCCGGCGATGACCGCCATCATTCGGCTGCCGTTGCCGCTGCGGTGCGCGGCCAGACGTGCCTCCAGGTCGGACGCCCATCCGCAGTAGTGACGGGCGTGCCGGTACGGCTGATCGAAGTGGATCAAGTAGATCGTGCCCTCGACGCCTTGCCAGTAGCCTTGGTCGTTCGCGGCGTTGCCCATGACCTCACTTTACAACGATCCGTTGTAAAGTGCAACGGCGTGTTGTAAAGTCACTGCCGTGGAGGAGTACTTGGACCTCGCCGACATCGCCCGCTTATGGGGGTTGGAACCTGGCACTATCCGGCGCTACAAGCACGAGGGACGTCTACCGGAACCGGATATCGCGGTCGGCTCGGGGTCCGGCCGCCGGTACGGCTGGCGGCCGGAGACGGTTAACGCGATCCATCGGCCCGGCCGCGGCACCCGCACCGACCTTAGGCCAGCATCGCAAGATTCGGCACGCGCGATGAGCCGGGCATTTAAATCGCGCTCCGCTCGCCGATCCACTCCGTCGCCTCCTTAACCACCGCAGTGCTCTCGGCACCGACGGGCGTCCCAGTCGGTCCATCCGCCTCGGTGGCTACTCGGTGCCCGTCTGATTCCCCGGCTGACTCATCCGGCGCGGCCGGGCTCTGCCCGGCCAGTTTGATTAGGTAGCGGACCGCTCGCTGCGGCATTCCGGTCATCCGCGTGATCGCGGTGAGGCTTTCGCCGCGGGTATAGATCGCCCACAGGGCCGCCCCGCATCGTTGATGTTCCTCGGTGCGGCGCGTCTCCGCTTGGTCGTGTAGTGCCTTGACCCGATCCTGAAGCCATTCGTCGACTTCGTCCGCTCGTTGCTTGGCTGAAAAGAACGCCACCAGATCCCCCTCGTTAGCGCGCGTTCGCCGGGCTAGCTCATCTTGGGCTGCCACCATCGCTTGGCGCGCGGCCTGTCGGGCAGATTGTGTTGTTCGACCATTTCCCACGCCGCCAACGCTAAGGCCCCTTAACTCGCTGCGCCGCACGTTCATGCAGGTAGG
>Ga0307479_10007021_pt1 | contig 10374 bp, 4 predicted proteins | sample atmos_gasesECM4C_FD_203743 | JGI IMG/M metagenome (GOLD analysis project Ga0307479, IMG submission 203743) | Hardwood forest soil microbial communities from Morgan-Monroe State Forest, Indiana, United States - atmos_gasesECM4C_515 | ecosystem: Environmental > Terrestrial > Soil > Temperate...
CATTTCGTGCCCCGCATCAGCTTACTCGTCGACGGTCGCAACCACCTTGAGCATCAAACCTCCGGGCGTCCTCGCAGGCTGCAAGGACGCGGCGGGCTATCCGATAACGGTCAATGCCGCCAGCGTGACGGCGAGTGGGTTTACGCTATCCGTCGATCCTAACGGCGGCTTCAACGCGTCCGTTCCCTCCGCGGGCATTTACACGTTCAGCTTCAAGCCACAGAACTCGCAGGGAACTGTTGGCGCAACGGCCGCGACCGTGTCGCTGACCTTCCCGGCGGCCAGCGGTCTTGTTGTGAAGGTGGTGGATGGCCGAGACAAAACAACCCCGGTCACCGACTATCGCTGGATTATTGAAGAAGACCGCACCTTCTACATCAACCCCGCGTGTACGACTAACCCTCCGCCGTCCGGCTGCCCGACCTTTAGCGCCGGAACTACTCCCGGGCTCGTTCCGACCTTTGGCACAAACTTCCACACCAGCTACATGCCAGTCGTAGCGGCGGGCTGCGTGGGGCCGACGGGCGCTGTGGCCTGCGAAACTGGCCAGACGCTACTCGGTCAGGCAGCGGTGTGCGACGTTGGCAACGGAGTCTGCAGGACCGATGCGTCACAACAGGTGCCCCTGGATCCAAGCCAGGTCCACCTGGATCCGACCAAGCGCTACTACATCTCGGTCCTTCCGGGAGACGCAGGCAACTCGTTCGAGAATGCGAGCGCCTGCCTAAGCAATCCAACTCCAAGTTGCGGCCACGGCATGGGCGGCGCTCCGATCGCCTGCGTGCCTGCAGCTGGATCAGTCACGTGCACGGCTACGAGCGGCACCTTTCCATCGACCGTCACCGTGCTGGTGCAACCCAATCCCTTCCCGCCCTCGAAGCTCTCCGTGTTTGTGTTCCAGGACGACTTCCCGCTCAACGGTGAGCAGGATGGAGGCGGTGGTATCGACGTGTTGTCGCCCAATGAGCCTGGCTTGGGAGGCTTCAACATCACGCTGTTTGACGATGCCGGCGGTAGCGGCGACGCCACCGGACAGATGACCTACGACATGTTCAACATGCCGTTGTCGAACGGTCTGGCTGGAACGAAAGATCCGAGCACCGGACTCGATGCCTGCCCGATTTCCGGGGCAAATCAGAATCAGGGCTTTGACGGCAGTACGAGCCCAACGGGTATCACGGGTACGATCGTGACCTGTCCGAAGTACGAGTCGGATGGCCAGACACTGTCCCCCCTTGCGGGCCAGGCCGTCGTTTCCAACCTGATGCCGGGAAGATACGGCGTGGTGGCCACCCCGGCGGCCGACCGCATCGCACGCGGCGAAGAGTGGCTCCAGACCAACACTCTGGACGGCCAGAAGGCGCATGATTCATTCCTGCGGATCGGCGAGCCCAGCTTCTTCCAGGAGTTTGGTCCTGCGGGATACCACGTATCCATCGGGTTTGCCAATCCGGCGATTATCAATGGCCGCAAAAAGTACGTTTGCAACGGCGGCGACCCCAACCTCAGTGGCACAAACTGCACCAATAGCCTGACTGGCACGGTCACCACCGCGCGCATGAGCCGCACGCCGGACGAGAGGCTCTACAGCAGTGGCGACAACAGCAGCTTCTCCTTCACCCAGTGCTACGTGAGCTTTGGAGATCCCGACGGCGAGGACTTTGCCTTCGCCAAGTGCGACTCCAATGGCCAGTTCACTCTCTCCGGCCTGCCCGATGGTGATTGGAGAGTCACCGTTTTTGACCAGTGGAACGATATGCTGGTCGATGGTTTGTCCACGCCGGTGCGACTGGCTAACGGAGCTACCGTCAATTTGGGACAGATTGCCACCAACCAGTGGCAAGCAAACATCTACACCAGTACGTTCTTCGATAAGAACGGTAATGGTGTGCGGGACGGTGATGAAGACGGGCTTTCGCTGGTGGCGACGAACAACCGCTTCCGCGACGGCAGCTACTCCAACTTCAACAATACCGACCTAAGCGGTAACGCCGGCTTCAACGAAATCTTCCCGTTGTTCAGCTGGTACGTGATCGAAAGCGACACTACCCGTTACAAGACCACAGGCGTCCACGTGGTTTATGACGCGGGTGGGGCCTCCGACGGTTCAACGTGCGGAGGAACGACTGGAACGGTGTGCGGAAACTCGAACATAGCCCATTTCATGGCGAACACAGCCGAACCGCCTGCGGTCGCTCTGCCCACTGCCCTGCGGGTACCGGGCGCGTACTATTGCGCCACTGCGGACTGCACCAGTGCTCCGGCGCCACTCGCTCCGGGCGGGCCAGGCGGTTCCACCGGACGAGTTGATCCGCCGTTCTGGTTCGGCACCGAAGGTTGGCAGGGTTTCTCTGGCCAGAACAGCTTCATTGAATTCGGCAAGAAGCCCTACGTAGTCGGCGAAACGGGCGGTATCCACGGTGAGGTGATTTATGCCTCGACCCGCCCATTCGATGATCCGACCTTGCTCATTCACACCAGTTGGACCCCGGACGTGCCGAATGTCACCGTCAATCTGTATAAAGAAGGGACAGCGCCGGATGGCAGCACGTCACTCACTTTGATCGACACCACCAAGACCAGCAGCTGGGACGATTGGGCCCAGGGCTTCCGGTCGGATAACGTCCCGAACATGAACTGCCCGGGACAGCTCCCTGCCCCCACAACGTCGGCTCCGGGCGATCTCTTCTTCTTCTCGCTGTTCAACCAGCCGGAATGGCTCGACATGTACAACAACGGGGGCATCCCGGCCCACCCGATGCCGAATAACGCCCAGTTCAAGTGTTATGACGGCATGCACAACTGGAACCAGATCCAGCCAGCGCCGTACGACGGCACGTACCAATTCCCCAGCGTCACCGGATTTAATCCGACGACAGGGAAGCCAGCCGGCACGAACTGTACCGCCTGCGTACCCAACCCCGACTCGACTGATCCGTACCGGTTTGGCACTTCCATGCTGCCTGCCGGCAAGTACGTCGTTGAAGTGGTCGTACCTCCGGGCTACGAACTAGTGAAGGAAGAGGACAAGAACATCCTGATCGGCGACAACTACATTGCGCCGGTAACGCAGCAATTCGCCGGCCTGGGCAATATCTTCATCCTGCCCGATCAGGCGGAAGTTAACGCTTACTACAACGCCAACAATCCGCAGAACCCGACGACCACCTTCGGACGCACCACACTCCCGAGTCATGAAGGCGACACGGGTAGCGTCGAAACGTTCTGGCCATGCGTCGGAGCATCGCGAGTCGTTCCCGACTTCATCAGCCTGTTCCCGCTGTCCGGTGAAGTTGCGCCGTTCGCTGGAGCTACGCGCAACTTGTGCGACCGCAAGGAAGTGGATCTTACGGACCAGGCGTCGGCCCTGGCCAAGTTCTGGATCTTCAGCTCCACTCACGTTGCCGCCCATTTCACCGGTGTGATCACGGATGACTACACTTCCGAATTCGATCCGTTCTCACCCCAGTTCGGCGAGAAATTCTCACCGCCGGATCTTCCCATCTCCATCAAGGATTGGTCTGGCGCCGAAATCGCACGCACCTACGCCGACCATTGGGGAGCCTACAACGGCTTGACGTACTCGACTTGGGAAGTCAACCCGCCGAACCCGACAGGGTACGCTCCCACGATGATGGTCACCTGCATGAACGACCCGGGCACTGGGCCGACGCCGGATCCGTTGTTCAACCCGGAATACAGCCAGTTCTGCTACGAAATACCGTTCATGCCTGGGCAGACCCAGTACATGGATACGCCAGTTGTCCCCACATCCGCCTTCGCGGGCGCGGGATACAACAACCCCGACTGCTCCTACCCGGATCTCACGCCCGCCGTCAGTGAAGTGGATGGCGACGGAATTGGACCGTGGGTCAGCGCGGCCGGTCACACCCTCACCATTCACTCTTTGGGCCTCGTGCCAGTGCCCAACAACGCCTACTCGGGACCGTCCGCCACTACGGCTCCCTACAACCAAAAGACTGTCACGCGCCATTACGGCTTCGGCGCTGCGCAGGGAACTGGAAGTGTGAGCATCGGCGGGCTGCCTGCAACGGTTACGGGTTGGGGTGACACTTCCATTACTGTGACGGTGCCCACCGGACTACCGAACTGCGCCCTGCAGCAGCAAGCGCAATACGGAGGCTCGACTGCCCTGTGTGGTCAACTGCTCATCACGACAAACACCGGTCAGCAGTCGATCGACACCGTGACGGTCACGGTCGGCGGCAAGAACCCAACTCACGTTGCCGCGTCAGGCTCGATCCAAGCGGCGATTGACGCGGCCAAGCCGGGCGACATGATTATCATCGACCCGACTTGCTCCACGACCGCAGCTCCGACCAGCCCTGTGGCATGCACCACTGCCGGTGCGACGGTGCACGGCCAGGCTGCACACCAGGAAATGTTGCTGATGTGGAAGCCGGTCCGGCTGCAAGGTGTCGGAGCTGCCTCCAGTGTCATCAACGCGAATCCGCATCCCGCGGGCAAGCTGGACGTGTGGCGCACGCAGGTCAACTGTCTGTTCGGGCTGGGTCTTGATGGTTCGCCGAAGACGTGGAATCCAAGCTGCGCCGGGTCCACCTGGTTTGGCTACATCGCCACCGCTACCGACCCTCAGGTCGATCGCTTGCCACTCGAGGCAACAGTCGGTTGGGACGCTTCGCTTAACGGCAACCTGGCCGAACTCTTGCAAGAGCCTTCGCTCATGGGAGCGCTGGAAGGAGCAGGAATTACTGTGTTGTCGAAAGGCGTGGACTTCCACAACTCTACTCCGTGGGATCCCACACTGCTGGGCGGCTTCCCGACCGGTACGACGCTCTTGACAACCAGCACTTGCGGGACTAGCGCCGGACCGAATCCGTTCCCGAGCAGCTTCCAGTGCAATCCGTCCAGCATCGACGGCTTGAGTATCACGGACAGCTCCCAGGGCGGCGGCGGCGTCTTTGTACATGGCTGGGGACATAACCTGCAGCTTGCCAACAACCGGATCTACAACAACGCCGGTACGCTTTCGGGCGGCATCAGCCTTGGTCAGGGCGAATTTCCAGGCTCGTACTTAGGGCCAGGTACGGGTAATGCAACGGCACCCGGTTCCTGCCTGAGCACCAATGTCACGAATCTACAGCTGCCCTACTGCCACAACATGAACGTGAACATGCACAACAACTACATCACTCAGAACGCTTCCACCGGCGACGAATTGTTCTCCGTGACGCCGGCGGGAGGAGGCGGTGTCAGCTTCTGTACCGGTTCCGACTTCTACAAGTTCAACTACAACTGGATCTGCGGGAACCTGGGCACGGGTGACGGCGGCGGTCTCGTCCACCTAGGGTTCAGCTACTCGGGCGACATCGAGCACAACACGTTCCTGTTCAACCAGAGCAGCAACCCGACGATCCCAACCAATGGCGGTGGTCTCCTCATCATGGGCACTCCCGACATTGACCCCACTTGCGGCGCCACTACGGACCTGGATTGCGCAGCTCCTGGCTTGAGTGACGGCGTCGGCCCCAACCTGATCATCAACGCCAACCTGATCATGGGCAACCAGGCGGAGAGCGGCAGCGGCGGCGGCTTGGCCCTGCAGAACATCAACGGCTCCGACGTGATCAGCTTCCCGAACGGCAACAGCAACGTGACTTTCCCGGGTATCCCCGGGTCGCGGTCGCCGTGGTACTCCCCGCAGGTTACCAACAACATCATCGTCAATAACGTTGCTGGCTGGGACGGCGCTGGAATCTCCCTGCTGGACGCTCTGAACGTGAACATCATCAACAACACGGTCATGTCCAACGACAGCACCGCTTCGGCTGGCGTGCTTTTCAACACCCTCGGAGCTCCCTTGGCTAGCACCACGGGAAGCAATTGCATTCAGACCGGCAGCACGACCGCATCGTGTCCGCAGCCCGCTGGCCTGGTGAGCATCCAGAACGGCGCGGCTCTGACGGCAGCTTTGCCGACGACAATCACCTGCCCCGCAGGGCATGGATCGGGAGGGACTGGTACCGGCGGTCTTATCAATGGGGCTTGCAGGAAATCCTCTTACCCCATTCTGTATAACGACCTGTTCTTCCAGAACCGCTCGTTCTATATCGCTGTCGGCAGCCTTGGTACAGGAACGCTCAACCAGCAGAATGTGGTCGCGCTGCACAACGCGTTCACTGGGACGCTCGCGGCGAGCCAGACGGCAACCGGCGCCTGCCCCGCCGCCAGTTACTGGGACATCGGTGTGCGCGGTGATTCGGGACCGACCAACCACTCGTCCACGATCACGCTCGCCCCGACGTATTCGTTCCTGACGAGCACCACTGGGTATACCGGCGGCTCTCTGCACAACTCGGCAGCCAATCCGACCGTTCTCAGCAAATACTGCAACGGTTCGCGCGTACCTCCGGAGTTCGGCGGGCTGGGCTGGCAGGTGCCTCCGGGCATCTCTGATGCCACAGTGCCCAACCCAATCTTCAACTTGACTCCGAACGCGACCGTAGACGAAGGCAACAACTGGATCAACATCAGTTGGGGCCCACTGGCGGAAGCCAATCCCGTCACCGGCACCTTGCTCGGTAACTACGCCATCGCGGCGGGTTCGCCGGCCATCAGTTACATCCCGTCCACTGCTGGTGCTCCCTATAATCAAGCGCCGACAATGGACTTCTTCAACCATCTGAGGAAGACCGACAACGCAGTTGACGCCGGAGCGGTCGAGTTCGGCGCGCAACCTGCGGTGGCGATCCTCAGCGTGACAGGCGGGCCTCTGGCGTTCGGAAATGTGCCGACCGGAACGATCAGTGGGTCTAAGCAGCTGATTCTTCACAACACCGGAGCGGCAATCGGAACGGGCATCACGCTTAACTTCTCGTCGCCGATCTTCTCGCGGGCAGCGGCGGGCGGCACCTGCGGTGCGACTCTGGCGGCAAACTCTACCTGCACCATCAACGTGGTGTTCTCGCCGACTGCACAGGTTACGACGAACGCTACGCTGACTATCACAGCCAACGTTGTGGTGACCGGCTCGCCGGTTGGGCTCAGCGGTACGGGTGTGGCGGCGGTGATCGCTGCATCACTCACTCCGCCGTCGTGGACCACCTCTGCAACCCGCGGATGCACAACGAACATCTTCGGGGGGGGCACGTGCCCACTGCAGGTCTTCACGCTGACCAACACAGGAAACGTGACGTTGACCGGCATTGCACAGGGAGCGCTTGGAGGCACGAACGCAAGCGAGTTCAGCGTAACCCGCCTGCTCTCGACCTGCGGTCCGGGCGGTAACGGCCAACTCCTGGGCCAGACGAGCTTGGCACCGGGTGCGGCCTGTATCGTCACGGTTCGGTTCTCTCCGGTGACCAGCCAATCGACCGGCACCAAGAACGCGACGATATCGGTCACGTATACGGCTGGTTCGCAAACGTCAACCCTGACCGGCGCGGCCCAGTAATGCCGGGCAGGTCAGAGGAAGTCTAACCACCATGCTGCTCGCGGGAAACCCCCGCAAGCAGCATGGTTTTTCTGTAGTGGGTTTTGCACGGTCCAGAAACAAGTGTGGTGCGAGGCGGAAATTGGTGTTGAGTCCGATCGAAAACGTGAGGTAAAGTAAAATTATGAAAATCCATCGAATCCTATGGTTGAGCGCTGCCATGGTAATTCCACAACTGGCGCTGGCCAAACTTCCAATGCCCAATGATGCCTTCGGGAAGGTCGAAGGCACGCTTGATTTTTGTGCCCAGATCGACTCGCCAAATGCCGCGAAGTATCAAGAACAAAAGAAGGTCCTGGTCCGCGAGGTGCCGGAGAAGGAAGTGGCAGAGGCTCGCGAGACCACGGAATACAAAGAGTCTTATACCTGGATCAGCGAGGAACTCGCCAAGCAGCCGAAGGACAAGGCGGTGAAGGCATGTGGCGCTTCTCAAGGGAAGTAAGGTCTCTTTACCACGGGCAGCTAGACCTCCAGCGGTACACGCAACGGAAAATACGATGATTCGACCGACGATCTTTGCTCCTCTGCTCCTCTGCACCTTTCTATGGGCGCAGAGCGCTACACCTTCAACGGACACGAAAGCCAATCCATCAGCAGGGCGGTCTCCTGCTCAAGCCGGAGAGCCGGCGACGACGCCGTCGAAATCCCGCTTCCATCCCGATCGTTTCGCGGGCCGGGCAGGAGAGTACTACCGGCTCATTTGGGGAGTTGACTCTATCTCCGTAAAGTGGACTGAGTCGGGCGAGGTCATTCGATTCAGCTATCGCGTCGTGGACGCGGAGAAGGCCAAGACCCTTAACGATAAGAAGAACGAGCCTTCCCTGATCGACCCGGCAGCCGGTGTGAAATTGGTCGTCCCGTCGCTTGAGAAGGTCGGGCAACTGCGCCAGAGCGCCACCCCCCAAGCCGGCAGGGCGTACTGGATGGCTTTCTCCAACAAAGGCAGGCGGGTGAAAAGAGGAGACCACGTTGACGTCGTGATCGGGAAATTCCAAGCCCAAGGACTCGTAGTGGATTGACGTGTACCTATCCCCTGCGTCCGCTCTCACTCGCACTCTGACGTGATGCAAGCTTCTCGAGGACTACGGCCCGGGCAGGCTGCCCGGAATCCAGCTCCCCTGTGTAGATGATCGCCCTCCCGCAAATTCCGTTCAAGGACGGAGAAAATCACTTTAATCCAACCGGGTCTTGCTCAACGGCTTAAGGCAAGCGGGTTTTGGGCTCGATCGTCTACAGGGAAAAGTGGTGAGGAGACACGATATGTGTAAACACATCGTTAAGAGCGGTTTAGGCAAAGCGCTGCTGCTGGTAGCGCTGGGGATACCCTCCTTTGTCCTCTCTGCGGGTGTTCTGGCGGATTGTCAGGCGTCCGGAAGTGGCGACACGAAGCCTCAGCCCAGGACTCCCTTCAGCAGGCACGCCATAACCATAGATGATCAGGTCAAGAGATTCGGCGAGTCGCTGAACCTCAGCGAAACTCAGCGGTCCGAGGTAACGAGAATCCTCGAGTTCCGGCAGGCACAAACTCGACGAATTCGCCTCGAGGAGTCCCTTTCGGGAGCTGAAAGAATCAGTCGACTCCGCGGTCTCCAGGACAGTACGGTCGCCCGGATCCGGGCGGTATTGAACGAAGAGCAGAAAAAGAAGTACGATCCGCTCGTGGTGCGAAAGGCTCAAAAGGATTCTCCCCCCGCCAGTGTAGAAGATTGGATGAAGGCTGCGGCGGCACAAAAGTGAACCAGGCCGCATCAAAGCGCCGAATGTGAAATGGGAGCTCCATGTCGGAGACCAAGGGGAATACGGACTATGAAATATAGCGCAACGAATACTCTGGCACCGGTTCTGCTAGCCCTGACGACGGTCGTGTGTCAGGCGCAAGATTTTTCCGCCGACGTTGTCTACAAGAGTGCTCCAGATACGCAGGAGTCTTCGGGCGGAGCCGGCGCCGCAGCTTTGTCACCGACCGCCAGAATCTTCGTGAGCAAGACCAACATGCGTCTGGAATCGCGCGGCATGACCGATGTGGTGATGCTGGTGAATGCTGTGGATCGCACCTCCGTCGTATTGTACCCAACGCAGAAAACCTATCAGAAAATAGGATCGAGGCCGTCGCAATATTTTCGCTCGACCGACGTCGAGAACGCATGCGCCGAGTGGCAGAAGGCCGCCGACAAGCAACTGAAATGCGAAAAAGTGGGAGAGGACTTAGTAGGCGGCAGAAAGACCATCAAGTACAAGAACTCTCTTGCCGATGGATCCGCCGAGTATGTTTGGATCGACACGAAGCTAAGTTACGTGATCAAGTGGGACATGGGAGAGGCTGCAGCGGAACTGCAGAATATAAAGGAAGGCGCGCAGTCGGCGGATCTGTTCGAAATTCCTAAAAGCTACGATGTTACAGTCCCACGAAGAAGCCACCCGTAAGGGCGGTCCACGACGCTCCGGAGTTTGACTGGGAATAAAGAAATCAATTCTGTTTCGCCATCTGCGATCTTGGGCCGGCAATACCAAGTTTCGCAACAAGAACACTCTCCGTGGCAGAAGGCCGCTGATATGAGGAAGAACCGATTTCGGAAATTATTGGCTGTTGCAGCAGGATTCATTCTTCTGGGTGCGGTGCTGACTCGTGCTCAGAGCGGTTCGCACGGTCCGGCGCAATCTCAGAAGATGACCTCGTCTGTGGCTGATCGGGAAAGAGACTCTCTCCCGGCGGATGATTTCGCCGGGTTGACTTTCAGTGACGAGCAGAAAGCAAAAATTGACAAAATTTACCAGGATACCAAGGCGCGCAAGGATGCGGTGGCAAAAGACGAAAGGCTGAGTGCAGACCAGAAAGATGCCATGCTCCAGGGGTACACCCGTATCGAGTATCGTCGAGTTTACGGGGTGCTGACACCCGA
>Ga0307479_10007022_pt1 | contig 10374 bp, 10 predicted proteins | sample atmos_gasesECM4C_FD_203743 | JGI IMG/M metagenome (GOLD analysis project Ga0307479, IMG submission 203743) | Hardwood forest soil microbial communities from Morgan-Monroe State Forest, Indiana, United States - atmos_gasesECM4C_515 | ecosystem: Environmental > Terrestrial > Soil > Temperate...
ATCCCCAGGTTCGCGTCATCATGCCCGGGGGTCCTTATTTCAAGTGGCCGTGGCAAAGAATCTACAAGGTCTCAATAGCCACCCAGACGGTCAACATGGCCTTCGATCCCGACTTCCCTGGTGCCAACCAGTCCGGCACGATCGTCGAGGCAGTTACCAAGGATCAGCTCAATACCGGGTTAACCGGGCAGATCCGCTACCACATCTCGGAGCGGAATCTCTACGCCAATATCTTCGGTGTCAAGCATCCCATCGCTCACGTCATGGGTTATTTCGTTTCCGTCTTGCGCGAGCGCATTGCGACGTTCGAAGCACCCGTGGTTCCCGGCGCTGTGGACGCTGGGAGCAGCGGCATTTCCATCAATGACCTCCGCAAGAATCTCCGCGACCTTAACGAACATATGGACCGAGAGTGCAGTTCCTCCGACGCGCGCTATGGCATCGTACTCGACGCTTCACTGATCACCGGCATCGATCCGCCACCTGAAGTCGAGTCGGCGCTTGCCGCGATCAATACCGCGCACAACATGGTGTCCTCCGACGTCAGTCTCGCGCAGGCCACCGCAGACCAGCGCATCGAACAGTCCAAACGCGCCGCCGAGATCGAAACCCTAAAAGCCCAGGCCGAAGTCCAGCCCCTCATTTCTCTGGCCAGCCAGCTGTCCGAACTAAAGGGGACCGGTGAGGGAGCCTTGCGCGCCTACGTGCGCAACGTCCGCCTCGGCCTTTTTAGCAATGCTCAGCAGGCTGTCCTGGAGACAAAACAATGATTCTCCTTATCACGGCCGCCGCATTCGTCGCGTGCTTTGTCCTCGTGCCGGTGACTTTTTGGCTACTGCGTTTCTTCGGGTTCTACGCGATCGTGGAGGAGCGAACCTGCTACGTGTATGTCCTGTTCGGCAAGGTGGTAGCAGTCATCGACGAACCCGGGTTGCACATTTTGCTCTTCAAGCTCGGCCTGAAAGCGCCGATTGTCCGTTGGCTCGGTCGCCTCTACGTTCTTGATATGCGTATCGACCAGCAATATTTGCGCAGCCAGCCCGTCAACTCTGAAGAAGGCGCACCCATGGGCATCGGCATCTGGTATGAAATGTTCATCAGCGATCCGGTAGCTTTCCTCTTCAAGAACGCGGACCCTCGCGGCTCCCTGGCCACCAACGTCAGCAATTCCACGGTCCGCTGTCTCAGCAACTTGAAACTCGCTGAGCTGCTGCAGAACCGTCACGCCATGAGCCAGACCGTGCGCGCCGAGGTCTCCCCGCAATCTCACGAGTGGGGATACAAGCTGGGATCGGTCTACATCCGCAAGGTCCACTTCCGCGACAGCCAGATGATAAAGCAGATCGAAGAGAAAGTCGTGAACCGCTTACGCCAAGTGACCTCTTCCATCAAGCAGGACGGTGTCAACCAAGTCAGCATCATCACGAGCACCGCCGAGCGGCAGGCCGCAGTCGAATTCGCCAAAGCCGCCGCCATGCGCCCGCGCATTGTCGGGGAGGCGCTGAACAAAGTCGCAGCCGACCCGGAAGTCGAAGTCGCCATGTTCGAGATTCTCGAGATTCAGAAGATCGTCGAGAGCAAGGCCCGTATCATCCTGATTCCTGAGAAGGATGGAATTCTACCCGAACTCCTGGCCTCCAGCTCTCCATCTCCGGAGTCACCGTCGCCTTTGCGTCCCATGGGGAAGGCGACAGCCCAGACATAACAGAATAGCCAAGGGGGCATCAGCTGCCCCGTCTGCATCTAACTTGACCCTTTGCCCGTTTCCGGATTTTGCGCGTGGTTCACAAAAATTCAACACTGAGTTTGGAGATGATCTCAATTCATAAGATCCAGCTTAGGAATGCCAGACCATCGCCGGGTTCGATGGAAGGGCCATGCCATGGCCATGTCCCGAACGGCAGTGGAGTGCACGGAATGTGCGGGTATCACGCAGCGCGACTTGCTTTGTCTCGATTGAAACTCCAGATATCGTTAGACTCATACGTGCGTGTGCGGCCTCTTCCTGCGGCAAACCGAGTTCTTGGCACCAGGTTCGAGTCATCCGCTGGAAAGGCGGTACTTATCGGTGGTTTTGTAATAGTCTCTCGCGGCTAACCCTCCCGGGTCAGATGAACTCTCACTTCTGGAGGTCCATTCTCGGCTCTCCTCCGCATCTGAAGCCGGTCTAGCTCCGCCGTCCGCGGTAGAGCTGCCGGTCGAGGCCTCACAAGGAAGAGGGGTCCCAAAATCCTCAGCCGGCGCCTCCTCTCGAAGTCGACTGACGGCGGGTGCTCCAGCCGGACCGTTATCTCGGGTCCGGGGAGCTGGCGTGCTTTCCTTGTTTTCACCGATCGACGCACTCCGGAGGTTGGTCGCATACAAGCCCGCGGAGTTCTCTTTTCGCAGTATAGGAGCCTTGTAGTGTGCGCTACGCTCCATCAGGGCGTACGCCTGCGAAACGCAGTCGACCCCAAACTGATCCGTGAAACTAACGTGCACCGGTACTGGTGTGCTGTTTCGATAGGCGTCTGGAATCGGCTTAAGACCTGACGCGAGCAGCCAGCCTTCCACCGAGTCTCCGCGGTGATGAAAGCAATGCCGTTCTTCAATGAGGTGGTTCAAGACTTCGGCTCGTGTAAAGTTGAATCCTTGCCGGAGATAATACAGACCTTTTTTATTAGCAGAAATCTGGAACAGGTCTTGATCCCATCCACTTGCGAGTTGGGACTCCTCCAAGATTACGTTAGGTCGCAGGGCAACGAGCCGCACCAAGATCGCGTAGGTAACAAGCCCACTTGGAAGTTGCCGGATAATGTTGATGTATGGCGGCGCAATGTGGAGCTCCAAAGCGCGAGAGTCCTCCCGCAATTCCTCTGGGATTTCGACATCGAGGCCAAAGGCGCATAACCGTTCCGCATCAGACCGATACCGCCCCCGTTCTGCTCGGCTGAGGCTGCGTCTTCGGATCGGCATGTGATCTCCTTAGGAAAATACTTCAAAATTTCTACAAATCCTACAAGCTCTACAAAAGTCATTGTGTGGTGGGCACTTGCGTCGGAGTACAATCCCCACATCCATCCATCGCGGACAGTGTGAGACCGTAGTGCCGCGCGAGCTGGTGAGCAAGAAGGCGGGTCTCGCGCGAAAACCTCAAAACCATGCCCCCGCCGCTTCTGTGGCGATAGAAGCCAAGTTGCTTCAGTGTCCATCCGATCTCTTGCCCACTGTACTCGAGAAGCTCGCCCCGACAGCGCAACAACGCATTCGTCAGTTCTGCAACACGGCTTACAGCGATCTCCTTTGCCTCATGCGATTGGGCCAAAACCACCTCGACTAACGCGCTCTTGACGTCGCAGCTCCGTCGCGCGAGAGCGTCCTCCTCTTGGCGCTGGAGGAACGGGATCACGGTCTGCAAAAAATCTGGATCGCCTTGGATACATGCAGCCAAATTATGAGCCATCTCACCGTTTGGGGACTTCGGACGGCCGGCAGCGGGGCGGGGTTCGCGCACTTGACGAAAAGCGCGACAGCGGTACATCAACATTTGAGGCTGGAAGAGATTCGCGATCTCATCCTGTTCACGCACACCTAGCGGAGGAAGATCACTCCGCCCTGGCGGCAACGCGAGGTAAAGGGCGCTGTCGCCCCACGAGTCAGCACCAGCCTCCATCCCCGAATAAACCGCCTTCGAGCAAGCGATATCCATTACGGCGCCCCTATTCCCAGAGACGAACAGGCCGCGGTAGTTTGACGCGCGCAATAAAGACGTAATTGTGCGAGACAGATACGGCTGGTTAACCATTAAAGTCGGGCGCAAGGCCATCGGCAGTGAGAGGAGAGAACTCCGCGAGAGCTCCGCCAAGAGTAGGCCGCGACGACTCAAGCACCTGAGTAGCCGAAAGAAGGTGATCGCATGGCTCATGTCTGGTCCAGAAACCACCAGGGTGGGTGGACTCGATAGACAGTCTGGAAACCATGTGGTCGCAGTCCAGGCTGTCGCCATCGCGGCCTCGGGTGTGGAAAGGCCAATATAGCGTTCGAACAGGTTTGCAATTCCTTTGAAAAGCGCCTTAGTGCTAGCGTAAGGTCTCGCGGCCCTGGGGAAGCGCATCGCTTGCCGGATACTCACTTCCAATTCCAGTGGACGGTACACCTGGCGGAGGTGATCAATCTGCGGTGCGATGCGCACTCTTTTCCCGTTCCAAAAAAGTAGAGCTGGCTTTCCGTTGTCGGCTGGGGCGACGAGCTCAGTCAATGTGCCGTCGGCGAAAATTTCGCCCGAGGTGGCAACAGTGCGGTCCCCTGGTTCGGAATTGTTCCTGGTGGTTCGCCGGGCAGATTTCGTCATGGTTCGCTCCATCAGTGCACCAGTCAGACGAACTGGCTCGCACTCAGCCATCGGCTCATCAGCACCGGCTGGTAAGGGAGATTTCTGTTCAGCTACCTTGAGAAAGATTGTTCAGATCCAGAAATACAATTCAGAGGTTCATACACATAATTCGCAGGTTCATACACATAATTCGCAGGGCTTCGGCCGCAACTCCGCAGGTGATAACGCAGGCTCGGCAGGCTGCTATTCCAATTCGCACACGCTGGCACTTGGTGCACAGCGAAAAGGCGAAAGAAATAGGCGGCACTGGGTTGCTCGCGATTGTGGCTCGAGAGTTAGGCGGCGTATCATCGTTCCGAATCGGAAGAGACGTTCTGATGTCGCGTGGACGCGGAAATCCGAATTGGAGCAGCGGACGACTCCCCCAGATACCTCAGCTGCCAACCGCGTTTGAAGTGCAGGTCCGGAAGTCGCGATAAAGCTGATCCTTCCCGGCTTACAAACAGATGACCTCTTGCGGCGTTTTCGCAACGAGCGCCAAACCCTCGCCGCGCTCGACCATCCGAACATAGTGAAATTACTCGACGGCGGTGAAACGGAAGATCGCCTGCCTTATCTGGTGATGGACTTTGTGGAAGGCAGATCAATTACAGATTATTGCGATGCTCACCGGTTGTCGACAGCCGAACGCCTGCTCTTGTTTCGCACGGTCTGCGGTGCCATCAGTTACGCCCACCAGCGTCTGGTTATCCATCGCGACTTGAAACCGGGCAACATTCTGGTGACAGCCGATGGCGCTCCCAAGCTGCTGGACTTCGGAATCGCAAAACTGTTGAACCCAGAAGCTGGAGCGACACTCGTAGTTACACGAACGGGACAACGGCTTATGACACCGGACTACGCCAGTCCGGAGCAAGTAAGGGGAGAACCGCTTACCAATAGCACGGACGTTTACTCGCTTGGCGTGGTCCTTTACGAACTGCTCACAGGACACCGGCCGTATCGCGTAAAGACCCAATCTCCATTGGAGATCGAGCGCATAATCTGCGAAGAGGAGCCGTTAAAGCCGAGCACTGCGGTCACGAGGAGTTACGAGCGCACGACAGCGGACGGCACCTCGATTGTTTTGACACCGGAGGTGGTGAGCCGCACTCGAGAAGGCAACCCGAAGGAGCTGTCCTGCAGACTGCACGGCGACCTGGACGCTATCGTAATGATGGCGCTGAGAAAGGAGGCGCAGAGGAGATATTCGAGCGTATATGAATTTTCTGAGGACATCCGAAGACATCTGGAAGGACTGCCTGTCAAAGCCCGGCCGAACACTCTCTCATACCGCGCTTCGAAGTTCCTACACCGGCACAAAGACGCAGCAGTGGCAGTTGTGGCGCTCCTGGCTCTAGTTAGTGCTCTGGCAATTGGCGGCGTCCTGTACACGCGGAAGGCGCATCTGCTGACCGAGAAAGACACGGTCGTGCTCGCGGATTTTGCCAATACTACCGGTGATCATGTTTTTGACGACACCCTGAAGCAAGCGCTCTCCGTTGAGCTTGAGCAGTCTCCATTTCTCAACCTGCTGTCCGACCGTAAAGTGAGTGCCACGCTGAAATTGATGGGCCGCCCGCCAAACGACAGTGTTTCGCGAGAGGTCGCCAGAGAAATCTGCATCCGGAGTGGAAGCAGAGCGGTCCTGGCGGGTTCCATCTCCAGTTTGGGTGACGAATACGTGGTGGAGCTAGAGGCCATCGCCTGCGATACAGGCGATTCGCTAGCCAAAACCCAGGCGGAAGCAACTGCCAAGGAAGCCGTACTCAGGGCGCTACACAAAGCTGCCTCCAGCCTCCGGACGAAGCTTGGCGAGTCGCTGGTTTCCTTGCAGAAGTACGACGTTCCGGTAGAAGCGACGACATCCTCCCTCGAAGCCCTGAAAAACTACAGTATGGGTATCGCTGTAGGGCACGAGAAAGGAGACGCACCGAGCATCCCGTTTCTAAAGCGGGCCATCGAGCTCGACCCTGCTTTCGCTCTGGCTTACGCATCACTAGGAATGTCATATCACAATCTGTCGGAGCCGAGCCCGGCTGCCGAGAACCTCAGGAAGGCATACGAGTTGCGGGATCGGGTCAGCGAGCGGGAGAGATACCAGATCTCCGCCTTTTACTACGCAATTGTCACTGGGGAGGTGGAAAGGGCGATCCAGACCTACGAGTCGTGGGAACATACCTACCCGCAGAATATGGTGCCCCGCTCTAACTTGGGAGGCCTTTACGCCGATCTTGGTCAATGGGACAAGGCTGCTGCGCAAACGCGAAGACGCCCTGCGTTTGGACCCGAACAACGTTGTGGCTTACGAGGCTCTCGCAGCTGATTACCTCGCCCTCGATCGACTGAGTGATGCCGAGGCTGCACTTGAGCGAGCAAAAGGGCACAAACTCGATAGCCTGTTGCTAAGACAAAACGCTTATGTTCTGGCCTTCCTGAATAGTGATATGCCGAGTATAGCGCAGCAGGTGGCGTGGGCAGCCGGCAGGCCAGGAGAAGAAGATATGCTGCTCTCCATGCAATCTGATACGGAGGCCTATTATGGCCGCCTCACAAAAGCGCGGCAGTGCTCGCGGCGCGCCGTAGAATCGGCAACACGTGCGGACTCCAGGGAAGCGGCGGCTCTCTGGCAAGTGAATGCGGCCTTGCGAGAGGCTGAGTTCGGCAACGCTGCAGTGGCAAAGCGGGATGTGACCAAAGCGTTGGCGCTGTCGCGGGGCAGGGACGTAAGCGAAGTGTCAGGGTTGACCTTGGCGCGCATCGGAGACCAGGAAGGTGCGAAAAGAATCATACTTGAGTTAGAGAAGAATCAGCCTTCCAATATATTCCTACATGTGTATTGGCTTCCTCTCATCAAGGCCACGGCAGCATTGAACCGGGGCAACGCGTCACAGTCGCTAGCCTTGCTCGAATCCTCTGCGGCGTACGAACTAGGTACAGCAGGCGCGTCTATCAACAATCTCTACCCTGCCTATGTTCGAGGCCAAGCATACCTGCAGGCTTACAATGGAACTCAAGCCATCGCCGAATTCCAGAAGCTGCTGGATCATCGCGGCATCGTTGAGAATTTCCCCACGGGTGCGCTCGCCCATCTGCAGATAGGCCGGGGCTACGTCATGAGTGGCGAAATCAGTAAAGCTAAGTCTGCCTACGAGGATTTCTTCGCCCTCTGGAAGGACGCCGACCCCGATATCCCCATCCTGAATCAGGCTACATCTGAATACGCGAAACTAAGATAGCCCAGACGAAGAATCGGGTAACGAGCTGGAGTGCTCTCATGAAGCCGTCAACCCACAACATCACCTTGATGCTCAAGCAATTGAACGAAGGGAACCAGGACGTCTTATCAGTGCTGGTACCGTTGCTCTACGACGAACTTCGCCGCCTAGCCGCTATTTATCTCCGCCGCGAGCGGGGCGACCACACCCTGCAGCCAACCGCGCTGGTTCACGAAGCCTACCTGCGTTTGGTTGATCAGAAGGAAGTCCATTGGCAAAACCGCAGCCACTTTTTCGGAATTGCGGCGCAGCAGATGAGGCGCATTCTTTTAGACTATGCACGCAGTCACAAGGCAGCCAAACGGGGAGGATTAGCTGGAAAACTGTCACTTGAGCAGGTCATGGTTGCGGCACAGGATAATTCCGGTGACGTTGTCGCACTCGACGAGACGTTGAGCCAGCTTGAAGCGATCGATTCGCAGCAGGCAAAGATTGTCGAACTGCGTGTCTTCGGCGGTCTGACTGTGGACGAAGTTGCCGAGGTGCTGAGAATCTCGCCGGCTACTGTCAAACGGGATTGGAGCATGGCCAAGGCTTGGCTTACACGCGAATTGAAGCACTGCTAGGAATCCAACCAGCATTGCTGGGCCGGATTCCTCACCGGTACGGTTGCAGATCGGTGCAGCCCGTCGGCGTGGTTTTCGTGTTGTCCACAAAGACCGGACTGGCGGAAATTGCCGGACAATTCACCGCCCGGGAGTTGCTGGGCTGACTTCCCCAAGGAACAAAGCCCGTGTAGTTTGGATCGGATGGGCTCACCATGCGAGTCTCCTGCCCCGCTATGTCAATCCAAATATCCCCCCTCTTCTTGTTGAAATCCTGGAACCGCCTCGTCTGTTGCTCTGAGTTCTGCGTGTAGCGGCGGGTGAAGTCCTCGACCTGTTGCTGCTGGTTCTTCATCCCCCAAGAAACGGAGTTCACCATCTGCTGTTGCGCCTCCACGTTGCGCTGAGCCGCGTTGTTATCGACCTGCATGGACTATAGGCACCTGGCTGGAGCGTTGAATTTGGTGCGCGCCTCGCAGGCAGCGGGTTACCTGCCGCCGACTGCCAACAGGTGGCAGACCATGAGCGCCCAAAACGCCTACACTGGCGGGGAGTTTGCGTCCCCCTCCCCCGCGGTGTATCCCGTGGCCTTCCGGCACATTCAGAGCGGCATAGTGTTGCTGGACGCGCCCTCCGATTGGCAGCCCATGGCCTCGATGGGCGACAACATCAGTTTTGCCAGCCACGAGGGCGAATCTTTCGGCTTCGGCAAGGTATCCCGCCTCTTACCGGAACATTTGCGCAAACCCGGAATCGCCGGCTCGCCAAGCTCCATACCGGATCGCGATCGCCTTTGACTTGGCGCAGTGAGCGCCATCGAGGCCAGTTGCATTGAGCTATCTCTGAATAGGAAATCATTGCCCTCATGTGCTTGCTCGAGTTTTTCTGTTCACCTTTGAGCCGCTCTCGCCCCGAATTTCGCGTTATCGAGTGAGTGGAAAAACACCGCCGAAAAAGGAGCATTTATGAGCATGAAAACACGACTCGAAGCCCGGTCGCTAGCAACTAGGTGGAGCCTCCTCGGTAGTCTGTTGTTCTTGCTCTTAGCCGCCCAATTAGGATTTACGCAAACTGGATTAATCGCATATACCACACCCGATTACCTGACCGGACCGGACGCAAACCAGCTCTGGTTGGTGAATGCCAACGGCACCAACAATCACAGCCTGAATCCTCAAATCCTGCTGGGAGGAATTCCTACATCGACAGCTTCACTGGGAAGACCCGCCTGGTCAAAAGATAGCACCCTGATTGCCGCTGATGCTCTACTGACGGGGACGACCAGCAATGTTCTTGTCGTCTTCAATCCCGCAACAGGCCAAGGCAATGCCGTATTTAATACAACCACTGGAACGGGTCCTGTGGCATTGAACTGGTTCTATAAGGCGTTTTCGTCCGATGGGAAGCGACTCGTATACGAAAGCAGCCAGTTGGACTATACGCAATACGGGATCATCAATACTGATGGGACAGGAGACACGTTCCTCGGGTTCAGGGACCTTACGTCAGAGGCTTTCGGTATGGGTGTAGATTGGTCGCCGAGGAAAGATGCGTTAGGAAGCTACGGCAAATTGTTGGTTGTCTCGGATTCGTATACCATTAACGCCGATCCAACCTGTGCTTATGCACCGCGCACGTTCGCGAGGCTCACGCTCGTGCAGGCGGTCTACGACGGAATGGATGTGGCATCCCGGGGTTTGACGCTGCCCCCTCAAATACCGTGCGATCTAAATACCTTGAGTTTCACCACAACAAACGATTTATATCCAGTGTTTTCACCCGCTGGGACACGGGTAGCATTCGTGCGCATGGCGATCGACTCAGGCGGAGGGGTCCTAAGCTCGACAATCATGACGATTAGCCTGTCTACCAGGTCCTTGCAGAAGTTGGTGTATTTGCCGGGGGAACGAGTGGATAATCTCAGTTGGTCGCAGGACGGAACTCAACTCCTGTTTGATCGCACCCAGATGCTAGGCTTCTATCCGAATCCTCTGGGTGTCTGGAGGACGAGTTCAGGCGGTGGGGGAACGCTAGTATTCTTTCTGAACCCGCCAGCCTTCGCGGCCGCATGGAACTAAACCTCAACTGAAAAGCGTAAAAATCTGGGGTTTGCGGTAGCTATTGCAGCTTCGCGTACTCCGCCTTGGCTTCCTTCAGGATGGGGATGTCGGGGTCGGCGTCTTTCCAGAGGGTGAAATAG
>Ga0307479_10007024_pt1 | contig 10373 bp, 12 predicted proteins | sample atmos_gasesECM4C_FD_203743 | JGI IMG/M metagenome (GOLD analysis project Ga0307479, IMG submission 203743) | Hardwood forest soil microbial communities from Morgan-Monroe State Forest, Indiana, United States - atmos_gasesECM4C_515 | ecosystem: Environmental > Terrestrial > Soil > Temperate...
TAAACGAGCCTTTTCATTTCCGTGCTCCTTTCGGAGTTGCGGCATTCCCCGCGGAGTTCGATCCCATTTTCGACGTTGCGCGACGAGTGATTGAGTTTCAGGATGCTTGTGCCATTCCCGTTTCGGGAGGCAAGCGAAACTTCTATCCTGCCCCGCAAAGATGGCACAGCTTGATAAGCTTCCTTCTGGTTGACATACAGTGTGGTAAGTATTAAGGTCAATAAGCATTTTGGCGTATCGGCCCCTTCCCAAGACTTCCCTGGACAAACTATGGAGCGGCTTACCGAAAAAGATTTTCGGGCTATCCTCGAATTCCTGCAAACAAGCTACTCGACTCCCAATCCCGGGGAGTTCATGAATCAGCTCCTCTTGGGCCTCAAGCGGCTTGTGCCCTGTGAATTTTCTGCCTATTGCGAAATGGATCCGCGAAGCAGGTCCTCTGTTAACCGGATCGAGCCCACCGGCGCGCTCAGCGCCCAAACGGACCAGATGTGGACACGGTACATGCACGAGCATGCGGTACTTACTCACCACGCGAGAACTCGAGATGGCAGAGCAATGAAGATTTCAGACTTCGACACTCAGCAACAGTTTCATCGCCGAGGCCTTTATAACGAGCTCTACCGGCGTCTCCGCATCGAGGACGTTCTCTGCATGACCCTACCGACCGCTTCTGCGAAGGTGCATGGTCTTGCATTTCATCGGAGCTGCCGGAATTTTACGGAGCGCGAACGCCTGATCTTGAACTTGCTTCGCCCCCACCTGACTCAAGCGAGGCAGAACGCAAGGATGGTTGCAGATTTACAGGAAGGGATGTGTAACCTAACAGAGGCACTCGACAATTTGAAATACGGCGTCGTCGTGCTCGACGGCTTTTCGCGGCCGCGCTTGATTACCCCGCGCGCCCGGAAATGGTTCGCAGATTTCTTCGAACGAAACCACCACGGCAATCGTGGACTTCCTGAAACCGTGCGAAATTGGATCTCTCAGCGGCGAGGCCTCACGCAGGGCGGTAATCTATCTGCTCCCCTGGCGCCCCTCGTCGTCGAACGTGCTGGCCGGCGACTTATGCTCCATCTAGTCCTGAATGAAAGAAGGACATTGATTCTCAAAGAAATAAGTACAGAGAGCGACTCCCGAAGGCTCGACGCCTTTGGCCTCTCCCATCGGGAGAGCGAGGTGCTCGGCTGGGTCGCGGAGGGGAAGACCAACTCAGAAATCGGAACGATTCTCGGCATCAGTGGCAGAACTGTTCAGAAACACCTCGAACATGTCTTCCAGAAGATTGGCGTAGAGACCCGAACAGCAGCGGCGGCGCGGTTCTTTGAGGGAACCGGCGATGCCGTTTTACCTTCTTGAGAAGCGGCGATTTACTCACAACCCGCTACTCACTACCCACCAATCACCATCCGCTCTGCTTCCGCTACTTCCCGTAGCGCAACGCTGCAAGCCCTTTCCGTTCCTTCACTTACGGCGTCCCATCTCATTCGAACGATACCACTGAAATAATTCCCTTGACAGTAAAAACAATCTGCGTTAATATGGTCTATGGTTTCGGCGGTCCCCGCGCTGGGCTCTTGCCCTTACGCGCGCTTTGTGTGTCGCCGCCGGTCTTTCCTTCGTCTCATCTCCCTTGAACGTCGTCACTCCCCACCAGCCACTCGTCACTCGCCACTTAGTTTTCCCAGAATTATGTTTCCTCCTAACCCCTTTAAATGCAACACTTACAAGATCGTCCGGAAGTGTTCATTCCAAAAGACTTACAGAAACTCTAAGTCTTTCAGATGCAACACTTACAAAAAACCGGGGGGTGGGGTCCATTGCTTTTTCCCGTTCATCGGCTGTTTAGGAAGGCAAAGATACTCTGGTGCAGACGCGGCGGATGTTTCCCGCGTCAAGGAGCGACAATGAAGACAAATTATCTGGCAGCAGTTGTGGCGGGCGGATTACTGCTTGCAGGAATTGCGTCCGCCCAGGAAAAGAAGATCAAGCGTTCTGACCTTCCGCCCGCGGTCGAAAAAACAGTTGCGGCACAAAGCGAAGGAGCCACCATTCGCGGATTTTCCACGGAAAAAGAAAAGGGCCAGACTTTCTATGAAGCGGAAATGACGGTCAATGGCCATAGCAAGGACGTTCTCATCGCCGCCGACGGCACGATCGCCGAGGTCGAGGAGCAAGTTTCGCTCGATTCTCTTTCCCCAGACGTGAAAGCTGGATTGCAGGCCAAAGCAGGTAAGGGCCAGATCACCAAAGTCGAGTCCCTCACCAAGAAAGGCAAGCTCGTCGCCTACGAGGCCAAGGTTGAAACCAACGGAAAGAAATCCGAAGTGCAGGTAGGACCGGACGGGAAACCCCTCGATCACGAAGAGTAGGATCTCGATCGTAAGGAAAATTAGTTTTCTGCGACCAGGAGACTCAGCAAGTGGATAATCTGGGCCTGCTCGCGTTCCTTCGCCGCGGTTGCGTCGTCGCGCTGAGTGAGCGAAGCGAGCCGCGCCGCCAGGATACGCAACGCTGCCTCGCGCGGCACATACCTATTTTCATTCGCGGGATTCATCACCCAGCCCTTTTTTGTGCGCTGGAGTTCCAGCCCGAACTGCTCCCCGTCTCTTTGAGATTCCGTCTGCTCGCCGGCCAGCCGGGCGATGCAATCGATTTCGACGCGTGCGTTGCCGTGCTTGCCTTTGATCGCGACGTCGGTCACTCGCAACTCATCATAGATAATCACAGGACGGGCAAACTGCCCGAGATTCCCCGCGCGCAGGATTTCGCCCGCGTCATGATTCGCTTTGGCGAGTCCTTGCGCTACGTCCTCTGCCGCCGGTTGCTTCCCGGAAATGTGCAGCACTGTTTGGTGTGTAACTGCTGCTCTTTTCCCGGTCCCGACACTCTCTTCACCCGGGGCAGTCGTGGCCGGCACTTTTGTGGGCGGCGTTTTCACCGCTTCCAGTGTCGGTCCGTAAATTACGCTGCGTCCTCTTTCTTCAGGAGCAGCCGGCACCTGCTCCGGGCTGCGGCTGGCCGTTTCAGTTGTCCCCGATTCCGACTTCGATGGGCTATCGGTCAAATAACGGTAGAACCTCGCCGTTCCGCGCGCGCGCCAGTACGCCGAATTATAGAATTCCGTTCGAGGCCCCGAGTTCACCGAACTAAAAAAGGAATGCTCCCGGGGATCCAAGACAATGCCGACGTGGCCCCGCCACACGATCAAATCGCCGGGCTGCGGCGAGCGCACGCGCGCAAAATTTTCCGTGCCCAAATAGAGGTCGCGCGAACTGGCGTAAGGATAGGGATACCCTGCCTGCACGTACAAATCGTGCACCAGATGCGAGCAGTCTGCGGTGCGTCCCTCGCTGGTCTCGACCCAGGAAGTTTCGCGCACAATCGCCCGCGCCTCGCGCATGCTGAGGGGACGCAGCCCCATCGAGGTTTTTCCTTGCACGGACGCCGATGGGCCGAGCAGCAGCGAAAACACAGTGATGCCCAGCATCACATAATGGAACTGACGCCTCATACTTCAAGTGTGCCTGAGCTGATTGCGCTTCGCGCCGTCCTGTCGCAAAGCCATCACCGGCCTTTCGTACAGGTCCCTTTACAAGGTCGCGAATGAGTTCAAATTTACGGAGGATTTGGGATATGTAGCTTCTTATCGTCTCGATGTGGTGTGAGGAACAGCTTAGATCATGGGCGAGTGCACGCCGGGAAAAAGCGTCGAGTTCAATCCAACGCCGGTCAGGCATCATTGACATGGTCGTCGGTGGTGAATTTTTGCCTGTCTTCTTCTCCCAGCCGGCGTAAGTTCGGGCGCATGGCCCGGACGTTTCTCGTTCTGATCGGCGTGATCGCCGTTGTGATGGCAGCTTTGTTCGTCAGCGCGTACATCCTGGACTGGGTCAAGGCTCCCGAGCTGTGGCAGGATGCGCGCAAGATCTTCAGTCTGCTCGGCGTGGCGACAGTCACCGGCCTGATTATCCTGCTCCTCGTCAGGGCCGGCGAGAAAAAATAGCCGGGCTTCCGTCCGGCTATTCCGGAAATGCCTTCGCGCTGATCCCTGGCACCAGTTTCAATGCGTTTTTGTAGTAGATCTTTTTCAGGATTTCATCGGGAACCTGGAAGCCGTAGATGCGCCAGAAGGCGTGGCGCTTGCGGTAATACTCGAAATACTCGTCGCGCGTTTCGAGCGAACGGAAATACCATTTGTATTCGTTCACATCGTAGATGTCTTTGCCCATCAGCACGCGGTCCTGATACTTGATCAAAAAATCGTGAGCGGAATAAGGCTGGCGGCCGAGCTCCGCGAGAACCGCGGCGATGTCCACGTTCACGCTCGGATAAGCATCGAACAGTTTTCCCAGGCGTTCGAGGTCGTTTCCGTGAAACGCGAGGTGCGCGGCGATAAAATTCGTTTTCGGATGTTTGGCAAACAAGCGGTTGCGCTCCGCTACCAGCGTTTCAAACGGCGGATATCTCGAGGGCGACCGCGCGCGCTGCGGAAATTCCTTCAGCTCGAGCCAGCGTTCGTTGTATTTGTCCCAAGGATCGAAAAACGCCGAGGGCTCCGCCACGTGAATCAGCACGGGAATTTTCAACTCGGCGCATTTTTCAAAGACGGGATCGAATTCGGGATCGTCCACATGGACTCGCTCGCCATTCGCGTATTTCAGGTCCATGCCGAAATTCTTGAAGATTTTCAGGCCCTGCGCTCCGTTCTTGACGTCCTGCTCGAGCCGCGCCGCCTGGCGCTTGCCGAAGCCCGGTGTGTTCAGGTCGTCGAAACTCATATTCGCGAAAACGACGAAACGGTCGGGGTAGCGACCTTTCATCACCGCGATGAGGCGTTTCAAATGCTCGCCGGTGCCGCCGCTCAGATTGACGAGGACTTGCAGATTGATGGAGTCCATTTCCTTTACGAGCTTATCCACGTATTCCGGCGTGACGTCCCAATGGTGACTGTGAATGTCAATGAATGGAAATTTCGCGCGCTCGATCTTGTGTTCCTTGACGACCAGCGTGGATTTCGGCTGGTATTCCTCGATGGTGGGCGATTGCGCCGGGGCGACTTGCTGGGTCAGCCCCGCGTATGGAAAGAAAAAAAGATAACCGCAAACGAACGCCGCGGCGAGTGCGAGGAAGGAGATGGTCCGCCAGGTTTTCATGTTCTGCCCCTGAATGGGAAACGTCCGCACTATCTTCGCACAGGAGGACAATTCCGGAGCGCCGGAAAAAACAGGCAAGTCGCTGTGGATTGCATATACTGTGGGCCACGACAGGAAGAAACCACATTTTGCGCGAAAAATTGCCCGAGCAGGAGGCGTTGCCATGGCGACGGACTTGCAAGCTACCGATCTGAAGGGACGAATCCAGCAGGTGGAAGACTGGGTCAAGACTCTGCGCTGGCTCGTGGCCATCGCGGCGATATTGCTTGGCGTCGAGATCTGGTTCCTGATTCACCCGTCGCTCTTCCAGGCTGGAGCGATGCGCGCGCGGAAATTCACGGTGGTGGATGACGACGGCAAGACCCTCGCTGAGCTCGGCACGAAGAACGGCGTGTCCTATCTTTCATTTTACGATGCGAATTACAAGTCCAAGGCGCAGATTGTGGTCAGCGAGGCGGAAGGGCCGAAAATTATTTTGTTCGACAAAGATCAGAATCAGCGGGCGCTCCTGGAAGTGACGGAAAATCCAGAGCTGGTGCTGCACAGCGCGGACCATCAAGTGCGCGCGCTATTGACGGCCGACGACGAGACTTCTGTTTTCTGGCTGAAGGACAAGAAAGGATTCACGACGATCCTGGGCAACGCAGTCGAGGAAACGCGGAAAGTAACGAAGAACGGAGTCCAGCCAGTTGTCACCGACACGGTAAAGAAAACGCCTGGCGCCTCGATTCAACTGCGAGACCCGGGAAACAGCACGCTGTGGAAAGCCCCGTAGCTAGATGGAACCTTGGATGAAGCGCCGTGGCCGATTTAATTGGATTTGATAGAAACTAGTGCCATGTGGCGACGCGTCCTGGTTCGCGTGCTTTTGCCGGCGGTAGTGGGCCTGCCGGTCGGGTTTCTCGCTTTGGGTTTCGCGGTAGGCTTTGGACAGGAACTGCCGAATTTTCTGCTCTACCTTATTTCACCGGGGATGGGAGTTGCCTCGCACATTTTTCCGAACCGGCCGAAATCGCTCGCCGCGACAATCGGGGGATTTTTGGATGTATCGATTGCCGTGAATTTTATTTTCTACTTTGCGATATTCGCGGCGATCGCCTACCTACTGGAGCGGCGCACCTCCAGATAGCCGGGTTCCCCGCGGCACATGAGGTTTGAACGACCGTTAGACAAAGTGAGAAGGGAACGCCGCGCGAACGGGGACTTAGCGACAGCGTACGGCCGGGTTACTTGCTGATCAGAGTGGACTGGCTCGCGACACACTCCCAGGTGCCTTTTTCCTTAACCCAAGTATCGGTGAAGCGCCCGCGCCGGAGGTAGGGCTTCCCTTTGGAGATTCCTTTTTCGCGATAGATTCCCGTAACCACGGCTGCGTTGGCGTAGACGTGTGCCGTCATTTCCTCGTTCACAATTTGTTCGGGGTGCAGCGATTCACTTTTGGCGGTGGAGAGGAACTCCGCCTTGCTCTGGAGAGAACCGTCATAATCGATATACGTCATCGTACCGGAGAGAAGCTGGTCGAGCGCCGCGATATCCTTGTTTTGTTCGGCGTGATTCCAGGCGTTTTCCAGCGCCAGGATTCTCCCTTCGTCCTCGCTTATGCCGCTTTTCTGCTGTGCCGCCGCCAGAAAAACTGCTGCCCCTATCATCAAATACGCCGCAAACATCGTTCGCATGGCGATCGCTCCTTCGGTTTGACTTTCGCTGGAATGAATCGTACCCCGAACGGGGACGCCGCTCGAAGCCCGCGAATGACGCTGTTGTCCAATGCGTTTCTATGCGGGGGGAAGCTACTGGGCAGCGGGTTTCAAACGCGGCGCAAATGGGATGCCGCGTTCTTCGTTGGCCCGAAAAGTCTTCACGAAATCGATGCTTTCGATGGGGACGGAATTCTCCGCGCCGTAACTCGTAACGTAATGCAGGCGATTGCCGTCGAGCCAGTAGTCGGTCAAGCCATACATCGAGCCTTCTTGCAGGACGAGCAGAGTGAGCACTCGTTCGTTTTTCTCAGACGCAGGCAAACCTTGTCCTTCTGCTGCTCTTCCAATCGAGCTTGAAGCATCCGCGGGAGCGAAATTGCGTCCGGATTCTTCGCTCGCTGCAGCCGCACCGTCGGGCACGGAATTTTCCATAAGCGTGCCCGAACCGCCGTGCTCGACGAATCCCCCGTCGAATCCTAAAACGCCCGAGAACGAGCCAAGGAAAAAAGGATCAAAAAAGAACCCAGCGCTGAAACAATCGAAGTCATTGCCGAAGAAGAAATTCCGCCGCGGAAATCCGAAGCCTGTAAAAGCCGGGCAGGAGCCAAAGCGATTGCGAAACGGAAAAACACCAAAACGGTGGCGGAAAGGAAATCCGTCGAACTGATCGCGCGGGAAACGCGGCCGCCGCGGATCAAAAGTGAACGCAGGGCCCGGCGCCTGGACCACTCTGCCCTTTACGAACACGGCGCCGGCGAGAGGTGGCTCCTCCGCACGGGCAGATTGCGAGACATTTCCCTTGGTGCGTCCACCATGGCGGCCGAATATTTTCCCTAACGAGTGACCGATGGCATGACCGGTCGCCTGGCCCGCGGAATGACCGGAGAAGCCGCCAGACATGTGTCCGCCGCCCATGCCATGCTGCGCGTGAAGCGACTTTGCAGTGAAGATTCCAAAGCACAGAACAAGCGCGAGACGGGCCGTGTACTGCATGTGGATCTCCCGGGAAATCTTACGATACGCCAAAACCAACCGGATTTCCATGCGAGCTTCGCACAAGCCAGGGATGACCGGAGCGACCCTTCGGGCCGAGGTGAGATTAGCGGAAAATAAACAGTCGCGGAGGGCGTGTCAGTCGCCGCAGGCGCATTCGGGCATGGCGGAGAGCGGAACGAATTTCTTGACCGCGGGGCGAGGCGCGGGTCTGACGGCCGACACGCACGAGGCGGTCTTTCGATGGTTGCGACGCAACATGACGCGGAGTTCGTCATGCAAGCGGCGATGGGCGCGGAAAAGCCGCAGCCGGACGGCGACGCTGGAAATTCCCAAGCGTTCGGCAACTTCCTGCGTGGAATACTGTAGGACGTCGCGCAGGAGACAAACCTGCCGGAGGTCCGAAGGCAGCTGGGTGATCGCGCGCGTGAGGAGAGAGCGCATTTCGCGCCGCGCATAGCCTTCCTCGGGATTTTCACCGCGGGCGGGGACTTGTTCGGCAAAGTTCTCGCGGGATTCCGGATCGCTGGTCTCGAGCGGAACATGTTTGGAATCGCGCCGCTGGCGAAGCAAGTCAATAGAAGCGTTGGTGGTGATGCGCGTAACCCAGGCGTTCAAGTCGTTCTGGAATTCATTCTGATTGCCGGAGAATTGGTCGAGACGCGTGAAAGCCTTCATCAACGCTTCCTGCCGGGCGTCTTCGGCGTCGGAAGGATTCCCCGTCAACCGCAGCGCGCGGCGATACAGACGCGGCGCATAGGGCATGACCAAGCTCGCAAACGCCTCGCGGTCGCCAAGCCGCGCCTCCGCAAGTAATGCTGAAGCCTTATCAGGTTCAAGGAATAGCGTAGTGCTGCCCATGTCGTGCGGAAGGATGGCATGCCGAGCGCCATGCAGGACGTGGCCGTAAAGTATTGATAATACGCACTTAACTGGATTTCTCATTTTGTGCGAATCCACGAGGAGTGACCGTTTCCGGGACGCGGCGTTGCATATCCGGTCAATTTCGAAGGGAAAGCTTATTCCCGTGGGCGTGCGTTTCGATATCGCGGATGAAATGTATTTTAGCCGGGTACGCGCCGGAATTTGCGGCTCGCCTTTGGACCGTTGATCCGTTTCTGAACAGCTTCCGGCTAACAACAGGATTGCCGGGCCGGGGTCACGGACAGAGCAGAAAGGAAAGTGCTCCCAACCCTTCAAGTAGAGTATGATTCCTGATTGGAAGCCCAGTCTGAAGACACGCCGGCAGACAGCGGGAGGTGAACGATGACCGCGCCGAAGCCGATGCAAACGAGCGATGCGGATCGAGTCGCCGCGCTCGAAAGATACGCCATTCTCGACACGGACCCGGAAAAAGCCTTCGATGATCTGACCGCTCTGGCGTCGTTTATCTGCAAGACGCCGATCGCGCTGATTTCCCTGATCGACGAAGACCGGCAATGGTTCAAATCAAAAATCGGCGTCACGATTTCGGAGACACCGCGCGATCTGGCGTTCTGCTCCGTGGCGATTCAACAGCCGGATGTCTTCGTGGTGCCGGATACGCTTGAGGACGAGAGGTTTCGAGACAATCCCCTGGTCATTTCCGAGCCGCGTGTGAGGTTTTATGCGGGAGCGCCGCTGATCACGGAAGAGGGTTACGCGCTCGGTACCTTGTGCGTTGTGGACCGCACGCCGCGGGAATTCACGGCCGAACAGAAGGAAGCGTTGAAAGCGCTCAGCCGGCTGGTTTTGGCCCAGATGGAATTCCGGCGGAACTTGATCCTATTGAAGGAAGCCCTGAATGACCGCACAAAAGAAGAACACGCGCGGGAGCAGGAGCTTCAGAAAATACAGCAGACCCTCGTAAGGGTCATGCAAGTGCGCATCTAGCACGCAGGTTTCTACCAGCCGAGTGAATAAGTAGCGGGCCCCAGAATCCGTCTGTAAGGCCGTCCTGCCTGCGCGGCTTCGGCGACCTTATCGCAAGTATTGCGGTAATTTTCGTACCAGGTCTCGGTGAAACTCCCGACGATGTTTTCCATGGTGAGACCTGCGATCTCCACTCCCGGATGAATGATGTCTCCCCAGGTGCGAACGCGGGTCTCTCCGCCGGGTCGCTCCTCGAAGCTGACCCATTGCGCGATGGAGACCTGCAGGGAGTGGTCGATCCAGCCGACGCGGTTCGCGGGGACGCAACTGGTAATCACGTGGCGCACCATGGTGCGCACGGGGCGCAGGATCTCGATCTCTAAACGGCTTCCGGGCTCCCAGGCCCGGCCTTCATACCAGCGGATTCGCCCGTAAATGTTGGCGAAATGATTCCAGCGGCGGCAATCAGAGAAAACCTCCCAAGCCTGCTGGCGGCTCGCCTTGGTTTGCACAGAGTATTCAAAACGAAACATAATTCTTTTCTGTTCTCCTGGACTTCCTGAATGTGAATTGACGGGGAACCGTCTCACCTGCGGCAGGCAGGTTTCTGGAAGCGCATTATTTATACACTGTTACTTTTACGCTGTAAAGGATATAATTCACGTTGGCGGTA
>Ga0307479_10007025_pt1 | contig 10372 bp, 13 predicted proteins | sample atmos_gasesECM4C_FD_203743 | JGI IMG/M metagenome (GOLD analysis project Ga0307479, IMG submission 203743) | Hardwood forest soil microbial communities from Morgan-Monroe State Forest, Indiana, United States - atmos_gasesECM4C_515 | ecosystem: Environmental > Terrestrial > Soil > Temperate...
GATAAGCTGGGAACAGGGACCTTTTACGGCTGGCCTGTATCTATGGCACAAGAACCGTCTCACAGGGAGCGCACAAGCGGGGGGGGTAATTGAGACTCGAGAAGTATACACCTGCGGATGGCGGACAGAGGGACCCGCTACCGGTGCTTCTGAATGATCTCGTCGATCAGGCCGTACTCCTTGGCCTGCTGAGCCGACATGATGAAATCGCGCTCCACGTCTTGCTCGATTCTCTCGATCGGCTGCCCACTGTGGTCAGCCAGGAGACGGTTGATCACCGACCTCATCCGCAAAATCTCCTTGGCGTGGATATCGATATCGGTTGCTTGGCCCGAAAGCCCCGACATCGAGGGCTGATGGATGAGAATACGCGAGTTCGGTAGCGAGAAGCGCTTCTTGAGAGCGCCCGCAGTCAGCAGCAACGCAGCCATCGAGGCGGCCTCCCCGACGCAAGTCGTCACTACATCGGGCCGAACGTATTGCATCGTGTCGTAAATCGCCACCCCGGCCGTAATCGAGCCGCCCGGCGAATTAATATAGAGCTGGATATCGCGCTCAGGATCGGCGGCTTCCAGAAACAAGAGTTGGGCCGTCACCAGATTGGCGACGTGGTCGTCAATCGGTGTGCCGATGAACAGAATGTGGTCTTTCAGCAGGCGCGAGAAGATATCGTACGCCCGCTCACCTCGCGTGGTCTCTTCGATAACCATGGGAATGAGCATTGAACTCTGGCTCCTCGAGCCACAACTTTCCTCTTACCGCTTTGTTCGGGGTCTATTCCCGTTTTCTCCATACAACCACTGCGCCTGCGGTGACGGCGATTATCACCACGAGTAGAACCATCTCTGCCCAGCTCATTGTTGATCTTCTTTACGAGCACTACCAAAGTTTGAGTGCAACTGCATAGCCGGTCAGAAGTCCATGGAAGAACGCCTGCCGCACCTTTTGGTTCGAATCCTTATAGTGTCGGGTGGCGTCGTCGAGAGCGCGAAGGAGTTTCTCGCGGCGCTGTTGATGTCTGCCTCCGTCCGTCAGTTTTTCGACGAGAGCCCGTACTGCATCGTCGTCAGCAATAGTGAACTTGTGCGAGTGTCGAGCCATGATCGCACCTCCATTTCGGAAGATTTAGTTCTCACCCAGCCAGGTGTCGAGGATCGCTCGGTCTCGAGCTTCAATTGCGCCAAACGCAATCCCCATTCCCTCGGAGGCTGAGGTGTGGACCACCCAACCAAGGGCTGCGAATGTCGCACCCCTGTGTGTGATTCGCAATCTGACCTTCGTCCCCGTAACGAAGGGAGTGGCGGTTGCCACAAAACAACCAAACAGGCTGAGATTGCGGGCCAATGTTGCGATTTGCTTTTCCGATCCCAAGTCAGTCACCTCAACAGCTCCTCCGAGGAGATGGCGGGGTGCGCGACGGTGTTCGGTCTGCATGTTTTAACCGCAACGGTAATTCAGTTGCGCGTCAACAGCACACGCACGCATAGATAGATCGATTAGCAGAAAAAAGTAGCTACAAATAATGCGGCCCTCTCCGGGGCCAACGCTTTGTTTTATGATACTCCTTCGGAGGACTTCCTCAGGCTGGATCAGTCATTGCCAGCCTTGGTAACAAGCAACCTAAAGTGCTCAGCAACACATCATCAGCACAGGGCGTCACCGCGGCTAACGTTGGACTCGAGGACAAGCATGAAAGAGCGATCCACTGCGATTGTTTCTCTTTTGGGATTCTTGATTGTCGTCTCAGTCATGAGTTCGAGGCACCCAAATGCCCAAGCGGCAACCGGCCCGCTTGCCCCGGCCCAATCACAGGAGCAGTCGCCAGCTAAAACCAAACAGTCGCAGGTCCCACCAAGGACGACTCTTGCCGGCCCTTGGCAGCTGAATCGCAACACAAGCGATGATCCACACCAAAAAGTTCGAGAAATGGAAGGCCCAAGCAGTGGCAACGCCAGTGGCTATCCCGGGGGTGGTGGCTACCCTGGGGGCGGGGGATATCCGGGAGGCGACGGGTATCCGGGCGGAGGGTACCCTGGGGGCGGATATCCAGGAGGAGGATATCCGGGCGGGAATCCTGGAGGCTATCCCGGAGGGGGCCGTCGGGGAGGTTATCCTGGGGGCGGAGGCGGAGGACCCTACGGGGGACGAGGAACTACAGCGCAGAGCATTGAAGACAACCCAAAAATGCAGTCGCTGATCCACCCTTCGGACTCGCTCAGTATCGAAATGGAAAATCCTGAAGTCGATGTGACGGACGATCAATCCCATAAGCTGATCTTGTACACGAACGAGCGGAAGTTGCAGAAGGCCAAGGACAACAAGCCTCAGGAGGTTGCGGCGCACTGGGACGGAAGTCGGCTTGTGTCGGATGAAAAAAGTCCGCTTGGCGGAAAAATGAGTCGAACATTCGAATTGTCGCAAGATGGTCGGTCGTTATACGAAACCCTACATATCGATAACGGTCGATCTGATACGCCGCTCGTCATACGATACGTGTACGACGTCCCAGGTTCGAACGTGCAGACCGGTCGAGAAGAATCTGATCCGAATCGACCGGTGCTCAAGAGAAATCCTGACAGCAGTTCATCCCAATAAACGGAACCAAAGAATCGGACACTGGCGAATGCTCCGGGAACACACCCCAATACCCGCTAACCCCGCAATTCTGCGTGTGTCTGTAGGTAAGTGAGCAACTGAGCCCGCGACAGCATGCCTTCCAGATGGCCGTTAGAAACCACTGGAAGCTGGTTTACGTCGTCACGGCTCATTAACTCCAGCGCACTTTTGAGAGAAGCATCGGGTGCGACGGAGCGTAAGTCCCTGATAGGACGCATGACATCATGCAGCGTCATAAACGGCCACTTCGCGCGATCGATCTGCTTGATCTCATGAGGCGTTACCAAACCCGTCAGTTCGCCTTTTTCAACCACGACGAAACAACGCCGTCCTGTACGAAGCAGCTCGTGTTCCACAAAATTCTGGACATTCAGCCACCCATCAACCATGGGGCAGTCTCGCGTCATTACGTCAGCAACTCGCACACCCTCGAGCGCATGCGCCAGGCCGACTTGGACATAACTCTCACGCGCAGCTTGCAGCAGAAACCAGCCGATGAATGCGATCCACAAACCTCCGACACCCGCGCCGCCAAAGAACCGAAAAATGCCGAACGCGATGAACGCGAGAGCCACCGCTTGGCCAGTCTTCGCCGCAGACCGCGTTGAACGATCTGCATCATCGGTCTTCCACCAGATGATCGCCCGCAGCACCCGACCGCCATCGAGCGGATATCCAGGAATCAGATTGAAAACAGCCAGCGAGAGATTGATATATCCGAGCCAAAGCAGCATGGCCATCCACGGATTGGACGACGCTCCGCCAACTGCCCGTGCCGCCAGCAGGCAAATCCCGCCGATGGCAGCGCTCGTCAGTGGTCCGACGAACGCCATCCAGAACTCGAGTCTTGCGCTCGTCGGGTTCTTCTCGATCTGAGAAACGCCACCCAACGCGAATAGCGTAATCTCTTTCACAGGCAATCCATTTGAGGATGCCACGATAGAATGAGCCAGTTCATGCAGCAGAAGCGAGACGAAGAACAGGATCGCCGTCGCCACAGCCAAGCTCAGGATAACGCCATTGCCCCACTGAGGATTGCTGGTATGAAATTCGGAGAAAAGCGAGAACACAATCAGGAGGGCGATGAGAAACCAGCTATAGTGCAGCCCAATTTCGATTCCAAAGATTCGTCCGAGCTTGATCTGAGATCGCAAGTCGGGTACCTGCTTCGATCCGCCCACCGGCGCGCGGCACTACTGGATTTCGTTCAGCGCAGGGGGCTTGGTTTGCAACGAGCTTTCGTCTGGTCCGCCGACATTCCCATAATGCGCTTTCCCTAAACCGAGAGTTTAGCCTACTTGCCCCGCACTCTACATACTTCGAGACTCTCGGCGGCGGACCATCCCATTAACTGACCCACCGCCCGGAAGAGTGCGCCCGTTCACTCATCGGTGATCGCCGGAATAGCTTTGGCTCCTTCATTTTTCGGTTCAGAATAGAAGTAGATTCAGAAACTCTCCCGCCTCGTGGTTTCTCAGTTTATTTACCCGCCAGGCTTGGGTTTTTAGGTTTGGGCATTCATTTCAGGAGACATCATATATATGAGCACACAAGCCATAATTCGCTGGACGCGCCAGGCTGACGGCAGCTACGCCAAAGAAGGGACCTTACCAGCAGAGATCTCACACGCTCGGATCTTTGCGATCGACGAAGATTACGAGACGAATCCTCATGCCATTTGTCCAGCCTGAAGGTGCGGTCAAAGGAAGAAGCCATCGAGTTGGTTGAACGCAAGATTGCTGAAGGAGTGTATCGGGGCTGGAGGTACGAAACCAGACCAGAAGTTACTAACGCCGAGACCGAGGCTGCCCGAGAGTTAGCTCCCTCGAATCGGCCTTCGTTCGGGTTATGTTCCAATGAACGCTGCACGAAGGGCGCCAACGAAACACGTGGCGAACTCAAGAGTTCACGGGCAAAGTATTGCTGCGCATCTTGTCGAGTCGATGTCTGTCGTCGGAGCCGGCCGAAGCCTGAGCAGATCGAGAAACCCACCCGCAAGCGTCGGAGAGATGCAAAGTACAGCTCCCATGCCGAACGGCAGCGGGCACACTATGCGAGACACAGATACGTCCTGCCACAGCCCATAAAGGAATACTTGGGGATGGGAACAAGAAGGGCTGGAGTGGCAGTTAAACGTGTCCAGAAGCCCGTGTAGCCGTTCCATTTTGTAAATCGGCCGGTTCCCACAAGCTGAAGAAGCGTTATCATGCAATCTGTTAGGAAACGTTGTGTAAGTTACGGCTTTTTCGTCGTAGGGACCAGGGTTTTCTCTCTCCGATGGCATTTGCGAAGCTTCCTCGAGAGATTGCCCTCTCACCATGATTGGCGGATGATCCTTCCAGATCCATCTTGTTTGAGTGGCTGGCTATAATAGGCGGCCATTCTCGCTTACGTTCGAGGTCTTTATGAACTACCTTCCGATGAACAAGTTGGGGGCACAGGAAATATCACCCAAGGTCGTCCAGTTCGGAATTTTTCTGCCCGGAGTCGATTCAGCCAAAGGATACGCAGTTTCTGTGAAAATCATTCACGAAACGGACCAATATCTTCAGGCCATCCAGCCAAGCCTGGTGGCACAAGCTCACTCTGTTGATGCTACCTATAGCGATTACTGGTCCGGCCAGATCGATCTAAACATCGCCCAATCACCGGCTGGGTCTTCGTTTGGGCAACCCGGACGTTACGTCTATCGGTATGTCATTCACAGCCCCACGCGCGGTGATATTGACTTCATAATCGATCCGTTCTCGCGCGAAGTCGGCGTTGGGCGCCTGTCTGCGATTACTGTCGGAAGCAGACCATATACATTTTCCGCCAACGAAACTAAATGGAAGACGCCACCTCTCAAGAAGGCTATTGTTTACGAGTTGATGATCAGCGAGTTTCGAGACGACCTTGCCCGCACGATCAAGCAACTTCCTTACCTGGCAGATCTGGGAATCAACTGCATCGAAGTTATGCCGGTCTCAAACGTTCTGAGCACCATCGACTGGGGATACGATCCCATCGGCTATTTCTGTGTCGCGGAGCGCTTTGGCAAAACATCTGATTTTCAGAATTTCGTGGATCTCTGTCATCAAAATGGAATCGCCCTCGTAGTGGATTCGGTTTACGGCCACACAGGCGGCGACTTTGCATACACGCAGCTCTATGCGGCGCTGCAGAACGATCTCGTCAACCCGTTTAACGGCCGCGGCGGAGATTTCGGCACATTGAGCGATTTCACCAAACGTCTCACTCAGGATTACTTCTACTCCGTCAATCAGTTCTGGCTCGACACGTTTCACGTCGACGGATTCCGATTCGACGATGTGCCAGAGTATTGGGACGGTCCAACAGGAGTAGGTTATGCGAACCTGGTATATTCCACCTACCAGTACGTCAAATCGAAGGCCGGCGCGACGGATCACTATCAACGATTCTTTGATTCTGCCGGGAATATCAATCTGATCCAGATTGCCGAATATCTTCCCAATCCTCCGGATATCCTTTACGGGAGCTACAGCACCGGCACTTGGCAGGACGGCACACTCTCCGCCGCTGCCAACTGTGCCGGCGGCAGCCCCGGCGCGATCGAGCAGCTGGGACTACAACTCGGATTAAGCGGCTATCCGACGTCGGTGACTGCAAACAGCGACACCCTGTCCAAGAGCGGTCTCCAGTACATTGAGAATCACGATCATCAGCGGTTCATCTGCGACTTCGGTACGATCCCCATCGACAACGCTCCGGACGACGTGTTGCTCCAGCAAGGGAATCGGGATGGCAATTGGCCTAAGGTTCAGCCTTATCTGATTGCGCTAATGACGGCGAAGGGAACGCCGCTGCTGTCGGAGGGGCAGGAATTCTGTGAGAATTATTGGATTCCTGGTAGCGGCTACGGGCGCGTGATGCTTTATCGGCCTGTGCGCTGGAACTATTTCTATGACAACGACGGCAAAACGATCATCCGCCTTGTTCGAAAACTGACGAGAATCCGCCTCGGCGGGACGCAGTTCACCGATGGCCAGCATTACTTCTATAACGACTACAGCAACTTCAACTCCAAGGGTTTATTAGCGTTTTCACGGCAGTCTGGAAATACATTCAGTCTTGTTGTCGTCAATTTTACAGACCGGCAACAAACGACGAGCTTTGCGTTCACCAGAAGCGGCAACTATCTCGAGGAGATCGAGGGAGCGCAAAATCTAATCGGCGTCGTTGCAGGCCTGGCGCAGACGCTAAGTGTTCCGAGCAACTACGGTTGCATCTGGACCATAACGTGAACAGAGCAGCGGGCCGTTGGGGTTTCTCTCTCTCCGATGGCATTTACGAAGCCTGCGAATAGGCTTACCAGGGGGATTTGTCCCGCCTCAAAAGCACCTGCGGCTCCCCTCGGCCACTTAAACGCCCGTCAATAACCATTCACGTACTCCGGCGACGGAGCATCAAACTGTATGCTGGTAGCGTGAGCTTTACGGAGGAGATCACTCAGTGGACACAGCCAGAATCGTGAAGGAAATTAACGCCGAAATTGCGAGGCTTACCTCTGCCCGCAACATTCTTACGGCATCGAATTCACATACGCGTACGAGGCGGAACACCCAAAGTGCGTCAATCAAAAGAGCTATTGGCACAAAACCGGCTAACAGGCTAAGTCCAGCTGGCCGAAGAAGGCTTTCCGAACTGATGAAGAAACGGTGGGCCGAACGCAGAAAGAAAGCCGCAGCAAAGACCAAGTAAGGTCTCACCTGAAACTGGAAGGCAGTGTCTTGGTGTTACTTCGCTCCTGTTTGTGTGCACAGTTGTGCCTATGAGGTCCGGCTGCCGAAAACTGAGTACCCACTATAGTTTCCGGATGTGCCGTGATCTGGCCGGAATCGGTAAGACTGGGCGATTATTGGTTAGAAATCGAGCTGCCTGTCGGTATGATCCCAGCGTTTTCGACCATTAGAATCACGGTTCGGCTCTGCGCACGCGTGCGATGCATCACTCCCTTTGGAACGACAAATCCCTGTCGGGGCGAAAGTTCGACCGTGCGGTCTTCAAGGTCAATCAACAATTGCCCCTCTACAACGTAAAAAAACTCGTCGTCTTCGTCGTGCTTATGCCAGTGATACTCTCCCTGTACGACCCCGAGGCGGACCACCGATTCATTTACCTTGCAGAGAGTCTGGTTGTACCACCTAAACTCGCACGCGTCCGCAAGAGCCTTCTCGTTTATCACCTCCAAGGATTTGTGCAGAACGTTTAGGCGCGTCTCGTAAGGGAAGGACGGAGTTGCTGCCATGGTGCTTTCTCCTTTCAGTGAGAATAGCGCTCGGTCTGATCCCGAACAACGCCACAGTATAGAACTAAAGTCGTCAACTCCCAGATGGTCGGCAGTTCGGACGGCAGTTATGATCTGCGTAGCTGTAAGTTCCGAGTAGCCCGGGCGGAATCCGGCTTAGTGCTGGTATCCTGCGTGGCATGACTGAGTACGACGAGGTCTTCCGATGACCACACACGGCCTCAACGTACATACTGCTTTTCTCGAATTCTCGCGGAAAAAGCTGCTCGAGCAATACTGGCCACGACTGCGCAGTTGCGTCGAAGGATTGAGCGACGAACAAGTGTGGTGGCGGCCGAACGATGCCAGCAACAGTATCGGCAACTTGATCCTGCACCTGAACGGCAACGTCCGGCAATGGCTGGTTTCATCGTTTAAACGGGCGGACGACCTCCGGGACCGCCCTGCCGAATTTCGAGAACGGCGATTGATCCCTGCATCTGCGCTACTTGAAAAACTCGGCACAACGTTGAAGGAGGCTTCTGAAGTTCTTGCCTCATTGAGCGAAGCCGATTTGCTTACGACATTCCAAATCCAGGGCTATACCGTCACCGGGTTATACGCGGTTTACCAGGTGGTTGAACACTTTGGATTACATTATGGACAGATTGTCTACATCACTAAGCTGTTGCGCGGCGAAGACTTGCGTTTCTACCGTGAACTCGATACCACCGGACGGTTCGTCGTCTTTGCCCTGCAGTTTCAGAAGTTCTTCTTCGATCCTTTCCCGCTCGCCACGCGCTGAAGCGATCTCCTTCACGAGCCTATCGTAAATGGCAACATCCTTTGCATGGGCGAATCGGACATCCGCAATCTGATCGGCACGAAGCAGACGCTCCGCGAAAACATCGGACAGCGGGGCAGATGCGCCGGACGTTTTTTGAGCTTCTTCGATTGACACAGTTTTGTCGAAAACTGACTTGCGAATCAACTGCCACAATTCGTCACGCTGGACTCGAACTTCAGTCAATTCATTTTCACCTGCGTTGCCGATTTGCGGAGCGAGACGATCAAGCTCACTCTGCTTGTCGCGAATAGTTTCTGTAATCTCTGAAAGCCGCGATGTCAGCTTTCGTCGCGCCGCAGTTATCGTTTCCCACTCATTCAAATACTGGTCAATTGTTGTTAGTAGAGGTGTTTTTAGAGTCTCAAGTTCCTGAATGCTTCCCGACCAGCCAAAGAGTGCCCTCATATCGCGAGTGGCCGCGCTGTTGAAGCGCTCGACGTCAGCAGTGAGCCTTGCGATTGCATAATCGGTGTCGCCAAGGGATTTTGCCTGTTCGATAGTGGCAACGAGAGTCGCTGGATCAGGAGGATGGGAATGCAGAGCAATTTCCTCTCTAAGGCGCTCCTGCTCTTCATTTCCTATACGTAGTTCGTCTTCCGCTTGTGTCAACCCGGTGGTAAGCCGTGCGTGCTCGGTGATTAGGCCAAAGATTTCGGTCTTCCGAGAGTACACGGTCCGCAGATGTTCAGCCTCAGTCACTGGATGGTGGGGCCAGAATCCCTTCCAACCTGCCTCGGCCAGCTGAATGGCCTCGTCCCGCTCATTCACCCGCTTCGGCCTGTCGTTTACGCCGCGGCTGTAATCACTAGTTCCAGCATTTAGTTCCTCGATCTCTTTTGCATGGGCCTTGAAGAGCGTGCTGACAGGAAGCGTCTTAATTCGTTCTTTTCGCTGGGCAATGTGTCCGCTCAGAGTTTCGATCTGGCTGGTTGCGTCTGCCAGAGCGGCAGCCGCCTCGTCCCGCTGTTTACGAGTACTACCATGCAGAGCAGGAATCGATTCGAAGGCGAGCAGCACCGCTCGCAACTCTTGCAGGCGAGCTACGTCAGGCTTATTGCTTTCGATGCGCCGCAGTCGCACCAACTCTTGGTGAAGAGATTGCGATTCCAGCTTCAGTTCTTCGTGAGTCTCTTTTGCCGCCTCCAATTCTGTCTGCTTTTGCTTTACCGTTGCTGCGGAAATCGCGAGTTTCCGCCCTTCGTATCTCGCCCGCTTGTATTCATCAAGTGCGCAACTTACAACTTTGGTGCGCGATTTCGGAGAGAACAACTCCTTGGCCTCTTCATCAATCCCTTCAAGCAAGTTTCGTAAATCCAGCAGGCCCGCGGCCTGGAACAGTGCGCTTCCAACATCGCCCTTGCCCCGCAGTAGTTCTTCGCCTCCTTCCCGTAAACGTTCATGATTTAATCCAAAAAACTGCTCAAATCGTTCACGATCCAACTCTCGCAGAAAAACCGTGAGGTCTCGTTCTTCGATTTGTGCTTCATCCAGATTCAGGAGAGTTCCAGTGATTCCTTTTCGGCGGCGAAAGGAAAAAGTTTTTCCGTCATTCGAAATGGCCGCGCCAATTCGCAGTTCGTAGCCTTTACAGCTATGGACATCGGGCGTTTTGGTTGGCACTCCGAACAAGAGGGCAGAAATAGCCCTCAGAAGCGTCGACT
>Ga0307479_10007026_pt1 | contig 10371 bp, 13 predicted proteins | sample atmos_gasesECM4C_FD_203743 | JGI IMG/M metagenome (GOLD analysis project Ga0307479, IMG submission 203743) | Hardwood forest soil microbial communities from Morgan-Monroe State Forest, Indiana, United States - atmos_gasesECM4C_515 | ecosystem: Environmental > Terrestrial > Soil > Temperate...
TGCGAAGCGTATAACGACCTTCGTTCTCTCGGTTCGTGACTTCAAATCCCAGTGCTGCTTCGGCGATGCAATCGATTTCAGAGGTAAAGTTCCTCCGCTCATCATGGAAGAAGGTTTCGCCGTCGGTAACGAGGAATTGCAGGTCGCGTATCTGCGGAGTGTCAATCGTTGGGTAGTAGACCTCGGTCACACAACCGGCATCGAGTGTGTACCACACTCGGCTGGAGGTCGAATACGCCGTACCGACCGCAACTTTGGCTCCGTGTGTCCACCGCGGCTCAATGCCTGGGCCACCTGGTGCGCGACGTGGAGAGATTTGACTCTTCATTGCTTCGCCTGACCTTTCAGTAAGACTTAACTTCGTGCACACTCAGCTCAACGAGCGATTGGCGCTTATTCAGCTTTACCAGGGGAATGCAAGAATCATGCCAATCGCGGCTTATCGTAAGTGGTTAAATTCTCAGGTTCACAGCAAAGCGATGCCGGCCGGGTGTTGAATATGTTGAGGTGTTGAAAGGTGGCGACAGAACCGATTGTTAGTGGCGAAGACTATCGGCCCCCGGTTTCAGGAGAGACTTCCCATAGGCTATTGGGATGGCGAAATTTGCTCCTCCGAAATCGCGCACCATGGCGAAGTTAATTCCGATGACTTTGCCCTCGCTGTTGAAAAGAGGACCACCAGAGCCGCCCATGGACGTTTGGGCATCGTAAATGATCTTGTCGGGCAGGACGTCGCCGATGTGACCTTGCGTGACAACCGGACGTATCAAGTGCCGCCGGGCAAGTTCTTCCACCACCGCTTTCGGCTCGCCTTTGGTAGCAGTCGCAATGGACCGGATTGTTTCTTCGCCGCTGCGAGCAAGAATTGCATCGACCCCCGTGGGATATCCCAGGAGCACGACCGGCCCCCCGCTGACGGCCGAGCGATCACCTTCAGCAAAAGCGACCTCTTTGATGTTCGGTCCTGAAACGTTTCCCTTCAGGAGCGCTACATCCGCATCCGGCGAAAGTTTTTCGGTAGTCATGGAGATCCCGTGGCTGATGCCGGGGAAATATGCCGTCATTTCGATGACAACTGGGTCAACCCCTTGGTCCATCATCTCTTTTAAATCATCGTTGTCCCACCAAGGTTCAGCCACGTGATGATTGGTGAGGATCTGCCCCTTGTCCGAAACCAAAAAGCCGGTGCCGAGAACATCAACGTGCACCTCGGGACCTCTGCCAGTAATGCCGGCTAGCGTATGGCTATGCTCGTCTGTCGACGGTTCGCCTGTGCTTGTCACGCCCTCGTAGCGTAGTCTCAATCCAGTCGAGCGCTCGCGGAAGGCCACTACAACATGAATGAGGCACACGCTGGGCTCATAAGTTTGGATGATCGTTTGCGCGATCTTGCCTCCAACCTCAAGCCGCTGCAAGCGTTCTTCCACCACACTTAACTGATTTTGCAATGCAGAGATGTTCTGTGTGCCGCTGCTTGCAATCTGTGATCTCAGGTCCTGGCTCTGCTTCTGAAGTCGAAGCTCCTCGGGATCACCTGGTGACGATGGATCATTTCGCACGTGTTCCAGGACGCGACGCGAGCGGTCAATCAGCTCTTGTTCCGTCAGCGCCCCGGTTTGTAATCGAGTGATCGCCGCATAAACGCGGGTGTTCTGTTGCTGAGTGCGGTGATAAAAGACCAGAAAAGCCACAGCCGCAACCCCCACTATGGCAAGGGCGATTATCCGGCCAACTCGAAGTGTCCGCTGTTCCTCCCTGACCGCGGCGACCACTTGCTGGGCGGCATTGCGGTTCTCTTCCACCGTGTGGGCCTGCTGCCGAAATTCCTCAACGGCGAGTCTGTTCCGCAGTTGCCAACGCACCCGTGACAACAATTCATGAACATCGAAGGGCAGTGACAGTACATCATCGGCACCGAGATCAAGCCCGCGAGTCCGCTCGGCTGATCCTCCGGGAGAAAGCATCACCACACGAATATTCTGAGTGCGCTCGGATCCTTTGATTTCAGATAGAAGATCGCAACAATTTAACTGGGGCGGATTAGCGCCCAATACGACTGCATCGGGACTAAACTTAAGGACAAACTTCATTCCTTCGCGATAATCGGTAGAAACCTCGTATCCGGCATCGCCCAACGCACCGACAATGCTACTACGCAATGCATCGTCCGACTCGACTACCAGCACTCTTTCACTACTTGATTTGTCCATGACTCGCCACTTGTCTCCGACCTTCCCAGGATTCAGTCGAGCCTATTTCACGCGGCTCCTCGCGTATTCGTTGCGCTCACCTACGATTCCCTTTATGACTGGGTGGTCAAGTCTCTCGGCATCTTTCGTTGCTACTCCTGCCTCGCGCCTCCCAGGAAGCTGCTGACCGCCTATTCTGAAGAGTCATTCGTCGTGTGACTCCACGATCGTCAATGGCAGTTGGCGCTGTTGTTCGCTCACTTCGCCGCGATGTTCGAATTCGGCGGTAACCACATGCCGGTCCTGGACACCCCAGAGTTCAACGAGAAAATACTTTTCGTCTCGACGAACGAAAATCACTCTGGGATGTTCTTTGTCTGACGGAACGGCATAGAGGATGACTGAGACCCCAATAGCTGAGTTTGTTCCCTCACGATGGATCGAGGCTGAACCTGGGACAGCGTTGTCGAAGAGATAGTCCCCAGCTTGAAACTCGTGGCCTTCCGCCCAAAACTTGAACGGAATGCTGGCCCTCGCGGTCACCACTTTTTGCGCGAAGCCGATGCCTGATAGCAAAAGAACCATGCATATGAGGGAGCCGGCTCGAACTATTGCAAGCGCAAACCTTGAAAATGTTTTCGTCATTTATGATCTGCTCTGTTCGACCGAGTTTGCGTTACCTTTCTTCCGCATCATGACAACCGCGCCGCCTTCTTCGAAAGAGACCTCGTCCATCAACGCCTTCATGAGATAGATTCCACGACCATGCGTAAACAGCAAGTTTTCTAGAAGAGTGGGATCCAGCACTGCGCTGCTGTCGAATCCTTTTCCCTCGTCCCGAACGGTGATTGAGACTTCTCCGTCCATATAGCAACGGCACTCGACGTAAATGCGCTTGCAAGAGTTCTCCCCGTTTCCGTGGATCACAGCATTTGCAAGGGCCTCATGCAACGCCATCTCGATGTCAGCCTCAGTTCCATCCCGGCTTCGAAACTTCAGAATGAACCGCATGAGTTGCTCCGCGAATGAGGAGATGACCGCGACTCTACTTGGCAACGACTGTCGCAACTCTACGAAGGGACTAGAATGAGCATGTCGCGGCAGAAGCGAGAGAGATTGAGTGTGAGCCATTGCTGCAATCTCCATTTGAAATTTCTGTGCCATTACTTCTGGGGGAAGGCACGGCTCATGCCAAATGGCGCTCTGAATTAAATCGTTGAGTTCTAGAGTTTGGTCCAAGATCATGGGTCGGCCGGGGTGACGAATCTGTTGAAAGTGTTGAGAGCGACGACGTTGAGTGTGAACACACGATGAAGTATGAAGGCGGTTCGCGATTCCTCGGTATGCCAATGCCCCAGTAAGCGATCCGAGGACGGCCGCCAGCGCCGGAATGCTTGACCGATCTCACGATTTGCGAATGAATCTCATTTTCTGGCCTTACCTACCAGAAACGTGCATCACCTCCAGTAGAACCACACGAAGGCTAGGCACCCTAATAGTACAATGTATAAAGAGACGCAGATCACGACACCGTTATCCTTATCCTGGTTGTTCGCATCCTGCTTGTCCTCGGTTCTTGGATCCGCTTCAAGATAGCGAATCGCAGCATATATCTCTAGGTCGGTTAGGTCATCGATATTCCAATCGGGTTCCTGATTTGTCAGCATAAGACACTCTCATCAGTGCATCGTGTATCGAGAAGTTGCCAGCCGGTCATGGTCCGTTCCTGGCCAGCAGGCATAGCCCGGTATGTCGGAGCAGACGATTGTCACCATGGCCAATATTGCGGCGCACAAGTGTGACCTGGCCAGGACTGATTTGCAGAATGAGGCATTTCATCGTCTGTGCGCAAGAACAGTTCATTCTGCGAACGATTCCATGTGGCTTGAGTCCATCAGCTCCTCAAGAGCGCGGCCACGAGCCTCTCGAATTTCTCTAGCTGAGCATCCGAGGAGAAGGCCACAGTCGTGTTCCGAGTAGTGCTCCAAGACGGACATGACGAACACAAATCGCTCGAAATCTTCAAGGCCCAACACAGCGTCCATTGCGAAATGTCCGCCTGGACCGCTCCAGAGTTGGCCAATCTCGGGGAAGATAGCCCCAGAGACGGGTGAATTGGAATGGCTGGGTCGCGGCTTTAATTCACGAATTGCATTCTGGACGATTGCTCGCTTCGCCCAAGAACGCGCCCATTCACGAAAGACGCGGTTTTCCGTGACACAATCTTCAATACCACTTACAAAGCATCGCTCGGCCCTTCCTGGATCTCGCAGGAGTAGAAATGAAAGCTGATAAAGCTCCGTCAGATGTTCACTAAAGATCGTGTGAAAGTCTTCCCGACTCGCGTATCGATTCGCTTGTTCTTCTCGAGCTTGAATGTGGTTTCGTCCGGTCATTTCTTGGTCTCGAATAGTGGGTCGCGTTCATTGCTACAACCACTCCACAAACCCGCCTTCTTTGTTCGCAGGTTGTGGGGAGGTAAGAGCAGTGGCCACCTGCGGAACGGCCAGCTCTGGGATTCTGGTGGGTGAGGGCGGAACGCTGGTAGTTGGCCGTAATTCCCAGTCGACGAGATATAGGGCAACGCTTCCGTCGGGCCGGTGAATCATCCATCGTTCCGGCCAACGAGAGGTCTTTTCTGGTAGCTTGTTCACGTACGCCAGTGCGGGCCTAAGATTGTCGGAATAGGAAGCTTTTACAATCATCGCAATAACCCCGGAACGTACCGAACAAGTTGGACCATACCGCAAAGTAGTCTGAAGGCAGCCCACCACAAAAATCCCCAAGTGAGCAGAGCGCCAAGCCAGGTGAAGATCAGAACCAACTCATATCCCTGGATTTCTTTCACACCTTGCTGACGACGTCTAAAGTTGCAATCGTATTGCCGCGAAGCGATATTCATTGTTCCTTCCACGACTCTTGCGCCCCGAACATTCGGAAGCTTCTCTGAAACGTGTGCATTGATCACATTCGCGGGCGGACGGATCACGTAGCAATAACCCGTTGCCGTGACTCGTATATCCGCCGAAGGTCCTGCGATTGAACCCCAAATTCCGACTGGAATATCGTTTCTCCTTCCTCGTTTTGCGCAGACGGTCATGACTTCGGTTTTGGGGGATAGTTCTTCAGCAATTTCGCAGTAGCCTTGTCCAGGTTTTTCATGTTCTTTTCGTGGTTTGAGCCGGGGTCAATTGTCTTGGTCGCACGTCCAGTCCAGACCAGCTGCTTAGTTCCGGGGTCATACATGTCAAGAACCAGAGTGCCGACACTGATCGTCGAACTAGTCCACGATCCCATGCCCATACCGAAGGATCGTGAGCCCCAGGCGTCCCATTGCATTTCTTGATTGATCGCAGTCTGGTAACCGATATAGAGATCCGCCTTGTCGCTATCAATTTTGGTCAACCCTCTCGACGCTAGTTGTGCGTCCACAGACTGCTTGATTTCCGCGTCCATAATCTGGTCGGGATGAGCACCACCGATGTTTACCCATTTATACGTACGATATTTCGCAAAATCCGTTTTCGGCATAAAGTTGTAGCTCACGTCTTGCGCGGTTAACGTTCCCGCTATTACCAACAGCAGTGTTACGACCAGCGCCGATGAAAAGAACTTACCGCTCTGTCCTACTTGCATTTGTGCCTCCTTCAGCCTTCGTCTTTCGCCTTGCTCGCCAGAGCTCTTGTTGTACTCTGCTGGAGCTCGCATTCAGCCTGTAGGGCCGAGACATTCACATTGCCTCTTGCCCTCGCCTGGATTACGGGCAAGACCCGGGCCAAATCTGCGACTCCGTAAGTCGCTGAATCGTCAGGAGACGACGCTGTCAGAACTTGAAGTGGTGAAGTTGAAGAAGTTGAAACGGTCGAAACTGTCGAGTGCTACGACTGAGGACTAGGATAGAGACCCGGGCTGCGAGGCCAAGCGTGTGAAAAGAAAAGTCGTGCGGTTCATTCGCAGGCGTCCGGCGGCGCCAAGGGTGCCACCTCGTCTGCGCATTGAATGGAGTTTCCGTGACGTCCTCTTTGTGAATACTGCGCATGGCAAAAAAGACGACATTGCTGTGACCCAAAACGTGACAATGTTGCGTCCATTCATAACGACCTCGCAACCGCGATAAATAACGCCGTAATCCACCTCAGACGGCCAGCGTTCCGCCGAACCCGACGCTTCCGCGCGCAGGCGCTCCGGCTTGTTGCACCGATCATGCCGTTTGTTGCCCTGCACTCGATTGCGTGCCGTTCTTCCTCGTCCCGTAACTCCTTCGCCGAACCGCCTAGAATGAGATATCCACAATAACCGCACTGGACGCAACTGAAGAATGCACAGTTTTCTAGCACAGGCGAACGCGCAAACTCGCTTTCTTTCTGATTCTGCATGCTTGCATTCTCTTCCTAGCAAATGTACGTCCCGGTGAAGCCAAATCCAGCCAGGACTCACCAGGGTATTGTTATCTGTTCAGCGCGACTTCGACTTGTGGTAGCCCGTTGCGGCTCTCCATCGGCGGCGCGGGCATCCAGGTGTGGAATACCCAGCTAAAGGCGTCGCTCTTGAGTTCTTCGAGCGCATATACATCCCCCGAATGCGTGAACACCAGCAGCGAGTTTACGTTCCTATCATCGTCAGGGGTCCCCATCAGGAACATCTTATTTTTGCCTGACTCATCGGTAAGTGAGATCAGCTCGGTCCGGAGATCGATCCCGATGCGGTAACTTCCGGCCGGCATCTTTTGTTGTCCAGCATAGAAATCGAAAGGAATATTGGCCTTTACGGTTTCATCGTCTTGTGCCTGCGCCACGCCGACAATACCCACCTGCGCAAATACCAGGACTGAAAACAACGCAATGAATTTCAGATTCATACTTTCTCCTTATGATTGTTCGAGTTGTGCTGAACCGCATTCGAGAGGTTGCAGCACAAGCTTTATCTCAGTTAAGGCACCGTAGTTGCCAAACCAGAGGACGATGTGTTGAAGCTATTGCTGCACAGTTACTTATCGGCGGGACTCACCATGCTTTTAAAAGCGTGCGGTCGCCAGGAATCGACTGTGATCACTTCCCCTTTTTAACGCTGACTGCAGTTAATGTCTGATTTTTCATGCGTGTGAGGAAAGTCTTGCCCCCGTGAACCCCTTACCCCGTACCCTCGACAGTTTCGACCGTTTCAACTTCTTCAACTTCAAGATTTCAAGTTGTCCTGGCCCTGTCCAGACAATTCAGCCACTTACTGTTCTGCGGGTTGTTGGTATTCGCCTTGCGCTGTTGCAAATACTTCAGCCATGAGCGATTTCGCAAATAACGTGATCGAAGGGCTGGCATTCTCGGCAGAATATGGGGGCTTGATTATCGACGCGTCACTTATCGTGCTCGCCTTCGTGCCGCCGGGAAGCAAAGGTAACCGCTAGCGTGAAGTTCAACATGTCTCCACTGCACTTCACTTCGAAGCAGTTGTAGTGGCGTGTGCGCCTTCCAGAGGCACCTCCGCCGCCAGTTGGAGCACACGCGTCGCTATCGGATAGGGATACCCATGCTGGGGGAATTAACAAACCTACCGATCGACACACTTTTGGATATCCTGTTCGTAACCTCGCCAGAGGACAGCCGTTAACTTTGTCTGAAGTAGGTGAATTGGAGCAGATTCAACTCGAGCTGCAACGCAGAGGCGGACTTGAGGGTGCGCGTTTGTGCCAGATGGCGATCCCGTTGAAGGACTTATGATTCATCGAAGTTGACGCGCCTATGATCTACAGTACAGCCATACGAATGTTAGGACAAATATCAATAAAATCACTACGCTGACGCAGATCACAGACGCGGTAGCGTCGTCCTGCTTCTCCGGGGATGTGGGATCGTTGATATTCCACGTCGATTTCTGTTTCTTTAGCATGATTCCCTCAGTGCATCGGAACGTCGATACCTTGTTGCCAGTTCGCTCTGGCTAAAAGAGAGCAAAACTATCAACGCCGAAACCGCCGCCAGAAACTAGTACACGGCAAAATAAGAAATGACTTTAGCCGGTGGATCGTAAATTCTGGCAAGCGCCTGCCGTCGTACAAAATGCGGGCCGACATTTCGACACTGGCGTTATGGCGACTCACGGGTTGTAACGCGCAGAAGAAGATGGTTACCAGCACCAGCATTGCGGCACGCGCCGATCTGCCGCGCCAGATTCTTGCTAGAAACACTGCGGCCCGAACGACCAAAAGCGGACGTAAAGTCTGTGCCAGCGTCCAGTGCAGTTGACCATGCACGAGGTATCCTAGGGCAATGTAACTACCAGACCATGCCAAGGACCCTATGCAGTCGTAAATGAGAAACCGCGCTGCAGATAACCCTGTTTGACCAGCCAGTAGCGAAACCACATTCGAGCCAACCACGAACTTTGCTAGTAACATGGACGCACCCGAATGGCGCCCGATGAGACTCACCACACGGTTTTTCCAGTCGCTCTTCGGACGGCAAAACCGATGACTCTTGGAGCGGTCCCGCCGTCCTACTCGGTACCAGAATCCATCCGCGAGGAGGCAAGCCGTCAAAGCTGCGACCACCGAAGATCCCAGGCGCAAGCGCCCGTAGCTTGCAAGTGATCCGACTGCAATCAGCAGCGGTGCACTCGGAATCGGCACACCGGCTTGCTGGAGCAGAATCCAAATGAAAAGGAGTGCAGCACCGTGCGCCAGTGCAAACTGAGCGGCGTGAGTCATCTGACGGTCTCGTGAGCACCTTCGACCAAGACACGTGTGCGATGGCACTCGCTGTCCAACAAGAGTTCACGGACCATGTTAGTTACCCGAGAGCGCCGGAATGAGCTGCCGAATTTGCGAAATGCAACAATCGATTTGGCAGCCTGCGAGACCGCGGCTTCAGGGTATGCCGCATCAATTCTTTGAGTCTCTTGCGAGCTCGCGCTGATTGAGCCTTCACAGTGCCGGTTGGCACTCCCAAAATCCGCGCAGTCTCGCGGATCGATAAACCATCAACGTCGCGCAGCAGAAATGTTCTACGCAAAGTGGGGGAGAGCTGACGATGCAAATGGGTCAAGCGAGAACCCAGCTCAGACTCTCTGCATTCGTCCTCGGGATTAGGCCGGTGATCCGCTAGCGCTTCCGACACTGAAACTGGTTGCAGTTCCCCGGTGGATTCGTCGAGGGGCGCGTGCACTTGTCTTGGCCGCCGGCGTAGCTGCAATCGAGCGCAGTTAAGTACGATGGTGGTGATCCAAGTAGAGATCTGTGCCTGCCCTCTGAACTGGTGCAGGTGGGTATAGGCGGCGAGAAGAGCATCCTGAACCGCGTCCTCCGCGTCAGCTGCATTGCCCAGGATGCGGTATGCCCTTCTGTACAGAGACGGCAGGCCACTAGCCAGAATCTGTTCCAACTGTTGAGTCGCCTTTCCTTCATTTGGAGTTTCCTCGCGCTCCTCAGTTGCGACGTATGCATTGGTGTTTTGCATGCTCTTTTCCTCTATCCTGCGAAAGTTATCGCGTCCCTCGTATCGATTGCTCTTCTTCCCAAACCTGGAGGTGAGCCCTTCAATCACTTGCTTGTATCCCCTGGATTCCTGCTTGCGCGGCGAGTTAAGTCTTTCACTACATGCTTTGTAAACACACAGTCGCATCGGAATCGAATTCCCCCGTTTAGCAACTCAAGGATTACGTTCTCGCCCTCCTGACTGATCGTCGTGACATGTTTCATCTCGATGACAAGTTCGCGACCACGAAGGTCAGCTCTTGCCTCTTCACACGCATTCCTTAGCTCGGCTGTCCAGGGCGCTATGAGCTTTCCTTCCACAACCACCCGACGCTGCCTGGCGCTATCAACCAGCGAGATCTTCAGCATTGCTTCTCCCACCCGTGATACGGCAAGGCCCACACCAAACCCGCCGAGCCGTAAGTCGCTGAATTTTCAGGAGAGGAACGCCGGAACCCGGAAATGTAGAGGTCGAAGAAGTTGAAAGCGTCGAAAATGTCGAAGCTACGAGGCGGGCTGCAGATTAAGCATATTGTTTCGCATAGATGCCAAATTTCTTCATTCGAGAAAGGAAAGTTGTGCGGTTCATTCCCAGGCTTGCGGCAGCACCATCGGTGCCGCCGACGCGCCCCTTGCATGCGGTGAGCGCCCGTATGATCTCATCACGCTGCCTTCTTTCATATTCGTCAGCAACGCTGGTTTGGTCGCTTTGCGAAT
>Ga0307479_10007027_pt1 | contig 10371 bp, 4 predicted proteins | sample atmos_gasesECM4C_FD_203743 | JGI IMG/M metagenome (GOLD analysis project Ga0307479, IMG submission 203743) | Hardwood forest soil microbial communities from Morgan-Monroe State Forest, Indiana, United States - atmos_gasesECM4C_515 | ecosystem: Environmental > Terrestrial > Soil > Temperate...
GCATCCTGCTCCAACGTTTCATCAGCCTCAAATCCTGGTACGGTGACATGCGCGACCACCCCCGGTCAATTTCTCGTAAACCGTGGGCAGCCTATCTCGGCCTGCCATACTATGGAACGAAAAGTGCCTGCGAAATGTTCCCTGTGGCCGGAAAGCAATCGCCGCATCTTACTCACCCGTAGGGAGAAACACAACGAATGTCCGCGTCTGAGTGGGAGGTCAGTTTCCGATTAGCTAAATAATTAGAACTTGGCAGTCGCCAAGCGAGTCTCGTCCAAGGACTATTTACGGGTAGCCGCCTTCGTGCAGAATCCGCAGCGAAATCCAGGTTGTCACATGTAGAAGCTGGGCGTCAGGACCATACCTTCCGCGTCGGCGCCGCGGCCTTGAGGCCGCCAGAAGATGCGGCTGCTGGTTGGCCGGGAGACCGGCTATGCGTCGGCGCTCCCAGCCATCGTTCGGAGTTCGGGCTAGTAGAGCGTAATGCTCCCGTCGAGTACGTTCCCGCTGTTGGTGTAGCCGTCGCTCAGCGTGATGCTGAACATCCCCGGTGCCACCAGGGAGCTGTCCACCGCGACAATCGTGAACGCTACTGGCGATCCGTTATTAGTGCCGAATCCAGTAATGGTGACGCTGTGCGCCACGCTGTTAAAAGTTGCTGAGGTTACCTTTGTGGAATGGAAGTCCGTCCCTGCACCAGGATCGCTGAAGTCTTCGTCGTCCGGCTCTTGATTGCAATCGTCGTGATGGAAGCGGAAGTGCGCGTCACCCCCCTTCTCGCCGCGTATGTCGCCGTCTCCGTCTTCTTCGTGACCCGCACAACTCCCCGTGATGCCACTCGTTGCCTTCTTCTGCCGCGTGAAGTACGTGATTGTAGTGCCCGCATTGTTATCGTCGTAAGCTACGTTGATGAGATGATTCGTCGGGTCAATCGCAATCTGGAAAAAGTCACTAAGGCTGCGGTCGGAGTTGCCAGTCAGGCCGCCGGTTGAGATCTGCCCCGTGTGGTTGGAGTGGTCGGTGGCTTGGCTCAGCGTGAAAGCCGGCGTGCTCGTGTGGCCGTTGACGGTCTCCGCAACGTAGACGTTCCACTTTGTTTTCAAATCAATCGTGTTCGAATTGCCGGCATGGTCGGCACCATACCACGCGATGGCCACGTGGCCGTCGGCATCGGCCGCGACCCAGGGGAACACGTTCGACATCCCAGCCTGGCTGTGGCCGGTCTCGGCAATTGTCGCGACCTGAGTGACCTTGATAGCCGAAGACCAGCTCGACCCGTGAGTCGTCGAGTACGAGTAATAGATGTCGGTGCCGTCCGACCAGACAGCGTACACGTTACCGAAGTGGTCTACCGCGAGGGCGGGGAACAGATTGCCGAGACCGAGCCCACTAGGACAGGTCGAACCGGGCCCGCAACTGAAGATCTTGTGGTTAGTGAACGACAGAATCGCGTTAGCCGCGAGACTCGGGCTCGAAGCCACGCCAACATAGACGGCGTTAATGAAGTTGGCGCTGTTGTTCAAGTTGTCCGTCGCGTTGTCGGGGCCCACAAAGATCTGGTACAGGTTGCCGTGGCTTGGAGTATTACTGAGGTCCACCTTAATCTGGCCAGCGATATTGCCGGTAGGAGGACCGACGCTCGCATATGTCGTGGTGTCGATGGTGGGGCCAACTACTATCCCCGTGGCGTCGTTATAGGTCATGCCTTTATCCGCCGAGCGTTGCACAAGGATTTGCGAGGTTGTTCCAAAATCGTGATATTCGATGTAGACGTGGTTCGGATCGCTCAAGGCATCTATCCACATGCGATCATCGAAGGGGACATGGGCCGCCGACGGGTTCGGCGGACTGAAGGTATCCGCGCGGTTGGTGGAGTTGCTGGCTGTTACTTCCGCAGCGGCGAGGCTGACCACGGCCAGATTTGGAATGTTCATGGTCGATGCGTCCGGACCGTTCACGGCGACGTCCCCATCGCCTCCTCCCGGTGCCAGCCCGCTCATCGTGCAGGCAGGGGTTACGAAGGCGCCGCAATCAGGCTGACCCTCGTACTTGAACGGCAGGGTTCCGGTAGTGTTCGGTCCTCCGTCTGCAGCCTTGTTCCAGCGCCACAGGTCGAGGCCCCCTGGGACTCCGCGGATGGACTCGACGTAGATTGTGCCCTGCGAGTCCACGATCATACTGGGCTCGCCGGCCTGGCCCGCCCCCGCGGGAAGACACAGACTCTCAGTGGGGGTGTAATTCGCGGTTCCCGTACCAACGTACGCCGGGGCGGCCTGACTGGTTGCACAGTTGTGCTGACCGGTTGGGTTGCTGGGGGGAGTAGTAGAAGCCACATTGATTCGAATCGGGTATTTCGAGAGGTTGTTCAGACCGTTGCTGACCATACTTATCAAGAAGTCGCCATCCTTCGTGGATATTTGAAATACAGGGATAGTGCCCTCGGTGAGAACTCCACTGTCGCGAATGATCAGGACAGCAAGGACTGGGTTCGTCGGGGGGGTGCCCCCTGCCTGGCAGTTGGCGACCTCCTCGGCAAACAACCCGCTGAACTGACGGCTATCGGCCAGGCAGATTGTCCCCGCTGCCGCGCCGGGAGTAACAGGGGTTCCCGCACCGCCGGCGTAGTAGAACTGCACGCCGTTCATCGTAATCGGCGCGGTGATGTCTCCGTTATGACTGTTGGAGCTCGTGTCAAAGGTCGCCGGAATACAATTTGGGTTCCCCGGGGCGGCGCAGCCGAACATGTTCGACGGTTGTGGCGACCCCGTCCCAAGGACATCAACAGTGTTCTGAGCCAGGAGGGGAGCAACGCCAAGCAGCAACGTACCGCCTAACAAGAACAACATCCGTAGCTTTTTCATTGCTTCTCTCTCCTTGCCTCTTCGGCCGGTCAGGGTCTGGCGTGAGTCAAAAACGTGGTAGCAGGGCGGTCTCCCGAAAGTGTTACCAAAGCTGGAAAGGGTCTCACAACGACGTGCGATAGTGTCACTACTAAACGCAGTCTTTAGGGTCACGGTGCTCCCTGACTCTGAGAAATCCGCCGAGCACTGTTTCAGAGGTACAAACGTCGCTTCAAGAACGTCGTGCATGGAGCGTGCTGGGCAACTCGCCGGGAGACTACGGACGCTGAGAAGGAAATACCATCAGGGGAGTTCTTGAAATCATTGTCAGGTGAATACCCGACGCCTGGAGGTAAAGCTCAAAACTCCACACTCTCTACCTGTCTCTCAGGTTTACCCTCAGTTCCGAAGGGTCCGCCTTTTGGGCCTGAGCCTTTCCGCGCAAACACAGCGCCTCTTAAAGTTCGGTCTGCCATCAAAGACAGAGCGAAATACCCAGAATCGTAAGCAGAGACACGCGAACTTTACGATCCATAATGCGGATTCTCCTTGCTGTTTGGGAATGTAAAGAGGTCAGGCCTTTTCCAGCATCACTTCGGTGGCCTTGATCACCGCGGACACCGTGTCGCCAACTTTGAGCTTCATTTCATCCGCGCTGCGCTTGGTTATTACGCTCTCGATCAGGTTCTTGCCCACGCTTACAACCACATGAGCCATGACGCCACCAAACTGGATTTCGACAACTTTTCCTTCAAGCCGATTTCGCGCTGAAAGAGTCATGCCGCAAAGGTACGCTTGACCAGCCAAAGAGTCCATACCGTTTGCTCTGTTCTTGCCCGGGGCCGAGAGCCGTTGCTGGCGCCCGGCACTCTGCATGGATTAATTCGCCTAAATTCGCACAACGGATAAGCGGATTAAGTCGGTTTGACATAACGATATGAACTGTATTGAATTGACGGTTCGGAGGCTCCACGATGCGCCCCAGGCAGATACCCAATTTGGCGGCGAGCTCTTTCGCCGCTTTGCTTCATGCAAGAAGGCCGGGTTGGCTGGCTCTCTTTGCGGCATTTTTTGCGACTCTTACTGGCGCATCGTCGGTTCATGCGCAAGTGGCCGCGAGCATCACTGGTGCCGTCACCGACCCGTCGGGCGCCCCAATTTCTGCCGCGGCGGTGACCGCCAAGAATCTCGAAACCGGAGTAATCCGAAGCACCACCACGAACGATGCCGGGCGCTACCTGGTCCTGTCGCTGCCCGTTGGGCAGTACGAAGTGCGGGTAACCAAGGCAGGCTTCAAGGAAGCAATCCGCAGTGGCATTCAGCTCGTCATAGGCCAGGAAGCAAGGGTCGACCTGAACCTGCAAGTTGGCGCCGTCGAGACGCAAGTCATCGTCGATTCCGATGTGTTGCTCGTTGCCACTACAACCAGCGACATTTCCGGCCTGGTCGGCGCGCGGCAAATTAAAGAACTCCCCCTCAACGGCCGCAGCTTCGACCTTCTCCTCCCGCTCAATCCCGGCATCGTAAATTTCACTTCGCAAAAAACCGGTGGCACCGGCATCTCGAATTCCACCACCGCAAACAATTTCGCCGTCTCCGGCAATCGCCCGCAGCAAAATCTCTTTCTCCTCAACGGTGTCGAGTACACCGGCGCCGCCGAAAACAACATGCAGCCCGGCGGCACCAGCGGCATGCTGCTCGGAGTAGACGCCGTTCGCGAATTCAACGTGCAGCGTGATTCCTATAGCGCCGAGTTCGGCAAGCACCCCGGCGCCCAGGTCATCATCGCCACACAATCCGGCAGCAATCAGTGGCACGGCACCGCTTTTGAATTCCTTCGCAACAACGCCCTCGATGCTCCCAACTTCTTCGATCAAGGCTCAGCTCCGCCGTTTCAGCGCAATCAGTTTGGCGCTTCCGCTGGCGGTCCTCTCCGAGCCAACAAGACCTTCCTCTTCGCCAACTACGAAGGTTTCCGCCAGCATCTCCATCAAACTTCCGCCGCCTTCGTCCCCGATGCAGCCTCCCGCTCCGCCGCCGTTCTCAGCGTGCAACCGTTGCTCAATCTGTGGCCCACGCCTTCCGCCGGCGCTCCCGACTTCAACGGCATCGCGCAAGTCTTCAGCAGCCCGCTGCAAACCGTCCGCGAGGATTTCGGCACCGCCCGCTTCGACCACATTTTCTCACCAAAAGATTCTCTCGCCGCAATCTACACCGTCGACGACGGCGACGATTTCACCGCCACGCCCCTCAACCCCTTCAGCTCCGACATTGTCACCTTGCGCGAGCAAGTCATCACCCTCGAAGAAACCCACGTGTTCTCGCCAACCTTGCTGAACACCGCCCGAGTCGGCTTCTCCCGCGCCGGCTATTTTTTCACCGGAGAGCCCACACCCGGCACTCCCGCCGCCAGCGTCCCAGGATTCCTTCTTGGCCACCCTGTCGGCGCCGTGGTCGTCGGCGGTAGCGCCGCGTCCAACCCGCAGGCTTCCATCGGCCTCGCGGGCAGCAACAACGGCAGCAACTTGCGCATCGCCAGAAATCTTTACACCTATGAAGATCGCCTGACACTGACGCACGGACGGCACCAACTAAGCTTCGGCGAGTGGGCTCAGCAATTTCAGTCCAACGAAACCATTGCCCTGAGTCAGTTTGGGCAAGCTACTTTCGCCAGCTTGCAGACTTTTCTTCAGGGCACCGTGGGGACGTTTCTCTTCGACCCAGCGCCCACGGAAATGAACTGGCGCGCCTGGTTTGGCGCACTTTACATAGAAGATGTCATTCGCTGGAGTCCAAAACTAACGGTCTCCCTCGGTTTTCGCGATGAAACTTCCAATGGCTGGAACGAGCCGCACGGCCGCGCCGCGAACTACACCTTCAGCAATGGCGTCATCTCCACCCAGCCCCATATCGGGACCGCGCTGTTCACGAAGAACAACGCAATATTTCTCGCGCAACCGCGCGTCGGCGTTGCCTGGAGCCCCCTCGGCGCAAAGACGGTCTTCCGCGCCGGTTTCGGCATGTACAACGATTTGCAAGACGCCCTCGGATACCGCACCGACCAAAACGCGCCCTTCAATCCGGTCTACAGCCTTGCCGCGCTCCCGGTCACCAAGCTGCCCATTAACCCAGCCGCCGCAGTCCCCGCAGGCGCCAAGCTCGTCCCCGGCGGCGTTCAACCCGACATGAAAACTCCGACGCTGATCTCATGGTCCCTCCGCGTCGAGCATCAACTTTCGCCGAACACCGCTTTGACCCTCGGCTACGTCGGCTCGCACGGCTATCACGAAATCGTCGGCGTCGATGCCAACGAGCCGTTCCCAACGATCTGCCCGGCCTCTCCATGCCCCGCGGTCTTTCCCACCTACGATCCCAGCCTGTCCATCACCGCCACCAATTCGCCCACGATCGGTTTCCCCAAAGGCTCGCCCCTCGCCGGCGCGCCCGTTCCTGCCGGCACCTTCTTCATTCCCGCCGGAGCTCCCAAAGCCAATCCCGCTCTGGCCAACACCTGGACGTGGTTTTCTCGCGGAGACAGTTCCTATCACGCACTGCAAATTGATTTGCGCCGCCGCTTCAGCCACGGTCTGTCCTTGCGCGGCGTTTACACCTGGTCCAAGACTCTCGATGACGGTGATTCCGTCAATCAAACCACCGCTGGCAACGCCCCCGGCCTCGTCTCCAATCCCTTCAATCTCCACGCCGACAAGGGACTAGCCACCTTCGACGTGAGAAATGTCGCAGTGATCAACGCGCTCTACGCTCTGCCTTTCGGACAGGGCCAGCCCCTGGCGAACGGCTTGCAAGGTTGGACCAGCAGATTAATCAGCGGATGGTCCGTAGCCGGCATTCTCACCGCGCAATCCGGCTTTCCCTTCACCCCTCAGCTCAGTTACAACCCCTCCAACACTGGCGACACCCGCAATCCCGTGCGTCCCTTCCTCAATCCTAATTTCAGCGGCCCTGTCGTCCTCGGCAATCCCAATCAGTGGTTCAATCCCGCCGCCTTCATTGCCCCGCCTTCTGCCAGCGGCTTCGCCGGCAACGCCGGCCGCGACACGTACATCGGCCCAGCACTGGTCACATGGGATTTTTCCATTCTAAAAGACACCGCCATCCGCGAGCGCCTCAACCTCCAATTCCGCGCCGAAATCTTTAACCTCCTAAACCGCGCGAACTTCAACACCCCCAACCTAATCGTGTTCACTCCGCCCACGGCCACAAACCTCACCGGCCTATCCGGCACCGCCGGCGCCATCACCAGCACCTCCACCTTTTCCCGCCAAGTCCAATTCGGTCTGAAATTGTTATGGTGACGCGAGAATTGGTTTAGTCGCCCGGAGGCAGCGGCTTTTCACGAAGTTCCACGTTTTCCCGAACGGAACAAATCGGCGGCTCGCATCCAGCTCAAATCTGTTCCGGCACGACGTAAGGCGGGCGATAACTGCCACGCAGCAAGCGATTGGCTTCCTCATCGCCAATGACCTGCTCTTGCGCAGGATCGAATCGCAGCGTCCGGCCAAGACGGTACGAAGCATTGGCCAGATGCACCAGTGTCGTCGAGATGTGCGCTTCCTCAATCGGCGAATGAATATCCTGGGCACGGCGGCTGCGAACGCAATCAATGAAGTTCGCGTAGTGATCCGCGGAGCCTTTGCCGGATGGCCCCGGTTCGACCTGCTCCGTTACCCACGTCTTGTAGGCGTCGTATCCGTCGATGGCGAGATACCCGTTTGATCCATAAAAAATGTTGCCCACGGTGTTTGTCTTTGCATCCTTCGGCCCGAGGGACTGTGGTTTGTCGGCAGGCTTTTTGTTAGCAGCGGCGGTGAGTCCTGCCGGCGGCACACCACTGGCTCCGTAAGCGCCGGTGCCGATCTCCGCCTCGTGATTGGTGATCCAGTGTCGGACTTCGATCTCCATCATCTTGCGTTTGCCGTCCGCATTTTCAAAAACGAAGGTGGCATTCAAGGTGTTGGGCGTCTCCTGATCGTCCTGGAACATAAAATGCCCGCCCATAGCCGACACCGACACCGGGAAGCCGACGCCCAAGCCCCACCGCGCAATATCGATTTCGTGGATTGCCTGGTTGCCGACTTCACCGTTTCCCGTGTCCCAGATCCAATGCCAGTTGTAGTGAAAGCGATTGCGCGTGAACGGCTTCAGCGGTGCCGGCCCGGTCCACAGGTCATAATTAACGCCAGCGGGAACGGGTTCCACCGAAGCGCGCCCGATCGATGGCCGCCACTTGTAGCAAATCGCGCGGGCCATGTAGACATCGCCGATCGTGCCGTCACTCACATGATGAATGGCTTCCAGCATGCCGGGATTCGAGCGCGACTGGCTGCCGTGCTGACAAATTCGGTTGTACTTTTTTACCGCGCGCACCAGTTGCCGTCCCTCAAACGTGTTGTGCGAGCACGGCTTTTCGACGTACACGTCTTTCCCAGCCTGGCAGGCCCAAATGGCCATGAGCGAGTGCCAATGATTGGGCGTGGCAATCGAGATGGCGTCGATATCCTTATCCTCGAGTAGCTTGCGCACATCGATGCACGCTTTTGCCTTTGCCAAACCCATCTTCTCCATGTCCCCGAGCCGCTGGTTCGACACGTTTTCATCCACGTCGCACAGCGTGGTGATCTCCGTTCCTGGCACGCGCGCAAAACCGCGGAGGTGATCGTTGCCGCGGCCTCGCACTCCGCAAATTGCCACCCGGACACGATCATTCGCGCCGAGGATCTTGCCACCCAGCGCAAGCGCAGCTGCGCCCGCAGTTATCGCTTTTCCCGTCGTCTTAAGAAATTCACGTCGTTCGATTGCCATAGTTTGCCGCCTTTGTGTTGATGCTCCCGCAAACCGCATAAGTATATTCTTGCGGTGCGAGGTCCAGACACTATGTCGCGCATCCTCGGAGGAAGAATAGAGCCCTAGTGCCGATGGTCCAAGCCTTCCGGGCTAAAACGTCAGCTTTGCGCCGAGTTGAAGTGTGCGGCCGCCGGTGGCATTCGTGATTTGGCCGAAGCTGTTGTTGCCCAGCGTCGTTCCCCCCGCGGTGCCACCGTTAGAGGCGAAGAAGAACTGTGGCGTGTTTGTCGCGCCAAAAGCCTCCAGCCGCAGGTCTAGATTGAAGCGTTCCGTCATCCGGATCGACTTGGACAGGGCAGCATCCAGGTCGAAAAAGCCTGGGCCGCTAATCGAGTTCCGCCCCACGTTGCCGAAGGCAGTGCCCGCCGGAGCAGCGAAGCTCGACGTCGTGAACCAAGGATTCTTGGGGCCGACCCCATGAAGGATTAGCAACTGACCAACCAAATTGGGCGTTTCCGTGTTGTTAGGCGCCTGAAGCGAACTGGAAGGAGCGGTGAAGGAGAGAGGGAGCCCCGACATGACCGTGACAAAGGTTGACACGCGCCAACCACCCAGGATGGCGGCGCCCACTCCCGACGAAACCAAGGACTTGCCCTTTCCAAACGGCAAATCGTACACAATACTCTGCACAAAGGTCTGCGTGCGATCGAAGTCATTCCGGGCATAATTGCGGCGCTGATTGATATAGAACAAGAGACCGCCATCGTCGCCCGTTTGAAAACCCATTCCTTTAGCAAATGTGTAAGCCGTCGTGGTTGCGAAACCGCCCGAGAAATGCCGGTCAAGCTTCATCTGCAGAGCGTGGTAGCTGGACGAATATCCTGCAAAAAGGAGATTCGTGCTCGCAGTTCGCCCGAAGGAGTTGAACTCGGGAAGCCCCGCGTTGCCGAGGCCAACTACCGTAGCGGCATTCAGGTTGTAATTGACCACGGTGTCCACGCTGTGATTGCCAACGTAAGCTAAATCGAGAACGAAACGCCCAGGCAGCGTCTGCTGGATCACCGCGTTCCACGATTCCACATATGGGTTCTTGAAGTTCGGATTGACCGCAAAGTAGTTCGTAGTCACCGCGGGGTTGGTAATGATCCCGTTCGCGGGAATCGCAGGGAGAATGGGAGCGGGAAAGCCCTTCTCGAACGTTGCAATTTGTCCGCTGGGAAGCACTGCCGGGCCAAAGCTCGCGACTGCCGGGTTAAAGGCGTTATTGGCCCGTACGGGGAAATTGTAGGCGTAGCTGTTATCGGGAAACGGGGTATAGCTGATGCCGAATCCAGCTCGGAAGACGGTCGATTCCTTGAAACGGTAGGCCAGTCCTAGACGTGGCGCGAAATATTTGTAATGCGTAGCGATCCCCAGGTCATCCGGATTCCCTCCAATGCCGCTGAGCACAAGCGTATTGTTGACGGGATTGTAATTTGAAAAGCCCCCAGGGGCCACCGGCGTGGCAGGTGGATAGAACTCCCAGCGGACTCCGAGATTCGCCGAGAATTTGGGCGTGACCCGCCATTGATCTTGTGCGAAGCTGAAAAATTGCCATGCCCGGTAGTTTGGGAAGAAGGTCGCCAGGTCGCGTCCCGCTTGGCCTGGGACGTCGAACAGAAAGCTGGCGAAGTCGTTTGTAAAACTGGTTTTGGACGCGCCGGTGCCAGTGTTGAGTGCCGTCTGA
>Ga0307479_10007028_pt1 | contig 10371 bp, 9 predicted proteins | sample atmos_gasesECM4C_FD_203743 | JGI IMG/M metagenome (GOLD analysis project Ga0307479, IMG submission 203743) | Hardwood forest soil microbial communities from Morgan-Monroe State Forest, Indiana, United States - atmos_gasesECM4C_515 | ecosystem: Environmental > Terrestrial > Soil > Temperate...
ATCAAAGCGATCGCCATCGAAGGCAGTTTGACTGGTACATTGGCGCAGGCGCGCGAACTGATCGCGCTGGCGCGTTCGGGGAAAATCGCTCCGATACCGACGCAGGCACGCCCGCTCGATGAGGCGCGGGCGGCGCTTGAGGATTTACGCGCGGGCCGCGTGGTGGGTCGCACCGTGCTGGCGCTTTAGGATAGGTATTGCCGAATTTTCGCCAGCAATTGGCGCGGGCTGTACGGTTTGGGCACGTAATCGTCGCAGCCCGCTTCACGCGCTTTCTTCTCTTCGCCGCTGAGCGCATACGACGTGACTGCGATGATCGGTATCGATTTCAAGGCGGCATCGCTTTTGATTCGCCGCGTGGCGGTGTAGCCGTCCATGACCGGCAGCTGAATGTCCATCAGAATCAGGTCCGGCCGCTGTTTCGCGATCGCCGCGAGCGCCTCTTCGCCGTTTTCGGCCTCGGTGATGTCATAACCGGTGTCGGCCAGCATGTCGCGAATGATCTGGCGATTGTCGGGCTGGTCCTCGACTACAAGGATGCGCTTGCTCATTGTGCCCCCGCTGCGGCCTCCGCCTGACATTCGACGATCACCGGCAACGTGAACGCAAACGTCGAGCCTTGCCCCGGCTGTGACTCGACCCAGATCCTGCCGCCATGCATCTCAATGATGCGCCTGGATATGGCAAGCCCCAAGCCGCTGCCACCCTTCTTCTTCGTAATGGCATTGTCGGCCTGCTGAAACTCCTGGAACAGCTTGGCCTGATCGGCGGTGGAGATGCCGGGGCCGGTGTCGCGGACCGAGACGTGGAATGAGCCGTTGTTAGCACTGGCCTTGATGGCGACTTCGCCGGCATCGGTGAACTTGATGGCGTTGCCGACCAGATTGATCAGCACTTGTGTCAAGCGCCGGCCGTCGCCGCGTCCCGGCGGTAGTTGGGGGGCGACCTCGACTTTGAACGCCAGCTTTTTGTCGGCCGCCAGCGGCTCAAGCGTACTACGGACAGTCTGGGCAATGTCCTGAACGGAGTAATCCGAGAGTTCGAGCACGAGTTGGCCAGCTTCGATCTTGGACAAATCGAGCACATCATTGATCAGGCCGAGCAGGTGTTTTCCGTTGGCCTCAAGCCGCTTGAGCACGCCCAGCATCTTCTCTGATGGCTCACCGTAAGCGCTGTCGGCCATCAATTCGGTATAGCCGAGTATGGCGTTGAGCGGCGTCCGCAGCTCGTGGCTCATATTGGCGAGGAATTGCGACTTGTGCTGGCTTGCGATCTCAAGCTGCCGGCTCTTGTCCTGGATTTCGTCGAACAGGCGGACGTTCTCGATGGCGATCGCAGCTTGGTCGGCAAAAGTTGTTGCAAGTTCGATCTGTTTGTCAGTGAACGGCCGCACGGTGTTGCGCGTCAACATTATTACGCCAATCGGCACACCTTCGCGCAGCAGTGGGATACCGACGACGCTACGGAATCCGGCAAGCTTCTGGCCTTCTTTTAAGGTGTATTCTGGATCAGCCTCAACATCAGTAACTTGAATCGGTTTGCATTCAGTCACAGCCCGTCCAAGCACGGTCCCTCGCCCCGCAACAAGAGGGCGCCCCCGCATGTATTCGTCATATTCTGGAGATAGCCCATAGCTCGCCACGTAGGGATAACTATCGCCCTGCGGACGATGGATGGACGCGCTCTCTGCATCACAAAGCCGCGCCGCTGACTGAACGAGCGTATCCAGCACGGTTTGCAGATCGAAAGTCGATCGGCTGATTGTTTTGAGGACGTCGGCAGTCGCAGTCTGTTGCTGTAGTGATTGCCGCAGCTCATTGAGCAGCCGCGTGTTCTCGATCGCGATCACCGCCTGAGCGGCGAAGTTCTGCATAAGCCCGATCTGCTTGTCGGTGAACGTCCGCCCCTCGCTGCGGTAGATGATGATGGCGCCGACGAGTTCGTCTTCCTTCAACATCGGTACGCCGAGCACCGTGCGCGCGCCGGCCGTCTGCACGAGGGCCGCAAACCGAGGATCATCTGGGTAAGCAGCGGCCTCCACCGCCAGGTCGGCGATGTTAACAACGGCTCTGGTCGTTGCGACGCGCGAAAGCGGCAAGCCCGGATGTCGCTGCACGTCCAGCACCGGGTCCTTCTGCCACCAGTCAAACAGTGGTCCCTGCTGCGCAACACTTCGGAAACCAGGGCCCTCGCTCAGGAACAGGCCGCCGAACTTTGCTTCGCAAATGCGAACGGCATTGCCGAGAATCGATTCAAAGACGGGGTCAAGGTCGCCGGGCGAGCGGCTAATAACGCTCAACACTTCCGATGTTGCCGTCTGCTGGTCCAACGATTGCCGCAGCTCATTGAGCAGTCGCGTATTCTCGATGGCGATCACGGCTTGGGCACCGAAGTTTTGCACCAACTCGATTTGTTTGTCGGTGAAGGGCCGCACCTCTTTGCGATAGATGGCGATCACGCCAACCAGCGCATCGTCTTTGAGCATCGGCACCAAAAGAAGCGTGCTTGCGCCAAATTTGTCTACAAACTCTTTGAAAGGCTGCAAGCCTTCAATGTACGCCGTTTCGTTCCTGGCGTCCGCGACATGAACGAGCTGTTTCGTTTTCGCGAGGCGGCCAAGCGGGGTTTTTGGGTCAAAGTGGAAGGCTTGGTCACGTCGCATCCCCGCGAGATCCGGCGGTACTCCATGCAGCGACACGGCGCGAAACCCGGTACCTTCAGCGCGCCATAACATACCTAACTCGGCCTCGCAGATGCGCGTCGCGTTCGCGAGCATAGCCTGGAAAACCGGCTCTAGTTCACCGGGTGAGGAGCTGATGACACGCAGCACGTCGGCCGTTGCCGTCTGCTGCTCCAAGGATTGGCGAAGTTCGCTGAGCAGCCGGGCGTTCTCCATGGCGACGACGGCTTGCGCGGCGAAGTTCTGCAGGAGTTCGATTTGCTTATCGGTATAGGGCCGAACCTCCTGGCGATAAATTGTGATGATGCCAAGCACGGCATCATCCTTCCGCAAGGCGGCCTGCAGCGCCGTGCGCGCGCCGCCGAGATCAACCAAGGCGCGACGCTGTCGATCGCCTCCCTGATATGGCTCTTCAGATTTGAGGTCGATGTTGTGGACAAACGGCTCGCCGTGCATCAGCCGATACGGAGCCGTGCCAGGCCCGGGAATAAGCGTGGTGCCGGCCAGGAATTGCGCATAGGCTTCCGGAACGCCTTGCAACGCGACGGCGGTATAGCGGTCGCCCTCCAAGATCCAGATTCCGCCAAACGCCGCTTCGCAGAGCTGCATGGCCCGATCGAGCATTGCCTCAAACACCGGCGTGAGCGAGCCGGCCGACGAATTGATGACCTGCAGCACTTCGGCCGTGGCCGTTTGCTGCTCCAACGATTCGCGTAGTTCATTGAGCAGCCGCGTGTTCTCGATGGCAATAACCGCTTGCGCGGCGAAATTCCGGACCAGCTCGATCTGCTTGTCGATGAAGGGTCTCACTTCCTGGCGATAGATGGCGATAACGCCGATCAGCACGCGCTCTTTGAGCATTGGCACGATTAGAAGAGTGCGAGCGCCAGCGATTCTTGCGATTGGCTCATCAGGATTTTCTGCAGCAACATCGGCAATGTGAACAATCTGCTTCGTATCAGCTACGCGGTAAAGGAAGCGCGCCGAACGACGGGGAGCAATCGGATCGCGTTGCTGTTCGCAATCCAGGCCTCCGGTGCGTTGTGCAAGGCGACATGCCGGAAGGAATCGCCTTCGTACAGCAACAAATTGCCAAAGCTTGCCCGGCAGATGTGGACCGCGTTTTCCAACATAGCTTGGAAGACAGGCTCAAGCTGGCCAGGCGATGCGCTAATAACTTTGAGCATCTCCGACGTTGCCGTCTGCTGCTGCAACGATTCACGTAGTTCATTGAGCAGCCGCGCATTCTCGATAGCGATGACCGCTTGCGCCGCGAATGTGCGGACGAGCTCAATCTCTCTTTCGTTGAACGGACGCACCTGCCTGCGCGCCAGTACGATCACACCAATGGCCACGCCGTCGCGCAAAAGCGGCACACCCAGGGCGGTTCGAATCCCGACCTTCTGCGCAAAATCCTGCATTGTGTATTCGGAATCCCGTGTCACATCGTGCACATGGACAGTCTTGCCTTCAAGAAGCGCGCGGCCAGTCACGCTTCCTCGCGTGCGCTCGTGCCGAGCATTCCTCATAAATTCGTGCAGATGCGAAGGGTAGTTGTAGACGGAAGCGTAGTAATACGCCCCCTCATGCTCTCGCGTGATCCCCGCCATTTCCGCGTTACAGAGCCGCGCTGCGGATTCGGCCACCTTGTCAAGCACGCTTTGCAGATCGAAAGTTGCGCGACTAAGAAGCGTGAGCACGTCAACAGTGGCGGCCTGTTGTTCCACTGCTTCGTCACGCTCGCGGGCAAGCCGCGCGATTTCGATTTTCTGATCATTACCTGATGAGCGGCGGTGCGACACTGGCGCCGTGCCGCGCTTGGCCGCCACTTTGCGGCCGCGCGCTTTTCCTGACTTACCGCTCGCTTTGGACCGCCGTGTCATGACCTCACTGAGGCTTCGGCCAAGCCGCTCGAACAATCAATCTACACCTAAAAGACCCTCAATTGTCATTGCAGAGAAAGTCGCAGAACCTCACCTAAAAATCGACATTTGCGGATGATGTTAAAGCTTTGCCTGCAGCCGGCGCACGAAGTCGGACAGCCCGACCTGGCGTTTGCGTTTGAGCCGTTCCGCCGCAAGAATCCCGCGCAATTCCCCTAAGGCTGCCGTTTTATCACGATTGACGATGACGTAGTCGTATTCCCTCCAATGGCTCATCTCGTGGGCGGCCTTGGCCATCCGCGAACCGATGACGGCCTTGCTGTCCTGCGCACGGCGCTTGAGGCGGCGCTCCAACTCCGTGGCAGTCGGCGGTAAAATGAAGACGCTGACAAGATCAGTGCGCTCGTTCTCGCGCAGCTGCTTCGTGCCTTGCCAATCGATATCAAACAGAACGTCGCGGCCAGACTGGAGAGCCTCGATTACTGGCCGTCGTGGCGTGCCGTACCAATTTCCGAATACTTTCGCGCATTCCAAGAGTTCGCCCTTTGCGACCATGGCATCGAAGCGCGCGCGATCGATAAAATGATAATCGCGGCCGTCAACCTCGCCCGGGCGCTTGGGCCGCGTGGTCACCGATATCGAAAGCTCGACCATACGGTCCGATCGCAACAGCAAGCGTGACAACGTCGTTTTTCCCGCCCCGGACGGGGAGGACAGCACGAACATCAAGCCACGCCGTGTGATCTTGTTTTGACCGCGTCGCCCTTGGGCCATCGTTATTCCACGTTCTGAACCTGTTCGCGAAATTGCTCGACTGCAGCTTTGAGCTCCAAGCCGATATTCGTGAGCTCGACATCATTGGCTTTGGCGCAGAGCGTGTTGGCTTCGCGGTTGAATTCCTGGGCAAGAAAATCGAGTCGCCGGCCGATCGCACCGCCTTCCTCGATCAGCCGCCGGGCCTGCGCCAGATGGGCGGCGAGGCGATCAAGCTCCTCGCGCACGTCGGCCCTGGTCGCAATCATGATCGCTTCCTGGTGCAGCCGGTCGGGATCGAAACGCTCCGATTGCTCGAGCAACGCCGCAATTTGCTCGGCAAGCCGAGCGCGAATGGCTTCGGGGCGGCGGCCTGGAGCCCGCTCCGCGCGTTCGATAAGCGTGCCGATCTCATCAAGCCGGGCGGCCAGAACGCGACGGAGCGCGGCGCCCTCGCCGCGGCGCATTTCGGCAAGCGACGCCAGCGCGGCGGCAAAACCGGCAATCACCGCCGCCTCGGCGCTGCGCCGCTCGGCTTCGTTCTCCCCGGCATCGGCGATTTCGATGACGCCTTTTAGGCCCAAGAGCCCGTCGAGCGAGGGCGGCGACGCTTTGACCTTGGTCCCAAAGTCGCGCACGGCCGACAAGATGGCGTCGAGGACCGGCGCATTGACGCGCACGGTCGGCGCCGCGCCGCTGCGTTCGACGGTGAGGTTGGCCTGCACCGAACCGCGGCTCAGCGTTTGGGCGGCGCGCGCACGAACCGGGAGCTCAACCGGGTCCCAGCCCGCGGGCGTGCGCAGCCGCACATCCAACCCCTTGCCGTTGACCGATTTTATTTCCCAGGTCCAGGCGTAGGGTCCGGACACGCCATGGCCGCGAGCAAACCCGGTCATGCTCGAAAGTGCCATAGGACCCCGCCAGCGAGAGATGCGCCCGAACTTATCGACGACGACAGCCGGTCACAAGCTTGGAGCGCGAAATCGAAACCGGATGTGATTAATGGGGGACGGTCGCGTGAGGCTTTACGGCGCCGGCGCGTGGCGCAGGTGCCGCCGGCGCGATAGCCGCGGGCATCGGCGCCGATTGCGGCGGTTGCGCCACCGGGACCGCCATCTGGTCGCCGATCGGGATCTGATCCTTCTGATCGGATTCGATCGATCGCAGCCGGGTCACGTTTTTCTGGTGCTGCTCGTAGGTCTCCGCGAAGGCGTGGCCGCCGGTACCGTCCGCGACGAAATACAATTCTCGGGTGCGCGCCGGATTTGCCGTCGCCTCGAGCGAGGCGCGGCCTGGATTGGCGATCGGGCCAGGCGGCAATCCGTCGATGATGTAAGTGTTGTATGGCGTCGGCTGTTCGATTTCGCTTTTCATGATCGGGCGCCCGAGCGTGCCCTTGCCGCCGACGAGCCCGTAGATGATCGTCGGGTCAGACTGCAACTTCATCCTTTGCTTGAGCCGGTTGACGAAAACAGCGGCGACGCGCGTGCGCTCCTCCGGCTTGCCGGTCTCTTTCTCGACGAGTGATGCCAGCACGACGAGCTGATCCGGCGTCTTGAGCGGCAGGTCCGGCGCGCGATGCTCCCAGATTTCATGCAGCAGGCGCTGCTGTGCCTGCTGCATGCGCTGAACCATCTGCTCGCGGGTGATCCCGCGCGCGAAGTTGTAAGTGTCCGGCAGCAGGCTGCCCTCGCGCGGAATTTGCTTGATGTCGCCGGCCAATACATTGTCCTGCAACAAGCGCGCGACAATTTGCTCCGAGGTGAGTCCCTCTGGAATGCTGACCAGGTGGGCTACCACTTTGCCTTCGACGATCGTGGCGACCACGTCGCGCATACTGGAATGCGCCTTAAACTCGTACTCGCCGGCCTTGAGATCCTCGCGCGCCTTAAGTACGAGTACGCCGCCGATGAACAGCCATGGTTGATCGATGACGCCTTCGCGCGACAGGATATCGGCGATGTCGCGCATCCCGGAACCACGCGGAACGTTAACGACGTGATCCGCCGGCAGCGGGCCCGCGGCTTCGAAGCGCTGCTTGCCGAAAAACAGCGCGATACCGGCGGCCAAGGCGACAAGAACAAAGGCGCTGATGACGGCATTGCCGATAACGACCAGCGGATGCCGCGCGCTCCTCGAGCGGCGCGCCGGCACATCCACCCTGTCGGGCTCGATCGCCGCTCGTGGGCTGCGGGGCATGGCACGAGCCGCCGGATTGTTCGGGAGGTTGGCTCCTGTCACCGCGGCACATCCAGTCCTACGATCCGCGAGATCGACTTCGTGATGACAGCACGAAGATCGATTGCAGCTTTTTCGGCAATCTTGCCGCCGTTTCCGGCCTGACGCCACGACAGCCAAGATCGCCCGTGAATCGCAGGTGAGTGCGGAACAAATGTGGCGGTCCGCAAGAGCATCGCGTTATTGCGCCAGTTTGTGGAAGATCAGCGAGGCGTTCGTGCCGCCGAATCCAAACGAATTGGAAAGCGCGACTTCGACCGGCCGCTGGCGCGCCGTATGCGGCACCAGATCGATCGATGTCGCGACCGACGGATTATCGAGATTGAGCGTCGGCGGGACCACGCCATCGCGCATCGCCAGTAGACAGAAAATGGCCTCCACTGCTCCAGCAGCGCCGAGCAGGTGGCCGATCGAAGATTTGGTGGAGGACATCGCAATATTGCCGCCGGCATTGCCGACGAGCCGTTCGACGGCTTTAAGCTCGATCTCGTCGCCAAGCGGCGTCGAGGTGCCGTGCGCATTGATATAGTCGATATCGGACGGCGAGACGCCAGCGCGACGAATTGCGGCGCTCATGCAGCGGAACGCGCCATCGCCGTCCTCGGCCGGCGCGGTAATGTGGTAGGCATCGCCAGATAGACCGTAGCCGATAAGTTCGCCGTAGATGCGCGCGCCGCGTCGTTGCGCATGCTCATATTCCTCGAGTACGACGGCCCCGGCGCCCTCCCCCATGACGAAGCCGTCGCGATCACGATCGTACGGCCGCGATGCGCGCTCAGGCGTATCGTTAAATCCGGTCGAAAGCGCGCGGCAGGCGGCAAAGCCGGCGAGCGAAATCCTGTTAATGGGCGACTCCGTGCCGCCGGCCACCATCACATCGGCGTCGCCAAGCGCGATCAACCGGCCGGCATCGCCAATCGCGTGAGCGCCGGTCGAACAGGCCGTGACCACAGCATGATTGGGGCCCTTGAGCGAATGCGCGATCGATACATAACCGGAGGCGAGATTGATCAGCCGACCCGGTATGAAGAACGGCGACACCCGCCGCGGGCCGCGGTCGCGTAATAACAGCGCGGTTTCCGCGATTCCCTCCACGCCGCCGATCCCCGAGCCGATCAAAACGCCGCTCGCGATCTGATCCTCATATTGGCGCGGATGCCAGCCGGCGTCGTTGAGCGCCTGCGCCGCCGCGGCCATGGCAAAGACGATGAAATCGTCGACCTTGCGCTGCTCCTTCGGCTCCATCCAGTCGTCAGGATTGAAGCTTCCGTTGGCGCCGTCGCCGCGCGGCACCTGGCCGGCGATCTGGCAGGGAATATCGGAAACGTCGAATTTCTCGATGCGCTTGATGCCGCTCTCGCCGGATCGCAGCCGCTGCCAGGTTTGTTCAGTCCCGCACGCGAGCGGCGTCACCAGCCCAAGCCCTGTGACCACCACGCGTCTCATCGCGGACACTCCCGGCGAACGCAGCCCGAATATCGTCCCGCCGCATATAGACATATGCGGCGGTCACGGCAGTCCACATCCCTCATGTAAAAAATGGCCGGCCGGTAACCGGTTAGCTCTTTGCGTTCTTTTCGAGAAATTTGATGGCGTCGCCCACCGTCAAAATGGTTTCGGCGGCATCGTCGGGAATTTCGCAGCCGAATTCTTCCTCAAATGCCATGACCAGCTCGACCGTATCGAGACTGTCGGCGCCAAGATCGTCGATGAAGCTGGCGTTCTCGGTTACCTTATCGGGCTCGACGCCGAGATGTTCCACGACGATTTTCTTCACGCGCTCGCCAATATCACTCATCGTTCCAACCTCATCTTGCAACGCGACCCGTCAAGCTCGCTTTGATTCTGTCCAACTGCTTCATTGAACTTGCCGACAGCCGTGGGTCGACACCTGAGTCAGAGGCGGACGTTGCGCCCGGCGCTCCGGGATTCCGGCTCCCCCAGCCCGAGTTCGGTTCGGTTACCACACTTCAAAACGGTTGACCAGCGCGCCGGCACGGCGTCCTCAACATCTGTTATCGCGTTCAAATCATGGCCATTCCGCCATTCACATGCAATGTCTGGCCAGTCACGTAGCCGGCCTCGTTCGAAGCGAGAAAAACGACCGCCGCAGCCACCTCTTCAGGGGTTCCGGCGCGGCTTGCCGGAATTTTTGCAACGATAGTTTCCCGCTGCTTGTCGTTCAGTTTGTCGGTCATCGGCGTGACAATGAACCCAGGCGCGACGCAATTGGCGGTGACGCCGCGCTTGGCATATTCCTGCGCCATGGCTTTGATCATTCCGGTGATGCCGGCTTTGGCGGCGACATAGTTGGCCTGGCCGGGATTGCCGGTTATGCCGACCACCGACGTGATCGCGATAACGCGCCCAAACCGGCGACGCATCATTCCGCGAACCGCGGCGCGCGACAGCCGGAAGGTAGCAGACAGGTTGATGGCAATGACCTGCTCCCAATCTTCATCGCGCAATTGCACGAGCAGGTTGTCTCGCGTGACCCCCGCATTGGCGACAAGAATATCGAGCTGACCCATCGCCTCCTCGGCGCGCGGCACCAGTGCTTCGGTCTCGGCGGAATCGGCAAGATTGGCCGGAAGAATATGCACGCGGTCGCCAAGTTCGGCGGCGAGCCGATCGAGCACCTCCCGCCGCGTTCCCGAGATGGCGACGGTAGCACCCTGGCGATGAAGGCTGCGCGCGATCGTGGCGCCGATCGTGCCGGTCGCCCCGGTTATGAGCGCGGTCTTTCCGGTGAGCTCGAACATTTTGACTCCTTGGCCTTCGCCGGCCCAGCAATAGCTCAGGCGGGCGAGGCTTTGA
>Ga0307479_10007029_pt1 | contig 10370 bp, 7 predicted proteins | sample atmos_gasesECM4C_FD_203743 | JGI IMG/M metagenome (GOLD analysis project Ga0307479, IMG submission 203743) | Hardwood forest soil microbial communities from Morgan-Monroe State Forest, Indiana, United States - atmos_gasesECM4C_515 | ecosystem: Environmental > Terrestrial > Soil > Temperate...
GGTCCACGCGATCTGCGATTTGCTGAACATTTTGATCAGCGGCAGCAGCGGTTAACCCGGAAAAAACAAAGAGCAAAAGCGCGGCCGCGGGCGGCCGGATCCACGCCGGCGGCCGCATCCGCGTTCTCCTGGTTCTCCGTGACCTCATCAGTTTGCCTTGGTGACCTTCGTGTTGGCCTCTCCCCGGAAGTGCTCCAAAATCGCCGCTGCCTGTGCGGGTGTGACCACCGCAGACAACGCTGCCGGCTCCGCTTCTTTTACGGCGCGAACGCTGCCGAAGTGCTCGACCAGTCGGCGGGTAGTGAGTGCACCGATACCGGGAATCTCCAGCAATTCAGAGGCGCGATCTCGCATCTGGCGCCGCTTGCGATGGAAGGTAACAGCAAAGCGATGGGATTCATCGCGAATCATCTGCACCAGATGCAAAACCGGCGAGTGCCGGTCGAGGACTACGGGCTCATCTTCCTGTCCATGGACGTAGATGATCTCCTCCCGTTTGGCAATCGAGGCCAGCGGCTGGTTGGTGATCTCCAGCGACTCCAGTGCCTCGGCTGCAGCATGAAGCTGTCCGATGCCGCCATCGATCAGCACCAGGCTCGGCATCTTTTGCTTATCGCTGGTCACGCGCTTGTACCGTCGAGCGATTACCTCGCGCATCGACGCAAAGTCGTCCACTCCTTCCACGGTTCGGATGATGAATTTGCGGTAGTCCGACTTCTTCATCTGCCCTTCTTCCCACACAACCATCGAGGCCACCGTTTCCGCGCCTTGAATGTGGGAGATGTCGAAGCACTCAATGCGTTTGGGGAGATCGGGAAGAGTGAGCGTGTCTTGCAACGCTTCCTGAATGGCCTTGATCGAGGGCTTCATTACGCGGAACCGCTGATCGTAGATCTGATGAGCGTTCTTGGCCGCCAAGTCAATTAGGGAACGCTTCTCGCCGCGCAGCGGCACCAGGATTTCAACTTTGGATCCACGTTTCTCCGAGAGCAGTTCTTCGAGAGCGGCGCGTTCATGGAAATCAACTGGCACGAGGATCGCTCGCGGCACGTATTGCTGATCTATATACACTTGCTTGAGCAGTGCGCCGAAAAACAGTCCCGGATCGAAGTCCGGCTGTTTTGGCGGCGACGATGATTTGTGGTCGCCGGACTCGACATCTTCGCTGTGAGGGATCAATTCAAATTCCGGCAGGTCTTCCCAAAACAGCTCGCGCCGGTCGAGGATGCGCCCGCCACGCATGTGAAACAGGTTCACTACCAGCATGTGGTTCTCATAATGGAAACCGAAGACGTCCATGTCGTCGCCTTCGGCAGCGGCCATGCGCTGGCGCTCCATCAGGTCTTCGACGGTGCTGATCAGGTCGCGATACTTCGCAGCCGATTCATACTGCTCCTCCTGGGCAGCGCGATCCATGCGTGCCCGTAGCGATCGCGCAAGGTCCGCCTGGCGTCCCTCAAGAAAAAACTGCACGTCGTGCACAGCTTCGGCGTAAGCGTCGGGAGTGGTTAAGTCCCTTACGCACGGACCGAGACAACGTTTGATGTAGTACTGCAGGCAAGGCCGCGGGTGATAGCGCGAAAGATCCACCTTGCAGGATGGAATGAGAAAGCTGCGATGGATCAGATCCACCGTCCGGTGCGCCAGATTTCCGGGGAAGTATGGTCCGTAGTAAGCGCTCCCATCTTTTTTCAGCCGCCGAGTGACGAAGACTTTAGGAAAACGATCTGCCAGCGTGAGCTTGATGTAGGGGTAGGTCTTGTCGTCACGAAGAAGAATGTTGAAGCGCGGCTTCTTCTGCTTGATGAGATTGTTCTCGAGAGCCAGAGCTTCGCGCTCGTTCTCGACGACGATGTACTCCACGTCGCAGGCCTCACGCATCAGCGAGCCAGTCTTGGCATTTTGAGTAGCCGCTTCCAACAGATACGACCGCACCCTCGCGCGCAGGTTCTTGGCCTTGCCGACGTAGATCACCTCGCCTTCGGCGTTCTTGTACATGTAAACGCCAGGGGTGGTGGGAAGCGTGCGGATTTTCTGTTGGAGGTCCATCTGAATTACCGAGGCGGAGCGAACACGAAGGTCACGAAGGCAAAATTAAGAGGTCACGGAAAAAGAGCAGCTAGAAGCCGGCGCGAAAATTCACTCTAAACTCTTCGTGCCCTTCGTGAAAACCTTAGTGTCCTTCGTGTTCGCTCTTCTCCGAGGCTTGCTATATCAATGTTTTGAGACTAAGTTCTTGATGCCGCGTGGGTCAACCACGATTCGCGGCTGGTCTGGAAGGCAACGATAACTAAGGATTTCGAGTTCTAAGTATCCGGCAAGAGTCGAGCACAATGTATTGAAATTGACACGCAGTGAGGACACCGTGGAGGGGCAAATGACTGACTGGAAGAAGATCGTGATGTTTGGAGCTTTCGGCGCTGCGGCGTATTTCCTGTTAAGCGGGAAACGTGCCGCCGGAATGGCCAGCGCCGGTGTCGGCCTGGCAGCGCTAGCTTCCGAATATCCAGAGAAGTTTGAACAGGTCTGGAACCAGGCACCCGAGTACCTGGATCGCGGACATCGAATCGTGAACGGTATTCAGAGCCTGGTGGAACGCATCAGCGAGCACGCCCAGAGCTGGCAGCAGATGCGCGGCCGAATCGGTGCAGAGTTTCAAAACAAACCGTACTAGAACGACGGTACCACCTGCGATTAGCGGGTGGGCCGGTGCTGGCGATAGCCAGCACCCGGGGCGTTTGTTTCCTTTCTTCTATTCGATTCCCAACTTCTGCCTCGCCGCCGCGCTTAACCGCTCGGGCGTCCATGGCGGAGACCAGACCACGTTCACCGTTGCCGAATTTACGCCGGGAAGTTGTTCCAAGCGGTCTTTCACTTGTTGACTGATCTGTGTGTGCGCCGGACATCCAGGCGCGGTCAGGGTCATCTCGACTTCAATATCCTGGCGCACATCAGGCTGTGTTTCTGCGATGTCTGGCTGTATCTTCACCCCATAGATGAGGCCCAAATCGACGATGTTAACGGGGATCTCAGGATCGTAGCAATCCATCAAGGCAGTCAGAACTTCCTGTTCAGTTACCGGCATGACAATAGTCTAATGCAGCCTCAGGGCAGATTCACGCCGATGTCGCGGGCGAACGCTTTCTCTAAGCTGGTAGTGAAGTCACGAAATGCCGAATATTCTGAAACAGGAATGCGAGTCCGGTTGAATTGCACGGTACTGAGTACGACGACTTCATCCGCTTCGGACCGGTAGGTAATTTCCGCTTTGCCGAACGGCTCCTGAATTTTCTCATTCTTAGGGAGGGTTACAACTCGCGCTCCCGGCGGAAGCTGGATGTGGACCTCTTCTTCGGTGGTCCAGGGGGCATCCAGGCGCAGCTCCTGCGTTCGTTCGACAGTCGGCGTCAGGGTCTCAACGTAATTACGCTTCATCCACGACGAAGGAAGAGTCGCGCTATGCTTCCCGCGAAAAGCTGCGAGATCGCCGTCAAAGCTCAGCGAAACTGCTTCGGTAGCTGTATCCGGCAGTTCGACATGGCGGACTTCCACTGCCGGTAGCACTTGCGAAAGCCGATCGCGAACATAGCCCAGCTTGGAATCGGTCGGTTCCAATTCGCGGCGTAGTTCAGGAGCATCCTCTCCGCGGACGTAGGTGGCTCCGGAAAAGTGAATTGTTCCGTTCGCTTCCAGACGCGCGTCGATAGTTCGGCGGGAGTAGTTGTCGTCTGCGGAGGATGTCGGCGTCCGCCGCAGCGCTGTACTGCCATCCAGATTAATCGTGAGCGCCATTACTCCCTGATCCTCTACTGGCAACTCACGCAGGCGCGCAAACTCTGCAGTGCCATCGAGCCAGAGATCGAACTCAGGTACATAAACGACGGCGTGATCAAACATCGAAGCCGAAGCCGGTTGCGGCAGGATTTCACCCAGTTCCCGCGTGCGCAACAACGCGATCTCAGCATCGATTCCGGCGGCCCGAAGCAGCGCCACCATGAGGCTGGATTTATCTTTGCAATCGCCGAACCCACGGGCGAACGTTTGCGTCACCGGATACGGCTTAAATCTGTACTCTCCCAACTCCAGCGCCACATAGCGCGTGCGCTTCAGCACCAGATCGTCGATGGCTTCGACACGATCCAACCGGTTGGGGTGCTCCGCGACGATCTCGGAAGCCACACGTTGCAGTTCTCCATTCAGCTCGAATTGCGGCCGTATCAGGTCCGCATACCACTTGCCAAGCTCCTGCCAGGTAGCAAAATTGGAGACATGCACGTAAGCGCCTTGTTCGCTCCATGAGGGAGAACGAGGTTCGCGGAGCAACGCCGCGATACCTTTCTTCTGCCAGATATAAAGGTCTTCATTGCGCATCCTGCGAATTTCCGGATGATCGAGCAGGTGTTCGGCGCTGGCCAGATGAATATCATTTGACGCGAGCAGAACATAACGCTGCAGGGCGCAGGAGAGAGTGCCGCCGAACGACACTAATTCGGCAAAGTACTGGCCGTAAGGATTCTGATCTTCGAGCGGAGAAACCGTGTACTCCAACTCGATCACGTCGCCGGCGTGCAAATCCCGAAAGCGATATTTCTCGACATCGTCGTACAGCGCAATCGATGCATCCTCTTCGGAGCCTTCTCCCAAGTCTTCAGCTTCGGAGATGTGTCCGTCCGGATGATGAAGGCGGGCGCGTAAGACATTGAGCTTCTGTGTTTGGGCAGAGTATTGGATCGATTTTGTGGAGTAGGTAGCAACGTCGGCTGGCGCGCCAATCGCGATTACCTGTTGCACATGTTGGACCGACTGATAGTCATTGCGAAGCTGATCCACACGGATGTCCGCGAGCACCCGCGATTCACGTCGCTGCGAAGCCGACAGCGCTCGCCATGTTCTGATGAGCTTGGGAACGTCAACTAAAAACGAACCGGCTTCCGCATCATGTTCTTCAGGTTTGCTGCTATGCATGAGCAGGGCCGGCGTTTTGAGATTTAGCTGGTTATCAACTCCCGAAGGATCGGTGGGTGCGGCATAGGCAAAGCCGTTGGCCAGCAGGGAAGTGGCGCCGAGCAGAAGCAGGCGGATCGTGCTTGAGGTGGCCATGGCTTCATTAGGGCTCAAACCTGCGGCGGGTGCTATTGCCACAAACGGAACTCCCCGGCAGCCGTTTAGCTGGCCGGGGAGGCCGTGACCAATGGAGTTCGCGTCGTGCCAGGCATCGTTTCCCCCAGGATTTTCGCTGCCCAACCTGCCCGCGAACTCAATCAATCGGGTTAAGGTGAAGGGAGTATCGCGCCGTCAGCTAATCCGGCATATGCAAGGAAACACCTAAGTACCTGCTTAATCTGACCTTAACGGAACACGCGAGTGATGGCACTTTAGTTTGGTGGATGCGTCCCGCCTCAGTGCGAGAGTCATCGATCGTCTCTGGCGCAAAAGGGGCAGAGCATTTGTCCGGCAGCTTACATCCAGTAGAAGGTCCGGCCACATCTGACCCTGCTAAGGTGAGCCGATTGACCGCAAGTCTGAAGATTTGGTTGTTCCTATTGCTGGCAGTCGCGGCAACGGCGCAGACTTCATCATCGTTTACCTCGCTTATTATCCCTTCAGCCGGCGTAGGTTCTCGCATTGGCATAAGCGGCGATCGGCACCTTCAACCAACCCCCTTAGGCTCCCTATGCGCAAATTCTGCGTTCGCCCACGGGTACCGGCACGGCTACGACCAGGGTTTTCACGTCGGTGATCTGGATTTACAGTTGGGACGCGAAGCTCGCGTAATCGTCACTTCCAAGGAATACCGTCAACTGGCCCGGGAATACCGCAGCATCTTCGGCAGCAGGGAACTGTTCGAAAAGGGTTACCAAGCGGGCTTCCGTAGCGGCTATGCCGACGCCATTACTGGTGCAGAGTATCGGGTCCGTGAGCGTACCAACACCGCCTCTGCCGGGCTCAACCCCGATCTTCTGCCTCCGAATCGCCGTGCACACTTCGATGAGGGCTTTGCCAGCGGGTATGAGAGCGCACAAACCCAAGGCGCGCCGAGTCAGGGGATGACCGCCGACTACGTTGAACAGTATTGTCGTAAGACAGCATCAGGCGTCTATGCACTCGAGTATTGTTCGGGCTTCAGCCGTGGATATGTTTTGGGAATCTTCAATGCACCAACGACGAATACGGAACACGCCACGTCCCGGGCACCTGAAGAGGCGTTAGGCAACAGGCAGTAGGCGATAGGCGGCGCACCAACCCGCTATTCCCCTTTAACCTAACGCGCTGATCTGGCCCATTGGGCCTTCGCAGTGAGCTTCCACGAACCGCCTGGTTGCCTGTTGCATACTGCCTATCGCCTCTTCCCGTTGCTGATTCCCGCCAGAATCCCTCACGCTGACTCAGCGTGGTACATGTCCTTAAGGTCAATGCCCGTATAGTCCTTTTCCTACAATTCAAGGTATGCTAGGCGAACATCTGAGCCGTGACTAAAATCATGAAAGCTGCACCTGCCAAAAAGCCGATGATCCATATTGCTGTCGTCGATAGTGACCCGTTACGCTTTATCGGACTCCGCTCTCTTTTTGACACCGAGTCCGATTTGGAACTCTCCGCCTCTACCCTGGAAGAACTGCCTCGCCTGCAGAATGTCGATATGGTCATGCTGGGCAACCGCACTAGCGGGGGCAATAGCGTTTTCGACGTCATGGCGAGTCTGAAAGCAATACGCCCCGATCTGCGCATTATCGTAAGCGGCACGGGGGCTGATGACGAGGCGATACTCAAAGCATTGGCCGCCGGGGCCAAAGGTTACGTGGACGAAGCCGCCAGTGCGGCAGAATTCGTGCAAGCCATCCGCGTGGTGCATCAAGGTTCGGTGTGGGCGCCGCGGCGGGTGATGTCGATCTTCATCGATCGTGTGACTTCTTCACCGGGCAAGATATTTCCTGCCGGACGGGTTTCATTCACCGACCGCGAGAAGGAAGTTCTCGAACTTCTAGTCGCAGGCCGGTCAAACCGCGAAATCGGACAGGCCTTGCAGATTGAAGAGCGCACAGTAAAGGCGCACGTAGCCAAGTTGATGCGAAAAGTCGGCGTGCAGAATCGTATTGCCCTCTCCGTTCACGCTATCACTCATTCATTGGTCGGCCAGGAAGATCAGAATAATTAATTGGAGTGGATTCGGTTCCTGTCTGCGTCCAGATATTCTTCGGACTGATGGGTTGTCCTCCTATCGCTCGCACGACTGACGCAAGCTTCCCATTCATCGAAAAACTGCAATGATGTGGCGCCCCTATCTCTGATAGCTTCTTAACTATGTCGGCAGCGCCGCAGGCGACCACCCGGGACGCCATCGATCCTCTCTGGAAGGTTCAGGACCAGGAGCAACACCTGCGCGAGCTGATCGCCGATCAAGGCGAACTGAAAGAGACTCCTTTGCGCCGCGATGTCCGCAATCTTGGACGCATTCTCGGCGAAGTGATCAAAGAGCAGGCGGGCCAGGCCGTTTTCGAGTCGGTAGAGCGGCTGCGCAATTTGAGCATCGAGCAGCGCGAGCAGGGAAGGATTGCCACCGACGCGTCGCTGGCTTCGATGGACCTGAGACACGCATTTCTCGTGGTAAGGGCGTTTGCCATCTATTTCGAGCTAGTGAACTTGGCGGAGACGAATCATCGCAAACGGCGCCGTCGCGCTGCACAGGTGAATCACAGCCAGCCCCAGCCTGGAACCATTTCGGGAACGTTTCGCCGGTTCAAAGCTGCCGGAATTGGACTGGAAGAAGTTCTTCGAACAATGCGGTGCATACACGTCGTGCCGGTTTTTACCGCGCATCCGACGGAGATCGCGCGCCGCACTGTCCTCATGAAGCGCGAACGCCTGTCGAAGCTGCTCGAGAGGCTCGATGCCGCGCCCTTGACTGATGAGACAGCCACGCAGGTGGAGCAGGAGATGGCGGCAGAGATCGCCGCGTTGTGGCAGAGCGACGAGGTCCGCCGGCGCACTCCCACCGTGCGCGACGAAATCAAGATGGGCCTAGACTACTATCGGGTGGGCCTCATCCGCAGCTTGCCCGAGGTTTATGACGAGATTAGCCGCGCTCTTACCGAGGAGTACGGCTCCGACGTTGAGGCCCTGGACTTGCCGAGGACGATCGCGTTCGGTTCCTGGATCGGAGGCGATCGCGATGGCAATCCTTTTGTTACTCCAGACAGCACCGCGCAAGCGTTGCTGCTGGCGCGCGCCCTGATTCTTCAACATTACATGCAGGAGATCCGGGAATTGATGGTGCTGCTCAGTTCGGCCACGACTCAAGTGGGAGTGTCACCGGCCTTGTTAGATACGTCGCAGCGCTATGCAGAAATGTTTCCCTCCACACACTCGCGCGCACTTACATATTCCGAGACTGAAGCCTACCGTCACTTCCTGCTGTATGTTCATGAGCGGCTGACAAGAGCCGCCAGAATCGACGATGCTGAAGGAGCTTATGGCGACCCCAAGGAGTTCCTTGCCGATTTGCGATTGGTGCGTGAGAGCCTGGTGCAGAATTCCGGCCACCGCATCGCCCGCGCACTGCTCGATCCGCTGCTCATGGTTGTCGAGAGCTTTGGATTTCACGTGCACGCGCTCGACATTCGCCAACATTCCCGGCTACACGCCGAAGCTATTCAGGATATGACTTCAAGTTCCGGCGAGAAGCTCGCCTCGACATCGGAGAGCACGAGGCTGGTGCTCGACACCATGCGATCGATCGCCGAGCTGAAGCGCGCATTTCCGCCTGAAGCCATGCGCTGTTACGTGATCAGCGGCGCTTCTTCTGTCGAAGATATTTTCAATGTGGTGCGCCTCGCCGCGATTTCCGGGGTTCAGGTGGCAGCCAGGGACAACGATCCCGGTCTGATGCCGGTTCCCCTTTTTGAATCGATTCAGGATCTTCGATCGTGCCCGCGCATCTGCCGCGAACTTTGGACTACGCGATCTTTCGCACCGCTGCTGGATTCCTGGAGCAGGAAACAGGAAGTCATGCTGGGCTATTCCGACAGCAATAAAGATGGAGGAATGCTGACCAGCTTATGGGAGATTTACAAGGCACACCGTGAATTGCACCGCGTTGCGCAGGAATGCAAGGTGCACCTAACGATATTTCACGGCCGTGGCGGGACCGTGGGACGCGGCGGGGGCCCGACGCATCGCGCCATGGTCGCCCAGCCCGTGGGCGCTTTCTCAGGATCGTTCAAGATTACTGAACAAGGCGAAGTGCTGAATTGGAAGTATGCCGAGCCGATTCTTGCCGAACGCTCCCTGGAGTTGATGGTGGCGGCATCGCTGGAGGCGCTGGTGCGCCCAAACGGTCCCAAAACGGGAGAAGATGCGCAATGGGAAGGGGCCATGGAAGAGTTGTCGCAATCGGCCTTCAGGTTCTATCGAGAACACATTGCGGAAAATCCGGAAGCGATGAGTTATTTCGAGCAGTCCACGCCGGTCGGTGAACTGCAGAATGTGAAGATCGGGTCACGCCCAGCGAAGCGCAAACAGACGCGGAACCTCGAAGATCTCCGGGCGATTCCCTGGGTTTTTGGCTGGATGCAGAGCCGATGCCTGTTGCCGGCTTGGTTCGGCGTGGGTTACGCGCTCGAACAGTTCAGCGAAAGAGCAAATGGCTTCAGTTCGCTCCGCAGGATGTTCCACGAGTTCCCGTTGTTCAGCGATTTGCTCAGCAATGTCGAAATGGGATTGGCAAAAGCTGATTTCAACATTGCACGACTGTATTCAACTCTGGTATCGGACGAGCAGATTCGCAATCGCGTATTCCAAATTCTGGAAACCGAGTTCTTGCGAACGCGGAGGTTGCTGCTCGAAATCACCGGGCAATCGGAACTGCTGGAGAACAATCCCATTTTGGCGCGTTCGATCCGGCTGCGAAATCCCTATGTCGATCCCATGAGCATCGTGCAGGCGGAATTGCTGCGCCGAAAACGTTGTGGCCAACAGAGCGGGGAACTCGACTATGTGCTCGGAGCCACCATTAATGGTATCGCTGCGGGACTACGGAACACGGGATAAGAAGGAATCCTGTAATTTGGTAGTAAAAAAAATTTGTGACTGCGATCAAGGCGAAACGCTGGGTGCATTGCAGAATAAGGGATTTCAATTACCCAGCTACGAAATTACAAAATTAAGAGATTCGGAAAAGCTTCTTCGGAGATAATGATTTCTTTGGCTTTAGAGGACTTTTCATGAGGCGATTTCTGCCATTTGTTGTGGCAATGGCAATCCTATGGGTCGGATGCGGAGGCAGTAAGAGTTCGTCAACGACTACGACTACGGTATCTGTAACCATTTCTCCAACCACCGCAAGCATCGCTGGAGGAGCCACGCAGCAGTTT